>OJKP01000042.1_pt1 | contig 112003 bp, 94 predicted proteins | sample 1596521 | NCBI WGS metagenome assembly OJKP01 (sample SAMEA4350130, study PRJEB24818) | metagenome | biome: human; feature: gut; material: faeces | place: Denmark | collected 2013-09
TTGCAGAAGATCGTTGATGCTTTTTATGAACAGAACTGCGCGATGGTTGTCGGAACCTATCGGATGACCGATTTCAAAATGAACGAACTACCTCCCGGTGTCATCGACCACCGGGAATGGACTCTGGAAAACGGGCGCAACAATGCTCTTCGTATTAACGGTTTGGGCGCTCCCCGTGCGTTCTATACGCCTATACTCCGGAAAATCAATCTTCCGAATACCAGCTATGGAGAAGACTATGCTTTGGGGTTGCGTATCTCACGTACTTGGCGGATCGGACGCATCTATGAGGTCCTTTACCTTTGCCGTCGTTGGGAAGACAATTCGGATGCAGCGCTCGATGTTGTGAAAATGAACAGATATAATACTTACAAAGACCGTATCCGCACTTGGGAATTGCAGGCGCGGATCGCATTAAACAGAAAAGACCATGAATGATTTGGAACGAGAAATCGAGTACCTGCTGTTGAGTCAAAAGCAGGATTGGAAATTGGCAGAGGAGAATTATGCTTCTTTGGCAAATACGCAGACACGCTATTTTCAGGGTGATTACAGGACGACGATCCTTCAGTATAACCCGGAACGGATTCGTTCTTCTTGTGCAAAGATAGACAAGACATCCTTACGGATGCGTCCTTGTTTATTCTGTCATCGCCCGAAAGAACAAAGGAGTGTGGCGTATAACAGTATGTTTGATATACTGGTTAATCCATACCCTATTTTCGAAGAACATCTGACCGTGCCTTTGCGTTGGCATGAAAAGCAACAGATAAAACCTTATTATGAGGATATGTTGGACATCGTCTCGGATTTGTCCGATTATGCCTTGTTTTATAATGGACCGAAATGTGGCGCTTCTGCTCCGGACCATATGCATTTCCAGGCTGGAAAGAAATATGAATTTCCGGTTGTGAGAAATTGGCTGAATTTCTCGAAACTGATGGTCTGGGAAAGTGAACGGGCAAGTATTTATGCATCAGACGATCTCCTTCCGGTTTGTTTCATCCTTGCGTCGAGAGATAAGGATGAGGCTGCGGCTGCTTTCGATTTGTTATATGATGTGATGCCTGTGGGACCGGATGATTACGAACCGATGATGAACCTGTTGGTCTGGATGGAGGATGAGGTTTGGCTTACTTGTGTCTTTCCCCGGCGGGAACTACGTCCTTCCTGCTATTATGCCGAAGGGGATGCCAATATCCTGATCAGTCCGGCAACAGTCGAGATGGCCGGACTGTTTGTTGCCCCTTTGGAAAAAGACTTTAAGAAAGTGACATTTGCAGACTTGGAAAAAATATGGAAGGAGGTAAGTATAACTGAAGAAGAGAAAAACGAACTCATACGGAAAATAGAAAAAGAAGTATGATGCCACATGTGCCTTTATCTGATAAACCATCTGCACGGTCTCCTTGGTTTTGGGTCCCTTCCCTATATTTTGCGCAAGGGATACCCTATGTCGCGGTGATGATCATCTCTGTCTTGATGTATAAGCGTCTGGGAGTTTCCAATACCGACATTGCCCTTTATACGAGTTGGTTGAATCTGCCTTGGGTGATCAAACCTTTTTGGAGTCCTTTTGTGGATTTGCTGAAGACCAAACGTTGGTGGGTGGTCACTATGCAATTATTGATAGGGGCAGGACTTGCCGGTGTGGCGTTTACGATCCCGGCGACATTCTTTTTCCAAGCGTCGTTGGCCGTCTTCTGGTTGCTGGCTTTCAGTTCCGCCACGCATGATATTGCGGCGGATGGATTTTATATGCTGGCCCTCGATTCGCATGAACAGGCTTTCTTTGTCGGTATCCGGAGTACCTTTTATCGGATTGCGATTATTGCCGGACAGGGCGCATTGGTGATGTTTGCCGGATTCTTGGAAAACAGTACGGGAAATATTCCGCTTGCCTGGTCTATTACTTTCTTTATTTTAGGCGGACTGTTTTTAGCATTGTTCCTGTATCACCGGTATATACTTCCTTTTCCGGATGGAGATAAGCCATCGGCGACGGTGACTCCTTCCACGATATTAAAAGAATTTTTCGCGACATTTGCCTCTTTTTTCAAAAAGAAACAGGCTCTTGTCGCGATCCTGTTCATGTTGCTGTATCGTTTCCCGGAGGCCCAGTTGGCAAAATTGGTAACGCCTTTCCTTGTCGATCCTCGCGAAGTAGGAGGTTTGGGGCTTTCGACGACTGAAATCGGGCTGGTGTACGGGACGATCGGTACAATCGGTTTGACATTGGGCGGAATACTGGGAGGTGTCGCCGCTTCGGCGGGAGGATTGAAGAAATGGATCTGGCCGATGGCGTTGGCGATTTCCCTGCCTGACGCTGTCTTTATTTATTTGAGCAGCGCGTTGCCTGATAATCTGTGGATAGTCAATCTTTGCGTATTTGTCGAACAGTTCGGGTATGGCTTCGGTTTTACGGCCTATATGTTGTATCTGATTTATTATTCCGACGGAGAACATAAAACGGCACATTATGCGATCTGTACCGCTTTTATGGCTTTAGGCCTGATGCTTCCCGGAATGGCAGCCGGATGGTTACAGGAACAGATGGGTTATGAAAACTTCTTCTGGTGGGTGATGGGATGCTGCCTGGTGACGTTGTTTGTCACGGCTTGTCTGAAGATCGATCCTGAATTCGGGAAAAAGAAAAAACAGGGGGATTGCTAAATAGTTTTGTTTTGTATATGGTGTTGAAAACGATATTGATTGCGGATGGCGGCTCTACGAAAACGGATTGGAGCATTGTGTCCGGCAATCAGGAAATAGAACGGATCAAGACGCGCGGGATTAATCCGTTTTTCCAGACGGAAGAAGATATCTCGGCTGAAATAGGGGACAATCTGATTCCCCGGATAAAGAAGTATGATCCTATCGAAGCTGTTTACTTTTATGGAGCCGGATGTGCTTTCCCGGAGAAGAATGAAATTGTACGCCGGGCGATCGCGCATTATCTTCCGGTTCCGGTGGAAGTCGGCAGTGACTTGTTGGCTGCAGCCCGCTCTCTTTGTGCCCACAATCCCGGTATTGCCTGTATTTTGGGGACCGGGTCCAATTCCTGCCTGTATGACGGGAAGGATATTGTCAGGAACATATCCCCGTTAGGTTTTATCTTAGGAGATGAGGGGAGCGGTGCCGTACTTGGAAAATGGCTGGTCGGGGATGTGTTGAAGAACCAATTGCCGGTAACCTTGCAAGAGGCTTTCTTTGCAGAGACCGGCCTGACACCGGCCATGATTATGGAAAAGGTTTATAAGCAACCTTTTCCGAATCGTTTTTTGGCAAGCCTGTCTCCTTTTTTACTTCGGCATATAGAAGAACCGGCCATATATAATTTGGTGAGTAATAGTTTCCGGGCGTTCTTTGCCCGCAATGTCATGCAGTATGATTGCCGGGATCATCCGGTCCACCTGGTAGGCTCCATTGCCTGGTATTATCAGGATATCTTGAAAGATATAGCCCGTGAGTTCGGGCTTCGGTTAGGCTCGATCGTTCAAAGCCCGATTCAAGGTCTGGTTGTATATCATAGTGTTTTATAATTATAATATTATTTTATTCGGTTTTTATCATGAAAAAATCTTTATTCTTATTGTGCTTGCTTCTGGTAATGTTGGGAAATTGTGCATTGGTGTTGGCACAACCGGCTCAGAAGTTGATCAATGTGGTGGTTTCGCCTGATCGTGTCGATTGGAAATGCAAGGCGAAGGAAGAAGTGAAGTTTACGGTGCAGGTTTTCAAGAATGAAAATTTGTTGAAAGATGTAGTTGTCGACTATGAGTTAGGGCCGGAATATTTTCCAACGATAGTAAAAAAGGACGTTCGTTTGGCGGATGGGAAAACGACGCTGAAAGCGAAGATGAATGAACCCGGATTCCTGCGTTGTAAAGTGACGGCCAAAGTGGACGGGCGAATATATGAAGGAATGGCGACTGTAGGCGTGGATGAGACAAAGATTCAGCCGACAACGGCCAATCCGGAAGATTTTGATGTGTTCTGGACCGATGCGATTGCAGAGGCCCGTAAGCAACCGCTCGATCCCAAGATGACATTGCTGCCGGAAAGATGTACTTCCACACAGAATGTTTATCATGTCAGTTTCCAGAATGAACGTCCCGGTTCCCGTATGTACGGCATTTTGGTCGTTCCGAAGAAACCCGGCAAATATCCGGCAATCCTCCAAGTTCCCGGGGCCGGCATACGTCCTTACGGCGGATTCTATCTGGGAGAAAATATCATTACGCTGGAGATTGGAATACATGGTATTCCTGTAACGATGCCGCAGGAAGTGTATAACAATTTGGCTGTAGGGGCATTGAGAAGATATAATGCGTTGAATAAAAATAATCGTGATGCACATTACTATAAGCGGGTCTATCTCGGTTGCGTGCGTGCGGTGGACTTTCTCTATTCGTTACCGGAGTTTGACGGGAATACGGTCGGTGTGACCGGTGGAAGCCAAGGTGGTGCTTTGTCTATTGTTACGGCCGCTTTGGACCCGCGCATTAAATTCCTTGCTGCTTTTCATCCGGCTTTGTGCGATTATGCCGGTTATTTGCATAAACGGGCAGGAGGTTGGCCGCACTATTTCCTGAATACACAACCTGTCGCGAATGAAGTGGAAACGCTTGCTTATTTCGATGTGGTGAATTTTGCCCGTCGTGTGAAAGCTCCGGGTTGGTATAGCTGGGGGTATAATGATGTGGTCTGCCCGCCGACTTCCACATATTCGGCTTACAATGTTATTCCGGGAGTGAAGGAATTGCATCTTTATCTTGAAACCGGTCATTGGACATACCCGGAACAGCAGGCGGAACATCTTAAATGGCTGAAAAGCCAATGTGGCAAGTAGATATGTTTCCCGATCATCTTTTTCCTGTAGTAAGATGAGAAATATATGGAAAATATTTCTATATTTGTCCCATGCATTGTTCCTGTTTCGCAATCTGCGGAAAAGGATTAAAAGGGAATCGGGTGCAAATCCCGGACAGTCCCGCTGCTGTAAGCTTCAAAAAACGGATTGGGCAATTCTTTTATGCCACTGACGCAAGTTGGGAAGGCGCTCATACCGGAAGTAAGTCAGAAGACCTGCAACGCATATTTTTTTCGACGGCTTCGAGGAAAGGCCGGAAGAGAACAGTAAAGCCGCAGGTTTTTGCCTTTCTTTATTCCCGTTTCCCGTAGCCTATCTGTTTGTTTTTAATTATTTTGCCATAATAATTAGGAAAAGAGGCATGAATCTGTTTGCGGGATGAGCTCCGCCTTCGGTTCATGCTTTCCTTTTACGGATGGTAACATTGGCAACACTTAGGCGGTGATATTTGTTTATTAATGGAAAAGTGCGTTTATTTGTAATTCGTATTAACTAATTAAAGGAAAAGTATGAAAAAGATTGTAGGGCTTATATTATTGGCAGTGATGGCATTGATAGCCGTTCCTGCGAAATCCCAGATTAAGTTCGGTATAAAAGGCGGTTTGAATATTTCGTCTGTTCATTTCAACAAGGATATTGTAGAAAAGGATAATGTGACCGGATTTAACATCGGTCCGATGGTGGAAGTGATGGCCCCGGTAATGGGAGTCGGTTTTGATGCGGCTATCCTGTATTCTCAAAAAGGGATAGGCGTGAAGAGCGAGAAAGACATTAAGAATGACTATATCGATGTCCCGGTTAATTTGAAATGGAAATTCGGCCTGCCTATTATCAAAGGATATCTGGCTGCCGGCCCGTATGTCGGTTTCCGTGTGGGCGGTGATAAGTTCTGGGATATTCCGGGATCGGTCGGAGAGCAGTTGAAGGCAAAAAGCTTTAATGCCGGTTTGAATTTGGGCGGCGGTGTGGAACTGATCAAACATTTGCAGGTTGGTTTCAATTATGCTCTCGGCTTGACGGATGATTATAGTGCGTCAAAGTTCGAATTAAACGGTAAGAACCGGGGTTGGTCGATTACGGCTGCCATCCTGTTCTAAAAGGAATACAGAATATTTGCGATCAGATAAACAAAGGTCGGGCTTTAACAGTCCGGCCTTTTTTGTTACTTTTGGCATCGCTATGAACATTGGTTCGTGTAAAAAGGATAAGAATGAAGTACGCAGACGTTATACTCCCGCTTCCGTTAGAGAACAGCTATACCTATAGCATACCGCCCGATCTGGAACAGACGGTGATACCCGGTTGCCGGGTGATCGTCCATTTCGGAAAGAAGCGTTACTATACGGCTATCGTCATGGATGTGCACGACCGTGTAACCGACAGCCAGTATGAGACGAAAGAGATTTACGCCTTGTTGGACGCCACGCCGGTGCTCCGTCGTCCGCAACTTCGTTTCTGGAAATGGATCGCCTCCTATTACTTGTGCAAGTTAGGAGATGTTTATAAGGCGGCTTTGCCTTCCGGCTTGAAGTTAGAGAGTGAAACGGCTGTCACCTACAATGAAGAGTTCGAAGCCGACGGACCTTTGCGGCCGAATGAGCAGGCTGTGTTGGATGCCTTTACCGGTGTTTTGAAGCTGACGGTTTCCGAATTGGAAAAGAAAACCGGGCTACGGAATGTCGTGCCTGTTGTCGCTTCCCTGATGGCTAAGGGTGCGGTTGAGGTGAGCGAGGAACTGAAGCGGGGCTTTGTGCCGAAGATGCAGACCTTTATCCGTCTTGCAGAGGCGTATAAAGATGAAGAAAAACTACAGGCCGTGTTTGCAGATTTCAAGCGGGCGAAGAAGCAGGAACACCTGCTGATCTGTTTCCTTGAACTCAGTCATGCGCTTAATCCGGTACTGGTACGCGAATTGTCGAAGAAAGAACTGTTGGAGAGCAGCGGTTGTTCTGCGGCCATACTGGACGGTGTGCTGAAGCGGGGTGTGCTGGAAAGTTATGAAAAAGAGGTGGGACGTTTGCAAATTCCGGTTTGCCGTTTGCAACCCCTTAACCCTTTAAGTGCGGCGCAGGAGAAGGCCTACGGGGAGATACATGATGTCTTCCGGGAGAAAGAAGTCTGCCTGCTGCACGGCGTTACATCCAGTGGAAAGACGGAAGTCTACGTGCGGCTGATCGACGAGGTGCTGAAAATGGGACGCCAGGTTTTGTATATGTTGCCTGAGATCGCCATCACGACCCAGATCACGGAACGGCTTGCTAAGTTGTTCGGAGATAAGTTGCTGGTCTATCATTCCAAATTCTCCGATAACGAGCGGGTGGAAGTCTGGAACCGTTTGCTGCATGCGGGCGAACCGATGTTAGTGTTAGGTGTCCGTTCCTCTTTGTTTTTGCCATTCAAGGATTTAGGTTTGATCATTGTGGACGAAGAGCATGAGAATACCTATAAGCAGCAAGATCCGGCTCCGCGTTATCATGCCCGGAATGCGGCTTTGGTGTTGGCTGGTATGCATGGGGCGAAAACATTGTTGGGCTCTGCCACTCCATCCATCGATTCCTATTTTAATGCCACTACCGGCAAATACGGTTTGGTGGAACTCACTACCCGTTATGGCGATCGGCTGATGCCGGAAATACTGACGGTCGATATCAAGGAGTTGAGACGTAAGAAGATCATGAAAGATACGCTCTTTTCGCCGGTTCTGGTGGAAAAGTTGGGCGAAGCGTTAAGGAAAGGAGAGCAGGCGATCCTGTTCCAGAACCGCCGTGGATTCGCTCCGGTGATCGAGTGCAAGAGCTGCGGTTGGGTTCCCCATTGCGTCAATTGCGATGTCAGCCTGACGTATCATAAGTTTCGCAACGAGCTGGTATGCCACTATTGCGGATATAAAATCCAGTTGCCCCGCCAATGTCCGGAATGCCAGAGTCCGGAACTTCGTACGATGGGGTTTGGGACCGAGATGGTGGAGGAGGAGATCGCAGCTCTCTTCCCTTCTGCCAAAGTCGAGCGCCTGGATTTCGATACCGCCCGTACTCGTACGGCCTATGAGCGGATCATTGCAGACTTTGAGAAAGGTAAAACGCAGATATTGATCGGAACCCAGATGCTGTCGAAAGGCCTGGATTTCGGCAACGTCGGTGTTGTCGGCATCCTGAATGCCGACAACCTGATGAACTTTCCGGATTTCCGGGCTCATGAACGTGCCTTCCAGCTGATGGTACAGGTGAGCGGCCGTGCCGGAAGGCGGGATAAGCGGGGAACGGTTGTCCTGCAAACGTCTCAGCCCAACCATCCGTTGATCCGTATGGTGGAATGTTTTGACTATAAGGGGATGGTGCGCTTTCAATTGAGTGAGCGGAGCATGTTCCGCTATCCGCCTTACTACCGTTTGATCGTGATTGTCTTGCGTAGCCGGAATGATTCTGTTTTGCAAGAGCTATCGGCTTTATACGCCGAAAACCTGCGCCGCCGCCTGGGCGAACGTGTGCTTGGGCCTGTCACACCGCCGATAACGCGCGTACAGACTCTTCATATCCGGAAGATTGTTTTAAAGATAGAGATTGCCGCTGCGATCGCTCCGGTACGCGAGATACTGGAATCGGTACATGCCGAGATGCAACGCTACTTGCCATTTAAGCAACTGATCGTGCACTATGATGTGGATCCGGCGTAAGAGAAAAATCATAAATCAAAAAATTAAGAAAGATGGAAGAAAAGAAAGGAGAATATAAGATATTGTTTGTGTGTCTGGGGAATATTTGCCGGTCACCGTCGGCTGAGGCTGTGATGAAGAAATTGGTGCATGATGCGGGATTAGACGGGCGGATCAAGGTCGATTCGGCCGGTATCATCGGGTATCACGCAGGAGAAAAGGCTGATCCGCGTATGCGTTCGCATGCAGCCCGTAGGGGATATAAGTTGGATTCGGTCTCCCGTCCGGTATGTACGGACGACTTTTTCGACTTCGACCTGATCATCGGCATGGACAACCGTAATATTGACGATCTCAAACGGAAAGCCCCGGATTTGGAATCCTTGGGAAAGATACATCAGATGACGGAATATTCCCGGAACAAGCTGTATGACTATGTTCCCGATCCGTACTATAGCGGAGTGGAAGGTTTCGAACTGGTCCTCGATCTACTGGAAGATGCTTGTGCGGGGTTGCTGGAAAAGCTTTAGTTTCCGCGTAAGTAACTTTAGTTTCCTCGGTCGAAACTTCAGTTTCGACCGCAGAGACTTTTGTTTCGACCGCAGACACTTGAGTTTCGAGCCATGAAGCTAAAGTTTCGACCATAGATACTTTTGCTTTGATTGCGGGAACAAAGGATTGCAAGATGTGTAACCCTACTTCTTCAAATCCGGATAACTGATCCGCGTATGGTACATGATCTTCAACTTTTCCACAAAGACATTCTTGATTGTTTCCACATCTTTGAATGTCAACGGGGCGTTGCGCATCAGTCCGTCGGCGATCTGTCCGTCTATGATCTTGTCGACTAAGGCACGTATGTTTTCTTCCGTGTGTTCTTTCAGGCTGCGGGAGGCCGCTTCAACGGAGTCGGCCATCATCAGGACGGCTGTCTCTTTCGAGAACGGGTTCGGTCCCGGATAGGTGAAAGCCTCTTCGTCTATCTTGCGGTCGGGATATTGGTTTTTGAAAGAGTTGTAGAAGTATTTGGCTTTTCCGCGTCCGTGATGGGTTCGGATAAAATCGATGATGGCTTTAGGCAACATCGCTTTTTCTGCGATCTTGACACCATCGTTCACGTGGTTGATGATGATTCTCGCACTCTGGTCGAACGATAGCTGGCTGTGCGGGTTGATGCTGCTCTGGTTTTCGGTGAAGAACGCCGGGTTCGCCATCTTCCCGATATCATGAAACATGGCTCCTGTACGCACGAGTTGCGCATTTGCCCCGATGGCGGCTGCTGCTTCAGACGCTAAGATCGACACTTGCAGGGAATGTTGGAAAGTGCCCGGAGATATTTCAGACAATTTCTTTAGGATCGGCGTGTTGATGTTGGAGAGTTCGACCAGTGTAATGCTGGACACATAGCCGAATGTCTTTTCCAACATATAGACCAATATATATGTAAACATCAGCAGGATGAAGTTGATGCCGAAATAGAGCATCATCATCCAGTTGATCTTCTTGAAGTCCGCTTCCTGATAGATGGACAGGCTGATGTAGCAGAGGACGTAGGACATGAAGATGAAAAATGCGCAACGGATCAACTGCGAACGTTCATATAAGTCTTTCAAACTGAATGTCACGACCATGCCGGCAATCACCTGGAGCAACAGAAATTCGTGTGGAAAAGGCACCATCAGCGAGCAAATCAGCACGATGATCAGATGTGTGAACAGTGCCGTACGCGAGTCGAAGAACGTGCGTACGACAATCGGCACGATGGCGAACGGAAGGATATAGACATTGAACAACCCGTACGTCACGCAAAGCTCTGTCAAGATGCAACTTACGAATATGCAGAGCACGAGGAAAAGCGTATTCTTCCTGTTATGCAGTATCTTCAACCGGAAGGACCATAGGTACAGCCAGAAGCAGAAGAGAATCCCGAATACCAACACAGACAGACCTCCCATGATGATCCCTTGCCGCTGGGCGCCTCCGGACTTGGTCTCATGTACGATCTTAAGGGAGCGAAGCACGTTGTAAGTGTGGTTGTCGATGATCTCGCCCCGGTCGACGATGCGCTCTCCCGCTTGTATCATGCCGTTGGCCAGCGGGACACTGTTCAGGATGTCTTCTCTGACTTTATCCGACATTGCCTTGTCGTATGTGACATTTTCCACCAGGTAGTTATTGATATCGCAGGATTGCAAGGCCGACTTGTCCAGGTAGGAAGGGCAATTGTTGATGATGAACTCATACGCCGTCTTGACCGTAAAGAACTCGCTGCTGTAGTGGGGTTGTGCGACGCTGCCCGCGAGCAGGTTGATGCGGGGATATTCCTCTTTCCTGAGTTCTTCCATTTCCTGGGTGGAAATGATTCCGTCCCGGTATAGCTTCTGCAAGCTGTTTTCGATATACTGCATATAGGCCGGGGTCGCCCGCTTTTTCAGCGTACCCTGATAGTCGGTGCGGAGTTTGTCTATTTCTTTGGATTCGATTGTGGCATCCAGCCGGTAATAAGGTTCGAACTTCTTGAGAGCGCTGTCGCGTTCGGCTTGTACTTCCGCATCTGTCTTGTAGATAGGAAAGTCGCCCGGAGCGGTAAGCAATCCGTATCGCCAGGGTTTCCCTTCATGAAACTGGTAGCGGAACTTCCCTTCCCGCGGGAAGAAGTAAGCGATCAGCAAGGCGGCTACGATAAAATAGACACTCGGATGTATGCTATAGTTTTTTACCTTCATACTGTTTTGTTTTATTGATCATTCTTTAAATACAGATTTATCTGTGTAAAACATGGATGGCATGGTTATACAAAAATGATTGTCGTTTCGTAGGGGCAGGGCTCTGCTCTGCCCATTGTCATTCAATAGAGGAATGTTGATTGCATAGGGCGGAGTAGAACCTCGCCCCTACACGGATCGCCATTATTTTATTTTACACCGATAAATTATCATTTACTTCTTATAAAAAATACAGTTATGTATTGATTGGCGAAATGTACATAAAAAAGTTTACTAAGAGAAAAAAAAGGGCTACTTTTGCAAATTAAAAACGCAGGCAATTGACAAAGGACGATTGGCAATTGATGATTAGGAGACTTCCGGTCTTCCTGATAATTGTCAATTATCAACCTTAATTGTCAATTGTCAATTGTTAATTGTCAATTGTTAAAAAGATTATGACTCAAAGAAAAGTAAGAGTACGGTTTGCACCGAGTCCTACAGGACCCTTGCATATCGGAGGTGTTCGTACAGCTTTATACAATTATCTGTTTGCCAAACAGAATGGTGGAGATCTGATTCTCCGTATTGAAGATACCGATTCGCAGCGTTTTGTTCCCGGAGCGGAAGCTTATATTATAGAGGCGTTGACCTGGTTGGGAATCAAATTTGACGAAGGTGTCGGTTTCGGAGGCGAGTATGGCCCTTACCGTCAGAGTGAACGCCGGGATATTTACAAAAAGTATGTCGATCAGTTGTTGAAGGCCGGTAAGGCTTATATCGCGTTCGACACGCCCGAAGAGTTGGATGCCAAACGGAAAGAAATACCCAATTTCCAGTATGATGCATCCACCCGCATGCAGATGCGCAACTCGCTGACTCTTTCCGACGAAGAGGTGAAATCCTTGATCGCTGCCGGAGCCCAGTATGTGGTCCGTGTTAAGATCGAACCCAATGAAGACATTCATGTGAACGACCTGATCCGTGGCGAAGTGGTTATCAACTCTTCTATCTTGGATGATAAAGTCTTGTATAAATCGGCCGACCAGCTGCCTACTTATCACCTGGCCAATATCGTGGACGACCATTTGATGGAAGTTACGCATGTGATCCGAGGTGAAGAATGGTTGCCGAGCGCCCCGCTCCACGTACTGTTGTACCGCTATTTCGGTTGGGAAGAGACGATGCCCCGGTTCGCACACCTGGCTTTGCTCTTGAAACCGGAAGGCAACGGCAAGCTGAGCAAGCGTGACGGCGACCGTCTGGGTTTCCCCGTGTTCCCGTTGGAATGGCATGACCCGAAGAGCGGCGAGATTTCTTCTGGCTATCGCGAGAGCGGCTACCTGCCCGAAGCTGTTGTCAACTTCCTGGCCCTGTTAGGATGGAATCCGGGCAATGACCAGGAAGTGATGAGCATGGACGAGCTGATCCGCTGCTTCGACCTGAGCCGTTGCAGCAAGAGCGGAGCCAAGTTCGATTACGAAAAGGGAAAATGGTTCAACCATCACTATATCCAGGCAATGGACAACAAGAAAGCGGCCGCCCTCTTTATGCCGATCCTCGAAAGCCACGGTGTGAAAGCCGACCCGGCGTATGTGGAGAAGGTCGTGGCGATGATGAAAGACCGTGCTACCTTTATCAAGGATTTGTGGGATCTCTGTTCGTTTTTCTTCATTGCTCCGACAGAGTATGACGAAAAGACGCGTAAAAAACGCTGGAAGGAAGACAGTGCCGCCCAACTTACCGAGCTGATCGAAGTGCTTCGTGCACGCGAACCGTTCGATATCGAAGGTACGGAAGAAGAGGTGAAAGCCTGGATTGAAAGCAAAGGTTACCATTTGGGAAATATAATGAATGCAACCCGCCTGGCCCTTGTCGGCGAAGGCAAAGGACCGCATATTTTCGACATAACAGAAGCCTTGGGAAAGGAAGAGTCGATCCGCCGTATCCAGAGAGCGATAGAGAAATTATGATTTCAGATTTATGATTTATGATTTATGTATCGATGATAAATCATAAATCATAAATCATAAATTATAAATTGTTTTACCATGTACAGCTTACTCATACATTTTTATGCCTTTATTGTCGCTTTGATTTCTCCTTTCCACCGGAAGGCGCGTCTGATGCGTTTCGGCCAGTGGAAGACAAATAGCATTTTACGGGAGAAGATAGACCGGAATGCAAAGTACATCTGGTTCCATGCTTCTTCGTTGGGCGAGTTCGAACAGGGACGTCCCATGATTGAAAAGATCAAGACGCAATATCCGGAATATAAGATATTGCTTACTTTCTTTTCTCCCTCCGGCTATGAAGTACGGAAAAACTATAACGGGGTGGATGTTATCTGCTACCTGCCTTTCGATACGCCTTACCGGGTGAAGAAGTTCCTGAATCTGGCGAATCCGGCAGTGGCTGTTTTCATCAAGTATGAGTTTTGGGGAAACTATTTGCATGAGTTGAAGAAGCGGGGTATTCCGGTCTATATCATTTCGGCGATCTTTCGTCCCGACCAGTTGTTCTTTCAATGGTTCGGAGCCTCTTACCGGAAGATGCTGTACAGCTTTACGCATTTGTTCGTGCAGGACGAACGTTCGAAGGAACTGCTCGGGCAATATGGCATCCGTAACGTGACGGTCTACGGCGATACCCGTTTCGACCGTGTCTTGGATGTGCGTAATCAGGCGCGTGAGTTGCCCGAAGTCGAACGATTCGTCACCGGTGAAACAGGAGAAAGAAGCCTGGCCTTGATCGCCGGAAGTTCCTGGCCACAGGATGAGGAGATTCTGATCCCTTATTTCAACGAACATCCGGAGATGAAGCTGATCATCGCTCCGCACGAAATCCACCGGGAACATCTGATGTATATCGAGTCGTTGCTGAAACGCCCGTCTGTCCGTCTGTCCGATGTGATGCAGGACAAGAGCCTGCTCGAAGGGAAAGATTGCCTGATCGTGGATAGTTTCGGATTGCTGTCTTCCATCTATCGGTATGGGACGATTGCTTATATCGGCGGCGGTTTCGGCGCCGGCATCCATAATACGCTGGAAGCGGCGGTTTATGGTATTCCGGTGTTGTTCGGTCCCCGGTATCAGAAGTTCAAGGAGGCCTGTGACCTGATCAAGGTGGGCGGAGGATTCTCGGTTGCATCGAAAGACGAGTTCGTGGCCAAAATGGACGAGCTGCTGACCTACGCTGAAGTCTTGGAGGCTGCCGGCGAGAGTGCCGGACGGTTCGTGAAAGGCAATGCGGGTGCGACGGATGGTATATTGAAGGAAATGGCTTTGTAGGTGGTGTGTCTCCGGCAGTTTCCGAAGTTTATATGAATATGGCATGCTGATGGTGAAGGCCGGACGGGTCTGTCGTATCAGCGTGCTTTTTGTTTTTAGTGTATTTCTTAAATCATTATTAGTAATGAATTTTAGGCTATTTTCGATTGGTTTATTCTCCGTCATTTCTCTAATGTCTTGCCATACAGGAAGGCATGAAGCAGCAGAAGGCCCTTTGTCTTCTTATGTAAATCCGTTTGTGGGTGCTTCAACGAATACGGAACTGGCGGGCGCGAGTCATGGACTTGGAAAAACGTTTCCCGGAGCGACCGCTCCTTTCGGTATGGTGCAGGTCAGTCCCAACACGATTACCGGAGGCGACAACGGCCCTGGCTATAGTTATGAACATACGACCATCGAAGGTTTTGCTTTTACACAAATGTCCGGCATCGGTTGGTACGGCGATTTGGGGAACTTTCTGGTGATGCCGGCCGTTGGTCCTCTTCATACATTTGCCGGGACGGAAGATCGGCCGGAAGAAGGTTACCGTTCGCGCTATGACAAGAAAACCGAAAAGGCTTCGGCGGGCTATTACTCTGTTTTTCTTTCCGATTATAAGATTCAGGCGGAAGCTACCGCTTTACCTCATAGCGGAATGCTTCGTTTTACCTTCCCGGAAAGCAAGGAAGCTCGTATCCAGGTCGATCTGGCACGCCGGGTGGGAGGGACATCGACATTTCAAAGCATAGAGGTGGTGGACGACCATACCATCAAAGGTTGGATGCAATGCACGCCTGATGGAGGCGGTTGGGGAAACGGAGACGGCAAGGCTGATTATACGGTCTATTTCTATGCTCAATTTTCCCGGCCATTTTCCGGGCATGGCGTTTGGTCTGCCGATATTCCGGACGATTGGGGGCGTAAGCGTGAAGATGTTTGTAGCGAGCGCTATCGCGAAGCGATCCGACAGGCAGCCGTCCATCCTTCCGTCTCTTCTTTTGAAGGCAAACATTTAGGTTTTTATGCCAATTTTGAAACCAAACCCGATGAGGTGATCTTGTTAAAGAGCGGCATCTCTTATACCAGCTTGAAAAACGCAGAAGAGAATCTGGCGGCGGAGATGAAAGACTTCGATTTTGACCGGATGCATGCCGAGTGTGTCCGTCTTTGGAATGACGAGTTGGCGAAAGTTTCTATCAAGGGAGGAACCGATGAGGAAAAAAGGATTTTCTACACGGCTCTTTATCATACGTTGATCGACCCGCGCCTGTGTAGCGATGTCAACGGCGAATACCTCGGGGCGGATAAAAAGATCCATCAGACCGGCAAGTTCCGTAAGCGGACTATCTTCAGCGGATGGGATGTCTTCCGTAGCCAGATGCCTCTTCAGACCATTATCAACCCGACGATGGTGAACGATCTTGTCAATTCGCTTGTGGAGATAGCCGACCAGAGCGGCAACGAATATCTCGAACGGTGGGAGCTCTTGAATGCTTACTCCGGCTGCATGGTGGGCAATCCCGCCATTTCGGTTTTGTGCGATGCCTACCAGAAAGGCATTCGGGATTATGACGTGGAGAAAGCCTACCGCTATGCTTTGAATACTTCCCGGCGCTTTGGTAACAATGACGACGGCTATACGCCCGGCAATATTTCCTGCACATTGGAATATGATTATACGGATTGGTGCATGGCTCGTCTGGCCGAGTGGTTGGAAAAAGAGGACGACCGGGCGGAGTTTGACAAACGAGCCTTGTCGTATGCAACTATCTTCGATCCTGAATCGGGGTGGTTTCGTCCGCGTGACGAGAAAGGCGCTTTTTCTTCTTTGCCTGAAAAAGGGCGTTTGCAAGAGGGCTATGGTTGCGTGGAATCCAATCCTTACCAGCAGGGGTGGTTCGTGCCGCACGATGTCGAAGGGATGGTTCGCCTGATGGGTGGCCGTGAAAAGGCTTTGGCCGACCTGGAGGATATGTTTGAGAAAACACCGGGCGACTATCTTTGGAATGACTATTATAACCATGCCAATGAACCGGTCCATCATGTGCCTTTCCTGTTCAACCGGTTGGGAGCGCCTTCGCTTACCCAGAAATGGACACGCGACATTTGTCGGAATGCTTATCACGACAAAGTGACCGGTTTGGTGGGAAACGAAGACGTCGGGCAGATGTCGGCGTGGTATGTGTTGGCGGCTGCCGGCATACATCCGATATGTCCGGGCGATGACCGCTACGAGATCACCAGCCCCGTATTCGACCGGGTGGAGTTTCGTCTGGACCCGGCTTATGCGACAGGCGGTTCTTTTGTGATCGAAGCCCGCGACAACAGTCCGGAGAATATCTATATCCAGAGTGCGACGCTCAACGGTAAGAAGTATGATAAATGTTACCTGACGCACACCGATCTGGCGGCAGGCGGAACGCTTGTTCTCCAAATGGGTGCAAAACCTTCGGATTGGGGAAAAGAGTGATTTTGTGTTGAACTTGAATAATTTGTTGAATTTATGTGGAGAGGTGTGCCAAAATGTACTTGTTTCCGTGTCAAATGTGGAGATAAGTACATTTTGACACACCTCCATAATATCAGTGAATATTATCTGCTTTATATCCCACACGTTATGGATTGGAATGTCATTCCAAGGAAATATCTATTCTCATGATCAGTACTACCCTTATAGATCCCTTCTGCCGGTGTCCAATAATGGCGATTTTCTATGGTTTTCCTGGTTAATATTTTCTGCTTTTCGGACAACACTAAATCTATATTGTCTATCGTATAGATGTTACTAAAAATACCATCTAGGTTATAATAGTCTCCTTTCACATCAGTGAGTTCACCAAAAGTAACTTTTTTCAAAGCCTTACATCCTTCAAAAGCCTGTTCATCTATGGCCGTAACATTTGGAGCATAAATTTCTTCCAAATATACACAAAATGATAAAGCTTTATATCCAATTTTTGTTACATTGGGCAAAGAAATGGACTTTAATGCCTCTACTTCTCCATCATAATTGTCCAAACCATTTTTTGGAATCTGTTCACACCCTATTAGAACGAGGTTTATACTACCAGGTGTCACATTTTTTAATGATTCACGAATAGCATTAAACACCTCATCGTCTGCATCAGAAGCAAGGTAGAGCCTTATATTTGTCTTACCGTCAACAATTTTTTGTGCAATAGCAGATTTAATATCTTCTGTACTATTTGTTGAAATGACAGTAGCATCCAGCGCATAGCTTTTGCTGTTTTCTGTTTTTGCCTCAAACGTATAGTCTGCCAATATTATTTCTCCATATTTTACAATAACAGACGAGCTCTCTTCAAAATTGCCATACAAAAAGGCATTACCATTATTATTTGAAGTAAGACTATAGGTGACTTCTACCGGACCACTACCTTGGGCAGGAACGAACTTGTTGGTAACAACTGTTATTGCTTTATTTGGAATCGTCGCAATACGGAGGCGTGAATAGTTTCGTGTCGCATTAGAAAAAGATACAGTTATTCCCTCGCCATTAGGGGTGATTTGTGCTGTTCCTTCAATGTATTCATCCATTCCTGGGACCTTACCTTCTTTCAAAGTTAATTTGCCAGATTCCCATTTGTAATTAGGGGCATAATATACATGAGGTATAAATGGCACTTCGTCTTCTTTATAAGCCGGCTCGCCACTTGTCAATTCCCATTTATTGCCATTATATGTAAAAGTTGCATACTTAGCCCCTAAAGTACGGCTATTTACCTCCAAAAGCAGCTCATCTCCAGCTTCCCATGAAGTCTTACCTTCATCAGGTGTACCTACAGCACGAGTCTGTGAATCTCCGAATGTTGGGAAATCACCAACAACAAACAGAATGTTGCTCTTGCCTGTTTTTACGGTTGTATTTTCTATATCGCTTGTACATGATACCACTATTATAGTAGCGATAACTAATATGATGTATTGAAATATCTTTTTCATATTCCTGTTCTCCAATTATTTGAGTTCTTCTTCGTTGTTGTTATCCCAACCTGCCAAATCATCAGAACTAATTTGGGTTAGTTCCACTTTGTTTTTTCCAATGTTGAGTTCATAAGTGTAGCGATGACCTTCCTCAAATTCTGTAGGTGTCTTCATTTTTACAAAAAAATTCTTGTTGTCTAACTCGAATTTCAAGAAAATCTCTCCAGTTGTGTATGAGCCAGGTATTACTATTGCAGAGAACTTGTTGGTATCGTGCTTACAAGCTGTTACCCAATCCGGATTACCAGTTGGCTGATCCATAACAAGCTTTCCCTGTTCTTGGTCAATATTAAAAGTGACATTCATATGTTTAGAGTATACCTGTGGTTCACTAATGTCCATATTAGGATAATCAGCTGTGCCAACATGATATGTTATCATAACCAAAGCCATACGATGTTCCATTAGAATATCTACATACCTATCATACCTATCAGGGTCTTCGTGCCAATAGCCATTAATTAAATCGGCAGACTTTAATGCTTCTGATGAGTCTTGATTTTTAGGCAAATCAAACTTATCAAACTTATACTCTGATGGATATACAGCCAATATCGTATGGTTGCCGGACTTATCTAACCAGTGGAAACGGCTATCACGAGACCATGTCTTGTTGTTACCATCATAAGTGAGATGGATAGAGTCACCTGGCGCAGTCTCGTCTGTAAACACCTGTACATTAATTTGATTTCCATCTTCCCACTGGTTACCATAATAATCCAATGTGTTAACACGAGTCTGTACACCCCCGATGGAGAAGGTCGCGTTAATTTCTTGCCCACTTAGAAAGGGAGTTATATCCTCATTTTGCGTACATGCAGCAAAGCTCATTGCCATCAATGCGAATACTGCATAGGAAATTTGTATTGTCTTCTTCATAATCATCTGTTTTTTTGTAGTTAGTGAGTTAGTGAGCGATCAAACTCACTAACCCTGTATTTCCTATTGTACTTTCTTTATCATCGTCATTGCTGTTCGGCGTCGAGTTCGCCTCCGTCATAGTACCTCCATGCTGTAATATCAGCATTTTCAATTACTATACCAGTATTGTTGACACGTATAATATATGTGTACCTATTACCACCCTTAAACTCATTGTCGGTCGGTGAATTCAATGATGTTGTATAAGTGTTGATCGTGCCATTCGCAGCTACATTTAGTTCAATATCCATTTTATTATTTTCCAAAGGCTGAGGAAATAATATAAACTCACAGGTAGCACCATCTTTTAAGCTTTTATTATCTACAGAGAAGGGGATAGAAGAATCTCTTTCCCCAGTAGTTGTGACTCCACCTGTTCTTGTATTAACAGAACCTTTTGTGTAGATATTTTTCAAACTTAAATCACCTTTAAGATTTGCATATTCTGCATTAATACCATTGCCAGCCTTAATAATCAGCTGTATCATACTCATGCAATGCTTGAAGTTGTTGTCTCCAGTAAACTTCACTTGGGGAGAAGATTTGCTGGCAGTTGCGCCTGACGCAAAAAGGAAGTCAGCCGGGCATGGAACATCTTCCTCTACCATTGCCATACTCCAATTATAGATGGTGCCGTCGTCGTCAACGTTTTCTTGATATGGATAATAGGCACTGAAAACGGTGTTTTCCGTTGCGTCAGCAAAGTATATCGGAGAACTTGACTCGAATATTCCATTGCCTAATGATGTTGTATATTTCACATTGTTTCCCGTTGTATAGCCCGCAGAAGTTACATATACGCCTATGGCATCATTTTCAGACCATGAGTTATTTACAGTAGCACGTGTGATGGTCTTGAAGATGTCTGCTTGTACGGTTGCTGCAACAAGACTACCGTTGTCCACTCCCTCGTTGTCATTAGTGCAAGCTGCAAACAGCAATGCTGTGGCAGTGATGTATAAGAATTTGAAAGTCTTCATAATCGTTGTATAAAAGTTGTTATTCAGCTATATTCTCATTGTTATTTCGCACCTCATTCCAAGCTTCGATAGTACCAGTAAGAACTACACCTGTTCGAGTAAGCTTCACTGTGGTATAGTAGTATCGGTTGCCTCCCTTGAGATCTGACTCCATTGTCCAAACGAACGGAGCATCATAACCATTCTTCAAGTCAAACACAAGTTCTCTGGTCGTTGATGTCGTAGGGAGCAAGATTGCCTCGTATTGCTCGCCTGCTTTAGTAGTCTTCATCGTAATGTCGGTAGGATTTCCTTCGTCAGAGATGGTACCATCTACAAGATTGTAGGTGGCTGTTGTATTTTGGTCTTTTATAGTGACTGTCATATCTTTGAGTTCGTCTTGAGTCAATCCATTGCCAGCCTGAACATTCAGTATCAAGTTGCTCAATTGATGGTTAAACTTCAATTCTACCTGTGGTGTTGCTTTATTACATCCAGTAGTCTTGGCATACATGAAGTCGATTGCTTCCTGATTTGTTTGGTCGGCTACGTTGAGTGCCACCTTGTAATTGTTGACCGTTGTCTGTGGATAGTAAGAATAGAAGTCCACATCGCCGTCAATAGGGAAGTAAATGGTCTTTCCTCCACTGATAGGTGAGAATGTGTAACCACCATCTGTCTGATAAGCCACATTGTCGACGCCCTCTTTGATTGCATCCGCCGAGAGAGTCTTGTTAGCTTCTATCATAAAGATACCGATTATGTCATTTGTAGACCAATTAATATTAACGGCACGGGTGCTTGCGTTGATGCCACCGGTAAACTGCACGGCTACCTTGTCATTCTGTGTCATAGGCGAGTCTTCGCTGCTGCACGAAACCATAGCGCCAGCAAAGAGTGTAAAGGCGAAAAGTTTTGTTATCTTTCTCATAATATAAATATTTTAAAAGTTGTTGTTATTTTATTTCTACTTCGTTGTTGAGGTCTTTCCAATTATTGATGGTCGCATCGAGATTCATCTTGGGTTGCATCTTGTTGTGCTTGAACCGCAACTCATATTTTCCTCCCACCTTCATCATTGGAGCCGTGATGTCATATTCCTGCAGAGTTTCGTTAGGGAGCAAAAGGCGGAGATAAATATGAGAAGCTGCGCTGGCCGGTGTTGTGGGCATGAGCCGGATGACTTCCGACTGCAAGGTCGTCCCCGTGGCCAGGATGGTAGGAAGTTCCACTTCCACAGGCTCGATGCTCGGCAAGCCATAGTCGCCGTCGTCATTCTTCTGCGTAGGAAACAAGCATAGGGCAGCATCCATTGCCTTGCCACTCATCTCTGTGCCCTTCGGCACGTCTTCGATGATGATGGTCAATTCGGCAAGCACGCTCTTCATGGGATTCTGTACCACGTAGTAGCCTTCTTCGACATCTATCCTGATATCGGTTACACCAAAAATAGGCATTGTCCTTCACATTCTTGGGGTTCGTCAAGCCTATCATGATGTTGTCCCAATTTGACAATGCTTTTGTTATTTCGCCGATGGTGAAAGGTTCTGTGAGATTGGTTGTCGTCAAGATACGATAGTCGCCTTCTGCGAGAAAGAAACGTTGGTTGGCTATTTCTTGTGCACTTCCATAATTTTCTTCTTCCACTAAAGAATCATTATCAGCATTGAATATCCAAAGCTTGACATCCTCCACTTTCGTGCCTTGGTCTGCCTCGTCTTGCCAAGTGAGCGAGATGGACAAGCCTTTTTCATCCTCGCCATCATGATGGTCGCAACTTGCCAATAGGCATGGGACACATAGCAGCATCCACGACCAAATAGTAAATATACTTTTTACGTTCATTTTATCTTGTGCTTTTATGGGTTACTGATTATGATTATTTGAGTAGCATTGTCATTTATGGCATGTCAGAAAATGATACGGCGCGAAAATAGTGTTTTGGTTGAAAAAAAGGTGTCCACTTGCCCTGTTCATGTGTCTACTTCCTATCCAAAAAGGTGTCGCTTTCCTATGAATGCGACAATGATTATTCCTGATTTGAGTCTTTTTTGAGGGCATTTATCGGCCGCAGGTCTCTCCATTCTGTCGGTGTGCATCCTTCTCTTGATTTAAAAATCCGGTACAGATAGGTTCGGGAAGAGAAGCCGCATTCAGCAGAAATGATGTCATTGCTATAGTCCGGATATTCTAACATCATCTTTTTGGCCGTGTCGAAACGTATATCGCTGAGCCATATCCTGAATGTAGATTTCAAGCATTGGCTGAAGAACATTGTTAATTCATCTTTGGAGATACAGAGAGAACGGGAAAGCGTCAGCATATTTACGGCACTGTCCTTATACCCTAAGTCTGCACACCATTTGTCAAGGCTTTTCTGGATAAAGTTTTTACGCTCTTCCGACAATTGTTGCTGTAAAGATTCTGTTCCTTTCTCGGCTGTCTCCTGTTGCTTGCCGAGATGCGTCCATGCTTCCCTATGATTTGCTTTATTCGTTTTCATTGCAGCTTTGTTTTCCTCTTCCTTGTCCAAAAGTTCTTCTGTAGGGACGTAGTTGCTGCCGAGAGCGATAAAGGTGAGGTTAAAGAACAGCAGGGCGAGCAATGCCATAGGACCTACAATAAACAATAAGGTGGTGGAAAGGATGGCAAACGGCATGGCGATGGTTGCAAGCCAGAGAATGACAATGCTTGCTCTGGAATATCGCACGTATGGCAGCATATCAGTTGCCGCCATAGTCTCCAACATGTTTTTACGCTTGATCATTTCGCGGACTATCATATATATGCAATAGGCTACGCTCACGCAAAACAATGCCAGCATCACATAGAGCCATGCTCCAATGTGCAAACTATGATGTAGCTTGGTCCCTATGCAAAAGGCAATGATGATGGCTGCATAAATGATTCCGCAGACCAGATTCATCTTCTTGCGATTGGCACGAGTGGTCTCAAGATTGTAGATTCCCATAGAGATGAGCGAGAAACATGGAGTGTAGATGAGGATGTTTACAACTGCGCCCAAATCATCGTCCGTGGCGCGGAATCCGAATACCATCTGTATCAAATACTGTATTGCCATACCTATTATGGCGGTGAATATCATCCAACGGGAACGTTCATACCGTTTGTTCTCCCAACTTATATGTAAATGAGGAATTGCGACTACGAAGGCGTTGATGAGCATGAAAATGAAACATGCGAACTGGAGTAGGTATAATGAGTCCATGAACAAATTATTTACGTTAACATGTGTCGATATAAGTATCAAATAAAGTTCGTTGAATAATAGGAACTTAGCGATAAAAGTGTTAAGTTAATAAAATTAAAAATAACAATAAAACAAATGCTGCTATATTTCTGGAGGCTAAAGTTAAAGAGTTTTTATTGTATGGCAGACAATTTTTTCAAAGAATTTGCATCACAACCGGAAAAAATAATCAATACACAAGAAACAAACGCTTTTGTTTGCCCGTGTAGTTTCTTCTCTCTATATTTGTGTCCGTACACTTGCATGGCGTTGCAGGTCCCTGCATTTTATTGATTACGAGAAGCGTTTAAAGATATTATCCTAACATTGGAACTTCGACACTTTCAACCCTATGGATAGTAGACAACTGAACGCTCACGTACCTTCCTTGTTATATATATTCATGCCTGGCATGGGTATGTCTTCAAGAATAGAAGGGCGTGGGCTGTTGTTTATATCGGTAGGGTGGGCAGTCGAAGGCCTCAATGTTAGATATATCACAGTTCCCACGCCTCTTTTTATGGAAAAATCATTCAGTTCGGGAATTGCTGAATAATTAAATTCTTTATTATTATGAACAAAACGAAAACGTTTGAAAGGCTGCATTTGCCCATGCTGGTCTTTTTGTTTTGTGTGTGCACAACCACGTTTGCCTATGCCCAGCATTTGGTTTCCGGTGTTGTCAAGGATGTGACCGGTGAGCCTATCATCGGGGCGAACGTAGTCGAGAAGGGGACTACGAATGGTTCTATTACCGACATCGACGGTAAATTCTCTTTTTCCATCTCTAAACCGGCTGTTACGTTGTCTGTTTCCTACATCGGGTATCAGCCGCAAGACTATGCTTACAAAGGACAGGGAAATGTGATTATCACATTGAAAGAGGACTTGCAGAACTTGGACGAAGTCGTGGTTGTCGGCTACGGTGTGGCCAAGAAGCGGGACTTGACCGGTTCGGTTGCCTCCGTGAAGGGAGAGAAGTTGCAGGAGACGGCTTCTTTCAGTGCGGCACAGGCGTTGCAAGGAAGGGCTGCCGGTGTGACGATTTTGTCAACGAGTGCAAAACCGGGCGAGGATGTGCAGGTTCGTGTGCGTGGTAACCGTTCTTTAAAAGCGACAAACGATCCGTTATATGTCGTGGACGGTATTCCTATCGTGGTGGCATTGAGCGAATTGAGTCCATCCGATATTGAATCGGTCGAAGTGTTGAAAGATGCTTCTGCCACGGCTATCTATGGGTCGCGTGGTGCGAATGGTGTTATTCTGGTAACAACAAAGAAGGGGAAAGAGGGTAAGGTGCAGGTCGATTATAACGGCTATGTAGGTGTACAGCAAGCTGCCCGTAAGATTGAAATGTTTGATGGCGGAGAGTGGGTCGAAATGGTACGCGAGGCGAATCGTGCCACAAACAAGACTACTCCGTATCCGCTTGTCCCGACATTGGATTGGGATCGTAAGATCGGTTATTTCAATGCAGATCCGAGTATAATGAACAAGATCGAACAGGGATATGACGAAAACGGTGTCTGGCATTCTGACCGTGTCCCTTACACCGACTGGACAGAGGAGGCCTTGCGTGTTGCTCCGATCCACAATCATGAAGTCAGTGTTCGAGGTGGTACGGAGAAGCTGAAGATGCTCGCTTCCGCAACTTATTTCGGACAAGATGGCGTCGTGAAGGGACAAGATTATCGGCGCTATTCGGTTCGCGTCAATTTCGACTGGACTTTGAACAAATATGTGAAGGTCGGCGGTTCAACCTCTTTCTCTCATCTTGATCGTAACAACGGGGGGAATCTTTATGATGGAGTGAAACTGACATATCCATTGGCTGACATTTATGATGCAAATGGAAACATTATTGAAGCCCGTCCCGGTAATGATCCGCAGCTGTGGAATAAATTCCTGAATATAGAACATGAGAAGAAGGAGATAAAGAAAGATCGCTTTCTGGGAAGTTATTATCTGGATGTTACGCTTCCGTTCGATATTAAATACCGTTCGAATGTCGGTATCGACATAGGTCCCTGGTACGGCAACGAGTTCTACGGAGCGTTGAGTTCGGACCGTTCCGGCAGTCCGGCGCGTGCTGTCAATGCCCGTGACAACCGCCGTATGTACACGTGGGAAAACCTGTTGTTCTATAACAAGACCTTCAAAAAAGATCATACCCTGGGCTTGACTTTCCTGCAATCCATCCAGCAGGAAACATACGAGAAGTCGGAAATCAAAGTGAAAGACCTGCCTTACGAGAACCAGACTTGGAACAATGTCGGTTCGGCCCAGACGATCGAGTCCGTATCGAGTGATTACCAGCGTTGGAATCTGGCTTCTTTCATGGGACGTGTGAATTATAATTACAAAGACCGCTATCTGTTGACGGTGTCTGCCCGTTACGACGGTTCTTCCCGTCTGGCTCCGGGGCATAAATGGGTGTTGTTCCCCTCTGCTGCCCTTGCATGGCGTGTCAAGGAAGAATCGTTCCTGAAAGATGCCGACTGTCTGAGCAATTTGAAGCTCCGCCTGGGTTGGGGTATCACCGGCAACACGGCTATCGATCCCTATAAGACGCAGGGTAACCTTGAGTACGGGCGTTACAGCTATGGTTCGAACGGTGTGCTGGCCTTCTATCAGAAGGAGATGCCGAACCCGAACTTGTCATGGGAAAAGACCGAGCAATGGAACGCCGGTATCGATTTCGGTTTCTTGAACGGCCGGATAGGGGGGAGCGTGGATTTGTATCTTCAGAATACGAACGACCTCTTGATGGACCGCCAGTTGCCGATCGTTTCCGGTTTCGGCAATGTGACGACCAATATCGGGCAGATCCGTAACAAAGGTCTGGAAGTAACCTTGAATACGGTCAATATCGATACGAAAGATTTCAAGTGGACGACCGACTTCATGTTCTCCGTCAACAAGGAAGAGATCGTGGAACTCTATAACGGGAAAGTCGACGACGAAGGAAATAAATGGTTTATCGGCCAGCCCGTGAAAGTGTTCTATGATTATAAGGCCGACGGTATCTGGCAACTGGAAGATGCTGCCGAACTCGAAAAGTGGGGAGGCGTCTTTAAGCCTGGCGATATCAAGATTGTCGACCGCAATGGCGACTATAAGATCACTTCCGAAGACCGCTTTATTCTCGGTCATGAGAATCCGAACGTGACGTTGAGCATGAGTAATTATTTTAATTATAAGGATTTTGATTTCAGTTTCTTCCTGAATGGTGCTTTCGGACAGACGAAATCTTTCAACCGTGAACTCCGTTTGAGCGGACGTTATAGTGGTGCGAAAGTAAATTACTGGCGTATTATCGGCGAGGATGAAAACGGCAACCCGATCAGTAACCGCAGTAACGAAGCTCCGCGCCCGAATATCGACTTCGAGAACCCGAACTACATTTCTTCCCTTTATAAGGAAGACGCTTCGTTCCTGAGAATCGGCCAGGTGACATTGGGCTATACGTTGCCGAAGGCATTGTTGCAGAATGTCGGTATCCAGAAGTTGCGTGTATATGCAACCGTACAGAATGCGTATGTCTTTACGGGCTATTCAGGTACGGACCCGGAAAGTGGCGGTGACTTCAATGAACCGATGCCGAGGACGTATCTGTTTGGTGTGAACCTGAGCTTTTGATAATAACTAACATGATAAATAGACGATAGTATGAAAAATATAATAAAATATGGTTTGCTGTCTTTAGTGGCAGCGGCCGGCGTGTCGTGTGAATCTTTCCTGAATGAAAAGGTGGTCAGCGGGGTGTCGTATGATTATCTGGAAACAAAGACCGGTATAGAAACTGCTGTGAACGGCGTTTATTCGACTATGCGCTGGTATGTCGGCGGCGAGCGTTATTATTGCCTGACCGAGTATGGCGTGGATTATGTTTGGGAAGGGGCCGATGGCGGAAATAAAGATGCTTTCAATAAATATAGCAATCAGTTGAACTCTTCTTTCGGCATGTTGTATGAATTTTGGGAAAATGCCTATAAAGGTATTACGCGTGCCAATACGGCGTTGATGTTCTTGCCGAAAGTGGGAGATATGACCGATGCCGAGAAAACGGCGCGTGAAGGTGAACTTCGTTTTATGCGTGCCTATTTCTATTTTGACCTCGTCCAGCAGTTCGGACGCATTCCGTTGTTGAGCGAAGGGAATGTTTCACAGATCATAACCGATTTCCCGCGTGCGTCGGTTGCCGATATTTATGCCTTTATCATCAGCGACCTGCGCTATTCGTTTGATGTTCTGCCCGATGTTGCCATGCAGGCGGATCGTGGCCGTGCAACCAAATGGGCGGCTGCAAACTTGCTTTCGAAAGTTTACCTGACAAGAGGCAGCGCCGTGAAAGACCAGCGTGGACAGAAACCGACCGACATGGATAGTACCGCCTATTTTGCCGAGGCTGTCATCAACTCCGGCAAGTTTGCTCTGGAACCGGACTATGCATCGACGATCGATCAGGACAGACAAAAGGTTTCGTCTGAGACGATCTGGGGTGTCGAGTTTACAAACGACGTATTGTTTAACGGTTCGGAAGGAAATAAGATGCACCTGTATTGGGTTCCGACTTACGAGAAGTTACCGGGAATGCAGCGTGACCTCCAGCAGGGACGTGCCTGGAAGCGTGTGAAACCGACTCCTTATTTGCAGACTGAGTTGTTCGACCACCTGAATGATTCCCGTATGTATAAGATGTTCAGTTGGGTGTTCTATGCCAATAAGGAATCGTCTATTCCCGTATGGCAGGATAAATATTACTATGTGGATGAGAACGGCAAGACGACGGATGATTTGTTGTATGAAACTCCGTCGGAACTGGTGGGTAAGCCTAAATTTGCTTTGGGAGATACGGCTGTTTATTTTATCCCGAAATACTATGGGGCAAAAGATTATAAGGGAGCCGTGATCGACAAGGCGAAAGACCGTCAAATGCAGTTGGATATAGCGAAAGCTCGTTATACTTTGATCCCGGTAGATGAAAACACGAACCATTTTTTCCCTTGCTTGAAAAAATGGCTCGATACGCAACGTCCGGATATGAACTACGAACCGGGAGGACGTAACTTTGTCCGTATGCGTTTGGGTGAAACTTATCTGACTGCTGCCGAAGCTTATGGCAGAAAGGGTGATTTCGAGAAGGCCGCCTCATTGATTAACATCGTCCGTAAACGTGCCGCCTATAAGGAAGGAGAAGCCAAACCGCAGGAGTGGTGGCAGATAGATGGTGGTGATATGGCTAACCTGGCCGGTTCGACCGAAAAGTCGATGATGGTGACGCCGGCAGAGATCAGTGACGATTTTATCGGCTTTATGCTGGATGAACGTGCCCGCGAAACATATGGCGAGATGAACCGCTGGGAAGACTTGGTGCGTACGGAAACGTTGTACGAGCGTGTGAAGGAGTTTAACCCGGATGCCGCTCCGAACATACGGGAATATCACAAGCTCCGCCCGATCCCGCAGAACCATATCGACCGTCTGTCTCCGAAGCCGTCTGCTGAAGAGGCGCAGAATGAAGGATACTATTAAGCATAATTCAGGCACGGATTACACGGAAAACACGAAAAGAAAATATATTTATCCGTGTTAATCCGTGAAATCCGTGCCTAAAAGATCATGATGAAGGGGTTTTTGATGTACCCCTTCTCTTTTTTACTCTTCTTCAGCAAACATCGGATCCCAAGCCGGCAGGCGGGTCGGTGTTTGCTTCAGTACGTCCTTGACCTTGTTGGTGATGTATTTCTTGTCGACAACCAAGCGGAACATGTATTCGTCGAACCATTCGTCCGTCATGATCAGGTGTCCGTTGTTGGCTCCCGGCCCCCAACTGTTTTCCACCATCCATTTTTTAGGCCGGCCGCCGGCATCGAGGTCTACCGCCATCAAGGTCATGGCGTGGGAAGAACCGCTGGCAAAGGTCTGGATGCGTTGCTTCTTGTCCATACCGAAAGTCGTGCCCATCAGCGAACCGTAATCATAATAGTTTACATCCAGTACACCCCGCCCCCGGTCGAAGAATTTGCCTACATCACAAGAGAAATACATCATGGTGCTGTCTTTGATAGAGGCGATCGCCATTTCCTTGATATCTTCTATCGGAAGGTTGACATAGGTCCAGTTCTTGCCGTCGTAGGCATGGCGGTCGAAGTCGATCTCATATAATTTATAGTAGTCGCGGCTCGGATCGTTCATCAGCATGACATAGTTGTTCTTCAAATCTTCGCCCACGAATTCCCGGTAGAACGATTGCGGGGTGTATTCTTTTGTCTCGACCGGTTTGCCGCTTGCGTCTTTGCGTGTCCAGGTGAATTTCGTAGGCGGTTCTCCGAGGTTGAGGACCAGCATACGGTAGATTTCGCCCAGCATCTCGGTCTTGCGTTTTGCCAGTGTTTCCGGTTTCGAGCCTTTGGCGTCGCGTAGTTCCAATCCGTATTCTTTCAGTTTCAGGCCGATCAGGTTGGACATGCGGCCGGTATTGTCGCTGCTATAGGTTTCGACCATGACACCGGAGGGGACGATGCCGTATTTCATCAGGTTGTCGGAGATACCGGTGAACTGTCCGCCGTCTCCGATCGGATTCTTGAACAGCCATTCCACCATCTTGTCGTCGATCGGCTTTTCACGTGTGTCGATGATCCCTTGCAGGAAAAGGTTGGCCTTCTCAAGCTGGTCCCAGAAGAAGTTGTAGTTCTGCGAGAGTTCGAATTCCGGCAGGTTATACTTGGCGATGACCTGTGCACGTATCACGTTCAGCCCCGTAAACAACCAGCAACGGCCGGAGGATTTCTGGTTCGTGATCCCTTTGCTGTTCACCTTGTCGGAAAAGTAGGTGTCGAAATTGTTTTTACTATCGTTGTCGACGGCCAGGCGGTTGATGTCGTTGCCCGCGATCGCGTTGTGAATGGCTTTGTCGGCTGGCGTTCCTTTGTAGGCTTGCTTGATTTCCTGCAACATTCCGGAAGAGATACCGCCTTCCGGCTTGTTCTGCCCGTAAGCCGATAGCGATAGCCCGAATGCAAGGGCCGTTATCCACAGATTCTTCTTTCTCATGATATAATTCGTTTAGTTTTTAAGTGTTCTGTTACAAAAGTAGTTTAATTTCTTTATATATGGAACAGCAGGTCGCGCAGTCCGGCAATATCCTTGACGATATAGTCGGCTCCGGCTTGTGACAACTCTTCCCGGTTGCCATAGCCGTAGAGCACACCGATTGAATCGAGTTTGTTCTCTTTGGCCCCGATGATATCATGTTTGCGGTCGCCGATCATGACAACTGATGAATGGTCCGCCATGTCATTGCTTTCCAATACATGGCGGATTACATCTCCTTTCGTATAGAAAGAACCGTCCAAGCCGCTGCCGGCAACGAAAGTGAAGTAGCGGGCGATATCGAAATAGTCCAGTATGCGTTTGGTAAAGACTGTCGGTTTGGATGTCGCCAGCATCAGGATACGTCCTTGCCGGGTCGCCTCTTCTAAAAAGTCTTTTATGCCGTCATACAGTTTGTTCTCATAAATGCCGGTGTCGGTATAACGTTCCCGGTACTTTTCCGCAGCCTCTTTGGCCTGTTCGTCCGTGAAATGGTAGAACTCGCGGAACGAATCCAGAAGGGGAGGGCCGATAAAAGGACATAACTCGCGAAGGTCGTTTACCTGTATGCCGAAATGGTTCAATGCGTATTCGACGCATCGGGTGATGCCGATCATCGGATCCGTAATCGTGCCGTCCAGATCCAGCAGGATGTATTTGTACTCTTTCATTTATTCTTCTTTATACCATGATGAGTACATGTGATAGTTCTTGGCTATCTTCTGGTTGATCTCCTTTGCCTGTTCCGGGTCTACTTTCTTTACGAACTTGGCCGGTACGCCGGCGTAGATGCTTCCCGGCTCGACGATGGTCTTGCTCAACACGACCGATCCGGCAGCGACGATCGCACCTTCACCGATCACGGCGTGGTCCAGTATGACCGATCCCATCCCGATCAGGGCGCCGTTGCATATCTTTGCCCCGTGGATCGTGACATTGTGTCCGACCGAAACGTCGTCTCCTATCTCGATTGTCGATTTCTCGTATAAGGTGTGCAAGACAGAGCCGTCCTGTATATTCACCCCGTTACCGATCCGGATGGAGTTTACATCACCTCGCAGCACGGTCCCAAACCAGATGCTGCAACCTTCGCCTATCTCAACATCGCCGATAATGGTGGCGTTGTCTGCTAAAAACGTGTCTTTACCTATTTTGGGTGTAAAGCCTCTTACTGATTTTATTAAAGCCATAACTTTTTAATTGACAATTAATAATTGACAATTGACAATTTAAGGGGAGAACGACAAACCTATTGTCAATTGTCAATCGTCCGTTGATTAAATTTCTGCCGTTTTTTCTTTTAACCAAGCCTTCTCTTCTTCGTCCAGATGCGGGCTTATCAGGTCGTATACCATTTGGTGGTATTTGTTCAGCCAGGCATGTTCGCGTACGGAGAGCATGGACGGGATGACCAGCTTCGTGTCGATGTAGCATAACGTTAATGTCTCGAAACCGAGGAATTTTCCAAATTCCGTTTCACTGTCTTCACGGATCAGAACCATATTCTCGGTACGGATGCCATATTCGCCGGGGCGGTACAAGGCCGGTTCGTCGCTCATCACCATACCCGGTTCCAAGATTACCGGGTTTTCTTCCATGCGGATGCTTTGTGGCCCTTCGTGCACGTTCAGGCAATGACCGATGCCGTGGCAGGTCCCGTGCAGATAGTTGATGCCGGCATCCCACAAGGCTTTACGGGCGAAAGCGTCGATCAGGCAACCCCGTATGCCGGCAGGAAATTTGCATTTGGCAATTCCGATCGTGCCTTTCAGAGCGCGGGTGAAATCTTTTTTCATCTGTTCGCTTGGCTCGTCGCAAAGGGCGATCGTGCGGGTGATGTCGGTTGTTCCGTCCAGATATTGGGCTCCGGAATCGAGCAGGTACAAACTGTCTGTTTTCAGCTCCGTGTCCGTTTCGGGTGTGGGAGAATAGTGTACGACTGCTCCGTGAGGGCCGTAGCTGGATATGCTGGCAAAGCTGTCCATGACATATTGAGGCTGTTCGGCACGCAGTGCCGTCAGTTTGGCGGCGGCACTCAGTTCTGTTACCTTCTCTCCGGCTTTAAGCATCTTTTCCAGCCAAAAATAGAATTTGGTCATGGCGATGCCGTCTTTCAGGACAGCGTTGCGGAATCCTTTTATCTCTGTTTCGTTCTTGATGCTTTTCAGATGGTTGGCGGGCGAGATGCCTTCTACCAGGATGCAGCTTTCGGGCAGTGCGTTGTAGATGGCCACGTTGGTCCGTTTACTGTCGACAAACACCCGTGTCCGTTCAGGCAGCCGTGACAGGAAGGTCGCCAACATGCCGTAGTCGGCCAGTGTCACTCCTTCTTTTTTTAGATGTTCGGCTATTTCGGCCGGGAGTTTCTTCGGATTGACGAACAGCACGCTTTCCTTTTCGGAAACGAATGCGTAACTGATGGCGACCGGATTATAGGCAACGTCCGTCCCCCTGATATTGAAAGTCCAGGCTACTTCGTCCAATGCGGATAGGATGGTGCAGTCGGCTCCTGCCTTATGCAACATCTTGTTGATATCGAGAAGTTTGTCTTCGACTGATTTTCCGCTTAATTCGACCGGCATTTCAAATAGCGGCGCCTCCGGGATGGCGGGGCGTTCTTTCCAGATAGGATCGATCAGCGAAGCGTTTGTATTCAGTTTGATCTCTTTTCCCGCCAGCACTTTTTCCAGTGTGCGGGCATCTGCCAGGCTGTATGTTTCGCCGTTCAGTCCGACAGTCTGTCCCTCTTTCAGTTCATGCACTAAGAACTCCGGTATTGTCGGGGTTTCGGGCAGCATCATTTTGAAAAGCTCGATCCCTGTTCCTTCCAATTGGGTGGAGGCTTGCAGGAAATAGCGTGAGTCGGTCCAAAGTCCGGCTTTATCGGCTGTGATAACAACTGTTCCGGCCGAACCTGTAAATCCGGAAATCCATTCACGGTATTTCCAGCAATCGGCAGGATATTCACTCATGTGAGGGTCGGAAGTCGGAATGATATAAGCATCTATTTTATGCTGTTTCATTGCTTCCCTCAGGGCAGCAATGCGTTCGGAAATGTTTGTTTTCATCGCATTTTGTTTTATGTCAACATTACTATTGGCAAAGTTATTAAATTTCTTCGGACTACCATCTGGGCGATTGTTCCAAATTTTCGTAAAAAGATAGGATAATTACATCTAAATCGCCTGATTTACCGTTATTCTTTTCATAGAAATTTTTCCTACAATAGCTCAGTTTTCCAATGTTCAGGAAAACCCATAAGAAACGTGAAGTCAAAAAATAGGATGAAAGGATATTTTTGTATCTTTGCTAATGTATCTTTACGTGAAATGTGTATATGAGAAATATAATGTTATCGCTTATGACTGCAATGGCTATGACTGCCTGTTCGGGGCAGAAGGGTGAGAAGGCGGAAGCCGCTCAGGATAATTTCAACTATGTCGTGGATCAGTTTGCTGATCTTCAGATACTGCGTTACCGGGTTCCTGGATTCGAATCTCTTTCTTTGAAGCAGAAACAACTATTATATCATTTGTCGGAAGCTGCCCTGATGGGCCGAGATATCCTGTTCGACCAGAACTGTCGTTATAACCTGCCGATCCGCCGTACACTGGAGGCTGTTTATACCGGCTATAAGGGAGATCGAACGGATCCGCAGTTTGTCGCTTTGGAGACTTATCTGAAGCGGGTTTGGTTTGCCAACGGTATCCATCACCACTATGCGGAAGATAAATTCGCTCCCGGCTTTACGCCCGAATTCTTCCGGACTTGCATCGCGCAGGTCGGGGCTTCTGCTCTTCCGCTACGTGAAGGGCAGACGGTGGAACAGTTTGTTGCCGAGATCAGTCCCGTGATCTTTGATCCGGCCGTGATGGCGAAGCGTACGGTGCAAAGTGGCGATGTCGATTTGATCCGGGCTTCGGCCAACAATTATTATGGTGAAGGAGTCACCCAGGAAGAAGTCGAGGATTTCTATGCACGGATGAAAACCGGGAAAGATACGATTTCTCCGATCTCGTATGGCTTGAACAGCCGTTTGGTAAAAGAGAATGGCAAATTGGTCGAAAAAGTCTGGAAAGCAGGCGGCCTCTATTCTCCGGCAATCGAAAAGATAGTATCGGAATTGCAGAAAGCGGAGGCGTTTGCCGAGAACGGTGCACAAAAAGCAATCATTGGGAAATTGATCGAATATTATCAGACCGGCGACTTGAAAACCTTCGATGCCTATTCGATCCTGTGGGTGGAAGATACGGCATCGGATGTCGACTTTGTGAACGGTTTTATCGAGACATACGGTGATCCGTTAGGAATGAAAGCCAGTTGGGAGTCGACCGTGAACTTCATCAATAAAGAGGCAACAAAGCGGACGAAAGTGATCAGTAACAATGCGCAATGGTTCGAAGACCATTCTCCGGTAGATAAACGGTTTAAGAAAGAAAAGGTAAAAGGAGTCAGTGCAAAAGTAATTACTATTTCGATGTTGGGAGGCGATTGTTATCCGGCAACCCCGATCGGCATCAACCTGCCGAATGCCGACTGGATCCGCCGCGATCATGGTTCGAAATCCGTTACGATCGAGAATATCACCGAGGCATATGACAAAGCCTCTCAGGGGAATGGTTTCAATGAAGAATTTGTCTGGAGCGATAAGGAGCGCGAAGGATTGAAGAAATACGGATTCATCACCGACAATCTGCATACCGATTTGCATGAATGCCTGGGACATGGTTCCGGTAAATTGCTTCCCGATACCGATCCGGATGCTTTGAAGGCCTACAGTTCGACTTTGGAAGAGGCACGTGCCGATCTTTTCGGTTTGTACTATCTCGGAGATGCCAAGTTGGTGGAACTCGGACTTGTGCCGGATGCAGAGGCTTATAAGGCCGAATACTATAAATATATAATGAATGGCCTGATGACACAGCTGGTTCGGATCGAGCAGGGCAAGAATGTCGAAGAAGCCCATATGCGCAACCGTCAGCTGATTGCCAAATGGGCCTATGAAAAGGGAAAGGCTGATAACGTGATCGAACTGACGCAACGAGATGGCAAGACATATGTGGTGGTCAACGATTATGTCAAGCTGCGTGAACTGTTCGGTACTTTACTGGCGGAAGTGCAGCGTATCAAGAGCGAAGGCGATTTTGCTGCCGGAAAGGAACTGGTGGAAGAATATGGCGTGAAGGTCGATCCGGTTCTTCATGCCGAAGTGCTCGAACGCTATGCCAAATTGAACCTGGCTCCATACAAGGGATTTGTGAATCCGGTGATGAAGGAAGTCCGGAACGATAAAGGAGAAGTAGCGGATATCATACTGGATTATACCGAAGGGTATGCCGGCCAGATGTTACGCTACAGCAAGGAGTATTCGTTTTTACCTTCCTATAATGAATAATAAAGCGTATGTTGCAGAATGAATTAAAGGAAATACGGACCCGGCTTCGCTTGGCGATGAATGGTGTGATCTCTACCAGCATGCGCGAAAAGGGTATTGTCTATAAGCTGAATTTCGGCGTTCCGTTGCCCGAAATCAAGCAGATTGCCACTATGCACAAACCGGATTCCGAGCTGGCTGCCGCTTTGTGGAAGGAAGATATTCGCGAATTCAAGATACTGGCTTCTCTCTTGCAGCCGGTGGACGAGTTCTCTTCCCGAAAGGCGGAACAATGGGTGAAGGAAATTCCTTATTTGGAAATAGCGGAACAGTGCAGCCACAATTTGTTTTACAAGTTGCCGGATGTGGAGGATTTGCTGCTTGGGCTGATAGCTGATGCGGCAGACGAATATGCACGGACGGTAGCTTACCTTGTCTGGACCGAGCTGTTTAAGGAAGGGAAGATCCTGACAGTACCGGTGAAAACCACATTTGTCGCGGAATGTATGCAGACGCTTGCCAGTCCAGCCCTGGAGGCTTCTTTCAAGGAAAAGCAGGCTGCGGTAAAAGCCATGAAGTTTTATGGAAGGCAGTCGGCCGATCAGGCACGGCAAATGTTGGGCAGATTCGACGATTTCCCTGAATTCATGCAGACGTCCGAAGGGCAGGAAATGTATAATGATTTAAAATTTGAGTTTGAATATTGCCGTTAAGACTTTGCGTTTAAAATAAATGCGCTAACTTTGTCAGTCGCGTGGAGTCGCTACTTGAAGATGGAAGCAAAAAAATATACAGAGATGCAAGACCTGTTTACCAGGTATCTTGTCGAGAAAAAACTACGAAAGACGGAGGAACGATATGCCATATTGGAGTGTATATGCAGTTTCCCCGGTCATTTCGATATGGGTTTGCTTCATCAGAAACTGGAAGAAATGAATTTTCATGTCAGTCGGGCTACTGTTTATAACACGGTCGATGTATTGGTGGACTGTGGCCTGATTGTGCGCCATCAGTTGACGGCACAAGCCGTACAGTATGAACTACGGATGCTGGCGGAGACACATCTGCATCTGATCTGTACGAAATGCGGGGCGATTCGGGAGCTGAAGGATGCAACACTGAAAAAAGATGTCGGAGCATTGAAAATATCGCGTTTCACTCCGGAATATCATGCGCTTTACATTTATGGCCTGTGCAGCAAATGTAAGTATCGGCTTCAGCGGAAGAGGTAAGAATATTAACATCTATATAATATATATAAACGATGAAAGTTGACGTTCTATTAGGATTGCAATGGGGTGACGAAGGCAAAGGGAAAGTTGTCGACGTTTTGACTCCGAATTACGATGTGATAACTCGTTTTCAAGGAGGTCCCAATGCAGGACATACTTTGGAATTTAACGGTGAAAAGTATGTGTTACGTTCCATCCCTTCCGGTATTTTCCAGGGAGGAAAGGTAAACGTTATCGGTAACGGTGTCGTGCTGGATCCGTTATTGTTCCAACAGGAAGCTGAAGCGCTTGCAGCCAGCGGACACGACCTGACCAAACAGTTGTGTATCTCCAAAAAAGCTCATTTGATCTTGCCGACTCACCGTATATTGGATGCAGCCTACGAAGCTGCGAAAGGTTCAGGTAAAATCGGTACGACCGGTAAAGGTATCGGACCGACTTACACGGATAAAGTCAGCCGTAACGGTCTGCGCATAGGTGACCTGTTGCATAACTTCGACGAAAAGTATGCAGCAGCAAAAGCAAGACATGAAGCTATTCTGCGTTCTTTAAATTACGAATATGACATTACCGAACTGGAAGCACAGTGGTTTAAGGCTTTGGAATATCTGAAACAGTTCCGCCTGATCGACAGCGAACATGTGATCAATAACTATCTGAAAGAAGGCAAGTCGGTTTTGGCCGAAGGTGCACAGGGTACTATGTTGGATATCGACTTCGGTTCGTATCCGTTCGTGACTTCTTCCAATACGATTTGTGCAGGTTGCTGTACAGGCTTGGGGGTTTCTCCGCGCAACATCGGCGAAGTTTACGGTATCTTCAAAGCTTATTGCACACGTGTCGGTAGCGGTCCGTTCCCAACCGAATTGTTTGATGAAACAGGCAGCAAGATACGCCAGATCGGTCACGAATATGGCGCCGTAACCGGACGTGAACGCCGTTGCGGTTGGATTGACCTGGTTGCGCTGAAATATGCGATCATGATCAACGGAGTGACGAAACTGATCATGATGAAGAGCGATGTGCTGGATGGTTTCGATACGGTCAAGGCTTGCGTCGCTTATAAAGTCGATGGTAAGGAAACGACCGAATTCCCATTTGAAATCAATGAAGGCATCGAACCGGTATATGTGGAAATGCCGGGCTGGAATGTCGACATGACGAAGATGCAGAGCGAGGACGAATTCCCAGAAGAGTTCAATGCCTACATTTCTTTCCTCGAAGAAGAACTGGAAGTGCCGATCAAGATTGTTTCTGTCGGCCCTGACCGTGAACAAACAATTGTCAGATATACCGAAGAATAAAACCTGAAAATAATACAAAATGGCAGAAGACCACATCCCGTAAGGATGATCTCCTGCCATTTTTGTTTTTGGCAGGCTTTTTGCCGTTCGTGATTTAGTATAACGATATAAATTAGAAGAATATGAGCATGTATTGGATTATATTTATCGGTTTTGCCCTTCTTAGCTGGCTGGTTTCTTCCAGACTGCAGAATAAGTTTGAGAAATATTCCAAGATTCCAATGCCGAATGGCATGACAGGAAAAGATGGGGCGGAAAAGATGTTGCATGATAACGGTATTTATGATGTAAAGGTTATTTCTACTCCCGGACATTTGACGGACCATTATAACCCGGCAAATCAAACCGTCAATCTGAGTGAATCGGTTTATTACAGTAATAGTATTGCGGCCGCTGCCGTTGCGGCTCATTAATGCGGACACGCTGTCCAACATGCCACGGCCTATGCGCCTCTTCGGATGCGTTCGGCTTTGGTTCCGGTTGTCAGCTTTGCCTCCAACATTATGACATGGGTGCTGTTGGGCGGTATGCTGTTGCTGCATACATTCCCACAGTTGTTGCTTTTTGGTATTATCCTGTTTGCAACGACCACTTTGTTCAGTTTTATTACGCTTCCGGTCGAGATCAACGCAAGCCGGCGGGCTTTGGTGTGGTTGAGCAACGCCGGCATCACGAATGTTTATACGCATGACAAGGCTGAAGATGCCTTGCGTTCTGCAGCTTACACGTATGTAGTGGCTGCTTTGGGCTCGCTTGCTACATTATTATATTATATCATGATTTTCTTGGGTGGAAGAAGCCGGGATTAAACAGGAAACATTACCTTTGCAATCTTAATAATAAATTAGTGAATCATGCAAAAGCCGTCTATCCCTAAAGGAACAAGAGATTTTTCGCCTGAAGAAATGGCGAAGCGTAATTATATATTCAATACTATTCGCGATGTATACCATCTGTACGGATTTCAGCAGATCGAAACGCCGGCTATGGAAAACCTGTCTACACTGATGGGCAAATATGGAGAAGAAGGCGATAAGTTACTTTTCAAAATATTAAATTCGGGTGACTGTTTTTCCGGGATAACGGATGAAGAACTGTCGGAACGTAATGCTGTAAGATTTGGAATGAAAGCTTGCGAAAAAGGTTTGCGTTATGACTTGACGGTTCCTTTTGCCCGTTATGTGGTGCAACACCGTAATGATATTGCTTTCCCGTTCAAACGTTACCAGATACAGCCGGTATGGCGTGCCGACCGTCCGCAGAAAGGACGTTACCGCGAGTTTTACCAATGCGACGGTGATGTGGTAGGTTCCGATTCACTGGTGAACGAAGTCGAACTGATCCAGATTATGGATGAGGTATTCCGCCGTTTCGGCATTCGCGTCTGCATCAAGATGAACAACCGTAAGATCCTTTCCGGTATTGCCGAGATAATAGGTGAAGCCGACAAGATTGTCGATATCACGGTTGCCATCGATAAACTGGATAAGATCGGTTTGGATAATGTGAATGAAGAATTGCGTTCCAAGGATTTGTCTGAAGATGCAATCGCCCGTTTGCAGCCTATCATTATGTTGAAAGGTACGAACCGCGAAAAGCTGGCTGTGCTGAAAAAGGAATTGGCTGCATCGGAAATCGCGATGAAAGGTATTGCCGAAATGGAATTTATCCTGGACCGCATCGAGAAATTGGAACTGACAGCAGAGTTGGAGCTGGACCTGACGTTGGCACGCGGCTTGAACTACTATACGGGAGCTATCTTCGAAGTGAAAGCGTTGGATGTCCAGATCGGAAGTATCACGGGTGGCGGACGCTATGACAATTTGACCGGCGTGTTTGGCTTGGACGGTGTTTCTGGTGTCGGAATCTCCTTCGGGGCCGATCGTATCTTCGATGTCCTGAACCAGTTGGAACTTTATCCGGCCGATTCTTTGAAGACCACGCAACTGCTGTTCGTGAACTTCGGCGAAAAGGAAGAAAACTATTTATTGCCTCTGATATCGAAAGTACGTACTGCCGGTATCCGTACGGAGTTGTATCCTGAATCTGCCAAGATGAAGAAACAGATGGGATATGCCGATACGAAGAAGATTCCGTTCGTGGCGATTGTCGGTGAAAACGAAATAAACGAAGGCAAGATCAATCTGAAAAACATGTTGACAGGTGAACAGTCTCTTGTCACGTTGGATGAACTGATCGAAAGATTCTAACAAAAAAGGAAAGGAAGTGCTACGATTTTATTGTGGCACTTCTTTTTTATATACAGATATTTATGAAAACACCTTGTCTTATTCTCTCGACTGCTTTATATCTGTCATCCTGCACATTCCAACCCCGTGCCTCTTGGGTGATGACTACGGAAAAGGCTTTCTGGCAGGAACAACCCGATTTGCTTTCCGCATCGGCTGATACTGTCCGGACAATTGATGTAACCGTATATAAGGATAAGCCCTTGCAGGAGATCGACGGGTTCGGCGCCTGTTTCAATGAATTAGGATGGATTTCTTTGAGTCGTCTGAATCCGACTGACCGTGAAAGCATAATGGAAGAACTTTTCTTTCCGGAATACGGAGCTAATTTCACAATCTGTCGTATGCCGGTCGGGGCAAATGACTTTTCTCGTGACTGGTATTCTTATGATGAGACGGACGGTGATTTTGAAATGAAGAATTTCACTATCGCGAACGATCAGCAGACCTTGATTCCTTTTATCCGGAATGCCCGGAAATATAATGTGGACTTGCGTATCTGGGCGTCTCCTTGGTGTCCGCCTTCTTGGATGAAGTACAACAAGCATTATGCTTCGGCTTATACCGGAGAGGCTTATGATGAAAAATACCGGAACGGCTTGCCGGCAGATAAAGTCGGGTATGAAGGGGAGGATATGTTTATTCAGGATTCGCTCTATTTGCAGGCCTACGCTTTATATTTTTCCAAATTTATCCAAGCCTATAAGGAGCAAGGAATAGACATCTTTGCCGTTATGCCGCAGAATGAATTTAATTCAGCCCAGATCTTTCCAAGTTGTTGTTGGACGGCGGCCTCGTTGGCAAATTTTATCGGAAACTATCTGGGACCGGCAATGGCGGAACTGCAGGTCGATGTCATGTTTGGAACTGTCGAGCGCAAGAACGAGGCGCTGGTCGATACGATCCTGTCGGATCCGGCTTGCCGTCGTTATATAAAAGGTGCCGGTTTTCAATGGGCCGGCAAGGGAGCGATAACCGGAATACATGAACGCTATCCCGACCTGAAACTTTATCAGACGGAGCAAGAGTGTGGCAACGGTTTGAATGACTGGAAAGGCGCAGTATATTCGTGGAACCTGATGCGGCATTACCTGAATAGTGGCGCTTCTACCTATATGTATTGGAATATCTCCCTTGAGAAAGGAGGAATCAGTCGTTGGGGATGGGCTCAGAATTCGTTGGTGGTTGTAGATCCTGTTGATAAAACTTATTCTTTTACTCCCGAATATTATATAATGAAACATTTGAGCCATTATGTCCGGCCCGGTGCACGCAAGGTGGAAACAGACGGTACGTTTACCGATCTGCTCGCTTTTGTCAATCAGGATAAAAGTATCGTGATCGCCTTGGCGAACGAAGGACTTGACAGCCGTACTGTTTCAATCCGTATCGGAAACCGTGTGTACCACCCGTTGCTTCCGCCACAGTCCGTTTCTACTATTTTTATAAACTGACAGTTGAACTTCCTCATTTACTCTCTTGTTGTAATGAGAAAGTTTTTTTGTGGCAGAAAGGTCATCCTGTCAGACATATTTGCATTGTCTGCCTGCCCGTAGTGTAAAATTGTCAGTCTTTTTCCTGATAATGATTTTGGCACAGTATTCGCATAGGCATTTACGTGCAAAAAGAAAGCACAAGATTAACATAATATTATTAACAACTAAAAAAATATACAACGATGAACATTAAACCATTAGCAGACAGAGTGCTGATTAAGCCGGCTGCAGCAGAAGAAAAGACACTTGGCGGAATCATTATCCCCGATTCAGCAAAAGAAAAACCTTTAAAAGGTGAAGTTGTTGCCGTAGGTCACGGAACAAAGGATGAAGAAATGGTTGTAAAGAATGGCGATACTGTTCTGTACGGTAAGTATGCAGGTACGGAAATTGAACTGGACGGAGAGAAATATCTTATCATGCGCCAGTCTGATATTTTGGCTATTATCTAAATAATTGACAATTGATAATTGACAATTGATAATTCAAAAACATTTATACATTTATATAAAACGATAGAAATCATGGCAAAAGAGATTAAATACGATATGGATGCCCGCGACCTTCTGAAGAAAGGTGTGGATGAACTGGCTAACGCAGTAAAAGTAACATTGGGCCCGAAAGGACGTAACGTGATCATCGAAAAGAAATTCGGTGCTCCTCATATCACAAAAGACGGTGTGACGGTGGCTAAAGAAGTAGAAGTGGCTTGCCCGTTCGAAAACATGGGTGCTCAGCTGGTTAAGGAAGTAGCTTCCAAGACTAACGACAATGCCGGTGACGGTACGACAACTGCTACGGTTTTGGCACAGTCTATCATCGGTGTCGGTCTGAAGAACGTAACAGCAGGCGCTAATCCTATGGACTTGAAGCGTGGTATCGACAAGGCTGTGGCTAAAGTCGTAGAACATATCGCAGCTCAGGCTGAAGCAGTAGGCGACCAGTTCGAAAAGATCGAACACGTAGCCAAGATTTCTGCTAACGGTGATGAAGCTATCGGCAAACTGATCGCTGAAGCTATGCAGAGAGTAAAAACCGAAGGTGTTATCACGGTAGAAGAAGCAAAAGGAACCGAAACTACAGTAGATGTTGTAGAAGGTATGCAGTTCGACCGTGGTTATATCTCTCCGTATTTCGTAACCAACACAGAGAAGATGGAATGCGAGATGGAAAATCCGTATATCCTGATCTACGACAAGAAGATATCTGTATTGAAAGACCTGCTGCCTATTCTTGAGCCGGCAGTTCAGAGTGGTCGCCCTCTGTTGATCATCGCTGAAGATATCGATAGCGAAGCATTAGCTACTTTGGTTGTAAACCGTCTGCGTGGTTCTTTGAAGATATGTGCTGTCAAGGCTCCGGGCTTCGGTGACCGTCGTAAAGCTATGTTGGAAGATATCGCTGTCCTGACTGGTGGCGTTGTGATCTCCGAAGAAAAAGGTTTGAAGCTGGAAGGTGCTACAATGGATATGCTGGGTACTGCAGAAAAAGTTACGGTAGACAAAGACACGACTACTATCGTAAACGGTGCAGGCGATAAGGAAGCTATCCAGGCTCGTATCGGCCAGATCAAGACTCAGATCGAAAATACGACTTCCGACTACGATAAAGAAAAGCTGCAGGAACGTTTGGCTAAAATGGCCGGTGGTGTTGCCGTTCTGTATGTAGGTGCTCCGTCTGAAGTTGAAATGAAAGAAAAGAAAGACCGTGTTGACGATGCTCTGCATGCAACTCGTGCTGCTATCGAAGAAGGTACGGTTCCTGGTGGTGGTGTGGCTTACATCCGCGCAATTGAAGCATTGGAAGGCCTGAAAGGCGAAAATGAAGACGAAACAACCGGTATCGAAATCGTTAAACGTGCGATCGAAGAACCGTTGCGTCAGATCGTAGCCAACGCCGGAAAAGAAGGCGCAGTAGTTGTTCAGAAAGTAAAAGAAGGTAAGGGTGACTTCGGTTACAATGCTCGTACAGACAAGTATGAAAACTTGTGTACAGCCGGTGTGATCGACCCTGCTAAGGTAACACGTGTAGCGTTGGAAAATGCTGCTTCTATCGCAGGTATGTTCCTGACTACGGAATGTGTGATCGCTGAAAAGAAAGAAGAAACTCCGGCAGCTCCTGCTATGAACCCTGGTATGGGTGGCATGGGTGGTATGATGTAATTCTTCCCATAAAGTATAAAATCAGAAACGGCTGCTTCCTGAAAGGGAGGTGGCCGTTTTTTCGAATAAAAAAGTATGGTTACTGTTTGGCAATCTCAAAAAAGTTGTTACCTTTGCACCGCAATCAAGAGAGATTGCTTCACTGAAAAGTGCTGAATTGCCCAGGTGGCGGAATTGGTAGACGCGCACGTTTCAGGTGCGTGTGTCGAGAGGCATGCAGGTTCGAGTCCTGTTCTGGGCACTTCAAAGCGGATAACTTATAGGGTTGTCCGCTTTTTTTATATTCCCTGATGAAGTTTGATTAAACTTTGAACCATTATTCCCGTCTGTTATAGAAAGGGGAATGGAAGGAGATAATGATTATTTTCTTATATTTACCCCCAAATTAGTGAGTAGGAATGCAACAATATATAGAGGAAGAGATAATAAAGCAATTACGCGATCCGGCACATCAACGTGAAGCCTTCGCGCAGGTTGTCAATTTCTATGGGGAGAAGTTGTATTGGCAGATACGAAAGATGGTGTTGGACCATGACGATGCCAACGATTTATTGCAAAATACATTCCTGAAAGCCTGGATGAATATCGACTATTTCCGGGGAGAAGCGAAGTTGTCGACTTGGTTGTATAAGATCGCGATAAACGAATGTATAACCTTTCTGAACCGGCAACGTGCACAAAACAATGTATCGATTGACGATACGGATGTGTTTTTGCTGGAGCGTCTGAAGGGCGACGAGTATTTCGATGGAGATGCCGCACAGATGAAGCTACAGGAAGCCATCCTGACATTGCCGGAGAAACAGCGTGCCGTTTTTAATATGAAATATTTTGACGATATGAAATACGAAGATATGTCTGAAATATTCGGAACTTCCGTAGGCGCTTTAAAGGCATCCTATCATCATGCGGTGAAAAAAGTAGAGGAGTTTTTAACAAAAGACATTTAAACCTTTTGTATTGCCATTTGTCAAAAGAATGTAAAAGAGAGATAATATGAAAACAGAACAAAACAATCTGGACCGTCTTAAAGGGAAAAATCCTTTTACTGTACCTGAGGGGTATATGGAGGGATTGACGGCAAACATTATGAGTCAGCTTCCCGAAAGAGAGCCTGAAGAGGAGGTGAAAAAGGTTTCCTTGATGGATCGTGTTCGTCCCTGGTTATATATGGCAGCCGTTTTTGCCGGATTGGGGTTGTTTTTTAAAGTTTTGGTCGGACCGGAAGATAAAGCGGCAAAAACGGATTCGTTGCTCGTCAAAACAGAAGTGTCTCCTGCCTCAGTTTCAGCTCTGCAAGCGGCTGATGATGAAGAGTACCTGGAGTATTTGGAAGAACGATATACTGGCTATATCTTGGCTGAAGAAATAGGAGAAATCGAATAAATTGGAAAAAAATCAAGTTGGACGAAATATTTTTGAAAGAATACTTGTATGAATAAAATATTTTTTATTACATTTGTGGCGTGTTCAGTTGTGTTCTCATTCAGTGCTCACGCTCAAAGTGGGAAACAGCATCGCAATTTTGATAGAGAAGCATTTTTGGCAAAGAAAAATGCTTTTATTACGGCAGAAATGGGGTTGACCCCGGAAGAGGCTGCATTATTTATACCTCTTAGTAACGAACTGCAAGAAAAGATGTTTGAGGCCGGTCGTGAATGTCGTAAGCTATCCAAAGATTTAAAGCACAATGAAAGTGCAACCGATGCTGACTACTTGAAGGTAATTGATGAGTGTGTGAGCGTGAACATGAAGCAGGCGCAATTGGAAAAGGAGTATTATGAAAAGTTTAAAAAGATATTATCTCCGAAGAAACTTTACAGATACAAACATGCAGAAGGAAAGTTTGTACGGGAGTTTATGAAAGGAGGAGATAGTAGAAAAGAGGAAAATAAGAAGAAATAAAATATTATCATTATTTGTGTTTTTTGTTTAGATTTAGTTTTGGCGTTTAAGTTAAGGGAGGGGTGGCGACGTGATGTCGGTTCCCCTTTTGTTTTTTATAACCCTTTCGATTTGGCTTCATTCCAGATCCGGTCCATTTCTTTCAAAGACATTTCTTTTAATGACTTGCCTTCTTTTATGGTATGCTCTTCTAAATAGTTGAAACGACGGATAAACTTTTGGTTTGTGCGTTCCAAAGCATTGTCTGGATTGATCTTATAGAGACGGGCTGCGTTGATCAGGCTGAAGAACAGGTCGCCGAACTCGGCTTCCATCTTGTCTGCATCCATCTTGTCGATTTCGGTCTTCAGTTCGGTAAACTCTTCGTATACCTTATCCCAGACCTGGTCGCGTTGTTCCCAATCGAAACCGATGTTGCGGGCTTTGTCTTGGATACGGTGAGCTTTGACCACGGAAGGCAAAGAGGCGGGAACGCCTTCGAGAACAGTCTTGTTGCCACCTTTTTCTTTTAGTTTGAGTTGTTCCCAGCTCTGTTCCACTTTGCCGGCGGTATCGGCCTGAGCATCTCCGAAGACATGCGGATGGCGGTAGATCAGCTTCTGGCAAAGGCTGTCGCATACATCCTTGATGTCGAATGCTGCCTTTTCTTCACCTATTTTGGCATAGAAGACAATGTGCAGGAGCAGGTCGCCTAATTCTTTTTTAATGTTATTGTTGTCATCTTTCATGATGGCATCGCACAATTCGTAAGTCTCTTCGATTGTATTTGTGCGAAGGCTTTCGTTTGTTTGTTTACGGTCCCACGGACATTTCACACGAAGCTCGTCCAGTATGTCGAGCAATTGTCCGAAGGCTTCCATCTTTTCTTGTTTAGTTGCCATTATAAATAATGTATTAATGTGATAATGTGCCAATAAACCAATGTGATAATGTGCCAATTGGAAGGAGTCCTTTTGTTGGCACATTATCGCATTGGCACATTATTTAAATATTTTCAATCCGTTTTCCAGGAACTGGATATAGTCGGGAACACTTTCGTTGAATGCATACGACGGACCGAGCGGTTCACCTTCGGCATTCAGCAAGATGTAGAACGGTTGGGCATTTGCACCGAATTTGCTGCGCTGCAAATAGCTCCATTTGTCACCGATTGTTTTCAACTTTCGGGTCTTGCCGTGCTCTTCGATCGTGATTGGCTGCGGCAGCTTCGTCTTGTCGTCAACCATCAGGGTGATCAGAACATAATCATTTTCCAATATCTGTTTTACTTTCGGGTCGGTCCAAACGGAGGCTTCCATCTTGCGGCAGTTCACACAACCGAAACCGGAGAAGTCGATCATGACCGGCTTGTTTACTTTCTTGGCATAAGCCATACCTGTTTCGTAATCGTCAAAAGCAGCGTGTACTTCACTATTATACAAGTTGAAATCCTGAGTGTACAAAGGAGGAGCGAAAGCGCTGATCGTTTTTAATGGCGCACCCCAAAGCCCCGGAACCATATAAACGGCAAAAGAGAAAGAAATGATCGCCATGAATAGGCGTGGCACGGATACGTACGGCAGGTCGCTGTCGTGGCTGAACTTGATCTTACCCAACAGGTAGCAGCCCAACAGGATAAAGATCACGATCCAAAGTACGATAAACACTTCGCGGTCCAGCAAGCGCCATCCATAGGCCAAGTCGGCAACGGAGAGGAACTTGAGTGCCAGTGCCAGTTCAAGGAAGCCTAATACAACCTTGACTGAGTTTAGCCAGCCTCCGGACTTCGGCATGCTTTGCAGCATATTCGGGAAGATAGCGAAAAGGCTGAACGGAATAGACAGTGCCAAGGCAAAACCGAACATACCGATAGCCGGTCCTACCGCTGTTCCCATCGAAGCGGCCTGTACCAACAGAGTTCCGATGATCGGACCTGTGCAGGAGAAGGAAACCAGCACCAACGTGAACGACATGAAGAAAATACTGATAATGCCCGTCGTCGAATCTGCTTTCGAATCCAACTTATTCGTCCAGGAAGAGGGCAATACCATTTCGAACGCCCCGAAGAAAGAGATGGCGAAGACTACTAACAGCAGGAAGAATATGATGTTGAAGATTGCATTCGTCGACAAGTCGTTCAATGCGCTTGCTCCGAATATACCCGTAATCAGCAATCCCATTACCAGATAAATCACAATGATCGAAAGTCCGTATGTCACCGCGTCTCGGATCGCTTTCTTGCGGTCTTTCGTCCGTTTGAGGAAGAAGCTGACCGTCATCGGGATCATCGGCCATACACAAGGTGTCAGCAGGGCGATCAATCCACCTAAGAAACCGGCGAGGAAGATAAACAACCACGATGTGTCGGTTGCGGAAACCGTCGTGTCGCCGAATGCCTTCAACTTGTCGATGACAGGAGTCCAGAGGGCAGCATCGTCGGTCAGTTCGTTAGAGACGCGGGTTGGCTTGTTCTCGGCTTTGTCCTTGTCGGCTACAGGAGCGGTAGTCTTCAATTCTGCCACTTCTTCCACCACCTTTTCGGTATCCGGCTGTACGGCTGTCGCATCATTTTGCTCGACTTCCGGTTTTTCAGCTACCGTTTCGGTGGCAGCTGTCATCTTTATGTTCTTTTTGTCGAACGAGAAGCTGACGCGGTCGGGCGGTAGGCAAGTCTCATCGTTGCAAGCCATAAATTCCACTTCACCTTCGGCTTTGAACTTAGCGGGATCAGTCACTTTGAACTTTTGGGTGAATGAAACGGTACCCGGATACCAACGCAGGTTCATGGCGAACAGTTCGTCGTACACAGTGGTCGGTTTGACAGATGAAGTCGGTTTGCCGATCAGTTCGGCTCCTTTCAATGTCTCGAATGTGAACGAGGTAGAGACCGGACCACCTTCTGGCAGGTCTTGATCATATAAATGCCAGCCTTTATCGGCGGTAGCGGTAAACACGATCTCTTTCTCCGCAGAACCGGAATCGTTCAGTTGTATCTTCCATTTCACAGGCTGGAGAATCTGTGCCTGTACGGTCAGTGCGACGAGCACCAACATCAAGGTACTAAAGAGCTTCTTCATATTATTTTTTATTTTAGTTATTTAGCTAAAGAGGTGAATTTATCAGGAATGCGTGTCTCGAAACGCATCTCTTCGCCCGTTACCGGATGAATGAAGTTGAGCCGTCGGGCGTGAAGCATCAGCCGTCCGGTAGGATCTGTCTCTGCGCCATACTTGTAATCGCCTGCGATGGAGTGGCCGATCGATTGCATTTGTGCACGTATCTGGTTCTTACGTCCTGTCTCCAGGTCGAGCTCCAACAGTGAATAAGCTCCGTTGCTGTGCAACAGGCGGTAACGTGTGATCGCCTCTTTTCCTTCTCCTTCAGCCGTCACGTAGACTTGCATCTTGGCATTTTCTGTCAGGTTGGAAACGATCAGGTCGCAGTCTTTATCCGGACGCCCTTCCACTACGGCTACGTATGTGCGTGCCGTGATGGCAGAGTTCCAGTTCGATTGCAAAGCCTTTTGCACATGCTGGTTCTTGGCGAACATCATCAACCCCGAAGTGTCGCGGTCCAGACGATGGAGCACGAATATCTTGTTGCGCGGATCCGTCTTCTTGACATATTCACTGAGCAGATGGAAAGCGGTCCGTTCTTTCACGCGTGTGCTGGAAACCGAAAGCAAGCCTTCTTTCTTGTTTACGACTATCAGGTCCTCATCTTCCCATACAATCGTGAGCAGCGGGTTGTTGAACTCGACTTTTCCCCGTTCGTAGCTGATTAACACCTCGTCGCCCGGTGCGAGCGGCGTGTCGAACTGAGAGGTTACCGTACCATTGACTGAAATCTGTCCGTGGGCGAGTAACGCCTTGACAGAACTTTTACTTTGTTCGTTTAAAAGACCGAACAGGAAGGGAAGTAACGTATTCTCCTCTTTCACTGTAACTTTACGTCCTCGAGGGGCCCTTGATCTATCTGTGCCTCTGTATTCTGAGCGTCTTGCCATATTCCTAATTATATATAGTTTACAAAGATACTGGCTTTTGGCCAATGCTGCAAGGAGATGCGGACAACTTATGATAAGATTATTTTGCAGGCAGATGTTTGAGTTCTGAAAGAATGTACTATTTTTGCTAAAAAGATTAAATTAAATTGGTATGCTATACCTTAAGGGGAATTTTGAGAAGCTATATAAATTGTATTATCCGAAGATGTTCGCTTTTGCCCAAAATTATGTTCCGGCAAATGAAGATGCAGAGAATATCGTGCAAGATGTATTTCTTATACTTTGGGAAAGAAAGGACGAAATCGAGATATCTTTTACGCTTACGACTTATCTGTTTACATTGGTGAAAAACCGCTGCCTGAACTTTCTGCGCCACAAGCTGATCGAAGAAGAGTATAACAGCCAGATGAAAGAAGAGCTAAGATTCAAATTGTATGCATTGGAGACGTTCGACTATTCCTACCAGTCGGAGGAGGAGTTGCAGGAGATTATCCGGCGTGCTCTTGACACGTTACCTGAACGTTGCCGCGAAGTCTTTATCAAAAGCCGTATCGAAGGGCTTAAATACAAGGAAATATCGGACGAGCTCGGAATCTCTGTGAATACGGTAGAGAATCAGATGGTCACAGCTCTCAAAAAGTTACGTGTGGCACTGAAAGACTATTTGCCGTTATTGTTGTTCCTGGTTAATTAATGTTTATTTGGGATCGGGACATAGTGGTACGTTCCGTGATGAGGGTTTAACTTATATATATAATGACAAAAGGAAGTATGTACGATCTGTTATCAAAATATTTGGCAGGAGAGATTTCTGTAGAAGAAAAACGAATTCTTTTCCAGCAGTTGAAAGAAAATAAAGAACTCAGGAAAGAGGCGGCCGGGATACAAAATCTGTCCGCGCTTGTTTCTATGGCGAATGAGGATGGGGTTGCTTCGGACAGGCAATATCGCTTGTTTGTCGGTATGCGGAAGAGACGTACGTTGCTATTCAGTCTGCGTAAAGTGGCGAGTTATGCCGCGATCGTGCTCTTTTCTGTCTTGTCGACTTATCTGCTGATGAATTATGCGGGAAACAAAGAGGAAGAGCTTGTCCGTTATCAGGTGTTTTCGACTCCACCCGGGCAGCGTGCCAAAGTCTTGCTTGCCGACGGTACCGAAGTTTGGTTAAATGCCAACACCACCTTGCGTTATCCCGAACGTTTCGACCCGAAAAAGCGGGAAGTCGAACTGCATGGTGAAGCTTTTTTCGAAGTGGAGAAAGCAGCAGGGAATCCTTTCGTGGTCAAGACAAACAAAATGGATATTCAGGTCACCGGAACGAAGTTCAACGTAAATGCTTACGATACGGAAGAATATTTTGTAGCTTCACTGGTCGAAGGGGCTGTCTCCGTTTCCTGTGTGCATGGCAGGAGTAGCAGCTATGCTTTGCAACCTCGGCAGCAAATTGTTGTCTCGGATCATTCTGCCAAAGTTTCCTTATTCGAAAATACGGATTTTATGGCATGGAAGGATGGAGTCTTTATCTTTGACGATATGTTGCTGACGGATATCATTAAGAAGCTGGAACTCTACTATGATGTATCGATCATCGTGAAAAACACGAAACTCGGGAACTTCCGCTATACCGGTAAATTCAGGCAACGAGATGGAGTGGAAAGCGTTTTGCGGAAACTCCAGATCGTATATCCGTTCAAGTATACGAAGGATGACGATAAGAACCTGATCGTATTACAATAAAATAACATTATCATTTTAATAGTGGCAATAGAGATATTGCTGTCGGGTTCGTTAGCTTTGTTAGAAGTTAAGCGAGGTTAAAAAATAAAGTGTCTATAGTGGTCTTTCACTGGTGAGGGGTCAAACTTATAAATATCAGGAAAAACATGTGTAACCTAAAAAGATAATGCCTATGATTTGAATAGAAGAAGTTTTATATATATAAAAGCCGTCTGGTGTGCCCGCACCAGACGGCTAAAATTTAACACCTTTAATCGTAAAAAGAAGTATTAAATATCTAATTCACAAAAGTATGAAAAAATATACTTTACCCATACATTTATTACGTAAAAGACAGTGCCTTGGTAAATTTTTTAATGTTATGAGATTATCAACATTGGGATTGTTCGCCTGTGCCTTTGCTTCTTATGCGGCGGATATGGATGCGCAGACGGCAAAAGTAAATATTACAAATTCCCGTATGACAATCGGAGCCTTTATCGAACAAGTCGAAAAAGAAACGGGATATATGTTTGTATACAACAAACGAGATGTCGATGCAAATAGAACAGTTTCACTTGAATCCGGAAGTAAATCCGTTGCTGATTGCTTGAACCGTGTTTTCGATGGTTCCGGTATCAAGTATGTTTTTGATGATGATTATATTGTATTGACGAAACGAGGAGAAAAGCAAATTTTGTCCGTTTCCCAACAGGTTGGCAAAACTGTAGCCGGGATGATTGTGGATGAGACCGGCCTGCCGATTATCGGAGCGAATGTTGTTGAAAGAGGAACGACTAACGGAACGGTGACAGATATAGATGGAAAGTTCTCAATCAACGTCTCTTCGGAAGATGCCATTTTGATTATATCTTATATTGGTTATATAGAACAACAGTTTTCTGTCGGTACCCAGAAGAAATGGCCGCTTGTTCTGAAAGAAGATTCACAGAGTTTGGATGAAGTCGTAGTGGTTGGTTACGGCACACAACGTAAGGGCAATATTGCGACTGCTGTAACGACAGTCAAAGCAGAAACGTTGCGAAACCGTCCGGTGCAGACTGTAGGAGAAGCTTTGCAAGGGCAGGTGCCTGGTTTGATGGTAACGGGCAAAGGTGCTCCAGGGGAATCTCCTTCTCTTCAACTGCGTGGGTCTTCTGTTTTGAATACTAATAATTCTACGGCGCCATTGGTGTTGGTTGACGGTGTTCCGGCAGATTTCAACTTTTTGAATCCGGAAGACATTGAAAGCATAAATGTCTTGAAGGATGCAGCTTCGTCTGCAATCTACGGTTCACGTGCAGCCAACGGTGTTTTATTGATCACGACAAAACGAGGAAAAGAAGGCAAACCTACGTTCCGGTATAATGGTTCCGTGGGGGTTAATACGCCGATGCACATGCCTAAAACAGTCAGTTCCGGACAATATGCTCGCATTATGAATGAGGCAGTAGCTAATATGAATCAGGATCCGATTTATACTGCCGAACAGATTGCCGGCTATGAGAATGGAACAGATCCGAATCGCTATCCGAATACAGACTGGTTAGATCTGACGATTCAGAACACTGTGATAACCCGTCATGGCATTGAGGCTTCCGGCGGGACTGAGAAGGTGAAATATTTGGTGAGTGCAGGTGTAGATCATCAAACAGGCATTTTCCCGCAAACACAACAGAATGTATTCAACGTGCGTTCAAGTACTGATATCCAGATTAGCAAAAAATTTGACATTTCGTTCGATATCCGTTATCAGTTACGTGATATGGAAGGTTTGAATAATCAGCAGGATATTTATAAACAGGTTATTGCAGCAGATCCGACAATGGTGGCTTATTATACAGATGGAACGTATGGTTACAACGCCGGTTTCTTTACCAATCCATTGGTTGCGCTTTATGAAGGGGGGCAGAAATTTACAAACCGGCATGAGGCTTCAGGTCTTTTCAAGTTGAACTATGAAATTGTTGACGGATTGACATTTACTGGAATCGCGAATGTTAAATACACGTTTAAAGATGAAGAATCCCAATCTCGCAAATTAGTGTATAAGAATTATTTTACACAAGAAACGATAGAAAAAGGCCAGAACACTTTTTCTGATCGTAGAGATCAGGATAACTACTATAATTTGCAGGCATTGTTGAATTATAAGAAGAGCTTTGGCATCCATAATTTTGATATTTTAGCCGGTTATCAACAGGAAAGTGAAAGTAGTGACTGGTTGAAAGGAGCTCGTTCTGGTTATCCGACAGATCTGATTTGGGAGTTGAATCCTGGTCCGAAAGATAATTGGAGTAATGATGGAAACGGTGAGCATTGGGCTTTAGCCTCTTTCATTGGGCGTATCAACTATGATTATGACAATAAATATATTCTGTCGTTGAGTATGCGTTCTGATGCTTCTTCGCGTTTTGCAGCAGGAAGTCGTTGGTCGACATTCCCTTCTGTAGCTGTCGCTTGGCGTCTTTCTCAAGAGTCTTTCATGGAGGGGACGCACAACTTCTTGGATGATTTGAAAATTCGTGCTTCTTGGGGACAGACCGGTAATGCGAACGGGTTGGGGCTGTATCCGAGCTATACGTTAGTTTCGACTGGAGGTTTGATTCTGAACAACAGCTATCAGCAGATTGCCCAGTTGAAAACAATCGGAAACACGGAACTGACATGGGAACATTCGGATATGTTCAATGTAGGTATGGACGCCCGGCTGCTGAATAATCGTTTGAGTTTTACGGGTGAATATTATGTCAAGAACACGCGAGATATATTGTTGGCGATGCCTGTCCCATTGGAATATGGTTTTGGCAAACCGAATATGAATATCGGTCAGGTTCGGAATAAAGGATGGGAATTGTCATTGGGATGGAACGACCGGGTGAACGATTTCGGATATAGCATTTCAGCAAACTTGTCTGATAACCGGAATGAAGTCGTTGATTTGGGAGATACGGGTCCGTGGAAGGGTTCGAGTACCTATACGGAGGTTGGTTTGCCGTTCAACTCTATTTATGGTTATGAATCGATGGGGTTATTCCAGTCAGACAAAGAAGTAGCGGAAGCTCCATTCCAGAACTCGAAGACAAGTGCAGGTGATATCCGTTATAAAGATCAAAATGGTGATAACAAGATCGATGCAAATGACCGTGTCGTTTTAGGAGATCCCAATCCTCATTTTCTGTATGGCATGAATCTTTCGTTCGATTATAAAAACTTTGATTTGGGAATGTTTTTCCAAGGTGTCGGACAACAAGATCGGATTGTGAATGATCATTTTGTAAGACCTTTGAATGACGCTTCTATTTTTGAACATCAACTGGATTATTGGACACCTCAGAACACAGATGCCAAATATCCGCGTATTTTGAATAAAAGCGATGCGAATCATAATTATGAGAACTCTGATTACTGGATGATCAACGCCGGTTATTTACGTATGAAGAACTTGACATTGGGATATACTATTCCTCGCAAGGTGTTGTCTTCAACCGGTTTCAGCCGTGTACGTGTTTATTTCACGGCCAACAACCTGTTTACGGTCTCTGATTTCGTACCAGGTATGGATCCGGAAGCAGCCAGTGCATGGGCTTATCCGTTTGCCCGTACATATTCATTTGGTTTGAATGTTCAATTTTAAAAGTAAGGAAAGATGAAAACGATAAATAAATATTTGTGTGCGATTGCCTTTTTATTAGGATTGGTTTCGTGTGACAGTTTTTTGACAACTCCGCCACTGGATCAAATTTCGGAGGATCAATGGTGGAATGATAAAAGCCAGACAGAAATGATGGTTAAAGGAGCTTATGAGTATATTTATGGTACGGAAGAAGTTGCATATCGGGATTGTTTCAGTGATAATGGAATGCGCAGGAGTTCTGCTCAAACAGAAATAGGCAATGGAACCTATACGACTCAGAATAGTGCAGTGAAAAGAGAATGGAAATATGCTTCTATCGCCAAGTTAAATTATATAATGGAAGGCTTGGAAAAAGCGAAAGATAAAATAACGGAAGCTGAATATTTGAGGTTTAGTGCAGAGGTTCGTTTTATCCGGGCTTTTGTTTATTATGATATGATATTCTATTTCGGAGATGTTCCATTAATCACTAAAACATTGACTGTTGCGGAATCTCGTGAGACTTCTCGCCAGCCTCGTCAGGAGGTTCTGAATTTTATATTGAGCGAGTTGGAAGGTTTTGTTCTCCCTAATATAAATGCGCTTGAAATTAAAGAGAGTGGACGTGTGAATGAGCAGACAGTCAATTCATACCTTTCTCGCATTTATTTATATGAAAAGAATTATGAAAAGGTGTTAGAGTACACAGAGAAGGTCATAGAATCTGGCGATTACGAATTGTATGCCGATTATGATAAATTGTTTCGTCCGCAGTCGGATGGAAACAACAAAGAGGTAATATTTGAGCGTCAATATAGTTCACCGTTAGTCGTCCATGATTTAAACAGAAATTTGTCGTATGTCTCCGGTGTTTATTCTGGTTGGTCTAATGTGCTTGCTTTAAATGAGCTGGTTGACGATTATGAATGTTTGAACGGACATCCCGTTTCTGAATGTGAATCTTTGGGTTGTGAGTATGCTCAGAAAAGGAAAGAGGCTGAAACGGAAACCCATCGGGGTGAATTTGATTTTCGTGATCCTCGCTTGAATGCAACTATCACTTGGCCGTACAAGGAATGGGTTGTAGATGGAAATGTGCGTTGCCGTTATGGAGTGGACGATCCTAATAGTGGCGATTATGTACAGAAAGAAACACACATGACAGGTTATATGTGTGAAAAATGGATTGACTTGCGAGGAGAATATGCAGATCGTACATTGGCAGATAAAAACATGACGATTTTGCGTTATGCCGATGTCTTACTAATGCGTGCGGAGGCTTTGATTGAATTATCTCAAAATTTGCCTGAAGCAGTTTCTTTGATCAATCAAATCCGTGCTCGAGTCGGAATGCCTAATATAGATGTCGCTTCTCAATCGGTTTTGAGAGAAAAACTTCGTCATGAAAGAAGAATTGAGACAGCATTTGAAGGATTACGTTATTTTGATATTATTCGCTGGCGTATTGCGGATAAAGTGAAATCCGGTAAAGTTTATGGTGCTCGTTTAAGAGCTGTCAATGAAGCAATGGACCATAAATTTGTGGAAGAACGTTTTTGGAACGATAAAATGTATCTTTTCCCAATCCCACAAGAGGCAATGGATAATAATGGGAATTTAGTTCAGAATCCTGATTGGTAAAATAGATTGTAATTCACGTTGTGATCCCCGAACCTGAGTTCTTTGAATGAAGATTCGGGGATTTTTATGAATAAAGAATTAGTATATATCGTATGGTTAGGATGTGGTGGTGACAACAGAATTTGGGCAAATGTCATTTTATTATCTTTATTCGGATAAATCAGTACATTATGAAAGGTTAAAAAATATTACCCGTTAGTGTAGTTCCCAAAACATGGGGTACTAATCCGATTTAGAGGGGGTAGTAGTGACATTTTGATAATCTTAAAAACATATTCCTTCATCATCTCAGAGGCTGAGGATACAAATTTTCTCAAATTTACTGCAATAACAAGCGATGAACATTTCCTAAATGAAAAAGCCGTGATGCAAAGTAATATAAAACGAAGCTCTTATGTGCTTATCTATATTATTTTTGTACTTTTGCACCTTAAAATGGCGGACTTTTTTAGTCTGTGCCGAACATAGATATAAATATAACGAAACAATATGGAAATTGCAAGTAAGTACAACCCCGCAGAAGTAGAGGGTAAGTGGTATCAGTATTGGTTGGATAACGGCTTTTTCAAGTCGAAACCCGACGGCCGTGAGCCGTATACAATCGTCATTCCACCTCCAAACGTCACCGGCGTGCTTCACATGGGACACATGCTTAACAATACCATTCAGGACATTCTGATCCGCCGTGCCCGTATGCAGGGAAAAAACGCTTGTTGGGTGCCGGGAACGGACCATGCTTCCATCGCAACCGAAGCTAAAGTCGTGAATCGCCTTGCACAGCAGGGGATTAAGAAAACTGACCTGACACGTGAAGACTTCCTGAAACATGCTTGGGAATGGAAAGAGGAACACGGAGGCATCATCCTTAAACAGTTGCGTAAGTTGGGGGCATCTTGTGATTGGGATCGTACGGCTTTCACGATGGACGAACTGCGTTCCGAAAGTGTGATCAAGGTTTTTGTCGATCTCTATAATAAAGGATTGATATATCGTGGTGTCCGTATGGTGAACTGGGATCCGAAAGCGCTGACCGCCCTATCCGACGAAGAAGTTATTTATAAGGAAGAGCACAGCAAACTATATTACCTCCGCTACAAGGTGGAAGGTGATCCGGAAGGCCGTTATGCGGTTGTCGCTACAACCCGTCCTGAAACGATCATGGGAGATACGGCTATGTGTATCAATCCGAACGACCCGAAGAACGCTTGGTTGAAGGGGAAGAAAGTGATTGTTCCGTTGGTAAACCGCGTGATCCCGGTGATTGAAGACGATTATGTGGATATCGAGTTCGGTACCGGTTGTCTGAAAGTGACTCCGGCACACGATGTGAACGACTATATGTTGGGCGAAAAATATAATTTGCCTTCTATTGATATATTCAATGACAACGGTACGATCAGCGAGGCCGGCGGTTTGTATGTCGGTATGGACCGTTTTGATGTCCGTAAGCAGATCGAAAAAGACCTGGAAGCTGCTGGGCTGATGGAAAAGGTGGAAGCTTATGAAAATAAAGTCGGTTTCTCCGAACGTACCAATGTGCCTATCGAACCGAAATTGTCTATGCAATGGTTCCTGAAGATGGAGCACCTTGCACAGATTGCCTTGGAACCGGTGATGAAGGATGACATCAAGTTCTATCCTCCGAAATTCAAGAATACCTATCGCCATTGGATGGAAAATATCAAGGACTGGTGTATCAGCCGTCAGTTGTGGTGGGGACACCGTATCCCCGCTTATTTCCTGCCCGAAGGCGGTTATGTCGTAGCCGAAACGGCAGAGAAAGCGTTGGAAATGGCAAAGGAGAAGACCGGTAACGTCTCTTTGACAATGGCCGATCTGCGTCAGGACGAAGATGTGCTGGATACTTGGTTCTCTTCTTGGTTATGGCCGATCTCCCTGTTCAATGGCATCAACGATCCGGACAACCAGGAGATCAACTACTATTATCCGACGAGCGACTTGGTGACAGGACCGGATATTATTTTCTTCTGGGTAGCCCGTATGATTATGGCCGGTTACGAATATCGGGGCAAGATGCCGTTCAAGAATGTTTATTTCACCGGTATTGTGCGTGACAAACTGGGACGTAAGATGTCAAAGTCATTAGGAAACTCTCCCGACCCGCTGAAGCTGATCGAGCAATACGGTGCCGATGGCGTGCGTATGGGGCTGATGATGGCGGCACCTGCCGGAAACGATATACCTTTCGATGAAGCGTTGTGCGAACAAGGGCGTAACTTCAACAATAAGATATGGAATGCCTTCCGTCTGATCAAAGGATGGACGGTCGATTCAACTATCGAACAGCCTGAAGCGGCAGCTACAGCCGTCAAGTGGTTTAAGATGCAGTTGGACAAGACAATCGTCGAAATGGACGACCTGTTTGGCAAATACCGTTTGAGCGAAGCGATGATGGCTGTTTACAAACTCTTCTGGGATGAGTTTTCTGCTTGGTACTTAGAGATGGTTAAACCGGGTTATCAACAACCTGTTGATAAATCGACCTACTTGTCAACACTTGGCTTCTTCGACGCCCTGCTCCGTTTGCTCCATCCGTTTATGCCCTTTATAACAGAAGAATTGTGGCAAGCATTGGAACCGCGCAAAGAAGGTGAAAGCTTGATGGTCGCTTTAATCCCGGAAGTTGCACCTGTTGATAACGCATATTTGGAGAATTTCGAAATTGCAAAAGAAATTGTGGGTGGAGTGCGTACGATACGTCTTCAGAAAAATATACCGAATAAGGAAGCATTGGAATTGCAGGTATTGGGTGAACATAACGATCACTTCAACGCCGTAATTACCAAAATGTGTAACCTGTCGTCCATTATTCGTACGGAAGAAAAAACTGCCGGCTCTGTTTCCTTCTTGGTGCGTACGACGGAATATGCTGTTCCATTGGGTAATATGATCAACGTGGAAGAAGAACTGGCTAAGCTTCAGGACGAACTGAAATACCAGCAAGGTTTCCTGGCCTCTGTGTTGAAAAAGCTGAGTAACGAAAGTTTTGTAAGCAAAGCTCCGGCCAAAGTCATTGAAATGGAACGCAAGAAACAGGCCGATGCAGAAAGTAAAATCAAGTCTATCGAAGAAAGTATCGCAGCTTTGAAGAAGTAGGTTTCAAACACATAATCAGATGAAGCATATCTTCTGGTTTGCTTTATTGTTATTGACGCAAACTACTGTCTCGTTGAACGTAAACAATGAGACGGATAGTTTGCGTTCTGTTTTAATGGCTCTTTCTGCCGAGGATCGGATAGAGCGTTTGAGCGAGTTGACAAATGAAAGTTGGTGAAGGTTCTGTTTTCTATGTAAAGCTACCCCGTGTGTAAATGAATTAATTAATGTAAAGCCTTCTATTTTTTCAAAAAATGTTATCGTGCACACTGGAAAAAGAGTATATTTGCTGTCATAATAATACAAACACATTATTTTATTTTAATATCATGGAGAAATCAAGAAGATCTTTTTTTAAGAAAGGGCTGGCAGGAGCTATTCTGCTGGGCACGGCAAGCGTAGCGAAGGCCGGATTGCCTGATCCTGTGAAGCCTAAGGCTGCTAAGGCTGTAAACCCATTTCATTTGGGTATGGCCGGTTTTACATTTGTAAACTTTGACTTGGAAACTACGCTAAAAACTTTGCAGCGTTTGGATATTCATTATCTTTGTATCAAAGATTTCCACTTGCCGTTTAAAAGCACAGATGAAGAGATCAAGGCTTTTCATGAAAAATGTGCATCTTATGGTGTGACCGGATATGCAGTCGGTCCTATCTATATGAAGAGCGAAGATGAAATCGATCGTGGTTTTGAATATGCGAAACGAGTAGGCGTGAAAACGATTGTCGGCGTACCTAATTATGAACTTTTGCCTTATGTGGACAAAAAAGTAAAAGAGTATGACTTCAATTATGCAATCCATTTGCATGGACCCGATATCAAGACTTATCCGGATGCAACGGATGTGTGGGAACATACGAAAGATCTGGATCCGCGTATCGGTATGTGTCTGGATGTCGGTCATGACCTGCGTAACGGTTGCGATCCTGTTGCTGACTTGAAGAAATATCACACTCGTGTGTTCGATATGCACATTAAAGATGTGACAGATTCTTCCAAGGCGGGACGTGGCATCGAGATCGGACGAGGAAAGATTGACTTCCCTGCATTGATCCGTATGATGCGCAAAGTAAACTATACGGGTATGTGTAGTCTTGAATTTGAGAAGGACATGAAAGATCCTTTCTTGGGTATCGCAGAGTCTATCGGTTATTTCAAAGCCGTTAGTGATATGGCTTGATAAGAATTATGATTTATGATTTGTGATTTATGATTTATGAAGCACAAGTTGTGAAGCATAATTCATAAATTATAAATCATAAATGTAAAAAATGAGAACATCGTTGTATCTGTTGATGGCCTGCTTGTTTTCGGCGTGCAGCACCATCGAATATATCGGAATAGAAACTTATAACCCGGCAGAGATTACTTTCCCGAAGAATGTCGACAAGGTTTTGATTGTTAATAACGCCGTTCCCCAACCCGATGATGTCGGTTATATCTATAATTTATATGGGACTGTGCAAGACACGGCTCGTGCCCATGCAGATAGTGCCTTGTATGACGCTTGTCATTCTTTAGGCAAATCGATTGTGGATGTTCCTTTTTTTAATGATGTCTTGCTCTATCACGGTGGAACCCGTCAGAATACAAAATATTTGGAAGATGAAAAGTTGACGCCCGAAATAGTGAAAGAACTATGCCGGGAGACTGGAACGGATGCTGTTATTTCGTTCGACCGTCTGCTGTTCCAGATGGAAAAGGATGTTGTCGCTTTTGCCGAAGGATTTGTAGTAGGAGGAGTCGATGTTAAGATTACGGGAGTCGTTCGCGGTTATCTTCCCGAACGCGACAATCCGTTGGCTACCGTCTATGTGCAGGACAGTGTTTTCTGGTCAGAGAGTGCAAACAATATGGAGCAATTGAAACTTTACCTGCCGTCGCCGGATGAGGCTTTACGGGCTGCCGGGCAATATATAGGAAAGAAGGTTACTCCAAATTTTGTACCTCACTGGAATAATGAAAGCCGTTGGTTTTACAAAGGCGAAGGAGCACGATGGAAAGAAGCGACCGCCTATGCTTTGTCAGATAAATGGGAAGAAGCGGCCTCTCGTTGGAAACATGTGTATGCGAATTCTACTCGTTGGAAAGAGCGGGCAAAGGCAGCATCGAACTTAGCTTTGTACTATGAAATGAATACCCGCTTGAAGGAGGCCTACGACTGGGCTGCTAAATCATACGAAATTTTTAATAATAAAAAGGGAGAAGACTACAATTACACGAAAATGCAACGGTTGTATGTCGAGGCTCTTGGCAAGCGTATTCGTTCAGATCAAAAACTAAATAAGCAATTTGGAGAATAATAATCTTATATTCTCTGAATTATTATTACTTTTGGCAGACGTTTCGAATAAAGAATAAATAATAAGATATGAGTGCAAATAATGCAAAGGTTCAGGCTGTCATAGAAACGACTTTCAATTCGGCCATCAATAAACTTGCGACGAACGAAGCTGGTAATTGTTACAGCGATTTGTACGTACAGGTAGATGCTGAAAGCGGAGAGTTGTTTATTTATGATGAAGAGGATGCGCTGGTTGAAAAGACTATCATTTTTGATTGGGTGAATACGACATGTGATGACGATCAGTTCATTCAGCAGGTTGCTGCAACTTTGAAAGCAGTGCTTGCTGTTTTGGTTACAAAAAAAGTTTTTGATAAGCCTTGCTTCCTGAAGCCGTTCTCGGTAAGCTTGACAGACGAGAATTTCTCTGTTATTGAGGAACTTCTGTTTTTGGATGATGAAAATCTGCGTTTGGATGATCCTCTTTTAAAAGATTTGGATGCAGATTTAGATGATTTTTTAGCAAAACTTCTTTCAGATGTCAAATAAACATATTATATTTGCGCCCGCATTCAAGAAGTAAATGTCGCCGAAATAGCTCAGTTGGTAGAGCAACGCATTCGTAATGCGTAGGTCGCCGGTTCAAGTCCGGCTTTCGGCTCACAAAATCAAGCAGTTATCTTTTTAAGATAACTGCTTTTTTTATGGCATTTTCTGTGGTTTGCGTGGTTTTTACATAGGGTATGTAAACCGAGATGTAAACCATGAGTACAACAATTAGTGTCGTATGTTACAAATCTAAAGTATTGAAAAACAATGAATCACCTTTGATGTTGCGTGTCTGTAAGGAAGGAAAACGTAAGTATGAAAGCATTGGAATTTCAATATTACCCTCTTTATGGGACTTCAAGCTGAACAAACCCACAAGGAAATGTCCCAATAAGGAGTATATAGAAAGACTGATAGCGGAGAAAGTAAAAGTCTATACAGATAAGGTTATAGAATTTAAATCACAGGAAAAAGAATTTACAGCAACTTCTTTAATGGAGAAAGTGAACAAACCAGTAAAGCGTAAAACAGTACAAGAAGTCTTTAACCTGTATATTCAAGAACTTGAATCTGCAAATCGTTTACGTTATGCGGATATGTATAAAGATCAGAATCCTGTTACAGTTAAGCTGTTTCAGGAATTTTTCTTCTTTTCCCTGATCCGATTTTTAATACAGAAAACAGGTTCATAAATCTCTGTTGGCAAAATGTGCCTTTTTTAATGGTTTCCATAATTTCCCTGTAAACTTCAACCCTATCGAATGGTTTATATTCCTGCTGCATAATGAGTTTTTGGGGTTATGAATATTGGATTATCCGGATTACATGGAGGATCTCTTTGATTTGGAAGAATACACGAGGTTACAGATAAATAGGGACTTAAAAAAGTGATTTGTGAGCAAATCCAAAATGAGAGAAGAACGATACTTTCTGTTTGGTTTTGACAGATGAATGTGTATCTTTGTATCAAATAGATAAAAGAAAATGAAATCAACAACTGAATATATGAACATCTTGCGTGACTATATGGCGAAGAATGCTTCCAAATATAGCATTACCCGTATGGGGATATTCGGTTCTGTTGCCAGAGGAGAACAAACAGAAGATAGTGATGTTGATGTTTATTTGGAAACTTCAAAGCCTAATATGTTCGTATTAGTACATATAAAGGATGATCTGCAAACCCTGTTTGGTTGTAATGTCGATATTGTCCGATTACGGGATCACATGGATTCTTTCCTGAAAAATCGAATTGAGAAGGAGGGTATTTATGTGTGACAGAATTAATCCGTTCTTCTTTAATAAAGATACAAACAGCTTTAGATAGAATATTAAAGAGATCGGAAACAATACTTTCTCCAGACGATTTCTTGACGACACCAAGTGGAGTTGAGAGATTGGAAAGTATTTGTATGCTGTTGATTGCAATCGGAGAAAGTGTCAAACGTATTGATAAAGCCACAAATAAAGAACTTTTATCGAATTATCCTGAAATTGATTGGAAAGGAGTGATGGGAATGCGAGACATTATAGCACATCATTATTTCGATATAGATGCAGTTATCGTTTTTGATGTAATGAAAAATAACTTGCCAGCGGTTGTCATTAGTGTCCCATTAAAATTCTAATAAAGCCTTGTATAATGCAGAAATACAAGAAATTACAGTGGAATTTCGGGAAAACGGATTTGAAATTGCAAACTCATTATGAGTATTCTGTAAGAATCATAACTTTCTAATTTTCAATGGTATTTTTTCTCGTAAAGCAGAGTTTTAACCTCACCCGATTTTAACGGGACACTAATGAGCCAGCCGTAAAAATGACTATTGATAAAATGTTATCTGATATTTAAAATTCTCTATACATTAATTATATATATATCCCTTTTACTTGGATAACGTCAAAGAGCGAACCAGACCAAGTATATCCTATGTGTTCATAAGTTCACTACTTAAAAGACACCCCGCCATGTATGAGAATAAAAAAGGAATATCCTACCAGAAAGCCTACAGGATCAGCCAATCGCAATTTCAAGTTCAAACGGGTACACTATCGTTCAATCCTGAATGGCTTTTTCTAACTGATTAAGCCTATCATCTGATATTGAAAAATTGGCTATGTCTCATACTTGGTGGTATTTCTTCTATTCTCACAAATTCGTAATTTATGGTCGGTTAACTTGTTAAATAACATCCATATATGAGGATGGTGTAATATCAGAGATGCTTTTTAAGGCTGTTCTAAATGGATCATCAATCTTCGTTGAACCACTTTAAGCTCTTTGATTCCAGTCTGTGTATTCTATTTTCGGAAGCTATTCCTCAAATCTTCGATTGAAGGAATGAAGAACGAGACAACTCCGATCAGTACGACCAATATGCCACCGATCATAAAGGTGTTGCCGATTCCGATTGTATCTGCCAAAAATCCCGTACTCAACAGCCCGATCATGGGAGGAAGCATATTGACGCTCATATAGAAAGAGAACACACGCCCCATTACCACCGGATCTATGCGGGTCTGGACTACGGTCGTGAAAGACGCCGTATAAAGGGAGCCTGATATTCCGCCGACAGCTGTCAATAGAACAAATAACGGATATCCGGAAACAGGCAAGATTCCGGACAGCACGAATGTAAACCCTAACAGAATATACATCCAGTTAATCAGTGAGATCTCATTCAACCGGAATTTCTTCAAGCCGAGGAAAGTTCCTCCCAACAGAGCCCCGATCCCCCAGGTAATCTCTACCAAGCTGATCTGATAAGCATTCCCCGAATAATGATTAAGCGTCATAAGCGGATAGAGCACACTCACCGGCATGATAAAGAATGTTCCTAAGATAGACGCCAGGAATAATAAAGACAATCCGTTTTGACATCGGACTTCCGTAAAGGCCTCTTTTGCCTCTTTTAAGAGTCGGACCTTTCGGGTTCTTTCCGCATTATCAGGATCTGGAATTGTTACAAATAATAGTGACGTACAAGCCAATGCCGCTCCGATCACATCCAGCATAAGAATGTTTGTCATTTTCATAAAAGAGATGAAAAGAGCCGCCAATGCCGGCCCGGCAATGTTACAAGCCGACTGTATGATTTGGTTAATTCCGGCAATTCGGATCAATTCAGATTTAGGAGCCAGCAAGGGTATGGAGGCCTGCATAGCCGGCATATGGAAAGCGGAACCGGCCGAACGCAGAGCCAACAAAAGATAGACATGTCCTATCTTCGCTATATCCAGATAAAACAGCACTGCCAGGATCAGTGTACAGAAAGCGATAAAACTGTCGGCCAAGATCATGACTCGTTTTCTTTTCCATCGATCTACAAAAATACCGGTAAACAGCCCTAATACGGATTGGGGAAGCATAGCCATGATAGTGGCCAAAGCCAAGACCTCCGCTGATTTAGTTTCAAAACTAAGCCATAAGACAATTGCAAAATTAACGATCGAACTGGTCAGGATAGAGAAAAACTGCCCGGTCCATATAATAGCGAATACTTTTTCCCAGTTCTTCATGACTTTATTGTTATATAAAAAAACGAAGGCCGCAGGATTCACATCTGACGGCCTTCTACACTAACCCTTAACTTTAACCAATGAAAAACAATAATCTTCTTTATTAGTTTTTTAGCGAAGCGATTGCGGCTTCGTAATTCGGTTCGTTTGTTATTTCGGAAACCAGTTCCTCATAAACAATTTTACCTGCTTCGTCGACTACTATTACACCACGGGCTAACAAACCCTTCAGTGGACCATCGACCATCAACATCCCGTACCCGGTTTCAAAGCAAGAACAACGGAATGCAGAAAGTGGAATCACTTTATCTATACCTTCCGTGGTACAGAAACGTCCTTGCGCAAAAGGTAAATCTTTTGATACGGCAAGCACCACAACGTTAGGAAGAGAAGCTGCTTCTTTATTAAAGCGTCTTACCGATGCGGCACACACGGCTGTGTCCAAACTCGGAAATACATTAATCACGACTTTCTTACCTTTCAAATCTTTCAGATGCAATTCGGATAAATCACTCTTTACACCCTTAAAATCAGGAGCTTCTGCTCCAACTGTGGGCAGTGAACCGTTCGTATTCACTTCATTACCTTTTAATGTTATCTTTGCCATCTTTTGTTGTATTTTATGTCCTTTATCAAAAACGGCTTACAAATATAAGCTGCTTTGTATAACTTAAACAAAGGATTCTGAATAATGTTTCTTGTTTTAACTATTTTTAATTACTGCTTGCGATAACTCTTTTTCTATCTTTGACCCAAAATAGAAAAAATGGATTGGTTGATTATTTGTTTACTTATTGTAATCATTGTTTTACAGGGCTTTTTCCGCCCCCGGAAAGATCATTCGGACATCGCGAGCGAGTTGAAGCGGTTGATCGATGAAATGCAACGTTCATTTGAACGTATCGAAAAAAACTTTCGGGAAGATTTTCGTTTGAACCGGGAAGAAGGGCGCATCGTTGCCAGGGATAACCGGGAAGAACTGACGCATTCCATGAATGAATTCAGGGAGGCCTTCGACCGAGGGATCGCTTCATTCAACACCCTGCAACGGGAAAAGTTCGCCAACCTGGACGAACAGCAACGCCTGCTTGTTTCTAACACGGAAAAACGGTTGGAAGAAATCCGTCTGACTGTAGACGAGAAATTGCAAAAGACACTGAACGAGCGGATCGGGCAATCATTCCGGCTTGTAACGGAACAACTGGAAAGTGTACAGAAAGGGCTTGGAGAAATGCAAACATTGGCACAAGATGTCGGTGGCTTGAAACGTGTCCTCAGCAACGTGAAGACACGTGGCAACATCGGGGAAATCCAACTGAGCATGCTTCTCGAACAGATTTTGGCACCGGAGCAATACGAAGCGAACGTGCATACCCGCAAAGGATCGGATGCCGTCGTGGAGTTTGCCGTCAAGCTTCCGGGACGTGACGATGTTCGCGAATTCGTATATCTGCCGATTGACGCAAAATTTCCCAAAGATGTCTACGAACAGCTGCTCGATGCATACGATCATGCCGACACACAGGCAATAGAAGTTGCCGGAAAGCTATTGGAAACAACTATTAAAAAGATGGCAAAGGATATTTCCGACAAATATCTGGCACCTCCCTCCACCACCGATTTCGGCATCATGTTCCTGCCTTTCGAAGGAATCTATGCGGAGGTCGTACGCCGTTCATCCTTGTTGGAAGAACTACAACGCAACTACAAGGTGGTTGTCACCGGCCCGACAACACTTGCTGCCATCTTGAACAGTCTGCAAATGGGATTCCGTACGCTCGCCATTCAAAAACACTCCGGGGAGGTATGGACTATCCTGGGAGCGGTAAAGAAAGAATTTGAGAAGGTTGGTGGCATGCTGGAAAAAGCGCAAAAGAACTTGCAGACAGCCAGTGGACAGATCGAAGAAGTGTTGGGAACACGTACACGTGTGATCCAGCGCAAGCTGAAAGATGTAGATTCTCTCAGCGATAAGGAGGCACGCGCCATCCTTCCTGAAATAGGTTCATTAATGGATGAAGAAGAAGAAAACGGATTATGAAAAAGAAACAGATTCCACATACATACGTCATCATTTTTTATATCATTCTTTTTTGTGCTGCCCTCACCTGGATCATTCCGGGCGGACAATACACGGAAAACATCAATACCGCCGGAGGAAAAACGATTGTTTACGAAGCGATAGAACATGTTCCGCAAACCTGGCAGGTGTTCTCGGCTTTCTACAAAGGATTTGTCGACAAGGCGGATATCATCGTTTTCATCCTGATCATCGGAGGGGCGTTCTGGATCGTCAACGACAGCAAGGCCTTCGATATCGGAACTATCAGTTTCCTGCGCAGCGCTCGTAAAATGGAAAACAACCGTCTCTTGCGTAAGATCGGAGTGGAGAACTTCTTGTTGACATCCATTATGCTACTATTCAGCATATTCGGGGCAGTCTTCGGAATGAGTGAAGAGACAATTGCATTTTGCCTGGTGCTTGTCCCGATGGCGATCTCGATGGGATATGACTCCATTACAGGTGTTTGCATGGTCTTTGTCGCTGCCGGATTGGGATTTGCAGGAGCGATACTGAACCCGTTTACAATCGGTATTGCACAAGGACTGGCTGGTATTCCGCTCTTTTCCGGAATTGAATACCGGATATTTTGCTGGGGCGTAATCAACCTGATAGGTTTCGCCTGGATACTACGTTATGCCGCTAAGGTCAAAAAAGATCCGAAATCTTCTTTGGTCTATGAAGAGGACCAGTATTGGCGGGACCTGCACGGCAGTAATTCGCCGGATGTAAGCTATCATACGCCACGTGCCGCTTGGATCAGTTTCGGGTTGCTGGCAATCGTACAAATCATTTTTGCGGCTTATTATCCTGCCACTACCTTGCAAATCGGGAATAGCGTAATCAAAGGACTGCCTCTTCTCCCCATATTAACAGCAGCCTTCATCCTGACTTCTCTGCTTGCCCTACGCAAAACAGTCCATCTTTATATATTGACTCTCCTCTTCTTTACGATTTTTTATCTGATAACGGGGGTGATGGGATATGGCTGGTATATCATGGAGATAGCCACCCTGTTCTTCGCCTTAGGACTGGCTGCCGGGATCGCCAACAACCGGACTCCGAATGAACTGGTCAAACTGTTTCTGGACGGGTGCAAGGATATCATGAGTGCTGCCTTGGTAGTCGGCCTTGCGGGCGGTATTATCGTGGTGCTGAAAGATGGCCTTGTCATCGACACCATTCTTTACTACCTGGCGAAGGGGATGGAAGGGCTCGGACAAGTGGCGACTGTCGGCATGATGTACGTGATTCAGACTTTGATCAACCTGATCATTCCTTCCGGAAGTGCCAAAGCAGCCCTGACCATGCCGATTATGGCTCCCTTCTCCGACTTGATCGGATTGTCTAAACAAGCGACCGTAATGGCCTTCCAATTCGGAGATGGATTTACCAATATGATCACCCCGACTTCGGGAGTGCTGATTGCCGTTCTGGGTGTCAGCCGTATCCCTTACGATAAATGGTTCCGTTGGGCATGGAAATTCATCTTGCTTCTGGTAATAGTCGGATTCCTGTTGTTGATACCGACCGTATTGATTCAGATGAACGGATTCTAATAATGGAACGGAAGATCATACATATCGACATGGATGCCTTCTACGCTTCTGTGGAGCAACGGGATAATCCGGAACTTCGCGGGATTCCGCTTGCTGTCGGTCACGCGGAGGAACGAGGCGTTGTCGCTACAGCAAGCTACGAGGCCCGGAAATTCGGCGTGCGTTCCGCCATGTCGTCACAAAAGGCCAAACGTCTATGTCCGCAACTCACGTTTGTCCCTGGACGGATAGATGTCTACAAAGCGGTGTCTCGCCAGATACACGAAATCTTCCACGAGTATACGGACATTATCGAGCCGCTTTCATTGGACGAAGCGTTTCTGGATGTAACCGAAAATAAGCAGAACATTCCTCTTGCTGTCGATATCGCCAAGGCAATCAAACAAAAAATCAGGGAAGAGTTGCATTTGGTCGCCTCGGCAGGAGTTTCGTATAATAAGTTTTTGGCCAAAATCGCCTCCGATTACCGCAAGCCGGACGGACTTTGCACCATCCATCCGTCTCAGGCGGAAGAGTTCATCAAACGTTTGCCGATCGAATCCTTTTGGGGGATCGGTCCGGTTACCGCCCAACGGATGCACTCGTTGGGCATCCATAACGGCGAACAGTTGAGAACTTGTTCACAAGAGATGCTCACACGCCAATTTGGGAAAGCGGGGGTTTTATATTATGAGTTTTCAAGAGGAATAGACCTGCGTCCGGTCGAAACTGTTCGAATTCGCAAATCAGTAGGATGCGAACATACGCTTGAAAAGGATATTTCGCGGCAATCATCCGTTATCATCGAATTATATCATGTTGCGACCGAGCTGATCGAACGGTTGAAACGGACCGGTTTCAAAGGGAATACTCTTACTTTAAAGATTAAATTCCATGATTTCAATCAAAAGACAAGAAGCATCACTCAAAGCCATGAACTGACCACTTTAGCCGAAATACTACCTTTGGCCAAAGAGCTGTTGAAGGACATTGAATATATGACTCACCCGATTCGCTTGATCGGTCTTTCGGTTTCCAACCCTTATGAGAAAAACGAAGAGAAAGCCCGTTGGGAACAACTGAGTTTCGAATTCAGCGACTGGGATTCGTAGTGTCTTATCAGTATAGGCATAGCACAAAGATTTTGTAAAAGTAGCCATGTGGATTTTTAATTTTTCGTACCTTTGTGCGTTTCCTCCATTGGGAGAGGAAGATAAATTCGACTTCAAAATTGTATATGAAGATGAGAAAGACAGTATTATATGGTGTTTTGGCTTTTTGTCTGGTTGTGTTGAGTTCTTGTTTGGGAGACCCGGCTACCCAGTTGACGATGGCGAATCAGGCTGGGGTCGTGGTGACCGGATACGGACCGGGTAAGGCTATTTATACCAAGGGAGACGTAGTGGTCTCTTCGAGTGATTTCCAGAAAGCCAATGTGGAAGACGGAGAATGTATTTTGTTTGATTATTCCATCGATTATGGAACAGCAAACAAAATGGGAACCGGGACGGATACCAGCTATACCGAGGCCGTCATTTATGAAAATACGATCTCGGAGGTCAGTCGTTGGAACTTCTATGATGTACTGACCGATACGGCTGTTGTTGCAAAAGAAGAACTGCTTCTTTCTTCTCTCCAGGCACGTTCCGCCTATATCAGGGGAAATTTGTTCCTGTTTGCGGAGATGAGTAATCATCCTGCAAACCAGGTGGATAGCTTCTCTCTGTCCTACGATCCTACTAAATTGCTGACTGACGATAAGATTTATAGTCTCTACTTGCGCACGATCCGGATAAAGGCGGACACGACAACAAGTGGCGAGTCGATGATTATTCCTTGTGCGTTCAACATAGATGACCTGGTGAAAGAGGCGGAAAAGAATAATTCGGACGAACTGAAGTTTCGGATTAATTATGCTTATTCATTCGGGAAAGACTCGGCGTCGATAAACTGGAAAAGTTCCGATGTGTTTACGATAGATCTGCCGGGGAAAAACAAATAAACGATAAATAGAAAACGGGCGTATTGAAAAAATGTATAAAGAGATATTTAAATTGGTAATAGCTATCATCTCCCAGCCTGGAAAAGCGTGGGATATTCTGACGAGAAAGGAAGAAAAGGACGATGAGTTTTTATCCCGGTTTGTCTATCCTCTGATCGGATTCGTTACGGTGGCAGCTTTTTTGGGCGTGCTGTTCACCCGGAAAGAGTTTGATGTCGAGTTGGCGTTGAAATCGTCTATCCGGACACTGGTAGCGGCATTCGGTGGTTTTTACCTGGCTTCCTATTTGTTGAACGAACTTTGGCAAGGATTGTTTAAACGGGAAAAAGATATGAAGTTGTGCCAGCGATTTGTCGGCTATTCGTCCTCATTGATGTTTGCTTTGAACATCGTGTTGATGTTGCTTCCTGAGTTCTTCTTTTTGCAGATATTTGTGTTATATACGTTTTATATCGTATGGGAAGGGGCTGGCCCTTATATGCAGGTGGAGGAGAAGATTCGCCTAAAGTTTGTCGGGATTGCAACCGGATTGATCTTGTTGATGCCCAGGCTGATCGAGGTTGTCCTATCCATGTTGATGCCCGGTTTACGTTTTTGATAGAAAAAAAGATGAAAGAGAAAATAAGTAATAACATACAGATAAAGAACAAGCGGGCGACTTTTGATTATGAGTTACTCGACACGTTTACAGCTGGAATCGTACTGACCGGTACGGAGATCAAATCGATCCGCCTGGGAAAGGCGAGCCTGGTCGATACGTTCTGCATTGTGGAGAAGGGAGAATTGTGGGTGAAAAATATGTATGTGGCCGAATATTTCTACGGAACATACAATAACCATACGGCTCGTCGTGATCGAAAGTTGCTATTGACCAAAAAGGAATTGCGGAAGATTGAAACGGCCGCTCGTAATAATGGCTTTACCATTATCCCGACACGCCTATTTATTAACGACAAGGGACTGGCTAAAGTCATTGTCGCTATCGCCAAAGGTAAGAAAGAATATGACAAACGCGACTCTATCAAGGAGCGGGATGACCGCCGGGAGATGGATCGGGCTTTTAAACGAAATTGAAAAGAGTTTCGGAAATCATAAACATGAATAAAGAGATATTTTTGAATGCCCTGAAAGAACGTATTTTGATTCTGGACGGGGGAATGGGCACGATGGTCCAGGGATTTAAACTGACAGAGAAGGACTATCGCGGAGAACAGTTCGCTGATTGGGCGGGCGATCTGAAAGGAAATAACGATCTGTTGTGTATCACCCGGCCAGACGTGATCAAATCGATCCACCGCCAGTATCTGGAGGCCGGTGCTGATATTTTTGCTACCAATACATTCAATGCAAATGCCATTTCGATGGAAGATTACGGTATGCAAGGGCAGGTACGGAATATTAACTTAGCTGCCGGAAAGTTGGCACGTGAGGTGGCCGATGGTTTTATGGCAGAACATCCGGATCGTACGATCTTTGTGGCCGGCTCCATCGGGCCGACCAACAAGACGGCCTCGATGAGTCCCGACGTGAGCGATCCGGCTTACCGGGCCGTTACCTATATGGATTTGTATGGCGCTTATAAGGAACAGGTGGAAGCTTTGGTGGACGGAGGTGTGGATATCGTCCTGTTTGAAACGACTTTCGACACGTTGAATGTGAAAGCCGGGTTAGAAGCCGCCGAGACCGTATTGAAGGAAAAGAACCTGGATTTGCCGATTATGCTTTCTTTGACGTTGTCTGCCCAGGGTGGACGTACGTTTTCCGGACAGACATTGCTTGCGTTTTTGGCTTCCGTGCAACATGCCAATATTGTCAGTGTCGGCTTGAACTGCTCTTTCGGCGCTGCCGACATGAAACCATACTTGGCTGAATTGGCAAAATATGCTTCTTATTATATAAGTGCTTATCCGAATGCCGGTCTGCCAAACAGCTTCGGCTCTTATGACGAGACGCCGGAAAAGATGGCCATTCATGTAAAATCCTTTATCGATGAAGGGCTGGTGAATATCTTGGGTGGTTGTTGCGGTACAACACCGGCTCATATTGCCAAATATCCCGAGTTGGTAAGGGGAGCCAAGCCGCATGTGCCGGCTCCGAAGCCCGACGGCCTTTGGTTGTCGGGGCTGGAACCCTTAGTAATAGGTAACTCTAAACAATTGGCAATTGACAATTGTAAATTTGTAACCGTTGGCGAACGGTGTAATGTGGCCGGTTCGCGCAAGTTCTTGCGCTTGATCAAGGAAGGAAACTATGAAGAAGCTTTGACGATTGCTCGTAAGCAGGTGGAAGATGGTGCGCAAGTGATCGACATCAATATGGATGACGGAATGTTGGATGCTGTGAAGGAAATGACGACTTTCCTGAACCTGATCGCTTCCGAGCCCGATATTTCACGTGTCCCCGTGATGATCGACTCTTCCAAATGGGAGGTGATCGAAAAAGGCTTGATGTGCGTGCAAGGAAAAAGTATCGTGAATTCGATTTCTTTGAAAGAAGGCGAAGATGTATTTTTGCGACATGCTGCCCGCATCAAACAACTGGGGGCAGCCACGGTCGTAATGGCTTTTGATGAAAAAGGGCAGGCCGATACGTTCGAACGAAAAATCGAGGTTTGTGAGCGTGCTTACCGCCTCCTTCGAGAAAAAGTCGATTTTGATCCGAACGGAATCATTTTCGATCCGAATGTGCTGGCTATCGCTACCGGCATGGAAGAACATAACGGATATGGGCTTGACTTTATCCGTGCAGTAGAATGGATAAAGAAGAACCTGCCGGGCGCGAAGGTGAGTGGTGGTGTCAGCAATCTTTCCTTCTCTTTCCGTGGAAATAATTACGTGCGGGAGGCCATGCATTCCGTATTCCTGTATCATGCGATTAACAAAGGTATGGATATGGGGATTGTGAACCCATCGTCGTCCGTGCTCTATGAAGATATTGAACCTTCTTTCCGTACGTTACTGGAAGACGTCATTCTGGCACGCCGTCCGGAAGCTTCTGAAGAGCTGATACAATGGACAATAGATAGCTCTAAACAGTTGACAAAAGACAATGAATTGGCAAATAAGAAAGCGAATAATTGCAAATTGTCGATTGGAGATTGTCCATTGGAAGAACGTTTGGAGAACGCTCTGATCCGTGGGGTTGGCGATCATCTGGAAGAGGATTTGCAGGAAGCCTTGAAGAAATATCCGCGTGTGGTGGATATAATCGACGGACCGCTGATGAGCGGGATGAATAAGGTCGGCGAGTTGTTTGGTGCCGGGAAAATGTTCCTGCCACAAGTTGTCAAGACGGCCCGTATAATGAAAAAGGCCGTTGGTATCCTACAACCGGCGATTGAGGCAGAACAAAGGCTATTGACAATTAAAGAAGGGGAAACCGATGATTGTCAATCGTCAATGGACAATTGTCAAATGAAAAAAGCCGGGAAAGTCTTGTTTGCAACAGTGAAAGGTGATGTGCACGACATCGGGAAGAATATTGTTTCGATCGTATTGGCTTGCAACAACTATGAGGTGATCGATTTGGGAGTGATGGTCCCGGCGGACGTGATCGTAAAAAAGGCAATCGAAGAGAAGCCCGATTTGGTCTGTCTTTCCGGTCTGATCACGCCTTCGCTCGAAGAAATGGTGCATGTGACGGACGAGATGCAGAAAGCGGGCCTGAGTATTCCCATAATGGTGGGCGGTGCCACGACTTCGAAGTTGCATACGGCCATTAAGATCGCTCCTCATTATGACTATCCTGTCATTCATGTGCTGGACGCTTCGCAAAACCCGTTGATAGCGGCTAAGTTGTTGAACCCGGAAACGCGGGATGCTTATATTGCCCAACTGAACAACGAGTATGAGACTTTGCGTGCCTCCATGAATGAGAAAAAAGAGATACTGCTCCCGTTAGCGGAAGTCCGGATGAACCGTCCGAAAATCGATTGGGTTTCTTATCATCCGGTCGTCCCGGCGCAGCGCGGAGTGCAGGTGATTCCTTATATTCCTTTGGAGGAGATAATCCCATATATCCATTGGACCTTCTTTTTCAATGCTTGGAAACTGAACGGACATTTCTCTGAAATTGCGCAAATCCACGATTGCGAAGCCTGTCGTACCGCTTGGCTAGCCGAGTTTCCGGAGGCAGACCGGGCGAAGGCGTCGGAGGCTATGCAACTATATAAAGATGCTGTCAAGTTGCTGGATCGCCTGGTCGAAATGAAAGTCGAGTATTGCAAGGCAATTTACGGCATCTTCCCGGCCAATAGCGATGGAGATAATATCAGGATAGGGGAAGTCTTGCTTCCCGTCTTGCGGCAACAGACGAAGAAAGAGGAGGGTGTCTATAAATCGTTGGCCGATTATGTGATACCTGTATCGGAAGGACGTACAGACTTTGTTGGAGCTTTCGTGGTGACAGCCGGTGTCGGTGCTGAATCTCTGAAAGAACGGTTCGAGCAGGAGGGTGACACTTATAATTCCATGTTGCTACAAACCCTGACCGACCGTCTGGCTGAGGCGATGGCTGAATATCTTCATGAAAAAGTCCGTAAGGAGTATTGGGGATATGCTCCGGATGAATCGCTTTCCATCTCTGACTTGTACAAGGTAAAATATCAGGGAATACGTCCGGCTGTAGGCTATCCTTCGTTGCCGGACCAGCTTTTGAACTATACGTTGGATAAATTGTTGGATATGTCGCGTATCGGTGTCAGCTTGACGGAAAACGGAGCGATGTACCCGACGGCGACGGTCAGCGGTATTTATATCGCACATCCGGATTCGCAATATTTCATGGTCGGCCATATCGACGAGGAGCAGATAAAGGATTATGCCCGTCGTCGGAATCTGTCGGTAGCGGAAGTCAGGAAATTATTGAATAAAAACATATCAAATTGAAATACATACGCCGGACAATCTTGTCTCTCCTTTTAGTTGCTATCTGGTTCACCATGTGTTCACCAGGAGCCGGAGAGACGTATGCCCGGAATGTATATCCGTATGTATCGGCCGTCCTGTCCCGTTTCTCATCGATTTTTTTCTTTTCGGTGGGCGATTGCTTGATATATGGAAGTATAGGAAGTCTACTTGTTTATGTGGTTTGTGCTGTTGCCGGTAGATGTTCGTGGAAGAAGTTGGCGGAACGGATTGTCGAATACCTTTTGTGGGTATATGTCTGGTTCTATATGGCATGGGGGTTGAATTATTTCCGGCAAGATTTTTTTACCCGGACGCAACTTTCGCACGTGGCTTATTCGGCCGAAGCGTTCCGCTCTTTCCTGTCTGCTTACACGGATTCTCTGAATGTTTCTTTTGTCCCGGTAGAGGAGATCGACAAGGTGGTTGTTGCGGAGGAGTCCGAAAAGGGCTACCGGAAAATTGTCGGAAGATTCGGACTGGTCGCTCCTGCCGGATATCTGCATCCGAAGCCGATGTTACTTCCTTCGTTGATGAGCAAGGTGGGCGTTTTGGGATATATGGGGCCGTTTTTTACCGAATATAACCTGAATCCCGAATTGTTGCCTGTCCAGTATCCGTTTACTTATGCGCACGAAATGGCGCATGTGTTGGGGATATCCAGCGAGGCGGAAGCAAATCTGTACGGTTTTCTGGTCTGCTCCCGTTCGGAAGTGGCGGAAATCCGTTTTTCGGCTTACTTCGCCTTGTTACCGTATGTCTTGAGCAACGCATATCAACTTTTGCCTGAAGAAGAATTTAATCAATGGAAAGAAACGATCTCCCCCGAAGTAAAAGATGTTTACAACCGGAAAGTCGTTTACTGGCAAGCTATGTACAGCCCGTTCATAGGTGAAATCCAGAGTGCTGCTTACAACTGGTTCCTGAAAGGGAACAACATCCCCTCCGGCCGAAAGAATTATTCGGAAGTGGTGGCGTTGCTGATGGCTCTGAAAAATGCGTCCGGAGAGATTTGAGTCCTCGCTGTTACCATATTGCCTAATTCGAATTAAATCACTACCTTTGCGGCAATTTTTGAGAAGATAAATAAATAGATAACGCGATATGAGTAAGAAATTTGCCGAATACTCGAAATTTGACTTGTCGAACGTCAATAAAGAGGTGCTGAAGAAATGGCAGGATGGCGACATCTTCCATAAGAGTCTTGAAATCCGCGAAGGACATCCCTCGTTTGTGTTTTATGAAGGTCCCCCTTCTGCAAACGGTATGCCCGGTATTCACCATGTGATTGCCCGTTCGATTAAGGATATTTTCTGCCGTTATAAGACCATGAAAGGGTATCTTGTCAACCGTAAGGCGGGATGGGATACACACGGATTGCCGGTAGAGTTGGGAGTTGAAAAATCATTGGGTATAACCAAAGAAGACATTGGCAAAAAGATTTCTGTAGCCGAATATAATGCCGCCTGCCGTCGCGACGTGATGAAGTTTACGAAGGAATGGACGGATCTGACACAGAAGATGGGATATTGGGTTGACCTTGAAAACCCGTATATCACTTACGACAACCGCTATATCGAAACCTTGTGGTTCCTGCTGAAGGAGCTATATAAGAAAGGCTTGCTTTACAAAGGGTACACGATTCAGCCGTATTCGCCAGCGGCCGGAACAGGGCTTAGCTCGCACGAGTTGAACCAGCCGGGATGTTATCGCGATGTGAAGGATACGACTTGTACGGCCCAGTTCCGCATTCTCGATCCGAAACCGGAGATGACCGGATTCGGTGAACCTTTCTTTCTGGCATGGACCACTACTCCGTGGACATTGCCTTCCAACACCGCTCTTTGTGTGGGACCGAATATCACGTATGTGGCTGTTCAGACCTACAACCCGTATACAGGTATGCCGATGACGGCCGTTTTGGCCAAGGACTTACAGAATGTCTATTTCAACCCGAAAGCTGCCGATCTGGTTTTGGCCGATTATAAGCCAGGCGACAAACTGGTCCCGTTCAAAGTGGTCGGCGAATGGAAAGGTCCGGAACTGGCGGGCATGCACTACGAGCAACTGATCCCGTGGGTCAATCCGGGTGAAGGCGCTTTCCGGGTCATCACCGGTGACTATGTGACGGTTGAAGACGGTACGGGTATAGTCCATATTGCTCCGACTTTTGGTGCGGATGACGACCGTGTGGCAAAAGCAAGCGGCATACCTCCATTGATGATGATTGACAAAGACGGGAATCGTCGTCCGATGGTCGACATGACCGGAAAGTTCTATCTCTTGGAAGACCTTGATCCCGAATATGTACAGGAGCATATGAATGCGACTGACTATGATCCGTGGCAAGGCAAGTTCGTGAAGAACGCCTACGATCCGACGAAAGGAGAAAAAGACGAAACGCTGGATATCGAAATCTGCATGATGCTGAAGGCACAGAACCGTGTGTTCCGCATCGAGAAGCATGTACACAACTATCCGCACTGCTGGCGCACAGATAAGCCGGTCTTGTACTATCCGCTTGATAGTTGGTTTATCCGTACGACTGCTTGCCGCGAACGGATGATCGAACTGAACAATACGATCAACTGGAAACCGCAGAGCACTGGTACGGGACGTTTCGGTAAATGGTTGGAAAACCTGCAAGACTGGAACTTGAGCCGTAGCCGCTATTGGGGAACGCCGTTGCCAATCTGGCGTACCGAAGACGGGGCGGAAGAAATCTGCATCGGTTCGGTTGAAGAGTTGTACAATGAAATCGAGAAATCCGTAAAAGCCGGGTTGATGGAGTCCAACCCATACAAGGACCTGAATTTTCAGCCGGGCGAATATACGAAGGAAAACTACGAAAAGATCGACCTGCACCGTCCCTATGTGGATGATGTGATCTTAGTATCCGAAAGTGGCAAACCGATGAAGCGCGAGGCTGACCTGATCGACGTATGGTTCGATTCCGGCGCGATGCCTTATGCTCAGATCCATTATCCGTTCGAAAACAAGGAAATCTTCGACGAGCGTAAGGTGTATCCGACCGATTTCATCGCCGAAGGCGTTGACCAGACACGCGGATGGTTCTTCACGTTACATGCGATCGCCACGATGATATTTGATAGCGTGGCATATAAAGCGGTCGTTTCGAACGGCTTGGTATTGGACAAGAATGGCAACAAGATGTCAAAACGCCTGGGCAACGCTGTTGATCCGTTCGCTACGATCGAACAATACGGTTCCGATCCTTTGCGCTGGTACATGATTACGAATGCTTCTCCTTGGGACAACATCAAGTTCGATATCGACGGAATAGAAGAAGTTCGCCGTAAGTTCTTCGGTACATTATATAATACATATTCGTTCTTCGCTTTGTATGCGAATGTGGACGGTTTCGATTATTCCGAACCGGATGTGGATTGGAAAGAACGTCCCGAAATCGACCGTTGGATATTGTCGTTGCTAAATTCGCTGGTGAAGGACGTGGATGGATTCTTAGATACATACGAACCGACCCGTGCTGGACGTGCGATCTCAGATTTCGTAAACGACAATCTGAGTAACTGGTATGTGCGTCTGAACCGCCGCCGTTTCTGGGGTGGAGGCATGACGACCGATAAGTTGTCCGCCTATCAGACGTTGTACACCTGTCTGGAAACGGTCGCCAAGTTGATGGCTCCGATCGCGCCTTTCTATGCAGACCAGTTGTTCTGTGACCTGATCTCTGCTACCGGACGTGAGAAGGTCGCATCTGTTCACTTGTCCGAATTCCCAGTTTGCAACGAGGCTTTGATCGACAAGAACCTGGAAGAGCGTATGCAAATGGCACAAGATGTGTCTTCTATGGTGCTGGCTTTGCGCCGCAAGGTGAATATTAAGGTTCGCCAGCCGTTGCAAACCATCATGGTCCCGGTTGTGGATGCTCATCAGCAGGAGAGTCTCGAAGCAGTGAAAACATTGATCCTGAATGAAGTCAATGTGAAGGAACTGAAGTTTGTCGATAATGCTGCCGGTATTTTGGTAAAGAAGATCAAGCCCGACTTCAAGAAGTTGGGCCCGCGTTACGGCAAGATCATGAAGACCTTGGCTGCTGCTATCCAGACGATGAGTCAGGACGAAATCAATGCGTTCGAAAAAGCCGGTACGTTCACGCTGACCGTCGAAGGACAGGAGGCTGTGATCGAACGTACGGACGTCGAGATTATCTCCGAAGACATACCGGGCTGGCTGGTTGCGAACGAAGGCCGCTTGACGGTAGCTCTGGACATTACCGTGACGGAGAGTCTTCGTAAGGAAGGGCTGGCGCGTGAGTTGGTGAACCGCATCCAGAACTTGCGTAAGAGCAGCGGTTACGATATCACGGACAAGATATCTGTTACCGTCCTTTCGAACGAAGTGATGGATGAGGCTATAAAGGATTTCAATTCGTATATAGCGAATCAAGTATTGGCTGTATCTGTGGAAATTACGGATGTGATCAGCGATGCAACCGAGTTGGACTTCGAAGAATTCAAACTTTCGGTCCGAATTGAAAAAGCGTAAATATTCAATGAATAATGAATAATTAATATGAACAATGGAAGAATTGCTTATATTTGTGGGCAAGAGGAAGGAGAGAACTTTCTCATTGTTGAATTATTCATTATTCATTCTTAATTGTTAATTATTAATTTAAATGAACCATGGCAGAAAAGACAAGATATTCGGATGCTGAACTCGAGGAGTTCCGCGCCATAATATTGGAAAAGCTGGAGAAAGCGAAAAAAGATTATGACCTGTTGAGATCCGGTATCACCAACTCCGACGGTAACGATGTCGCTGATACGTCTCCGACGTTTAAGGTCTTGGAGGAAGGGGCTGCGACTTTATCAAAAGAAGAGGCCGGTCGTTTGGCACAACGTCAGATGAAGTTTATCCAGAACTTGCAGGCGGCATTGGTCCGAATTGAAAATAAAACGTATGGTGTTTGCCGCGAGACCGGAAAATTGATCCCGAAAGAAAGACTACGTGCCGTGCCTCACGCCACGTTGAGTATCGAAGCTAAACAGGGAGGTGCCAAATAAAATGAGATATTCCAAAGGTTGGGGAGCAGCGTTGATTGTGATGTTGCTCCTTATTCTTGACCAGGCTCTTAAAATATGGATCAAAACTCACATGCAATTGCATGAGAGCATTGAAATTACTCCATGGTTTTATCTGTACTTTACCGAGAATGCGGGAATGGCATTCGGGATAGAAGTAATCGGAAAGTTGTTCTTGTCGGTCTTCCGCATCGTGGCCGTCGGTTTTATAGGTTATTACCTGTATAAGCTGGTGAAGCAGAACTACACCTTTGGCTTTATCGCCTGTATTTCGTTGATCTTTGCGGGAGCTATCGGGAACATCATCGACTCCGTATTCTACGGAGTAGTGTTTGACCATAGCTTTGGGCAGGTCGCTTCGTTTATGCCTGAAGGAGGCAGTTATGCCGGTTGGTTGCACGGGAAAGTGGTCGATATGTTCTATTTCCCTTTGATACAGACAGTGTTGCCGGACTGGATTCCGGTGTGGGGAGGAAAAGAGTTCGTCTTTTTCCGTCCGATCTTCAACTTGGCCGATTCGGCAATTTGCGTAGGTGTCTTTTTTTTGTTGTTGTTCTACCGTCGCACATTGTCGACAAGTCTCTCAAAAGAAAAATAGAAAAAGAATTAATGCGGAACAGCCTGCATAGATATAGTGTCGTTTTGTTACTGGGAGCCTTACTGGCCGGTTGTAGCAAAGTGCCGGATGGCATTCTTTCTGAAAAGAAAATGCAAGCCGTACAGACAGATATGCAATTGGCGGAAGCCATGATCAGCCTTGACAACAAGGGATTTCCCGATAATGCCCATAAAGAGGCTCTGTATCAATCCATCTTCCGCAAATATAAGATCACACAGGCCGAATATGATAGTTCGCTTGTTTGGTATGGGCGGAATTTGGATATTTATATGAAGGTGTATGACCGCGTGTTGGCTGATTTGAACAATCGGCAGAAAGCGTTGGGTGATGTGCAGGCTTCGGCGGTGCCCGTTTCCAAACAAGATTCAGTGGATATTTGGCCTCGTCGTACTTCTTTGAGGCTGGAACCCGATGCGTTGTTTAACGGGGTGACGTTCGATGTCAGGCCGGAAACGAACTATTCATCCGGGAGCTCGTTCGTTTTGGGCATGAATGTCTGGGGCATCAACGAGACAATGACTTATAAGCCGGAGATACGCATAAGTGCCGACCAGGGCGATACGATCGTGACCGTTAATGACAAGGTGCTTCGCGATGGACCTCACGAGACCGTTTTGAAGACGATCCCGACTAAGCAGGTCAAGCGCGTCTACGGATATATCTTTATGAACAATGCCGACTCTTCCTACTACAAGGTTTATCTGGACAGTCTGAACCTTATGAAATACAATTATGGCCGCCTGACTGATATGGCAAAAGATTCGTTGGCTGCGCAAGTCTCCGCTACGAAATAAAACGTGTTATGCGCCGGATAGCCTCTCATTATATCTATTGGAATAGCTTCTTCCCGATGCACTACGTCGAGTTGGACGAAGAGGAATGTCTGGCTGGTGTTTTCCCTTTGGAAGAAGAAATTGCGGGTACGGAGTTTTATGACGGCCTCCTGATCCTTGCCTCCATTTCTACGCTTTGCACGGGAGAGCGGGTTGCTTTTGACATGCGGCGGGGCGAGACATTGGCTGAGGCCTTGGAACGTCAAGGGTTTACACCAATTTCTCGAACGGGTTTGCCTGTCTGCCTGTTGCTATTGAGTGGCATTTCCCCCGCGACGGCGAAATTCGGCGCAGATGACGGCCGTGGCGATGGCTACATTCAAAGACTCTGAAGTCTCTCTTTCGGGGGGAAAACTCGGAATGTAAAGTTTTTGATCGATCAACGCTTCTATTTGTGGACGTATTCCGTTTCCCTCGTTTCCCATCACGATGATTCCGTTTGCCTTCAAATCCTTTGTGTACATGTTTTCTCCGTCGAGGAATGTGCCGAACAATGGGACCTGCTTTGCCACCTGGGTTTTCAGGTAGTCTTCCAGATTTGTATAGTGGACTTTCACGTGTGCCAGCGCTCCCATGGTGGCCTGCACAGTCTTTGGGGCGAATACGTCTGCGGTGTCAGGGCTACAGACGATATGCTCGATACCGAACCAGTCGGCAAGCCGGATGATGGTTCCAAGGTTTCCGGGATCCTGTATGCCGTCCAAAGCCAGGACGAGTGAAGAGGAAGGGTCGGATTCGTCGATCGGCCAGTCCGGACGTTTGAATACGGCCAGTACGTCCTGTGGGTTTTTCAGGAAACTGGCTTTGCGGATATCTTCGTTTTCCGCTTCCAACAACTCTTTTGCCGGAATGTTCCCCTGCATCGCCATCCAGGAAGGTTTGGCGAGAATCAGTTCACATTCAAAGGCGAACATCATGTCAGCGACCAGTTTATTCCCTTCGGCAACGAATGCGTTCAGTTCGTTCCGGTACTTCTTCATTTCTAACGAACGTATGTATTTTACTTTCCCCTTGCTTAGCATCTTTTTTACTCCATCTTTATTGTGACAAATGTACGAGGATTTACCCGTTCCGCAAAATAGAATCAAGGCGTTGTGTCATCTGCGTTTTGTTATTGTTCGTCAGAAAACATTTAGCACCGTGATCCACATCTCCTTACTTTTGGAACGGATCGTTTGGATTTTAGATAATGTATAGGAACCAAACAGTGATTTGGGTAACTCAATCTGTAATTTATTTAATGTCCGTCTATGTTAATCCAACTATTTTTGCATTGAATCAATTATACTCACAAAAGAGAGGAATAAATAGTAACTAAATAAGTAAAGAATATGAAAAATGTGATGATATTGACCGGGGCCGGTCAAATAGGTATGGCTATCGCACGCCGGATGGGTTATGGAATGAAAATCGTCATAGGTGATAAGCTCAAAGGAAATGCAGATGCAATTGCTAAAACAATGAATGATGCAGGTTTTGATGTCATCCCCATCGAAATGGATTTGTCTTCCAGATATTCTATATTGAACTTGATCAGCGAAGCGCAGAAATATGGTGAGATTTCAATGTTGGTGAATGCCGCAGGCGTATCACCCAGCCAAGCATCTATTGAAACAATTCTGAAAGTAGATTTATATGGAACCGCGGTGTTATTGGAAGAAGTAGGCAAAGTCATTAAACCTGGTGGCGTGGGGGTTACTATCTCCAGCCAGTCGGGACACCGTATGCCGGCACTTACCCCTGAAGCAGACGAGTTACTTGCTACAACTCCTACCGAGGAACTTCTCTCGTTGGATATGCTTCAAAAGGAGAATATCCACGACACGCTGCATGCTTACCAAATGGCAAAACGTTGCAATGTAAAGCGGGTGATGGCAGAAGCCGTGAAATGGGGAACAAAAAAGGCGCGAATCAATTCCATCTCTCCGGGTATAGTGGTCACTCCGTTAGCTATAGATGAGTTCAATGGCCCACGTGGTGATTTCTATAAGAACATGTTTGCCAAATGTCCGGCTGGACGTCCCGGCACGGCGGACGAAATCGCCAATGTGGCAGAATTACTGATGAGTGCCAAAGGTGCATTCATTACCGGTGCAGATTTCCTGATTGACGGTGGAGCGACTGCTTCTTTCTTTTATGGACCATTGAAACCAAGTAAAAACTTGCTTTGTCGGTAAGCGTCTTCGCTGGACTTTTTTCCCATACCAGGCTCATTTATCGGTGAAGGTAACCGGAACAGGTGAAGGCTCTTTTATTCTTTTGGCTTGCCTATTAATAGTCTTATAATTAAATTATTATGACTAAAAGAGATGGCAGTTCCCGGATTATATCGAAAAAAATATTTTTCCAGTTGAATCCCGGTTCTGTAATAATTCAGGACTTCGCTCCCATCCATTGAACCATCTTTACCATCATGCCGTTTGGGAAAAGATGTTACGAGAAATATTAGAAATTTTACGGAATTTATCTGCGATATAGGGAATTTTAGTAAATTTGCTACTCCGTGATCATAGCGATAATTGTTTGTGTTTCGTCGGTTTTATCTTATATGACTCACGCTAAGAAGCTGCTTCTGCTGAAAAAATAGGCTTTTTGTAGGTGATGCGATGGATTCTTATAAGTGATGCTCAAATAATTATATATCAATATATAATATCAGTAATAAACACACACACACCATGAAAAAAATTAGTTTACTTTTCTTATCCATCCTTTCTGGAATGGGATTATGTCAGGCGCAAAGTTATACACCTGTTTCTTTGCCTTCTATGTTTGCCGACCATATGGTCTTGCAGCAAAATTCTTCTGCCTCCGTTTGGGGATGGGGGACAGCCAGCTCGACAGTGAAAATCATCGGAAGTTGGGCGGAAAAAGATACAATATCGGCACCGGTGGATTGTTTCGGACAGTGGAAAGCCGTCCTGCCGACCGGCAAGAGTGGAGGCCCTTATACATTACAGGTCTTTGACGGAACAAGCAAAATTGTATTAAACGATATCTTACTGGGCGAGGTTTGGCTGTGTAGCGGCCAGTCCAACATGGAATGGACGCCCATCAACGGGTTGACGGATATGGAACGTGAAGTGGCCGATGCCAATTGTCCGGACATACGTATTTTCCATGCTCCCAAAAGAGCAAGTCGTTCCTTGCAGGAAGACTGTTTCGGGCAGTGGGATGTCTGTACACCAGAGGTCATGCGCGAGCGCAGTTCTGTCGCTTACTTCTTTGCTCGCCATCTCAGAGACTCGTTACAAGTTCCTGTCGGAGTCATGGTCGCAGCCTGGGGCGGTACGCCGGCTGAGTCGTGGACTCCTACGGAGATTGTGCAAGGTAATCCTGATTTGAATAATAACCAGATAAAGCAAACCTACCCTTGGTGGCCGATGGAAGCGGGCGTCTTATATAATCAAATGATCCATCCCCTCCTTCCTTTCACATTTGCCGGAGCCATTTGGTATCAAGGTGAGGCGAACAGGGACAACTTTGAACATTACGGCCTTTTGATAAAAAGTATGATAGAATCCTGGAGACGGGAAGCCGGCAGATGTTTCCCTTTCTACCAGGTACAGATCGCTCCCTTTCTATATAAATCAAATAATAACGAAGCTGCATTTATCCGCGAGGCGCAAGAATGGGTGGTTCGCCATACGGAGAAAACCGGATTGGTTGTTGCCTCCGACTGTGTAGAAGATGTTTCCACGATCCATCCGATAAACAAACGTCCGGTTGGCAAAAGACTGGCAGATCTTGCATTGGCAAAGAATTATAAGACATTGGCCGGGGTACACGAAAGTCCTTTTCTCAGGCGATGTGAGGTTAAAGAGGATAAACTTGTGCTGACTTTTAGTTCCGTCCAAAACGGCATCGTTTGTCGTGATAAAGAGGTGGAGGGCTTGGAAATTGCCGGTCCGGACGGAATATTCGTCAAAGCAAAAGTTGTCATAAACAACAAAAATCAACTGGTTGTATCTTCTCCGGAGGTGAAAACCCCAGTCTCTGCCAGATATTGTTTTGACGATGCGACTGTCGGCAATTTATTTAATAAAGAAGGATATCCTGTTGCGCCATTTCGGACAGATATGTAGTTCTTTTATCAGAAAGTAATCGTTGTGTATCAAAACGATTACTTTCTGATAATCTTTATTATCTTTGTCGGTAATCTTATTCTGATTTTTATTCAAACAAATGTATTGATAATCCTTTACGTGAGCAAATTTTATTTTCTCAATCTTCCGACTAGCCGGCCGATCTCTCCGATCCAGAGAACCAGCGAAGTCGAACTGATGATGATTCCCCAATCTTTCCAGGATAACGGGACAACGCTGAACATCTCGCCTCCAAACGTGACGATCAGGTATTGTCCGATGATGATAAGCAAGGCTACCGTCAGGAACCCCTTGCTTCCTTTCAGGTTGGCGAATGCCGAGCGTCCTTCCATGAATGCTTTTGCGTTGAACATATTCCAGAACTGAAGCATCACAAAGAAACTGAAGAACCAGGATAAGTCGTGCGGCGTCAGTCCGTCCTGCGCATGGAAGTGGAGCAATAATCCCATCAAAACGATTACGAATACGAGGCCGACACCGAAAATATTGTAAGCCATCGGACGGGTAATGATAAAGTCGCCGTCTTTGCCGCTCCGGCGGGGTTTGTCTTTCATCACCCGTTCATTTGGCGGCAGCGAGGCCAATGCTCCGGCTGCAAATGTATCCATGATCAGGTTCACCCAAAGCATCTGGGTGATCGTAAGCGGAGATTCGGTTCCCAACAGGGAACCCAACAGGACGATCAGGCAGGCCGCGACATTGATCGTCAATTGGAACAACAGGAATTTCTGGATGTTCCGATACAGGGAACGTCCCCACATCACCGCACGGGTGATGCTGCTGAACGAGTTGTCTATGATCGTGATGTCGCTTGCTTCTTTTGCCACGGAGGTTCCGTCACCCATGGACAGCCCGACTTGTGCGGCCTTTAGGGCCGGGGCATCATTGGTCCCGTCACCAGTTACGGCAACTACGGCTCCTTTTTGTTGCAACAATTGCACCAGGCGTTGTTTGTCGGTTGGGCGGGCGCGGCACATGATCTTCAAGTCGAGCACGCGATCCAGCGCTTCTTTGTCTGTCAAGGCTTCGAAGCCCGGTCCGGTGATGATGTTGCGTTCGGTATCTCCGGCTTTCCAGGTTCCGATCTGCCGTCCGATCTCTTTGGCCGTTCCCGGAGTGTCGCCGGTCACGATCTTGATGTCGATGCCGGCGTCAAGACAACTTTGGACGGCTGCCGGAACATCGGCACGCACGGGATCGGAAATGGCGACGATACCTAAATAGGTAAGGTCCGTCTTGTGCAGTCGTCCGTTCACAAAGAACGCGGCCTCCTGCCCGTCTTCCAATATCTGATACGCGAATCCCAACGTACGCATAGCTTGGTTCTGATAGTCCAAGAGTTGTTTTTCGATGTCGGATTTGCACTCTTCTACCGGTTTATAGCTTCCGTCGATTGCAACCCGGTTGCTGTTTGCCAGTACGATTTCCGGGGCACCTTTGACATATAGCACGCGTTTACCCAGTAAAGAAGATTGTACGACAGTCGCCATATATTTCCGTTCGGTAGAGAATGTCAGCTGGTCCAATATCCGGTCGTTTTCTCTTATTTCCAGGTAATTCTGATGTTGGCTGTTCAGCCATAACAGTAAGGCTGCTTCCGTCGGGTTTCCCAATGTTTTGATCTTCTCTTCGGAAAAATCGAGGAAAGCGGTCGAATTGACCGATATACCTTCTTTTACCAGGTTGCTCAGTTCGTCGTCTCCTAATTTCTGGTCTTTCAGGTTATAAAAGTTTGTCTGGTACACCTGCATCTGGTTCTGTGTGAGTGTCCCGGTCTTGTCTGTACAGATAACAGTGGTAGCCCCCATTGTCTCGCATGCATGCATTTTGCGGACCAGGTTGTTTGTTTTCAGCATTCGGTTCATGCTGAGTGCAAGGCTGAGAGTTACGCTCATCGGCAATCCTTCCGGTACGGACACGACGATCAGCGTGACTGCCACCATGAAGATATTCAAGATGTGTGAGATCAGGTCCATGACCGGCATGCCGGACGAAGACAGCAGGACTTTTGTCAGCAGCGCGATAAAAGTGATGGTGGCAATCGCATAGCCGGCTTTACTGATGACCTTTGCCAGTCCTGCCAGCTGTATCTGCAACGGCGTGTCGATATTGTTTTCTATCTGCGAACCTTCATACACCTTTCCGTATCCGGTTTCATCGCCGACTTTCTCTACCGCCATCACGCCATGTCCGTCGACAACAGTCGTTCCGCGCATGACAACATTGGACGGGTAGGTCGCTTCTTTATCGAAATCCGCCTCGTTAGTCGTTTTGCTGATGATCGGTTCGCCGGTCAGTGTCGATTCGTTTATCTGAAGAGAGATCGCTTCCAATAAATGTCCGTCGGCTGGGACTTCTTCTCCTGTTTCCAGTACCACAATGTCGCCTACAACAACTTCTTTTCGAGGAATTTGGCAGATATTTCCTTCACGAATCACCTTCACGGAAATATCGTCATTGACCGTGTTCAAAACATCGAAAGCTTTGTTAGCCTTGACTTCGAAAAAGAAGCCGACACAAGATGCCAGCATGATTGCGAAGAATATGCCGATCGGTTCGAGAAATGCGGTGAACCCTTTGGCTTCCGGCCCCCAACAATGTACACCTGCGATAATCATGGATAAGAACCATGCTACCAATAGAATTTTGATAATCGGATCATTGAATTTTTCGATGAATTGACTCCACAGAGAGGCTTTCTCCGGGGGAGTGAGGATATTTTCGCCATGTAAGCGCCTGCTTTCTTCTACTTCTTGTTTGGTTAATCCTTGATACTGATGTTTTTTTTCCATAAATCTATTAATCTGTTTCAGAAAATTGAAAGAACAAATTACGCAAAGTTATTGGACATATACAAATACAGGGTGTTAATGTTTGATTGTTTTTCATGGATATTTTGCGGGCATGATTTAATGTATTTTAATATCAATTGGAATAAACCTTTTGAGGCTTTGAATTGTCTTATATATACATAGGCGAAAATAGTGTTTAGTTATTTAAGGTGTTATGAAGAACGTTAGGTTATTTTTTCTGATAGGGATTGTCCTTATGATTGGAGGGCAATCCCTTTATTCCCAAAATAAGAAGGAAAGGAAAGAGCAGAAAGCAAAAGAGATAAAAGAAATGATAGAAGGTGGCCGGTTTACGATAGAGGTGGACCGGGCGTTGCCAATGGGAGGACGTTCGGTTAATCTGACGACTCCTTATTCCCTTGAAATGCGCGGTGATTCGGCAATTTCTTATTTGCCTTATTTCGGCAGGGCTTATTCTTTGCCGTACGGAGGAGGTGACGGGATGCGTTTTGAAGAATCAATTACCGATTATCAATTAACCTTCGATAAGAAGGGAACCGCTCGAATTAAATTCGTAGCCCGTACCAAAGAAGATACTTTTCATTTCGATGTAAAAGTATTTTCAAATGCTTCCGCGGCCATAGGCGTAACGTCGGCAAATAGGCAGAATATCACATACCAGGGAGAACTGGCTCCGAAGAAGGAGAATTGAAAAGGCGCCCCTGCCGCGCATTTCGTTCGGATATGCGTTTGTTTACCTTGGCTGTAAATTCAAAATTCTTAAGTCCCCAATCCGGTGCAATCAGCAGCTCTTTGGGAGATTGCGATACGAACCTCTCTACGACAATAGAGGGGTTTAGCCGTTCTATGAAGTCTATGGCCAAGTCGATGTATTCGTCGACGGTGTAGAGATGGAACCGTTCGGGATGTTCCGCCTGTTCCCTGGCCATGCGCGTACCTCGGATAAGTTGCAACTGATGAAGTTTCAATGTTGTGATCGGAAGGGTGGATAAGACGTCTGCATGGTGCAATATATCTTCCCTGCTTTCTCCCGGAAGGCCTAAGATCAAGTGGACTCCCGTGTAGATGTTCCGGGCCGCCGTGCGGCGGATGGCCTCTTCCGATTCGGCATGTGTATGTCCTCGGTTGATGCGGGTTAAAGTGCGGTCCAGTGTGCTTTCCAGACCATATTCGATCATGACGAACTTCTTTTGGGATAAAGCGGAGAAATAATCCAATAGCGTATCCGGCATGCAATCCGGACGTGTGCCGACGATCAATCCGACAACGCCCGGATAGGCGAGGGCCTCTTCATATTTAGAAATTAGCGAGTCCGGCTCGTCATACGTGTTTGTATAAGCCTGGAAATAGGCCAGATATTTCATTTTCGGATATTTGCGGGAGAAAAAGCGAACGCCTTTTTCCAGTTGTTCGGTTACGCTTTTTTCGGTATGGCAGTATTCCGGGCTGAACGTCTGATTATTACAATAGGTGCAACCGCCAAAGCCTTTCGTCCCGTCCCGGTTCGGACAGGTGAAGCCTGCGTTGATCGATATCTTTTGGACTTTATAAGGAAATATTTCCCGCAGGAAATCTCCGAATTCACGATATGGTTTGTTGTTTTCCATGCGGGCAAAGATAATAAATCCGCAAGAATGTAGTAACTTTGCAATTCGTTCTAACTGAAATATTAAGATAAAAAATAGAATCATACATGAAACGATTAGGGTTTGGCGCTTTACTGTCGTTCCTGCTGGTTGGGAGCCTGACAGCCCAGAATGGAAGTAAACGTGTCGATTTGAAAGAAATTACAGACGGTCAGTTCCGCCAGGTTACTAATATTGGAGAAATGCGTTCTATGCCTGATGGTGAGCATTATACGGCGATGAACGATACTCGCGACATGATTATAAAATATTCCTATCGTACCGGAAATCCTGTTGATACTTTATTCAATACAAGGAAAGCGCGTGAGTGTACGTTTGACAAATTCGACGGATATACAATCAGCAGTACAGGGCACCATATTCTCGTATGGCGCGATACGGAACCTATCTATCGCCGTTCATTCAAGGCGAATGTGTACGACTACGATGTGCGCCGTAATTATGTAAAACCGATTTCTGATTCAAAAAGCAAGCAGATGATTCCGACATTCTCACCGGACGGGAGGATGGTCGCTTATGTAAGTGACAATAATATCTGGATTCGTAAATTCGATTACGATACGGAAGTCCAGGTGACGAAAGACGGAAAGCTGAATAAAATCCTGAACGGTATTACTGATTGGGTGTACGAAGAGGAGTTTGCTGTAACGAACCTGATGGCTTGGTCGCCAAACAGCGAACAGTTGGCTTTTGTACGTTTCGACGAATCGGAAGTTCCCGAATATTCGATGCAGATGTTCGGAAAGGGGTTGTATCCCGGTTATTATGACTATAAATATCCGAAGGCCGGTGAGAAAAATTCGAAAGTAACGTTACACTCTTATGACGTGGCGACGAAAGATACGAAGGAGCTGAAAGTCCCGGTAGAAGAGGACAGCTATATTCCACGGATCGTTTTCACGAATAATGATGATCAGTTGGCTGTGATGACTTTGAACCGTCATCAGAATGTATTCAATATGTATTATGCAAATCCGAAAAGCGGTGTTTTTCGTTTGATCCTGCGTGATGAAAATAAGGCTTATGTCGATTCGGAGTGGTTGAATTCCATCCATTTTTATGCGAACAGCTTCTCTTATGTAAATGAACAGGATGGTTATGCGCATATTTATCTGTATTCTCCGACGGGAGTCTTGCAACGGCAGGTGACGAAAGGCAATTGGGACGTGACGGCATTCCTGGGATATGACGAAGCGACTAAGACGGTTTATTATGAATCGGCCGAAGAAAGTCCAATCCGGCGTGCCATATATAAAATCGATGCGAAAGGCGTAAAGACGAAACTTTCCACACAGGAAGGAACGAACAATGCAACATTCAGCGATAACTTCGCTTATTATGTAAATCAATATTCAAATGCGAATACACCGGTCAAAATTACCGTGAACGAGACAAAGTCCAATAAAGCACTGCGTGTCCTTCAGGATAACGCCCGGCTGATCGATAAGCTGGCAGGCTATTCATATGCCAAGAAAGAATTTATCAAAGTGCGTACGGCTTCCGATTATGAACTGAATGCATGGATCGTGAAGCCGGCCGATTTCGACGAATCGAAAAAATATCCGGTTCTGATGTTCCAGTACAGTGGTCCAAACTCCCAGCAGGTATTGGATAAATATGGTTTTGATTGGGAACAATATCTGGCGGCTAACGGGATCATAACGGTCTGCGTGGACGGACGTGGAACAGGAGCCCGTGGTGAAGCCTTCCGCAAGTGTACCTATCTGCGGATGGGAGAACTGGAATCCAGAGATCAGGTGGAAGCCGCGCAAGCTTTAGGCAAATTGCCGTTTGTCGATAAGAGCCGCATGGCTATCTGGGGATGGAGCTTTGGTGGTTACAATACGCTGATGGCCATGAGCGTCGGTAACGGAACATTCAAAGCCGGTATTGCTGTCGCACCTCCTACCGACTGGAAATATTACGACTCTGTCTATACGGAACGCTTTATGCGTACGCCACAAGAAAATTTTGAAGGTTATGCCGCCACTTCGCCGATCCGTCTGGCAAAGGATTTGCAGGGAAAGTTGTTGCTGATCCACGGAACAGCCGACGATAATGTACATTTCCAGCAGACGATGGATTATGCCGAAAGCTTGGTACAAGCAGGTAAACAGTTTGAAATGCAAGTTTACAAAGACCGTAACCACAGTATCTATGGAGGAAATACCCGCTATCATCTGTATACCAGAATGTCTAACTTTTTATTTGATAATTTGTAACTTATAATGTCAGAGCATTTGAGAAAGCCGGATTGGTTAAAAATCCGGCTGGGTGGGAACGAACAGTTCACACGGACAAAAAGCATCGTCGAGTCCCACTGCCTACATACGATCTGCACCAGCGGGAAATGTCCGAATATGGGAGAATGCTGGAGCAGGGGAACGGCTACCTTTATGATTGCCGGAGATATCTGTACACGTTCTTGCCGTTTTTGTAATACATTGACCGGAAAGCCACTCCCGTTGGACCCGAAGGAACCCGCTAACGTGGCGGAAAGTATCCGGCTGATGAAGTTGAAACATGCAGTCATTACTTCGGTCGACCGGGATGATTTGCCCGATTTGGGTGCGCAGCATTGGGTCGAGACGATCCGTACAATAAAAACGGTCAACCCTGAAACGACGGTCGAGGTCTTAATCCCCGACTTCCAAGGACGGTTGGAGCTGGTGGATAAAGTGGTGGAAGCCGCCCCCGAAATAATATCACATAATATGGAGACGGTTCGCCGTATCAGCCCCGAAGTTCGCAGTGCTGCGAAATACGAGGTGAGCCTCTCCGTACTTGCGCGTATAGCCGCACAAGGCGTTGTTGCCAAGACCGGCATAATGGTAGGCTTGGGTGAAACAGTCGAGGAAGTTTGCGAATTAATGGATGATGTGCGGGCTGCCAGTGTTTCCGTTCTGACAATAGGGCAGTATTTACAGCCAAGCCGGAAAAATATTCCGGTAAAGGAATACGTTACGCCCGAACAGTTTGAGTCTTATAAATCAATAGCTTTACAAAAAGGATTTAAAAAGGTGGAGAGCGCTCCGTTGGTCCGTTCCTCTTATCACGCGGAAAAACACGTATGATGGCAAGAACATTTCTCTGTACAGTTTGTTATCTTATAAAGGGGAAAAGGGGGAAAAATATATGAACGAAGTGAAGAGAGGGCTGGATAATCAGGCCATAGGCTTAGTGCCGTTGTTGCTGTTTATGTTTTTGGATAATTATTTTTCATACTTGTTATCCTTCATAATCGGTGTTACCTTTTGTTTCGTTTGTATTTTCTTGTTTCAGATCCTGAGTAAGGATAAGGTTTATCAATTTTTGTTGTTACCGGCTGCGACAACATTAGTTCTTTATTCGATTTTTCTTTGCCTTCGGCTTGAACCGGTGTTGTTTATTTATTCTCCGTTGATAACAGAAGTGTTGTTGGTTGTGGTATTGGCGTTTTTGGGGTTTGCCAAGCGGACAATATTGCGGCGGATCCGGACTTCTCGGCATCCGACCTATAAGCGGACATTGATGCGTACAACGTTAAATGAATTCTTTTTTGTCGCCCAGCTCATCCAGAACCTCTATACATTGCATCTGTTTATCATTTTGGTATACAGTATTCTGCCCGAAACGATGCAGAGTGTGCGTATGGAACGTTTTTTATACCGGGAGCTTGGGATCGTTATCGGAGTCTTTCTGATTCTGTATGAACAGATAAGAATCTCGATGATGCAAGGCAGCCTTCGAAAGGAAATGTGGTTGCCTGTATTGAATGATGGAGGAAAAGTGATCGGTTGCATAGCCCGTTCCGTAAGCCGTTCGTTACCGAAAAAATATTATCATCCAGTCGTACGTGTGGCTGTTATTTACCAAGGAATGCTTTATTTGGTAAACAGGGGAAAGAAAGCTTTTGTCTCGCCTGATACAATGGATTATCCGTTCCACAGCTATGTCTTGTTCCGGCATAGTATAGAAAGTACGGTGCGTGAAACAATGGGTAGCTTGGGCGAGAAAGAAGAGCTCATGCCTCGTTTCCTGATTCGGTACACATTTGAGAACGAAAGGGTGAAACATTTGGTGAACTTGTATGTGATGTGTGTGCGCTCAGAAGAGGTTATGGATCGGATCAAACAACCGAATGGAAAACTCTGGACTTCCAGGCAGATTGAAGAAAATCTGGGTTCGGGTGTTTTCAGTGAGTATTTTGAACAAGAGTTCGCTTATTTGCAAAACACTGTCTTGTTGGCAGAAAACTTCTGCAAAGCTGATTGTTAGAATCAATAGGGAAGAGTGTCAAAATATACTTGTCTCCGCGTTTGACACACTTTCCTATCGATTACCTAATTCAATAACTTCCAAATCTTTGATCTGCTTTCCGTCTATCACGAAACGAACCAAAGTCCTTACTTGATGAAACCCGCTCTTACCGGCAGCTCCCGGATTTATATACAAACAATTCAAACTTCTGTCGAAAGCGACTTTCAGAATATGCGAATGTCCGGCAATGAACAGATTAGGCCGGCTGTCGTACAGCTCTTTCCGGATAAGCGGATTATAGCGTCCGGGATAGCCTCCTATATGCGTCATCATCACGTTTACTTCTTCGGCTTTGAAATGGGCGACCTGCGGATATTGCAGCCGGAGCGATTGTCCGTCGATATTGCCATATACGGCACGCAGCGGTTTCAAGGCTGCCAGACGTGCCGCCAATGTGTCCGAACCGATGTCTCCGGCGTGCCATATCTCGTCACATTCTGAGAAATAGTCCGCGTACTTGTCGTCCCACCAGGCGTGGGTGTCTGAAAGAAGTCCTATTTTAAGCATAACAATTTCTTTTATCCCACAAAAGTATTTATATTTACCGACCGAAGATAATAATACGATGGAGAATTCACATAAATACTTTAAACGTGATATTAGCTGGTTGTCTTTTAACTATCGCGTTTTGTTGGAGGCGGAAGATGAAACGCTCCCTATCTATGAGCGTATCAAGTTTCTTTCGATCTATTCGTCCAATCTCGAAGAGTTTTACGAAATAAGGGTTGCCGAACATCGGGGTGTGATCATGAAAAAGAATTTCGCCGAAGAAAGCGGGGCGGAAGCGGAAGAGACGCTTTCCGAAATAACAGAGGAAGTAAACCGGCAGCAGCGCGAATACTACCGCATATTCTCCAAAGTATTGCAAGAGTTGAACCGGCAGGATATCTACCTGTATCAGGACAGCCGGCCGGAACCTTTTCATGAGGAATTCGTGCATAACTTTTTCAATGAGGAAGTGTTTCCTTTCCTTTCGCCGGTCATGATACAGGCGGGTGATATCCGTACATTCATACGCGACCGCCGTCTTTATCTGGTCATCCGGATGATGAAAAAGAGCAAGCGGATGGCGGAACCGGATTATGTGCCGGACTATTATTATGCCCTGATGAAGATCCCGTATGCGAAAGTACCCCGCTTTATCGAATTGCCAACGCATGAAGGGAAACATTATATCATGTTTATTGACGATATTATCCGAGCCAATTTGTCCAGTATCTTCCCCGGCTATGTGGTGGATAGTTGTTACAGCATCAAGATTTCGCGGGATGCCGATATTTACTTGGATGACGAGAAAAGCGGGAATATTGTGGAAAGCATTCGTAAGAAGGTGAAAAAGCGCAAGATCGGCGCGTTGAGCCGGTTTATGTACGACAGCAATATGCCCGCCGATTTTCTATCGTTTATATGCAGTGCCTTTGGCATTACCACGGACGATCTGGTGCAAGGAGGACGGTATAACAATTTGCAGGACTTGGCCAAACTGCCGAATCCGAAAGGAAAAGAATTGGAGCAGCCGATTCCGTCTCCCATGCGTGTACCATTCCTTGACGAGATGGGGTCTGTCTTCCGGGCGGTGAAAAAGCGGGATATCCTGTTGCATTTTCCCTACCAGTCTTTCGACTACCTGATCCGCTTCCTGATGGAGGCGGCTTTTGACCCGAAAGTAGATGAGATCAAGATTACGCAATACCGGGTGGCAGAGAATTCGGCCGTGATCAACACGTTGATCAGTGCAGCTCAGAACGGGAAGAAGGTGACGGTCTTTGTGGAGTTGAAAGCTCGTTTCGACGAAGAGAACAATATGAGCACAGCCGAAAAGATGGAGCAAGCGGGCATCCGTATCATCTATAGCATCCCCGGCTTGAAAGTGCATGCAAAAGTGGCGGTTATCTTGCGCAAAGATACGGAAGACGGCAGCAAGCGGCGGGATTTTGCTTATCTGAGCACCGGTAATTTCAATGAAAAAACGGCGCGTGTCTATTCCGATATGGCGTTGCTGACTTCGAATGCGGAGTTGATAATCGACATAAACAAAGTGTTTGCAGTGCTGGAAGGGAAGCTGGCCGAACCGACATTCCGCCATCTGCTGGTTGCCCGTTTCAATATGGTACCGGAACTGATCCGCATGATCCATCGGGAGATCGAACATGTGAAGGCCGGGCGTAAAGGGCGCATTGTTTTGAAGATGAACGGCCTGCATGACCAGAATATGATCGACGAGTTGTATAATGCGAGTGAGAACGGGGTGGAAATCGATCTGATTGTCCGGGGAATTTGTTGTCTGGTTCCCAATCAGCCGTACAGCGCGAATATCCGGGTGACTCGTATTGTGGATATGTTTCTGGAGCATTCCCGTATCTGGTATTTCTATAATGACGGTGCGGAAGATTTGTTCCTGACTTCCGCTGATTGGATGCGCCGGAACTTGAATCGCCGTATAGAGACCGCTTTCCCGATTCTGGATGCGGAAATCAAGCGAAGCATCATAGATATCCTGAATATCCAGTTGCAAGATAACGTGAAAGCCTGTCTGATCGACGAACATCTGCATAACAACTTCAAGCGGGATGATAATCCGGTGAAGGTACGGGCGCAATTAGCTATTTATGAATATCTGAAAAACAAAATATAGGCGGTATGGATCTTTCTTCCTCCTGGACATTCGTATTATTTACCTTGTGCTTTGTTACCCTGATCACAGGATCCTTGTTCGGATTTATGATCGGGGTGCGTACGGGCGGCAGGCAAGAACGCTTTCGCCAGGTAAAGGAGAAACTGAAACGGAATAAGGAAATTGTCTGTCGCTGGCAGAAGGAACGGCACGAATATGCCAGGCAGGTGAAACGGTTGGAAGAAGACTTGTTGCATTCGGCATCCGAATCCGAACAGTATAAAGAACGGATGTCCGACCTTGAGTTCTACCAGCAGAAACTACGAGAGAGCGAGCGGATCATATCCTCTTTATCGGCCGAAAACGCAGACCTGTCCGATATGAATGTCCTGTCTATGCTGGTTCAGTTGAAAGACGACCCGCTCCATACGAACCTTACTCGCGAGGAATGGAACGATCTGTTTCATCTGACGGATATCCTTTTCAATCATATTCTGACAGACCTGAAGGATCAGCAAGGGATCACCCGCCATGAACAGGAAATCTGCTGTCTGGTCAAATGGAACTTCTCGCGGAAGGAACAACTTGCCGTTTTCAATAATACATCGGATGCCCTGACCAAATCGAAAAACCGGTTGAAGAAGAAACTCCGGCTGGACGAGAAGGCCGATTTGGACCAATTTATCCGTCTTTATTAAGGACCGTGAAGGGCAGATTGTCCGCCAAATGGACGGATTGATGCTGTTTATCTTATTTATATTCCTGGATATTAATTTGTTAATGAACCAGATATTTGTCCGGCAGTATTTTTTCTCCTTCCTCCTCCATCTCTCTACCTTTGCGTTGTGTGAGTTTGATTTTTAAGTAAACCTAATAAGTGAATGGTATGAGAACACAATCTTTATTGCTTTTGGTCCTGATCGTTTTGGTTGGTGGAACTGCTTGTAACCGGTCCGCCAAATCGTCCAAACAATCCATCTTTATGAAACGGGCTACCGGATTTGCCTATGAAGTGCTGGTCGTAATGGATAAGAATACGTGGAAAGGGGAAGCCGGACGGCTTCTGTACGATCAGTTGACGGCATCTATTCCGGGGCTGCCCCAGAATGAGCCGACTATGCGGGTGACGTATGCAGAGCCGTCGCAGTTTGACGGCCTGTTGCAGTATGTCCGTAACATCATCCGTGTCCGGATCGACGAATCTCTTTACACAAAGGTATCCGTATATAAGGAAAAGGACTGCTGGGCTATGGGGCAGGAGGTGGTTACAATTAATGCGCCTTCCTCCCGGCTTTTAGCTGAATACTTGGAAAAACAGGGCACATCGTTGGTCGCCTGGCTGGGAGAGAAGGAGCGGGAACGTGCCGCTGGTTATCTGGAAAGTTCACATAGTGTCTGGGTGAATGACAAAGTGAGGGCGCGTTTCCACGCACAGTTATATGCACCCGAAGAGATGTGTTCTTATAAAGATACGACGGATTTCTTTTGGGCGACCGATCATGGCACGCGGGGACGGATCGACATGGTCGTGTATAGTTTCCCGTATGTCAGCGACCGTACTTTTACGTTGGATTATCTGGTTGCTATGCGCGATTCCATTTTGGGAGAACATATACAGGGTGCATTCCCCGGTTCTTACATGACGACCGTGAAGCGTTTTTCTCCTTCTTATGAAGCGATCTCCCGGAATGGTGAGTATTGCGGCGTGCTGAGAGGCTTGTGGGAGATGGAAGGCGACATGATGGGCGGCCCGTTTGTCAGCCATGCCCATCTCGACCGGCAGAACCAGCGAGTGATTGTGGCTGAAACTTTTGTCTATGCCCCGAATACGAAAAAAGCGAAACTGCTCCGGCGCGGAGAGGCTTCGCTTTATACGTTTTGTTTGAATTGACACCCTACACCGTCATATCGAATGTCTTCACCCGTTCCGGCATATATCCCGTGCGGATACGCCATTCTTGCGGGTAGAGGTTGTTGGCGCGGTTGCCAAGGTGTTTGGCGAAACCGAGCGGAAACTTTTTGTAACGGACCAATGCGTAGCCTTTCTCTGTGCCGGCAGGCAGGAGGAGGGCTTCTTTTTTCAAGTAACGGATGGCATCGTCCCAATCTAAATCAGCCACAGGGAAAGCATCGGGGCGAAGAACCGTGCTGAGTGCCAGCTCTTCGGCGGGAATGAAATCTTTTCCTTTCGCTTCACCCATGCAGATGCCGGCCGAAAGAATGCGCAGGTGTTCGCGGAGCAGGGGATACACGTCTTGGACGGGTTGGGGGAGCATCCGGAGGAAATTACCGCTCCATTCTGGTGCGAAAGAAGAAGTGTCTGCCAGATAAGATTTGACAGCTTCCGGGACAGCAGGAGCCGTTTTACCTTTTTCTTTTTTATTCTTGTTTTTGAACCGGATCTCCTCTGTCTCGCCGTCCGCTTTGCGCAAGGCGGCAAGAAAGAAACCTTCGCCCTTGGTCTTGTGCGGGAAAAAGCGGTAGGCCGGATGGTCGTATTTGAGCGGGCCGGTGATCAACCATTCATCCTTGACGGGGATTGGCAGTGCTTCGGCTCCCAGTTCTTCCGTTATATAATGGATGTTCTCTTCATCCTCCTCTGTGTTGTAGGTACAAGTGCTGTATATCAGCAGGCCACCGGGTTTCAACGCGTTCCAGATGTCGTGGATGATGCGTCGTCCGCGTCCGGCACAGAGCGTGACGTTCGCTACGCTCCATTCGCCCGTGCTGTCGGTATCTTTGCGGAACATCCCTTCGCCGGAACAGGGCACATCGGCGACGATCACATCGAATAAATGCGTCAGGCGGCCGATCTCTTCCGGATCATTGTTTGTCACGATGCAATTCGGGCTGCCCCACTTGGCGATATTCTCTGCCAGTATATGGCTCCGGCTGCGGATCACCTCGTTGCTGACCAACAGGCTCCCTTCCGGAAGGCAAGCTGCCAGATGGGTAGATTTGCCTCCCGGAGCGGCGCACAGGTCGAGACACCGGACAGGCGTTTTCACATGGTTGCGGATCGCCTGTTCGAGAAACATAGACGATGCTTCCTGCACGTAGTAGGCGCCGGCATGGAAGAGCGGGTCGAAGGTGAACGAAAGCCTTTCGGGCAGGTAATAGCCTGTCTCGCACCAAGCCACCCGGCCACTTGTCGCACCTGCCGTCGACGGGGCAGGCGTGCCTTTTTTCTCGTTGATACGGATACTGACGGGAACATCGGCCTGCAACGCTGCTTCGAAACTGTCGAACTCATTTCCCAACAATGCACGGGTGCGTGTGATAAAATCTATCGGAAGTGCCATCTCTTTTCGCTTATTTTCGGCAAAATTACTATTTTTGCATTAAGATTTATGATTTAAGATTTATGATTTATGGCAATGCCGCCCTTTTTATCATGATCACAAATCATAAATCACAAATCTAAATCATAAATTCATGTCCGCTCTCTATCTCATCCCCGTCACGCTTGGCGACGTCGAACATCGCCGGGTGCTTCCCGAATATAACAGGGAAGTCATCCTTTCGATCCGTCATTTCATTGTCGAAAATGTGCGTACGGCGCGTCGTTTCCTGAAAAAGACAGACCCTTCGATCGTGATAGACGATCTTGTCTTTTATGAACTGAACAAGCACACGTCACCCGAAGCCGTTGCCGCCTATCTGGCACCTTTGGCCAAAGGCGAGTCGGTCGGTGTGATCTCGGAGGCCGGTTGTCCGGCTGTTGCCGATCCGGGTGCGGATGTGGTGGCGATCGCACAGCGTAAAAATTACAAGGTGGTTCCGCTGGTCGGCCCTTCTTCGATCCTGATGTCGGTGATGGGGTCCGGTTTCAATGGGCAAAGCTTTGCTTTTCATGGTTATCTGCCGATCGACGCTTCGCAGCGCACGAATACGATCAAGAAACTGGAAGGGCGCATTTACTCGGAGAACCAGACGCAGTTGTTCATTGAAACGCCTTACCGCAATAATAAATTGGCGGAGGAGTTGATCCGCACGTGCCGCCCTTCGACCAAACTGTGTATAGCTTCTAACATCACTTGCGAAGACGAGTATATCCATACCCGTCCTGTCAAGGAATGGGCCGGAAAGGTCCCCGATCTGAGCAAGAAACCGACAATCTTCTTAATCTATAAGTAAATGGCAACTTATCAGGCGCACGAAACAGCCGTTATCGATCCCGGATGCACGATTGGCGACGGCACACGCATCTGGCATTTCTCCCATATCATGCCGGGCTGCATAATCGGCCGGAATTGCAATATCGGGCAGAATGTCGTGATCTCTCCGCAGGTTGTCTTAGGGGATAATGTGAAGGTGCAGAACAATGTCTCCGTCTATACCGGTGTGACTTGCGGAGATGATGTCTTTTTGGGACCCAGCTGTGTTTTCACGAATGTGGTCAATCCCCGTAGTGCCGTTTCACGTAAAAGCCAATATCAGAAGACGCATGTTGGCAGAGGAGCCTCTATCGGCGCGAATGCGACGATCGTTTGCGGCCATACGATCGGTGAATATGCCATGATCGGTGCAGGAGCTGTAGTGACCAAAGATATTCCGCCTTATGCTTTGGTGGTCGGCAATCCTTCCCGCCGGATCGGTTGGGTAAGCGAATACGGGCATCGCCTCTCCTTCAATGAAAAAGGTATCGCCACATGCCCGGAGAGCAACCAGCGATACCTGTTAGAGGGTGACGTCGTAAGACGTATTTCGTAGGGGCGATATCCGCCCTCTTTAATATATTCAGCAAGCCTTGAAGCTCATATCCAGTCCCTTGACCGAATGTGTCAGTGCTCCGACCGAGATATAATCCACGCCGCACTCGGCATAATCGCGGAGCGTAGCAAACGTGATGCCGCCGGAAGATTCCAACTCATAACGTCCGGCAACCATTTCAACGGCTTTCTTCGTATTTTCGATATTGAAGTTGTCCAACATGATACGGTCGATACCACCGACACGCATCGCTTCCTGCAATTCGTCAAAGTTACGAACCTCGATTTCTATCTTCAGATCCTTGTTTTTCTCTTTCAGGTACTGATGGCAACGTGTGATAGCCGCTTCGATTCCGCCGGCAAAGTCCACATGGTTGTCCTTCAGCAAAATCATATCGAACAACCCGATACGATGGTTGACGCCGCCACCGATTTTGACCGCCTCTTTCTCGATCATGCGCAGGCCCGGAGTCGTTTTGCGCGTATCCAACACACGCGTTTTCGTTCCTTCCAATGCCTTGACATATTTACGTGTCGTGGTAGCGATGCCGCTCATGCGCTGCATGACGTTGAGCATCAGGCGTTCCGTTTGCAACAAAGACTGTACTTTGCCTTCGACCACGAAAGCGATATCGCCTTTCTTCACTTCGGCTCCGTCGTGGATGAATGTCGTCATTTTCAGATCCGGATCGAATGTGTGGAAAATACGTTCAGCCATTTCGACTCCGGCCAGTACGCCGTCTTCTTTCACGATCAGTTGGCTCTTTCCCATTTCCGTAGCCGGAATGCAACATAAAGTCGTATGGTCGCCATCACCTATATCTTCGGCAAATGCCAGGCGGATCAGTTCCGCAATCAGTTGTTCTTTTGTTTCTTTTACGTTCATGTTACTGTTGATTTATGATTTACGATTTACGATTTATGATTTGTTCTTTATGGATTATATGCGGCAAGGCATAAACCATAAATTATAAATCATAAATCATAGGATCTTTTATTCAATTCTGATAGACTGTATAATCGCTTTATCCCCTTCGGCCCGGTATGTCACGTTTACGCGATATTCACCGGAAGAAGTAGGCAGTTTGCCGACAAAGAAACCATTCTCTTTCTTATCGGCATGGTGGACAACCGTGAATCCTGCCGGCTTGTTCCCTCCGAAGAAGGCATTCAGCATTGAAACAGCGTCGTTCGCGTTGCATTTTTTTGATGAACCCGGTAGGGCCATGTCGACTTCCTTGTCCATTGATCCGCTGAGCGACGAGGCGTTGCCTCCTTTAAAAGCACTCGATATAGGAGCTATATCGGCAGCCATTACACTCAGAACCGAGAGAACCAATGCCAACGTCAGAAATAATCGTTTCATAAACTTTCTCCTCTTTTTGTGAGTATTGTGTGACAAAGGTATGTATTTTTTCCTGTAATTTAGCGTCCTCAATCTCTAAAATGTAAACGAATGAAAATTGCACTGATTGTGATCGGCAAGACGGATGCCGGCTATTTTGTGGAAGCGATCAATGAATACAAGAACCGCCTGGTTCGTTATATCCCTTTTGAAATGGAAGTGATCCCTGATATCAAGAACGCCAGGAATCTTTCCGAATCCCAACAAAAAGAGAAAGAAGGAGAGCTGATTTTGAAAACATTGCAGCCGGGTGACTATTTGGTTCTATTGGATGAAAAAGGAAAGGAATTTACCTCGATGCAATTTTCCGCCTATATAGAAAGAAAGACGCATACGGTTCCGAAACGCTTGGTTTTCGTTGTCGGTGGGCCGTATGGTTTCAGTGATGCCGTTTATAAAGCAGCAGCCGAGAAAATATCCTTAAGCAAAATGACTTTCTCCCATCAGATGATCCGCCTGATCTTCATCGAACAAATCTACCGGGCGATGACAATCCTGAACAATGAACCGTATCACCATGAATAATTGACAATGGATTATTGTCAATTTCGGATTTTCTGCAAGAGCAGAAAATCCAGCAATGTCATTGCCGTCATCGATTCGACGATAGGGACAGCCCTTGGCAATACACACGGGTCATGGCGTCCGCGGGCTTTCAGTATTGTGTCTTCGCCTTCCATATTGACGGTTTCCTGTTCCATCAGGATGGTGGCAACCGATTTGAAGGCGACACGGAAATAGATATCCTGTCCGTTCGAGATGCCTCCTTGTATGCCTCCGGAATGGTTGGTGCGGGTGTTGATGCGTCCGTTGTCGTTAAAGAAGATATCGTTCCGTTCCGAACCTCGATATAAAGCCGCGTCGAAACCGTCGCCATATTCGAAACCTTTTACGGCATTGATTGTCAGCATGGCATGCCCCAATGCCGCATGCAACTTCCCGAATACCGGTTCGCCCAAGCCAACGGGAACTCCCTGTGCCACGCAGGTGATCACGCCGCCGATCGTGTCTCCTTCGGATTTCACTTTGGCGATCAAGGCTTCCATTTCTGCAGCGGTCGCCGGGTCCGGACAACGTACGGCCGTGTCTTCCGTCTTGCTTAGGTCATAATCCGTATACGAACCGTTTAGTTTGATGTTCCCGACCTGCGAAGTAAAGGCCTGGATCAGGATGCCTTCCTGGCGAAGAACCTGTTTGGCGATTGCTCCGGCTACGCAACGGGAAATTGTTTCCCGTGCAGACGAACGTCCGCCTCCGCGCGGGTCGCGGATTCCGTATTTGGTCTGGTAGGTATAGTCGGCATGGGAAGGGCGATAGACGCTCTTCATGTTGTCATAGTCCGCCGAATGCTGGTTCTTGTTCCAGACAATAAACCCGATCGGTGTACCAGTTGTTTTTCCTTCGTAAATACCGGAAAGAAACTGTACTTCGTCGTCCTCCTTACGTGGAGTCGTGATTTTGGATTGTCCCGGTTTGCGACGGTTCAGTTCACTTTGGATAAATTCCGTATCCAATTCGATGCCGGCGGGGCATCCGTCTATTACACCTCCGATCCCGGGACCATGAGATTCTCCGAAAGAGGTCAGTCTGTATATGTTTCCGAAAGTATTCACCCTTTATTAAATTGACAATTGACAATTGGCAATTGACAATTTAAATAAAGCAATACTCCTTTTTTGTCAATTGCCGGCATGTTATCAATTGACAATTGACAATAGGCAATTGACAGTTAAAATGCATATCAAATAATTGTCAATTGCCAATTTTCAATTGTCAATTCCTTAGTGCCCGCATCCGCACCCTTCTTCGTGGCCGTGGTCGCTGCAACCGCTTCCGCAGTCGTCACATCCGCAACCGCAACCGCATCCACCTGCCGGAGCCGTGAGGGCAGCTATTTCTTCAGCTGTCGGTTCGTGTACGTCGATAACTTCACCGTTGAAATGCAGCGTTTCGCCGGCCAACGGATGGTTGAAGTCCATAACGACCACATCTTCTTTTATTTCCAAAACAGAACTGTTCATGCGGTTGCCGTTCGAATCCATCATCGGAACCGTGTTGCCTTCCTTGATCATTTCCGAGTCGAATTTGCCGTCTACCTCGAAAATATTCTTCGGAAGATCCAATACATGTTCCTCCACATATTCGCCGTATGCATCAGCCGGAGTTATAGAGAAGTTAAATTTGTCGCCTACTTCCAGTCCTTTCAGAGCGTCTTCAAAAGCGGGGAGCATAGCGCCTGTACCAAAGATGAATTTCAGAGGAGTTTCAGCTGTTGCTCTTTCCATCAATTCGCGTTCTTCGCCTTCGCCTACGTTCAGATCGTAAGTAACTGCAACGAACTTATTTGCTGTAATTTTCATTTGTAATTGTATTTGTGATAAATAAAACGATGACAAATTTACGCATAATTTCCGACTTGTCTGCCTAATCTCGATAATTAAATAGGCAAACGGCTTTTATTTCTTGTCTATAGCTTTCTTCAAGGCGTCGAGTGCGGAAGACAGGACGGAGCGCGGACAACCGATGTTCAGGCGCATATGCCCTTCGCCTCCGGGGCCGAACATGCTTCCGTCGTTCAGCAACAGGCCGGCTTTGTCCTGGAACAAACTCACCAGTTCGGGCTGGCTCAGTTTCAGGTCGCGGCAATCCAGCCATACAAGGAAAGAGGCTTGCGGCAGGTAGACTTTGATTTTCGGCAGTTTGGCTTTGCAATATTCGTCTACGAAGCGTACATTCTCAGTGATATACATCCGCATCTGTTGCAACCATTCGGCTCCGTATGTATAAGCCGCTTCGGTCGCCGTGTAGGCAAAAAGCGTTCCGGCATTGAATTCTCCCGCTTCCATGAAGGAATAGAATTTTTCGCGTATTTCCGCATTGGGAATGATCGAATAGGAGGTCACGATTCCGGCAATGTTGAAGGTCTTGCTCGGAGCCATGAAAGTAATGCTGCAATTGGCGGCTGTCTCCGAAACCGTTGCAAACGGATGATGCGTATATTGCGGATAAGCCATCTCCGCATGGATCTCGTCGGAGATGACGAGTATATCGTGTTTGGCACAAATCTCGGCCAACCTGGTCAGTGTGTCCTTTTTCCAGACGATGCCGCCCGGATTATGAGGGTTACAAAGTATCAGGACCTTGCAATGTTCATCGATGACCGATTCGAGGTTCTCGAAATCCATCTCGTAAATGCCGTCTACTGTTTTAAGCGGATTGTAGACAACCTCACGGTGCATGCTTTCCGGAACGATGCGGAAAGGATGGTAGACCGGTGGCTGGATAATTACTTTGTCGCCCGGTTTGGTGAAGCATTGCAAAACGAAACCGATTCCCTTTACGATGCCGGGAATATAACTAAGCCATTCGCGTTGGATTTTCCAGTTATGTTTATAATGTACCCACTCGATGATACTGTTATAATAGGAATCCGAATCGAATGTGTACCCGAAAATCTCATGTTCCAGGCGTTTCTTGATTGCGTTGACAATAAAGTCTGGTGTCCGGAAATCCATGTCGGCTACCCAAAGTGGAACAAGGTTCTCGTTACCGAAGTCTTTCTTTAGAAGATCGTACTTGACACAATTGGTTCCACGACGTTCGATGATCTCGTCAAAGTTGTATTGTTTCATTATCTCTATAAGTTCAGTCTGTTGATCGGGTCCAAAGATACGAATTATATTTAGAAACTGTTTCAATTCCGACATTTGGGTAGTTACACTACCGGACTTTTAATTGTATTCTTATAACTGAAGTTTATAGCCGATCGCCAGTGTCGCATTGCGGTTTCTTAACTGGTGATGCAGTCCTGCATCCATAAACCCTTTCCACATATCCTTTAAGCCTAAATCATAATTGAACGACATGCTGACACGCCTGATTTCTGCATTTAGCCCAAAGCGTAGACCTGTATCGAAACGGTTGAATGCATAAGCGAGCTTTCTTTCAGATTCTGTGGTCGTATAATAATGAGATTCAAAGGGATTTGACCATTCTGTCCGATTCATGGATTCATTGGAAGTTTGGTTTGTGGCACTCTTTTCAAATTCTCCGTATCCGTTGATTCCCCATGCGAAATAAGCTCCAACGGAAGGTGTCAGGTAGATGCCGGAAGTGACCGGTATCCGATAGCCGATCATTGTCGGCACTTCTAAGTAGCCCAATCTGACAAACATTTCATATCCGAGGTCATCCGCACAAATAGTGTTTGCTCCTTTCATTGTATGAAATATCCCGGTAGACAAATTAATACGATTCTTGAAAGCATAATCGGCCGTCAATCCTCCATGTGATCCAATCTGTGTATGATTGGTGATAACGTCGACACTTGACAAGTCAATACCGGCTTCTGCTCCCAAACGCCATTGCGCCTTTGCCGTAAAGAAGCAAAAGCTCAGTAATGCGATAAGCAATAATTTCGTAACTTTCATAATGCTAAATATTTATTGTTCTATACTGTGTTTTTATGAAATCCGGTTTTTTAATCACAAAACTAACCCGGGTAGTGGGTTGGTGGTATGGTCATACCAGATTGTTTGAGTCCGGACAACTTTTATACCCGCGTTTGGAAATAGAAGTTGATATTCTTTTGTTTTGTCCGATGATATTAGATAGCAACGTCTTCCGGTCGCAATTTTGAAACCATACTTTTCTATCGTATTTTGGTAGTTTAAAGTCAGAGAATCAATACTCCATTTATAAGTTCCCTGTAGCTTTTCTGTTGTTTGAGGATAACTCATTGTAAACACTTTTGTGTCAGATTTGAAACTATAAAATGTTCCTCTTTTTTGTTCGATCTCTTTCCATAATTGTTTTTCAATTAAAGATTTAACATCAGAGTCTATAACTTCAACTGTAACTTCGGCCTTTTCAGTGGGATGCATGTCTGATTCTTCTATTTTATCGGCATTGAAATAGAAAGCATAAATATGGATAATGTTTTTTATATTGTTATTTGCATCTAATATATCAATGGTCCCTTCTCCATCGGCTTCAAGCTTGATGGAGATTGCATCCGACTTTTCGATGTAGCTCCATGACGCAATCCCCGGATTATTGTTTCTAACAGTGTATTTATTAGCTTTTAAATCGATAAATAGGTTACATGTCTCACCTATATATGCTGAATATGAAATAGATTCAGGTTCGATCGTTTCCAGTGTTGTATCCTTTTTTGAACAACAGCAAAATAGAAGTAAAAAATTGATTGTATATATAATATGTTTCATGGCATTATTTGTTGAATTACGATATTTTGTAGTTTTATTTTTTTGAAATGTTGTATAGGGTGTTTTGCTCTTGTGTGTAATTCCCTTTTTAGCAAAGCCGGGCAATATAAATGTCAGCGCTAATCCGATACACCATAATTTGTTTTTGACCATAATTGATTGTTTAAAATGAATGATGCAAAAGTAGGGGGCTATGCTTTCCTGGCAAAGGAATCGGTTGAAATAGACATGGACAAGGACTTTTCTGATGCGTGGTGTTTGTGCTTGTAATTCAACTGTTTATGTGGATTAAGGATGGACATTGATATATTTTGTCAAGACAATGTGATATGTTATATTGTTTACAATCAGTAAGTTAATAGATAATCGTGAATACTTGTGTCTTGATTGGTCAAATTGAGTCTTTGGCGAGTCCTTAGCCTGTATTTGCTGACTGAATTAGGAATAATGTCTAACAGGATTGCTTCTGCTTTTACATCGAGTTGCAAAAAACTGAGGTAACATATCTTTTTTTCTGTATCTGTCAGACTGTATGGATTCTCTTTTATAAAGGTTATAATATTAGGATAAAGCATTTGGATGAGAGCAATTAGACTGTTCCAGTCTTTGTCTGTTAATTTTTGATCTTTGTCGGGAGTCACATTTTTACAAAGTTTCTTTATTCGCTTTGTGATTGAAGCTGCTTGAAATATATTCTGTTTTAGGGCACACAATTCTTCTTTCGTTCTTTTTGCTTCAGTTTGAAGGTCTTCTGTATTTTCGAAACTTGAATTTTTTTGTTGTATTTCCAATTCCAACTCATTTAGCAAGATTCCTTTTTGTTCTAAAACTTTCCGTTGATAATTATTTTTTGCTTGGTAGAACAGGTAAATAATAAGGGTAATTATAGCAGAGATACAAAGTAGGGTAATATGAAAATATTCTGTAAGTTGAAGATCTTTGTACTGTTTAGATAAAACAGCTAAATTGTGTCGTTTTTCTGCATCGATGATGTCTATTTGCTTCTCTGTGTCATATAAAGAATCTTTTGCTTCAATATATTGTTCCAGATAATTTAAAGCTTTATCTTTTTCATTGTCATCTTTCTCAATTAAATATCCCATATATAAACGATCAATATGGGTATAGGGGTTTGTTGTTAAGCTTTTTGATTTTTCTAAGTAATAGCGAGCCGAGTCTATAGTACCGTTTCTGTAATAAATATTACTTAATGCTAAAAAATTGGGAGAGGATTTTGTATTATATAAAGCTATGGACTTTATATAATACAATCT
>OJKP01000044.1_pt1 | contig 107001 bp, 105 predicted proteins | sample 1596521 | NCBI WGS metagenome assembly OJKP01 (sample SAMEA4350130, study PRJEB24818) | metagenome | biome: human; feature: gut; material: faeces | place: Denmark | collected 2013-09
CAACAATACAAATTAAGCTACCTCTGAACAAGGAGATTTACACCCAAACAATGCTGATGGCAAGACATCAGAAAATCGCTAAACTCTTTGACGAAGATTTTTGGGTGACGCAATGACGAAGTCAGGAAATAGACAGCAATGCTTATTGCTGTCATCTTTAGAGTGAGCAACATAAACATATCCTTTGTTATCCAATGTTATAGGATTTTTCATATAAAGTGGATTAATGAACTCTATCCCACCATTGACATTTCTGATGCCATACCCTCTGTAGTTTCTGTTGAACGAGGAAAATTCAACAAAATAGAGGTTGGGAGAGATTGCCCATTTTTCTGTATTATGCTGCTGTGCCAACTCTTTTCGTTCTTCGTCTGTCATAGATACAAGGCGAAGATTACCTCCTAAATGACTGTATTCTACTCTTCTTTTTGAAATTTTCATGTTCTTTGTTCATTAATGAGTTCGACAAAATCTTCCGTTGTATTGCCTATGGCGAAATAGTCACTGATGTCTTTCTCTTTCTTGCTACCTTCCAATGGTAATTGAAGACGAGAAACATTGTATCTATTTTTGAAGTCTTCGACTCGTTCTTTCGACTCCTTGATGCCTGTTTCATCTGAATCATACAGAAAGATTATTTCCTTGAAACGCTCAGAAAGTTCTTTCAACTTATCTTCCGGCACCTTTGCAGTCTCGCTGTTGAAGGCTATGCCATAAAAACCATGAGCTGCAAGCGAAAGCACGTCTTTCTCACCGCCTGTTATGAATACACGTTCTCCAGATGTAGGCAATTTGTTCCATCCGAAAATATATGGCTTGGGTAAGTCACCTGCATACATGAAACGATATTCAGACTTTGGACGATAAAATTTGATGCCAAGCCCTCCATTGAAGTAATATCCATATATAGGAACAAGTTCACTGCTTACGATAGCAAATTTCTTTCCGTCTGTTTTGACAAACGAACAGCTTTTGATACTTTTCACGTCGTATCTCAGCAGCGTTTTCTCATCTATCCCATAACGTTGCCAATATTCCAACTCTTTGTCCGAAAAATGCTTTGTTATAGGTTTGAACTCAGAAATGGAACATTGCTTTTCCTTGCTACCACAGGCTATGACCTTTTTCAGCTTCACCTGTTTGCTATGAAAACCATCATCATAAGATGAAAACACATTGAGTTTCATATCTCGGTCAATCTGTTCAAGAAGTCGCTTGAAATCTGTGTTTAAGTTATAGTCAAGCAATTTAGCAACAATAACAAAACAATTACCACAGAATTTGCTATCACCGAAGTCTTGAAGGAAATAGTAGTAACTATCTCCTCCAGACTCGTTCTTATACAGACGGCAAGATGCCCTTTTATCCTTTCGATAAGGATTACGGAAAAACTGGGCAGTACAATCTTCGCCAAGGTAGTGCTTGAAAACGTCAAGTCCTCCATGGGTCTTTTGCAATATTTTCTTAGCTTCTTCCATCCCAATTATAATTTATTTAAAAACGTATATTCATTAACCTTAACTCTAAAATCTATGTCTGGCATAACGATGATGTCGAACATTTCATTCATTCTTGCTGCTATTCTGTCTCCATACTTAGGGCGAATTTCCACATTTGCAATGTTTGTTGTCATTATAGTTGGCAAACGAGCCTCGTATCTATAAGCCAGAATGTCGGAAACAGGAGTGTATTCATTGCCGTATGAAGAGACAACAGTAGGCTCCAAGCCAAACTCATCTATACCAAGTATAGTGGAGTTCTTGTATTGCTTGAATGCTGTTTTGTCTTTGATGGCAATCTCACATAGTTCTTTAGCCGTTTGGCATCTAAAGCCTAACACCTTGTTCTCTGAAATCGGGTTAGGATCTTCAAGTTCCAAAGCATTGATAACTTTTCTTATTGCCATAAGGGTTGTTGTCTTTCCATTGCCAGGAATGCCATTCAGGAGCAGACCCCATTTCTTTTCAGGTGAGACAAGCCAATTGGCAACTGCTTCCAACTGTTTGCTCTGCTGCTCATTTCTTATATAATGATGAAAACCGCTTTCCACGACTTTCTCAAACGCACATTGCAAGCCTCGCTTGCAAAGGTCTTCATCAATCGGCAGCTTAGAAAGATTGGGTATAGACTGCTCCTTCAGACGACTTAGGAACAAATCTACTTCCATTTTGCTTGTCTTGTTTAGAAACTCCATATTGATTATTACTTTTTGATGTTGCACTATTGTTTTTATAGAGCCAATCTACAAAATGGCTCTTGTAATCTTGAATGTCCGTATGGGTAGTCTTTCCTCGACATATCATGTCTAAATCGAAATCCTCCAATCTACTCTTTACAAGTTCCACTCTGGCAAGAGAGAACTTTCTTGCGATAGCTCCAAGCCAAAGCTCGTCCTGCTCCAAAAGCTCCAGGAAACTTTCTTTCCTTGCTTTCTTTTGTTGGTTTTCTTTCTCTTCTTTTCCATCCAAAACTTCAAAATTCTCAACTTCTCTCGCACGCGCGGATGTTGATGATATATTTTTCTTTATTTCTTTATTTCTTATATTCTTATATGTTGTTACTTGTATGTTATCTGTTTGTTGATCGTGTGTTGGCTGCATGTTAGCAGTGTGTTGGTTGTATGTTAGCTGTGTGTTAGTTTGAGAATCATTATCAATGTAACCCATTACACCACAGGTGTTTACATCCAAATTTGGTTGGTCGCTTTTTGAGGCGAAAACCAAAGCTTGCTGCACACTTTCACACTGAATGTTAGTTGTATGTTGGTTGTATGTTAGCTGTATGTTAGAAGGCGCAAATCCAGTCTGGTAACTATCATAATTACAGATAGTTATGATGTGTGGTCGGTTGGTCGCTTTTTGAGAAATTAATATTTCTTTAGATTTTTGCAACTTCTCTATACACGTTCTGATACTCCTGTCCGATATGTTGGTCGATTCTGTCAGAGACCTTCTTGTCACCATTATTTGACCTCTTCCAAGAATATTCTCACCATTCGCAGAAGGACAGTAGTTAACATTCAACAACAGATGTATGAACAGATGGAAGGTTATGGCATCCTTATACCAACGCCAATCTTCTATCTTGCGATACAACTTTACCCAATTTGGGTTGAGTTCGTCCTTACCCTCTGGCTGAAAACTATCATACGCCACAACAGATATTGTTGTGTGATGTTTGCAAGACAAAACTTTTATCTGTTTGGTCTTCAATAACTTCTTTATGCAGGTTCGCACAGTCTGCAATGACAAACCAGTATTGTTGCACAATTGTGCATAGCTTGTGAGCATCTGTCCTCTCTTGATAACCACTTCCCCTATTTCCTTGTCGGAAAATGAGGCGTGAAGAAGAATATGCAGGTACAGAAGCACCATGTGCGAATCTTTATACCAACGCCAATCACAAAATGTTCTTGGCAATTTTATCCAACTATAATCCAAACCTATCATTCTAATTCACATTAAGTTCATCGTCTTCACATCGTTCAATAACGAAAGACAACATTAGATTACCTTTCTTTGACATTATCTTTATGTAATCGTCACAGATAACCAGTTTGCAGAATTTACCTATCATGGAATGGTGCTGGTGCCAATAATATTTCTGACCATTGATGGCACTCGATATAGCCTTCAGATTCTTCTGACATTCTTCCTTGCTCGGATGAGGATCATACAAATCAGGCATAATGTTGAACAGAAGACATTGCATCCACAAAGGTTTCTTAGCCTTATATATGTTTTTTTGTATTCTGTACATGGACATAACTGGAGAAGTAATCTTGTTGTTGATTGAAGAGTGTCTTCAAATCCGAAATTTTATACTCTATCTTTCCTGGTCGCTTGGCAAATGGTTTAAGTCTGCCTTCCTTCACCCATCTGCGCACATTACCAGTTCCATAACGTCTGTATGCCTCTCTTTGAGAACAAACGGTCTGTGGAGTTTTCTTCATCATTGCCACAAGTTTCGGGGCAAGGGCATCCGTTAGCTTGGCGATAAAAGCCTCATAAGCTCCACGGTCTTCATCCAATATTATCTGTACCATAATAATTATTATTAGGATTATTCATATCAAAGAAGTAAGTTGGTTTGGCTGCTCGTTCTTCGGCAGTAGGATAATAAAGTGGCTCCTGGCTGCTTTTGTACACACCTGCCTTTGTGAGCATAACTCTTATACCAGCTCTTGTAAGCTCATACTTCTTTGCCAACGCTTCGAAAGCGCAATTTGGAGAAATAACCTTTTTCTTAATCATTTCACCGAAGGTATTAAGATATTCATCAACAACCTTCATTCTTCTCAGTTGGCTTTTTGGAAAAACCTCCTGATAAATTTCAAGATTTTCTTTTGTCATATTACTTTTTTTATTAATTTTGCAAAGATAATGGATAAACTTTCGAAAGAATATCCTTAAACTTTCGTGTGCAAAGATAATAAAATTATTAATTGCACATAATAAAACACTTAAATATATAAGAAACATTAACATAAATAAGGGTATGGATGGACTTGAATTAAAGAAAATCTTAATCGGTAAGGGCTATATGTTGAAAGACATTGCCGCCAAATTAGGAATGACACAACCTAATTTCAGCCAAATAATAAAGGCACAGGATATAAAAACTGGCACATTGGAGAGTATCTGTGATGTACTTGGCGTAAAGATGGATTTCTTCTATGGCGAGACAAAGTATGCTCCTGTTACCAAACAGGAGTCAACCGAAGATGACCAAATGGCAACCGAAGACCTTAGCCAAAAGGTTCAGTATTTGCAAGGTCAGTTGACAGCAATGAAGGAAGCCTACCGTTTCCTTCTTGACAGCCTTTCAACAAACGGTTCGTCTAATACTTTGCGTCAAGCAGCGAACGAGTAAAACATGAGTGTAAAATCATCTATCATGATTTCACTAAAGGTAATAAGAAAAAGTAATATACTATAAATATATATGGAAATGTTTTACATATGTTTCCAATAACTTCACGCATCTCCCATTTACAAAGGATTTTTTGCTGCGGCACAGGCGGCAGTAGAGGAGTAATTTGATTTTGCATATTTTGGAAATAATAAAATAATAGGTTAATAGGGGAAATTTCTTTATTTTAAGGATATTTCCCCTTATTTTTGAAAAAAGTGATGATTTTTTTTGTTGTTTCTTATTTTTATCGTACCTTTGCGACAGTTTTTAGTATAACAATGTAACAATCATGAAAAAAATATTAATAGCATTGGCATTGTTTTCTTCATTATCAGTGAGCGCAAATCAGGATGCCGAAGTTTTAGGTGTAACATTCGGCTCAACTTGTGAAGAGACAGTTCAAAAGCTTAATAAAGATTATGGTACACCTAAATCTCAGAGTGCAGACAAACTTGTTTACCTCAACGAGATGTTTGAAGGTTTCAAGGCAGACCGCGTAGAACTCGGTTTCCAGGATCTTCAGGGAACAACAAAGTTGAACCAGGCTCGTTTCTATTTTGTTTGTCCAAGCAAGGCTGCAGCTATTGCAAAGATGAAATCTTTGGCCAAGAAGATGGAAACCCACTATTCTGTTTCTTATGATGAGGAAGATGGTGGCACAGCTTTCTATAAGGGAGGTAGTTCTCCATTGGGCATTGGCAGTTTGTTTACGATTTTCGTTTCTCCTTATCAGGGAAAATGGACTTGCCAGTTGCGTTATGGTAAATTCCAGTTTAAGTAGATTTCTGTAGGGAAATAAGATAAAAGCCTCGTACACGTCTTGATTGTAATGTGAGTCGTTGTATGAGGCTTATTTAATGATAAAATATAAATTATGAAGAAACTTTTTGCTTTTCTGTGGGTAGTATTGTTGGTGGCTTCTGTTCAGGCTAAGTCGCTCAAGGATTTGTGGGTATCTATGCCAGACTCTCTTCTGCCAACCTTAGACCGGAATCTTCGTCTGGAGTTGGTGGAATTAGAGGAAATGGGTGTGAAGCCTAACGTGAAGAACCTTTTGGGCGAGGACTGTGAAATGGATACGCTGACGAATGATTATCTGGAGTGTACTACCAGTAAGGTGGCTCGTCTGCAAATGATATATCTGCCTTCATCGGCAGCCGATTCTATTCTTTGCGTAATCAAGACCTTCAATGCTCCATCCAAGGAAAGCGAAATCCGTTTCTATGATCAGGGATGGCATTCTTTGCCTGTAACCTCCTATTTGACCAAGGATCAGTATTCATTAGGTTGTTATATTAAACCTAAATCAGATACGATGCGTGTAGAAGAGTATGAGGAATTGAAGAGCAAGCTTGAGCCAGTCATGTTTGTAACGGAGTATCTCCCCACAGCACAAGCCTTCCGCATTCAGGTATCCCTGCCATTACTGTCGAATGAAGATAAATTGAAGGTGCAGTCCATTTTAGTGCAAAGAAAGTTTAAATGGGTTCTTAGAAGATTTAACGAAATATAAATATAATACATATTTTATGCAAAACACTTGCAGGTTGCAGTTTTTTTTGTACCTTTGCAATGTGTTTTTCATGGTATTAGATTATTAAGGTTAATAAAAGATTGGTTGTCGTGAGACAATCAATTTTTTTTTGTATTTGATAATTTAATATTTTTTCCATTTAGGTTGAACTCTGCATCGGCAATGAGGTTCTTGAACTCAGCACCCTTGGATGAGAGGAGGATGGAGAAATCACCGAGATCGCCCAGACGGATTTTCTTGCCTTCGAGGAGCTGCTCTCTCATGCAATCCACGGTCATGTAGAGAATGGCGGGTTGGCGTTCACTGAACGCATGGTAATGCTGTAATTAATCATACTTTGTGTGTGTTTAGATGGTTGATATTTCAATTCCCCAGAAGCCCCGTTTCTTGCCCTTATTTGGGTCGTCATTGATGTCTGGCGCCTTACATCAATCGAGATTCAAATGTGTCGTCTGTAAAGACCGACTTTCGGTACAAGAGAAGCTTTCTTTCGATTGCTGGTGCAAAGGTACAACAATTTTGACTTGGAAACAAATTTTTCCGCTACAGATTTTTTAGGGGTGTCTGTAAGTGTCTGACTGATAGTTCTTTACAACGATATTTTAGAAATCAATTGCTGCATTTTGACTGATTTTGAAGAAAATGATGGTTAGCGACACAGGTTGGGAAAACGGTCATAAAGGTCAATGTCATTGTTGGTCAAAATCCTTCGGGGGATAGGTCAAAAAGCCTATAGTATAATATAAATATATATTTATATTATACTATAGAAAAAAATGACCAATACTTCTTATAAATTGACCAATAATGACATTGACCTTTTTGACCAGAATGCTATTTGATAAGGGAATGTTTTTAGATTGTTGTAATGACTTATGTTGCTGATTATTAGTGTGTTATGTATTTTATTCGATTCCTTTTTATGCCGCATTTATAAGTGCAATAAGCATAAAATATTCTGATAATCTGCGTCTACCTCTATCGTCTTTTCTTCTAATTCTGTAAAATATTCAGCTAAAATCTGCAAATGGAGGGCCCTTTTCTTGTCTCTAAATGAATGTTTTGCCATCAAAATATAGCTTCTCACAACCAAAAATAGCTATTTTTCTACTTTTTCGTTTAAAAAACACATAAATTTTGGTATTATATAAAGGAATTATTATCTTGTCAAAAACATCGAAAAAACGCAATGTTTCAAAAGGCAATCAAATCTTATGGTGCGAATCAAAATAACTAATGAACGAAGTTAAGTACTTAAGTATTAGGTACTTATGAAAAATAAGTTAGGAAGGTAGAAACGCTATTTGGCAGCAACAGTTAATTGGGAAAGGCAACTATTATTAGGTATTTATACTATGATAAGAAATCCCCATTTATGGAGCGTTTTTCAGCTTATTCTTTCACTTAAGAGCTCAAAACTGCAGATTTTTTCACTAAAAACCCTTATTTTTGAACTCAAATATATAGGTTTTCAGGAGCGAAATTGCGATATTCGGTAAAATCATTGAACAAATGTGAAGGCTATTCTTGTTTGTACCTTTGCTATAACAAGGATTTTGCAGAATGGTATAAAGATACAGGCTTGATTATAAAGCCAGCGTAACGAATGAGATGGCAAGGCAAATGCTGAAGAACTGGTGAAAGCAGGGATTGATTGTTATACTGAAAGACAAGCTTTACCAAAAAATAACTGCTACAATATAAAGTGGTCATTAAGGTCATGGTAATTTCTGGTCAAAATTATTCGGGGGATACACTTCCCTCACGCCACCATCCATGGCCACAACGAGTTTTCCGCCAAAGCCTGTCCTTGCTTCGATGTGAAGAAGGAGTATTCATAATATTTTGAGAAAGGGAGTGGGGAATAAAATAAAAGGCGTACGTCCTCTTTGCGAGGGGCGTACGCCTGTTTTGGGGTTATATAGTTTGGGGGGATATAATCTATTTAACCCCATGCTTTCTATAATATGAATATTCCGATGAGACCACAAAGCAGCATGACTAAAATCGGATTCGTCTTCCTTACTTTCGTGAAATAAAAGGCGAAGGCAAAGAGGAGTACACTGATTGTAAACTGGTATGGACTATCTACTGGCGAACCGAAGTTCTCCTTGTTCATCAATAATACAGCTGCTGCGGCTATCAGACCTATGATGGCTGGACGGAGACCGCTGAATATGTTCTGCACATCCTTGGAATCCTTGTGGCTCATTAAATACTTACTGATTAATATCATGATGATGAAGGGTAACCACATGATCGAAAGCGAGGCGATGAGTGAACCTATACAGGCTGCCCAATGGGAATAGCCGGCATGAAGTACGGAGGTGTAACCTACATAAGTGGCACAATTGATGCCTATTGGTCCAGGCGTGGACTGGCTGATGGCTACAATGTCCGTGAACTCGGCATTCGTGAGCCAGTGATTTTTTACTACTGTCTCATTGTGGATGAGCGAAAGCATGGCATAGCCTCCGCCAAAATTGAATGTTCCTATCTTTGTGAACGTGAGAAATAGATCCAGAAAAATCATACTTGCTTTTTTACTTGTCCTTTTTGATGATTCTGCCATATAGCCAACCGAGTACACCGGCTGCTATGATGACATAAATAGGGGATACGGCGAATACCGGCAATGCGATGAGTGCACAGCATACAATCGGTATCCAAAAATTGTACTTGTTGATGTTGGCAGTCTTTGCCATCTTGAAACAAGGTGCTGCTATCAGGGCTACTACGGCAGGTCTTACTCCTGTAAAAAACTTAGCCACCCAGTAATTGTCCTTGAAATGCTGGAAAAACATAGCGATGATGAGGATGGCGATTATTGATGGCAAGGCGATGCCTATGGCGCCCACGATGCCTCCCCATACTCCTTTTAATTTATATCCGATATGACTGGCCATGTCGATGGCAAAGATTCCCGGAGTGGTCTGCGCTACTACCATGATGTCCATAAACTCCTGTTTGTCCATCCACTTGTTCTTATCCACAAACTCTCTCTCCATGATGGGGATCATGGCATAACCTCCTCCCAAGGTGAATGCCCCAATCTTGTTGCATGTCGCGAAAAAATTCAATAACATCTGTATTTCTGTTTTAATTTGGCTGCAAATTTACACATAATTTGTTAAATATTGGCCATATCGTCATGAGATTTTTTATTTTCTTGTTTTATTTCAAGAATATTCATTATCTTTGCATAAGATAAGCTGCATCTCAGCATAATATTCAAGCAAGCTTGATATTCTGCATTCGATTTGCATTATCTTTGCAATCTATATAAATGCATTTTGAATTAAACTTAAAAAATATAATAGCATGAATTTGAAAGTACGTTTGGCAGTGATGAACTTCCTGGAGTTTGCAGTCTGGGGAGCTTATCTTACTTCTATGGGCAATTATCTTGGCAAAGCTGGCATGGGCGCAGAAATTGCCTGGTTTTACGCTATTCAGGGAATAGTGTCTATCTTTATGCCTACCTTGATGGGTATTGTTGCTGATAAATGGATTCAGCCTCAACGCCTCCTCGGGTATTGCCATCTCCTGGCTGGCGTGGGGATGTGTGCACTCTTTGCCATGGGACAGGCTGCTGCTCAACCGGACGAGGTGCTCTTTATGGCTGTCTATACCTTCAGTGTGGCTTTCTATATGCCTACGCTCGCTCTGTCAAACACGGCTGCTTTCACCATTCTCAAGGATCATGGACTGGATACCGTGAAAGATTTTCCGCCTATCCGTGTGTTCGGTACTGTGGGCTTCATCCTCATGATGTGGGTGGTGAATTGCGCAACTTGGGAAGACGGTTCTTTCTCTTTCCTCCTTACTGAAAATGCAAATAAGTTCCAATATACGCATCTGCAGTTCCTCATGTCGGGATTGATGAGCTTTGTGCTTTTCCTTTATTGCTATTCCCTGCCTCAGTGTAAGATAGTAAGGAAGGAAGACCAGAGTATTGCGGAGATGTGGGGACTGGATGCCTTCAAACTGTTTAAGTCTAAGCAGATGGCGCTGTTCTTTATTTTCTCCTGTCTCTTAGGTATGTCTCTGCAGGTAACCAATGGTTATGCTACTCCTTTTATTACCAGTTTCAAGGGAGATCCTGCCATGATAGATACTTTCGCTGCCAATAATGCTACTCTGTTGGTTTCTATATCTCAGGTGGCTGAGGCGCTGTGTATCCTGCTGATTCCGTTCTTCCTGAAGCGTTTTGGTATCAAGGTGGTGATGTTGATTGCCATGTTTGCCTGGGTGCTCCGATTTGGCTTCTTCGGATTGGGTAATCCTGCCTTTCCGGGTGTCATCCTCTTTGTGGCTTCCTGCATCGTTTATGGTGTGGCTTTCGACTTCTTCAATGTTTCTGGTGGATTGTTTGTTGACCAGAAATGCGACCCGAAGATTAGGGCTTCTGCCCAGGGACTGTTTATGCTGATGACGAATGGTCTGGGAGCTACAATCGGTACGCTGTTGGCTGGACAGGTGATCAATCATTATTGCCAGTTCAATGAACAGGGATATTTGATGGGCGACTGGAGAAGTTGCTGGTTGATTTTTGCCGGTTATGCGCTTGTTGTAGCTGTGCTTTTTGCTTTCTTGTTTAAACCTAAGAAGCAAAACTAATGTGTGATTAAGAAAAATAGGAGATTTTTATTTATGGACTCATGTTTATTAGATGTTAAAAGTGTTTCCGAGATTTTAGGAATAGATGATGTGGCTCTGGTGTCTTTGGTTAATTCTGCAGAGACCAGACAGCTTGTCGTTGCGTGTGATCTGGAGATGCGTGACTTGATCATGAAGTATATGGCGGATAAGCCTGAGACCCAGATGCTTTTCCCAAGTGTGGTGAGTGATATCTTAGGTACGCGGGATAAGAGTTCGCTGGAGGTCAGAATCTTTGGTTTGAAAGATGGTGTTTATCAGACTGAAATTTATGATCAGTTGACACAGAGGTCTTTCCCTATCAGATGTAGTGACGGAATCTTCTTTGCTATTGTCTGCAAGCTCCATATTTATGCTTCGGCAGAGGTGATGCGCCGTCATTCTATTCCTTACGAGACGTTTGCTACGAAGGTAGGGCTTCCTTTAACCGTACTCTCTGATAAGCTGCTCAAGGATTCTCTCCAAAAGGCGATAGAGACAGAAAACTATGAGATGGCTTCCAATTTGCGGGATGAACTCAATAAAAGACATAAAGATAAGCACGAATGAAAGAAGTAAGATATTTTTTTGTGCCTGATGCTGGCAATGTGACGGAATTGCCTCAGGAGGAGGCTAAGCATGCGCTCAAAGTGCTGCGCCTCTCCTCGGGTGATGAGATAAATCTGATGGACGGTGAGGGTAACTTCTATCGTGCGGAAGTTAGTCTCGCCTCCAGCAAGCACTGTCTCTATCAGATTTTGGAAACTTTCCCTCAACAGCCTGCCTGGAAGGGAAAGGTGCATTTAGCTATTGCGCCTACGAAGATGATGGATCGTATCGAATGGATGGCTGAAAAGGCTACGGAAATCGGATTTGATGAACTCTCTTTTCTCTCTGCCAAGTTTTCTGAGCGCAAGACTATTCGTGTGGATCGTGTGGATAAGATTGTGGTTTCTGCCGTCAAGCAGAGTCATAAGGCTTGGAAACCTGTGGTGAATGAGATGATTCCTTTTAAGGAGTTTATAGCCCAGCCTCGTACGGGGAAAAAATATATCTGCCATTGCTATGAGGAGATAGATAAGGTGGACTTGTTTGCTGAACTCCAGAAGCCTTTGGATGATGAGGGAGATGTCACGATTCTGGTGGGACCGGAAGGGGATTTCTCTATCGAAGAGGTGCAGTTGGCTTTGCAACATGGATATGTATCGGTGAGTTTAGGTACCAGCCGATTACGTACGGAGACTGCTGGTCTGATGGCTGTGGCTATGGCTAATTTGGCTCGACGCATTTAATTTAATTTATATAATGGAACTGATGAAAAAAATGAATATCAGCATGGCACTTGCCTGGCTGATCATGGGAATGGTATTTTTCTGTTCCTGCTCTGGGTCTGATTATATCAACGCTATTCCTGCCAACAGTTCTGCTGTCATCTCTATTGATATGCAGAAAATGGCTGAGAACAATCCACAGGTCAGTCAGACTGGTGTATTGAAGTCTTTGCTTCATGTGGAGGATGTGGCAGAATGTGGCATTGATGTTTCTGAAAAACTGTATCTCTTTGAAACTGCTGATGGTAACTTGGGGCTTTGTGCAAAGGTCTCTGATGCAGCTGATTTGGAAGATTGGTTGAACCAATTGTCGAAGAAACAGAAGATTTGCGAAAATGTAACAGAAAAGAAAAGCTTTCATTTTTCTGTGCTCAAGAATTCGTGGCTGGTGGGCTTCTCCGACCAGACACTCCTCGTCATGGGACCTGTTGTAGCTGATGCCCAGGCTGAACTGCAGCGCATGATGATCAAGTATCTGAAAGCTGACGAAGAACATGGCATCAAGTCTTCTCCGATGTTTGAACGTCTCGATTCGATTTCTTCCCCGATGGCTTTGGTGGCTCAGGCTCAGGCTTTGCCAGAGAAGTTTGTGGCTCCTTTCACCTTGGGTGCTCCTAAGAATGCGGATGCTTCCCAAATCGTCATTGCTGCCGAAATGAATGTTCAGAAGGGAATGCTGAGAATCAAGGGTGAGACTTGTTCCTTTAATCCTGAAATCAATCAGGCTCTCCAGTCGGCGATTGCTTCTTACCGTCCTATACAGGGTAAGTATCTGGAATCAATGCCGGATGATGCTACTGCTGGTATCTTTATGAATGTGGATGGTAAGAAATTCCTGCCGATGATGCAGACCAATAAGGGTATCCAACAGCTTTTGCTCGGCATCAATGCGGCTATTGATATGGATAATATCATCCGGAGTGTGAATGGTGACATGGCCATCGTGCTGCCTTCTTTCTCTGATGCTAATCTGAAGATGACGATGGCTGCGCAGTTGGCTCATTATAAGTGGCTGGCTGATGTGAGCTACTGGAAAGAGTCGTGCCCTAAGGGTGCTTCTATTGCTGACTGGGGGAAGAATGCCTATTATTATACGGATGGGAAAACGTCTTTCTATTTCGGTGTAAGCGATGACAAACAGTTCTTCAGCGGAAGTGACGAACTGCTTGCTTCCTATGCCATCAAGCGTTCTAATCATCCGGTTTCTGCGGACATCAGAAAAGAAATCAAGGGACAGAAGTTGGCGATGGTCATCAATCTCAATAAAGCCGGTACTGGTGGTGAGGCCATGGCGGCAGTTACTTCGCTGCTGAGTCCGATTTTCGGAAATCTCAATTCCGTCGTATATACATTGAAGTAATGGTAAACTAAGTTTTTTAAAATATAAATAACTAAGTTTTTTAAAAATATATATATCAAAGTGGAAACAATTCAGTTTCAATCTGTTCTCCCTCAGGTCTTTGCGCAGCGCACTGATCTTGATTCGGAGATCTGGCAGCAGGATGTCTCTTTTGAGAAAGGGCATCTTTATCTTGTTGAGGCAGACAGCGGAAAGGGTAAAAGTACTTTCTGCAGTTATGTTTTGGGTTATCGTCACGACTATAGCGGAAGCGTGATGTTTGACAAGGATGTGACCGCTCATTATCAGGTGAAAGATTGGGTGGAGGTGAGAAAGCGCCATATCAGTCATCTCTTTCAGGAACTTCGTCTTTTCCCTGAACTCACGGCGATGGAGAATGTCGAAATCAAGAATAAAATCACAGGGTTTCAGAAGAAAGATACCATCCTGGAATGGTTTGACAGATTGGGCATTGCGGATAAGGTGGATGCCAAGATAGGGCGTATGTCCTTCGGTCAGCAGCAGCGTGTGGCTATGATCCGTGCCCTCTGCCAGCCTTTCGATTTTATCTTGGCCGACGAGCCTATCAGTCACCTGGATGATACCAACTCTCGCATCATGGGAGACATCATGATGGAAGAAGCGGGGAGACAGGGCGCTGGGGTCATCGTCACCAGTATCGGTAAGCACATGGATCTTGCCTATGAAAAGATTGTAAGATTATAGTTTAGTTTTGGTGTTATGAATTTGGTTTGGAAATAAAAGGGTTCATTTTTGTAATTTGTTGATATTAAATAAGTTAACGTAAGTGCTTGGCTTCTAGATAGTCAGAAGTGTAGTGTTTTGAAAACGTTTGGCACGATGAACGTGACAAATTAGAGCGTTTGTTTCGAAATTGCTTTGAAAAGAAAATTACTATGGCTACATTTAAAATTGTTGTTCAACATCAGAGATCGGATGGCTTTTACCAAGTTTATATCCGAATGACTCATAATCGTAGATCGCTTTATATCAAGACGAGCAAGATGGTGGGGCAGAAAGGCATCGTGAAGGGTTCTCATGATGTGAAGGATTCTTTTGTGCTTAATTCTCTGAACCAAATTATTGAAGAATGGATGTTCAAGCTAAATAAGCTAGACATCCGTTCCTGGAGTGCTGAACAGGTTAGGGACTATCTGGAGCAGAATGATGAAGATGTGTGTTTCTCAGACTTCGCTAGAGAATATATTGGTGAATTGTCTGAAACATTGAAACCTCAGTCTCTTGTCAATTATCACAATACATTGCATAGCATAGAAAGATATTGCGGTTCTGAGAAAGTTATGTTTAGCGAATTGAATACCAAACTTGTGCAAGGATGGATAGATAGTATGAAGGATTCTAAATCTAAGAAGTCGTTCTATCCACAGTTCCTAAAGAAAATGTTCAAGGCAGGTGTGGCTAAATATAATGATTATGACAACGACATCGTAAGGATTAAGGTGAATCCTTGGACTAAGGTGGAGTTTTCTAGGCATATAGTGCCCAAAAAGCGTGCTATCCTGATGGAGGATTGCAGAAGGATATTTTCTGTGATTCCTTCTTCTAAGACAGAATGCCTGGCAGTGGATGTTTGCAAGATGGTATTGTGTCTTGCCGGAATCAATGTGGCTGACCTTTATGTAATGAAAAAGGTTGATTATTATGATGGTATCTTGCATTACAAGCGCCAGAAGACGAAATCGGCTAGAGCTGATGAAGCATATATAGAAATGAGAGTTCCTGATATGCTCCTACCTACAATGACGAAGTATTTCGCAGATAAAGATGACCCATATCTGTTTAATTTCCATAAAAGCTATGGGTGTAGCAGGTCGATGGATGGTAATTTGTGCCTCTTTCTAAAGAAATTCTGTGTCAATACATTGAAGGATAGTGAATTGAAGATAACTCCTTACACTTTTCGCCACACCTGGGCAACTATAGCGCAAAATGATATTGGTGCCAACTATGAAGAGATAGGCTTTGCAATGAATCACGTCAGTACTCACAAGATTACCATGGGATATGTGAAGCCGGATTTCTCCAGAGCCTGGGAACTGAACGAGAAGGTGGTGGAGAAGATTTTCTTTACCAATGATCCAAGCAGACGAATACAGGAGTATCATGCTCCGGTGTTTGAGAAGGTGGAGGAGACATTTGAACTCAGTGCTGATGCCTACTTCATGGGTGAGGTGGTTGGTCATGTGGAAGGTAAGGGCTACCGGAACACGGATGACATTATCCGGCAACTGATGGATAATATCAATGATACAGTGCCTAAGAACTGTACTATACAGATTAAGGTGAAGAATATCACCAAAGACCAGACGAAGTATTTTGAGCGCATGAGGGATAAAAAGTAGCTAATATATCTTAAAATTGTGCCAATAAAACTTAATATTTGACAGATTTTGTCAATTTCATATCATAAGGTAGTCTTCTCTAAAGTTGAAGAAAATTTAGAGAGGGCTACCCATTTTTTATAATTAGCTATTATTAACAATTTTGAGATTTTTGATGTTGATAGTGGTTTCTTGTTTCTCAAATTTCTCTTCCAACTGCATGAAAGATTCCTCTACAGATAAGTTTCTGGATTCATCATTATTGAACGATACAGACTGGAGTTTTGGAGCCACGTATGGAAGGAACTTTGCCACCATCGCCAGACGTCCGGCAGGCTCGTCAATCTGCATGAGATCCGTGAAAAGTGAATAGTTCTTCTCATTGATACCATTGATGTAGCCAGTAAGGGCATCACGTAGGCTCTCACGAACACTTTTGGTAACCTTATTAGGTGTGCCAGCCTTACGTCCGCCAGTCTTCTTCCTCTTTGGCTTCGGCTCATTATTATTGTCTTGTTTTACTGCCATATTCTATTGATTTTTAATGTTTACTGATAGTTTTCGGGTGCAAATATAGGAAGAAATTATGAAACTTGGTGTTCAAGTTGCGGAACTTATCACAGACAGGTAAGAAAAACGCATTACTTTTGACCAGTTTAAACATTAAAATTCGAATTTTATGGGATTAATTGGAAAAATTGTCGGAGGGCTTAAAGGCTCTGCTGGCGGACTTTTAGGTGGTGCAATCTCTGCTGTAGGCAGTTCCTTAGCAGCTAAAGCAAAAAACAAGGGATATAATGATTATATCAACATGTTTCAAGACCGTATGCAACAGGTGAAGGATCATCGTGATAACTTGTATTATCAGGACCCTACTCAATCTGCGGAAAATCAAGTAGCCGTAACCAATGCCCAGAAGGTATTGGATAATGCGACAGCAACCGCAAAGAACACCAATATTGTTAGTGGCGGTTCTGATGAAGCGGTTGCGCTCAGTAAACAGGCTGCCCAGGAGCAGGTGGGTAATATCATGCAGCAGGCGGCTGTGCAAGGTGCTCAGACCAAAGAAAATGTGTGGAATACTGCTGATTCGCAGATAGACCAGATGACTAACTACATCGCCACTGCCAAAAAGGAGAAGGCTCTTTCTACAGCACAGGGGATTACAGATGCCACTGGTGCATTGGCTGGAGCTGCAAGTGCATTGCCAATTTAAGGAAGGAGGTAATTATGGGATTTATATTGGATGATTTAACTCCTAAACGTCCGGCAACAGCAGCAACTCCTATTACTGATTTCCCTGATGATAATGCGGTGAAGCCGGAGGTTGCAGTACCTGTTCAGACAACTGATACAGAACCGGGAAAGGGTACAGACATAGATACGACCGGTATTACTGGGAATGGTGGCAAGGAATCTTTTGCCCAGCAGTCAACCGAGGAAGTTACCAAGGTGGAGCCTAACCAGGGTATCAAGATTGACTGGAGTAGACCTTATAGCGAGATAGAACAGAATCCTATCTTGCAGCAGATGAAGCCTTATGACATTATGAGGGATTACCAGAAGAATGGTGATGGAAACTGGTCTGCCTTCATGCCTTGGCTTTCTTCACTTGGTGATGGAGATAAAACCGTAGCTGCCAATGAAGCCTTGAAGAAGAAAGCGGAGAGGCAGGCCAAGATGGAGCAATGGGGAAATCTTTTTATGCACTTGGGTAACTTTTTTGGTACAGTTCAAGGTGCTCCATCGCAAAAAATAGAATCTGCACAAGAACTTACTGATCGCCAACGCAAGATAAGAGAGGCTACTGAGGCTCTTCGTGCCAAGGGATATAACCAGATGATGGTGAATATCTGGAAGGACCGTCAAGACAAGCAGGCACAGATGCAGGCAGAGGCTGCTGCAAAGGCAAATGAGAAACTAGCTGAATATCGTGCATCACAGAAGAACCAAACGGATGCCCTCACTCCAGCTAAGGTTGAGGAAGTCTATCAATCAGCAAGAGAGCATTCTACAGGTGCAGACTTTAATGAATCAAAGAAGAAGACTGAGGACGAACTGAGAGGCAAGAAGGGTAAGTTGCTGGACAATCAGGCTGATGCTGCAGCTGCAAGGGCTGCAGATAGTCGTTCTCATGTTGCCGTGAATAATTCGACAACAGCAAGAAACAATGCTGCAACTAATAAGACGATTAGAACAACGCCAAAATATTCTCAAGCAGAATATGGTAAAAGGTTCATCAAATACTTTAATCACATGAAAAAGCAGGGAGGCAATAATCTTGCTTCTATTTATGAAAAAAAGTATGGCATTGGTGAAAATGGAGATACTGGCAAGCAGTGGAATGCAAGTCTTCAAAGAATGTTCGTTGATGATGTTGAAGAACAAGGTCTTGCACCTAAGAGCCTTGGTATTGGCATTGGTAGAAAATCAAATAATGGCAAAACAAATAAAGGTAAACATTTAAAATTATAATATGGACGATAATATAAAGAAATTACATCAAGCGTTAATTGATGATGGTTATGATGATGTTGGTACAGAGCAGGAGTTTCGAGACTATGTTTCTGACAGCAAAAATGTAGCTACACTTTATAATGCATTAAGTGAAGCAGGATATGATAATTTTAAAGACCAAAAATCTTTAGAAACATATCTTTCTGGTAAAGCACCTGTTGCTCAAAAGCCTTCAACTCCTCAGAGTAGTGGGCAAAGTGCTTCTGTAGAGAATAAGCCAAAGGTTGCGCAACCTGCAGCGAAGCCTGTAGCAGAAAAGCCAAAGGAAGATAACAGATCATGGTTTACTAAATGGATGACTGGTTCTTTGCCTGAGGACGAGAAACAGGAAACAACAGACAAGGAGCCTGGGCTTATAGCAAAAGTTTTGGGTATGATTCCTACTGGTGTTCAGACGAGCAACGGAACATATCAGCCAGCACCAGCGGTTCCTCAGCCTACAGTGAGAGATGAGGTAATGCCAGTAAATGAAGAAGCAGCTCCTTCACAGGAGCCTAGCCAGTTTGTCCAGATGCTTGCCGAGCAACAGCAAAATCAAACGTTACCACAAACTAAGGTACAGCAGCAAGCTCAGAATGAAGCATTGATGGATGCCAAACTTGCCAACTATATTGAGAACTGGAAGCAGAGACCGGATAAGGAGGGCGATTACTTTGCGAATATGGTTGCCGACTTGTTGGCTGATGGTACTGCCAATAGCAATGAGGAGGCAGTGAATATGGTGATGCCTGCTTTGCACAGATATGCCTACCGTTCGGCTATGGACGTTACCAACCAGGTAGTATCTTCTTTGCCTGATGATACGGTGCAGGATGCTGAGCAGAGTATCGGGGCGCAATGGTATAGCCATGGCGTGCAGGATAAGTTGAACCAGGAGGCAGACAGCATGGGTATCAGCTATGATGACTATGTGGCTCATTTCCTGAAGCCAGCTATGGTGCAGAGTCTGGTGAACAAATATGGTCCGAATTATCGCAATATAGCCGAGGGCATCGCTACTCGTCTCTATGCTCACGATGAGCATGTGCAGGACAGACTGATGAATCAGGACATCAATGATGCTCTTTCTAGTGTTATCAATAAGTATGTGAATCCATCTGTAGTGGATGAGTACAACAAGGCTCAGGAGGCAGGCAGTAAGGCATTTACGGAGGGAATGGAAGGAAGCCAGTTTATTCCGGCTAATCTCCGACTGGGTACAGCACTTGGTGCTCAGTATGAGGCAAACGAGGCCAAGGATCCTGCAAAGGTGCTTTCTGGCTTGCAGCAGAAGTTTGGCAAACTTTACCGGAATCCGAAGTTCCTGAATGACATGAGCAATGCCGCATTTAAGGTGATGCAACGGTATGGCTTGAATGGCACTCTGAATGGTGATCCTAAGCAGTTCAAGCCAATGATCAATTCTGTTCTTAAAAATGAACTCGATCAGTTGGAGATTAAGGGTATGATGCCTAAGGGTAGTGCTGAGTACATCATGAAGACTGGTTTGGGTAACACTATTGTGGGTAAGATTACTCGTAAGGCTGTTCAGACGGACTATCAGAACTGGCTGGAGGATATTGCCAATCAGCAGTATCAACCTGGCTTTTGGGAGAACGTGGCTAGCGGTGCTCTGACCTTTGCAGGCGATGCCTGGAGTTATTGGTTGCCTGGAGCCGCAGGTGGTAAGTTGACTAAGAGCATGGTAGCCAAGGCAGAGGGTAAACTGGCTGGTGACCTCATGGCTAAGGGTATGGAGCGCAAGATGGCTGAGCGAGCTGCCAAGGTGCTTATCGGCAAGAGTAAGGCCGAGGCTTTGAAGAGTGGAGCCGTGCATGGCGCTGTTACCTTTGGTGGGCAGTCTGCTATCTCGAAGCCTATTGATGAAAAATACCGCACTGGTCAGTTTGATGAGAATGGCAAGATTTACAATCCTTCTGGGTGGAAAATAGCACTTGATACTTTATTAGAGGGAGGTAAACAGAGTGCCTTAGGTGTCTTTATGCAGGGTAATACTATTGCCAATATGATAGGCAAGGGCAGAGGCTTAGCTACCAATATTCTGGCTGATGTTGGTGGAAAGGTAGTGGATTCCGGTATCATGACCGGGCAGCAGTTGTTGGAGCGTATGGCGCACGACCCGAATTTCAAGCCTACTGGCAAGGAGGCTGTTGAAACTTTCTTGGAGAGTGGTGCTAATCTTTTGTCTATTGGTTTCCCTGGTTTTGTGGGCAAGTATGCCCGATTCAAGGATGCGAAGGAGTTTAACAAGAAGTTTGATTTCACTGATCAGGATATTGCCGAGTTGAAACGATTCGGCTATGATGGTCTTCGTGATGCTTTTGAGAAGGTGGGCATCGGGGAGTATGCCGTGGAGGGTGAGAATGCTCAGCGACTTGATGGGCAGTTAACCCAGAAGTATATGGACCTGATGAACGACAAGAGCGTGCCGGAAGTTTTGAAGGCTAAGATGATGGCAGTGGTAGAAGGCAAGCGCCCTTCTTCTTTCTCTCCTGTAGTAGATTCCGTCATCGTACAGCCTATGGATAATGGTGGCAAGGTTTATCTCGAAACATTGAATAAGGATGGCGGTATCATTGACAGAAAGGAGTTTTCTTCTCTTGATGAGGCTCAGAAGGCAGATAAGAAACTGGAGTATGAGAAGACTCTTGGTTTGGCTTCTGTGTTGGAAGGTGAGTTCCACAATGAGTTTACGCAGGAGCATCTTGAAGGCTTATACAACAAGGCAGCCCAGAAATATAATATGGGTGAGAAATTGACAGATGAGGATAAGGCAGCGGTTTATCTTCATCAGAATGCTGGTGCCATCAAGGAAATCATGGATAAGCAGCAGAAGGGTATTATCCTTACTGATGAGGAGCAGAAGCAGATTAATGCCTATCGTCATTATTATGACAGTGCTTTGGAGAACAGTTCTGTGATGAGGGAGTTTGTCAACACGTTTGAGGATTCCCATGGCGTGGCGCGCGGTACACTTCGTAAGGCTTTGGAGTCGAAAGATAAGAAATATGCACCTTTGGTGGAATCTTATCTTAAGGAGCTTTACAACTCCATCGAACTGAAACGTGAAATGAAGCAGACGATGGATGATCTCTATAATACTTCACATGGTAATGAGCAGAAGAGGATTGAAGGCGAAAACCCGGTATCTCCTGTTGAGGGTTCTGCTGGTGGCCAGGAGCCTCCAGTTTCAGAGGGACCAGCTCCGTACCAAGACCGTACCAAATCCGTACCAACTCCGAGTGATGCAGAAGTTGCTGCAAACCCTGCAAACGTTTCAAACTCTTCTGCTGAGGGTGCAAGTCCTGAGACAAAGGTTGCAGGCTCTGATGCTTTTGTTATGGGACAGAATGCCTATAAGAATGGGGATTCTGAGGCTTTGCAGGCTATCGATTATAATAGTGATTTAGCTACAGGACGTTTGAAGCGTGCTTTTGCTGACAATGAGAAGATGCCTGATATTGTAGCCAATGCCTATAATGAAGGTAGAGATATGGAGCAGTTTGTGGCTCAGCGTGCAAGTAGTTTGACTCCAGCACAAAAAGAGGCTATCAGTAAGTATGTAGAGGCAATGGATGCCAAGAAGGGCGCTATTGATGCTCTGCAGCATGCCGATGATGGCTATGGTGAGGCTTTGAAGGAACAGCTCTGGCCATACCAGACGGAAGACGGAAACATCATGCCAGCTACTCTGGATAGCGGAAAACAGGTATTCCTGAAGAAGGCTAACGAATATGGTGGAGCCTTTGTTGTCGTTCCAGATGAGCAGGGACAGCCTACAATTAAGCAGGTATCTAATGCCGAGATTAGAGAGGTGGGCACTCCTGTTCCTCTTGATGAATACATTGAGAGTTCTTTGGCTCAGCAGAAGGATGCAAGAAATAAGCAGTTTATCAGCCAGTTTGATGGCAGCGGTTTGAAGCCGAATGACCAGGTTACAGTTGCCATGGAGGAGGGTGATGCTAATATCAACATGACCTTTGCCGGATATAGCGAGGACGGAAAGATTGTGCTTACTGATGGTAAAGATTATCTTCCCCTGTCTAAAGAAGAGTTTGCTGCATGGCGCAAGAATGCGCTTGATAACACAATTAATGAGCACTTGGATCGAGAGGATGGTGAGCGTGAAATAGCAGAGTTGAAGCAGGCTGAGGCTGATAAGAAGGAACGATTTGCCAAAGGCATCGTGGGATTGAGCGAGGGACATCCTGATTATTCTTCAAAAGATACAGATACAAAGGTGGCTGCTGATTATTTGCAGGAGCAGTATGGTGAAGACCATGGCAAACTTTTGAATCTGGTTAATGGCAGCCGTGATGACATCAAGACTCAACTTGCCAACAAGAGGAAGGCTGCTGCTGAATATCAGAACTGGCTTGATACAAATGCCGATCTTGACCCGGAAAAGGCTAAGAAGGTGGAGGATGAGTTGAGTCTGGTTAATGAGCAGATTGCTGATCTTGATGCTCGTTTCAAGAACTGGAATACTATCCGCAACAGCGTGATGACTCCTGATGAGGTGAAAGCAATGACGGAGGAGCGCAAGGCTGAGGTGGAGAAGGCTGGTGTTGATGAAACTGCCATCGTGCCATCTGATGATTTCCATGTGCTCGTACTTGATGATAAGGAATTGAAGAAGCAATATCCAACTATGGATGAGGCTACCGACTATATTACCTCTCAGCGCAAGGACATCTATCATACCCAGGAGGATGTGGAACGCAAGATAAATGGTGTGAATGATATGCTGGATCAGTATATCAATGGCGAGACAGAGCTGGAGCCTAACCAACTTATGGAATTGAATACTACAAAGGCTCAGCTGGAGGCTCTGCAGACTAATTTATCTGTTGCAGCAAAGGGTTTGAAGGCACAAGCTAATAAACTCAGCAAACTTTATAAAACAGAAGTTAGCCAGCAGGAAATGGAGGAACTGGGTATGATGACCCCTTCTGAGCATCGTAAGGTTCTTGTGTCTGATGCCATCAAGAAGAATGACCTTGGAGCAATAATAAAGATATACAAGGATGCCTCTGTTGATGTTACGGACTTTACTCCTCAGACTCTTGAAGAGGCTGTATCAGAATTTTTGAGTCCTCATAGCTTGAATCCGGAATCTCTTCAATATGAGTTGGGCAAGAGTAATTTTAAGTTTGGTATTGGCAAGGGGTATGATTCTAATAAGTTCAATTATCTTATTGCCAAGAAAGGAACTGGTATGTCGGTTAACGAATTTGCTGTGAAGGTATATAATGACCTTCCTGTAAACTTGCAGGATATGGGATATACCGACCAGGATGTTCGTAATACCCTTCTTGATATGTTCAAGTCTTATGACAGCGTGAAGGAAATGAAAAATGTGGCTCTGATGAACCGCATAGCAGCTGCAGAAGATGAACTTGCAAGCGAGGAAGAGTATTATGAGGCACAGAAAGAGCGTGAAATTATCGAAAGACAGGCAGAAATTGAGAAATATAAATCGTATATTCACGAAAAAGAGTTATCTTTGCCATCTGAAAGCGAACTTGATCACATCAATGGACTTGAATTTGACCGTATGATGGAGATTGAGGATCGTGAACGAGAGTACAAACAATATGTCAAATCAATTTTACCAGAATTAGCTGATTATGATGACAGAAGCAATGAAGAAGGATATGGAGGAGGCAGTAGCCTGGGTAGCGACTCTTCACGGAGAGGAGTTGATGAAGGAAATAGCCAAGGCGAAGAAGTTGGTAACGGAGAAGCATCTTCTGAGTCCGAGATTGGAGAAGGCTCTGATAGCGGACGCAAAGGGCGACAAGAGACTGGCAGCATGGAACCTGGCGAAGGCTCAGCTGTTCGAGGCTCACATTTACCGCAAGAAGCATCCTTCGGAGAACGTTTAAAGAGTGCCATTGCCGAAACTGAGACCGAACCAACAGAGGCTCAGAAGAAGGCTGGTAACTACAAAAAGGGTCATTTGTCCTTTGGTGGCTACGATTATACCGTAGAAACACCAAAGGGCGTGACTCGAAGCGGTAAGGACGAGCAGGGCAAGCCTTGGAGCGTGACCATGCACGATACTTATGGCTATATTCTTGGTAAAATTGGCGTTGATGGTGACCATATTGATATGTTCATCAATGATTCCGCTGACCTTGATACTTTTGATGGTAACGTTTATGTTGTTGACCAGGTGAACCCAGAGACTGGTGAGTTTGACGAGCATAAGGTGATGTATGGCTATCCTTCTGAGGAGGCTGCTACAGAGGCTTATCTTGCCAACTACTCCAAGGACTGGAAGGGACTTGGTAATGTTACTTCTGTGCCTAAGGCAACCTTTGATAAGTGGCTGGAGTCTTCTGACCGCAAGACTAAGCCTTTTGCAGACTATGCTATGGTGCAGAAGGAACAGGCGAAATTTAATCGCGATGTGAAGGAGGTGAAGCCTTCGGAAATGACGGAGGCTCAGAAGGTGGCTTATGGTGCTGTTTCTACCATGCTTAAGAAGGCTGGTATTCCGGTGAAGGTGGTTAGCAATGAGGATATGGAGAAGGTGGCTGAGGCGCAGGATAATCTGAATCTTGCCATGCTGCTGAATCAGCCTGAAATGAGATTTAAGATTAAGACTCCAGAGGAGAAGCTGGCTGCCGAGAATGCTTATAACTTTGCCAAGAAGTTGCGCCCGGATAAGTGGAAGCAGTATGCCGTGGTGGATATGAGCAATCCTAACAAGATGCCAGAGTACTTTGAGAAGCAGGAGCTGGCTAGAAAGGAGCGTTCTTACTATAATAAGCTGATGTGGGGTAACTACAAGGTCTTCAATCTTGACAAGAGTTTTGAGGACAATGTGGCTGGGCTTACTGGCTCATTCCCTTCGGAGTTTGATCCATATAAGATAGATGAACAGACTCGTAAGAAGAATGAGTTGAAAAAGCAGATTAAGGAGACTGAGGATGCTTATAACTCAACTGGGCAGGAACGTAATAATTATCAAATTCAGTTGATGAAGGAGTACATGGATGAGCATGGACTGGATTCTGAAAACGATATTCCTGATGATGTTTGGAATGATTGTAGGAATAAATCCTTTGAAAAATATCAAGATAAACTTGATTCCTTGTTTGCTAAATATAAGGATTTGGATAGACAGTTGAAGGCTATTGCTGAGCCGGGAGTGCAGTATTTGAAGGGCAAGGGTGTGGTTTATGGCTACACTGATGGCAAGGAGATTGTGCTGAACCAGGAGCATCTGAATCCTAATACTCCTATCCATGAGTATCAACATCTTTGGCGTACTGCTGCCAAGGAAATGAATCCGGAGCTTATAGAGTATGGTGATAAACTCATCATGCAGACCCAGCTATTTGCCGACTTGAAGGAGGACCCTAACTACAAGCATCTGAGCGATGAGCAGATTTGCGATGAGGCTTTTGCTCGTTTGACTGGCGAGGACGGTGCTGCTATCCTGGAGCAGATGGCAAATGATGCCATCAAGGAGAATCCTTTGGACACGGCTAAGGAGTTGAGTATCATCAACCGATTGAAGGATTGGTTGAAGAAGTTCTGGTATTGGACTCTTGATACATTTACGAAGTGGAAGCCTGAGGACATCAAGAAAATGACCTTGGAGGATATTCGTAACCTTGTGCTGAGAGACTTGGCGCAAGGAGTGGACCCACGTACTGTGCTGAATGAGAAGAAGGCTAAAAAGGCTGAGGACAACAAGACTATGTTCGGTATGCACAATATCAGCGTGAACAAACTTCGCAAGGCTATCAAACAAGGAGGCTTTGCAGCTCCTTCCATGGGTGTTGTTGACTCCAAGAACGGAATCTACTCTGACTATGGAGCGATTACCTTGATTCCTAAGGCTGAGAAGCTGGCTAAGAGCAAGGGAAAGAACGCTGGCACATTCACTGCTGATGCTTGGACTCCTGTATATCCAAAGGTGGAGAAGATTATGACAAAGCAGGGTGAGAAGGCTTTCGATGCTGACATGAATAAACTATATGAGAATGTTGATGTAAGTATTTGGTCTAACATCAGAGATAGTTGGAAGCCTTATCTCTTGGATGGAGATATAAGGGATGGACTTTATTTCCAATTCTTGCAGGAAAAAGGTATGAAACCTGAGGTGGTTCGTCAGAAGGGCAAGTATGATAAATCTGTATGGGAGAAAATAGAAAGTATCGTAGGTGCAGATGGAGTTAATAAAACGGGACTTTCTGATACCGAAGTTTCAGAGTTGTTGAAACTCATGAATGAGGTTACTGGCGAGGATAATAGCGTTGAGGGACAGCGTAAAGCTCTCGAAGCAGAAAAGAAAGATGCGGAAAAGCAAGGAAATGCTCTTCTAATCGGTCTGTTAAATAGGCGAATTGCCAGATTGGATGGTGAAGAAGACTATTGGATAGCAGATGGTTTTATGAGAGAGGTTGCTAAAGATATTAGTCGAAATGGCAAGGTTAAGGTGCTTGATTCCATATCTACGGCTAGACAGAAAGTTGTTGAGGATGATAAATTAGCAGCAGAGTTTAACTCTTGGCAGGATAAGAAATCAGAGCAATATGAAGCTGAGGAAATGCTTTATAATGGCACTACCCCAACTGGTAAACCAAAGTATATCCCTAACACTGTAGAGAACGCAGTGAAGCTGATGAAGAAACAGGGTTTGGTTGGTGGCTATAATACTTTCCATCCGGGAGTAGGGGCATTTATCGCTAAGTTATCTCCACAAGTTAATACTTTGGCTGCCATGAAGAAGGCAAAGGATAAGTTGATTCCATTTGGCGATGAAAGACATAACGAGGTTCGTGATAAGATTCTAAAGGAGCATCGTGAGTTAGCAAGGGATTTGCAGATTGGTGAAAGTGCTTGGGATGATAGCGGTGAAGACCGTATGCAAGAACTTGCAGAGGTTAAGCCTAGCGACTTGAAGGGCTACATCAAGAGGAACTGGAAGAAAGATGTTTCCGATGATTGGGTAGAGCGATATAACGACTTGGTGAATACAATCAAGAATGACTATCCGGTTTATTACTTTGAGACCAAGTTTATGCGACCATACGGTCTTGATGAGTTTGAGAAGGCTATCGTGCCAAAGGACACACCTAAAGATGTGGTTGATGCCTTGAAGAAAGCTGGTATAGATGTGCATACCTACGAAGGCAAGGAAGACCGAGAGAAAGTAACGATGGATGCCATCAACAACTCTGAGGGTATTCGCTTCTTCTTGCAAGATTTAGATACTGAATATCTGGATGCTGTTAAGAAAGGCGATATGGAAAAGGCTCAGAAACTAGTGAATGAAGCTGCTGAGGCTGCTGGTTATTCTACCGATTCAAGCTACCAGGGCACTTCTGCCTTCAATGGTTCTGCACCTTGGGGAAATGGTTACTTCTTGACAAAAGAAGACCGCAAAGAGGCTTGGGACAATGGCGAGTTCGAAGGTGAGTCAACCCTTGGCGACTATATCAATGATGATATTGATGGCGGTAACTTGGAGGAGTTGACCAATGCTGCATCTTATCGTGCTGCTGACCCTATGCGCAAGGAAGCTATAGATAATGTGCGCAATGCCATTCAGAAGAAGAGTAAGACGATAACCATGTATCGAAGTGTTCCTTCTGATGTGAAGGAAGGCTCATTCCGAAATGGTGACTGGGTTACTCCTAGTCGTTCCTATGCCGTTGACAATGCAAAATTGCATGGATGGGGTGACAATTATAACATTATTGAACAAAAAGTTCCTGTTGATGATGTATGGTTTGATGGCAACGATATAGCTGAATGGGGCTATGGTCGTGAAGAGGACTACGTTAATGATACAGATTTTGCCTATAAGAACACCAAGAACAATCGTAAGTTGCTCGATGCGGTAACTTATGATGATAATGGTGAGGTGATTCCTCTGTCACAGCGTTTCGACCCTAACAAGAAGGATATTCGCTTCATGTTTGCTGGAGAGAAGGGAGCTGCTGAGGCTGATAAGGCTGATGAGCAAACTATCCGCATGGATAACCTGGATGTTGCTAAGCAGATGGAAGAAGCAAAGAAGGATGCCAAGGCTATCAAGATGGCTACAGGTTGGGAGAAAGGCGTGGATGGCAAGTGGAGATATGAAATGCCTGATGCCAAGATAAAGGACACCATCGATGTAGGTGGTGGAAATATCGTTAAGCGTTTCGAAGAGGATATGCTATGGACTGATGGTAAGTTGGAAGATGCTGTGGATGCGCCAAAGCTTTTTGAGGCTTATCCTCAGTTGAAAAATATTAAAATCCATACTGATGCAGTAATGAATGACATGCCTTCAAATGGGGAATACAATCCACAAACAAAGACTATTACCATTCATGCGGATGAATTAAAGTATCTGAATAGCATTCTGAATCATGAAATTCAGCACGTAATTCAGCATGAAGAGGGTTTTGCGCATGGTGGCACTCCCGAGCAGGTGGAGAGAGATTTCAATGCTGCTAAGGCTGAATGGAAGGCACGTTCCTATGCCTTTGAATTGGAAGAGAAAGCCAAGGAAATGGGTGGTGAGTATAACCAATCTGCTGTAGAGAAAGCCCTTATCCAGGAATATAAGGACATGGATATGCCTGAGTTCATTCCTGACAAGGAAACCCGAATTAAGGGATTCAACTACTTCGCACGTGGCTATGCAGACAGAAGTATGGATGATGCCATTAAGCGTTTCCGTTTGGATAGGTTCCAACGTACAGACTTTGATTCTTACCAAGAATATAGAAAGTTGGCTGGTGAGGTTGAGGCTCGTAACGTACAGAAGCGTTTGGGTATGACCGATGAGGAGCGCAGAAACTCGTTAGCTTCCGAGACGGAGGATGTGAACCGTGATGAGCAAATCGTGATGAATGGTAATGATGCTAGCTATAGCATCGTGAAAGACCCTGAGACCATCAAGAAGCTGGATAAGGAAGATACGGTGAAGGTTTATCGTGCCATGCAGGTAGGCGAGGATGGAAAACTCTATCCACCGATGGCTGCAAAGGTGAAGGGCAAGTTTGTGGAACCTATCGAACTCGGTAAGTGGGAACAGGCAGATGAGCGACCAGAGCTTGCTGATGATAAGGGTATGTTTACCCTCAACAAGGGCAATGGTAAGTCGCTTAAGGCTGCTTACAATCCTTACCTTCATACTTCTCGCACTCCACTGAATGACCAGTTTAGCGAGGCTCAGAATCGCCCTAATATCGTAACTGTAGAGGTTGAGGTGCCAAAGAGCGAGCTGACCAGTGGCTACAAGGCTGATAAAGCCAAGGATGCCGTGGGCGAAGTAGAGTGGAAGGCTGGTATCATCCAAGGACAGCTGACAGGCAAGCGCAAGGTGGTACTTTCTCGTTGGGATAAGCCTGTGCGTATTGTGCCTGACAGCGAGGTGGCTGATGTTATTGTTAATGATATGTTCAAGGGCAAGAATATCACTATGCCTTCTAATGTGGTTACTCCAAGTCTGAGAAAAGAGTTGGAGAAGCGAGGTGTGCCGTTTGTGGAGACCGATAACAGAGGCAGAATCGTAGGAGGTGAGAATGATGGTGTGCATTATTCCAAAGTGTATGGTAAAAATGCGCAATCGCCTATCGTGGAGCAGAAGTTGAAGAAGCACCCTGATTCGCTGATGAAGGCTGGTACCTACTTTAGCGGTGGTGGACTGGTAGAAGAGGGTTTGAAGGGCATTATTGACCCTGTAGTGGCCGTGGAATATGACCGGAAGATAAGCGGTGTATATCGCAATAACTTCGGGCAGCATATTGTTACGGCTGACGTGAGAGACGTGGATCCAAAGGAACTGGTGAAGCATATTGATGGTGAGGTGGAGTATTTCCATGCTTCGCCTGTATGCAAGAACTATTCGCAGGCCAAAAGTAATAGTGGAGAGGTGGAACTTGACAAGGAGACTGCCAAGAGTACTGCCGACTTCATTGATGCCGTGAAACCGCGAGTGGTGACTATCGAGAACGTGAAGGGCTACAAGGACTCTGAGGCGATGAAGATTATCACCCAGGCACTGGATAAGAACGGCTACACATGGGATGCTGACGTATATAATGCCGCAGATTTTGGTGGCTATACCAATAGGGAGCGACTGATAGTGAGAGCCGTGAAGGACGGAGAACTGCCGGAGAAGCCTAAAAAGCAACCACGCAAGGGTGGATGGTTAGAGGCTGTGGAGGATATTCTTCCTACTCTGACGGTGAAGGAAAGCGGTGTGGCTCCATGGATGGATGCTAGATTGAAGGCTGACGGAATCGACTGGCAGAAGGTGGAGAAGCCTCTTTACGTGATGGGCAGTGCCTATGCAGACGGAAAGATTCCTCATGCCTATGGGGATGAGATTCTGCCAACGCTGAGAACCAAGAGTGGTGACGTGATCATCATGCCGGGTGGAAAGGTGTTGCGTGCTGATGGCAGGGTATTGGCTAGAATAACCGGACTGGGCGATGACTATCTGTTGCCTAAGACGGAATCTTTGGCGCATACAATCATTGGCAATGGTATTCCGGTGCAGTTGACCAAGGGCGTGATTGCTCCTCTGCTGAATAAGGATGACTTATCTGGCAGAAATGTGCTGGCACGACTTGGAAAATCTATCTTCAAGAATGACTGGGATGCTGATAAGCAGAAGAAGGTGAGTGACCAGGTGGTGAACACTGCCAACAAACTGGGTGGTGCTGAGGCTACGGTTTACACTTCTGTGGATGAGGTTCCGGATGCTTATCTGAGTGAAGTGAAGAATGGGGCTACCGGATGGTATGATCCGGAGACTCATACGGTGCATGTTTATCTGCCTAACTGTGCTGATGCGAGCGAGGCGGAGAGAACGGTGCTTCATGAAAAGATAGGCCATGAGGGTATGGAAGTGCTGCTGGGTGGCGAAGATGAGGTGAGAAAATTCGCTAATTTCGTTTATAATTCTGTCGCAGCAAGCACTCGCGGCAAGATTCTGGAGATTGCCAATAAATATGATCCGGACTGGAAGAACCCTGACCGCATGAATGTGGGAACGCAGGAGTATATCGCTCATTTGGCTGAGGAGGGTCCTAAGACTGCTGAGGACTTTTCTCTTTGGACCAAGATTAAGCATTATCTTATCAAGGTATTGAAGAAGCTGGGTATTCGTGTGCCGGGACTTCTCAATGACAAGGATTTGAGATACTACCTGATGAAGGCTGGAAAGGCTCTCCATGTATGGGACAATATGCCTAAGGAGAAGCAGGAAGCCATGATGAAGCAGGCTAGCAATGCTGAAATCAAGGATGCGCTATCTGATGGCGCTGGTAAGGGTAAACCACATCGGAAGAAGGACGAGGGCGAAATCGCTTATATTAAACGTAGAAAAGAGTGGGAAAAGTGGAAAAATGCAAGAGAAGATAAGGAGGACCCAGAGCCACCTATGTTCTATGACTTCGATAAGGATGCTGAGGGCAAGAAAGAATGGGAACGCTTAAATAAGGAATGGCGTGATGACCATCATCTGCAAGGCGATGAAATGCCGATTAAGCCAGAACGCAAGGAAGGCGAGACGGACGAGGAGTTTTTCCCTCGTTACAAGGAATGGGAGAAGTGGAACGATGCCATGACCGACAAGGAGAACCCAATGCCTGATATGTTCTCGTTTGAAAAAGCCAAGCAGGACGAGGCTAGGAAAAACTATGAGAAATGGCTGACTAGACACGAACTGATCGAGCAGAACAATGCAGACCTTGACTTGTATGAGGGTAAGATATATTCTGAGCAAGACTTAATGAATGGTAGGCTTTTGCATCCAGCTGAAACTTCTCCGGAAGCTGCTGCTTTAGACCAGCAGATAATGCAAGACTTGGCAGAGGTGACCAGTAGCGATGTGAGCAAGGAAGGGGCAGCTCGTAGCGTACATGATGCAGTTATCTATCGTAGAAAGAATATAGAGAGTGCATCTGCAGATGATGCCATATTTATCAATAGTGTCAAGCAAGAACTTAACAAGATGGCAAATGCTAGCTATCTTGGCAGAAAGGCTGATGCCATTGCTGATGTCGTTAAAGAAACTGTAACTGGCAAAACTCCTAAAACTCAGGCAAAGAAAATGGCTGAGGCTATACCTTATATTATAGAGGCTCCTAGAAGAATGCGTGATATTGCAGATGAGATGAATGCGGCCGGTGCTTTTGAAAACGGACATATTCATGTGACCGCAAAGGATATTGATGCTATTCAACCATTTATAGAAGAGTTGAGGAATCTAGCTTCAAAGAATCATAAGGTAGAAAAGAATGGCAAGGAAACTATTGTTTATGACGATGTTCCTTCTATGGCAGAAGTCGCAAGTAAAATGGCTAAAGCAATCAACGACAATCATGTTGGAGAGGAAGGTTTCGTGCCTGTAGATGGTACGGACATCTTAGCCGAGCATGTATTACCAGTTGTATTGAAGCGTATTGTTCCAAAAGGTATTGAGTATAAGAATCGGAGTGAAGAAATGCAATCTCTCCTTGACAAAATCAGAGAATGGTATGATAAGACGTTCACTTGGTTGAAAGATAGTCATACTGTAAGAGAGGACATAGGCTATACTAAAGACTATGTAAACCATCGTTGGGACAAGGAAAAAAGCGATGATAAGGCTTATGCTGATTTGGTGGAAGGCAGACAGCGCACAAAGAGTCCTAATGAAAAGCCTCGAAAGGTAAGTACTTATATGGAAGGTGTTGATGCAGGACTTGTGCCTAAGACAACTGATATAACAGACTTGTTGGCATATTACAGCCAAAGTAACATTGAGGCATTCGCAAACAAAACGTTCCTTCAAGAATTGAGTGGAATCAATGTGATAGAACGCAACAAGGATGGTGAGATAACCAGTAGCATGCCATTATTGTCTAGTATTCAGCCAAAAGAGATGATGGTAGATGAGAACAAATATACACCTTATGTTGTTCCAGGTATTAATACCGTCTGGGTTTACAACCAAGGTAAGATATTCAACAAATCTGCCGAGGATTGGTTTAATGCCGCATTTGGCACCGTAAAACTACCAAAAGTATTGAAAGGTATCAAAAATGCCATGAGTATAGCAAAGACCTTGGAACTTGGATTCTCTGGATTCCATGCTGGAGCTTTGACCGAGGTGTATGCTGTTCAAAATTCTGCTGAATTTGGACCTGCAAAAGCTATGGCTTACTTTATGAAGTATCTCATTGCTGATACAGCCAAAAATCATCAACTCCCTACCTTTGCTAATCCAGAGGTATTCAAGGAGGCTGCAAAACATTTGGTAAAGTTCGGCTCTGCTTCTGACTATGCAACAGCCGATATAGAAAACCTCTATGAAAAGGTGCATTCTTATGTGGCAAGACTTCATTCCAAGTTAGTGGAGGGAAATGTGGCTATGAAGGCAGGTTCTTCCGTTTCCTTCCCATTGGAGGTGGCAACGGAGTTGTTAAAGATGTCTCAGAAGGGACTTGATGTAGCTCTATGGAGTTATCTGCATGATGGTTTGAAATTGGCAACTTATCAGCTACGTGCCGAGCGTACAAGGGAAAGGGCCAAGAAATTGAATTGGGATGAAGATATGCTGAATAAGGCATTGGATGAAGATGGTCAATTCGTGAATGATATGTTTGGAGGTCAGCACTTCGATGTGCTTGGTCTTTCCAAAAAGATGCAAACAATTCTTGATTTCATCTTCTTGTCAAAGGACTGGCTTATCTCAACAACTAGACATGCATTGTCTATCTTCGGCTATGGTTCAATTTGGAATGAGGCAAGTATCAAGAACTTCATGGAATATTACAAGCATGTTCTTGGTAGAGGTGAAATGACAAAAGAAGACTATCTGAGATTGTCACGTTCAAAATCAGGTCTCCTTTGCTATGGTATCGGTTTCATGATTGGATATGAAGGTTTATCTCAATTGGTTAATGCAGCAATGCGTGCATGGGACGAAGAAAAGCAGAAGGAGAAGGCTGATGAGATACGTAAGACCAATCCTAGCTACAAGAGTCCTTACGAATTAGCATATCCTAATGGTATGCACTGGTACGACTACTTGATGCGTGGCAATAGCCTTGGGCAACAGAGCAAAATCTTTATGGGTCGCTATGCTGATGGAACAGAAATGTATATCCGTCATGGCAAGCAATTCAGGGAGATACCAGAGTTGTTCTTTGATGCCAAAGATAACTTTGCTATTCCTGGACCTATGGTTAGACGCATGTACGGAAAGGCTAGTCCGTTATTAAGAGGAATGATAGATACTTATAAATGGTATTTGTCACCTGATTATGGTGATAAGGAAATGCAGAGAAAGTATGGTGAGAACCTTGGGTTGATACCAAAACTTGGGTCTTACTATGTTCCGTTTGCCGTTCCAACTCAAAAGGATAAGGAGTTTAAGATGCTTGATTTGGTGTTCCCTTCTTCCAAGGGATTCTCCAGATATAAGGCACAAGATTACTTCAAAACCTTCATCATGTCAGAGGACAAACAAGGATTAGCCATGACTTACAACGCTTGTGTACAAAATGGTATTGATCCGGAAGTACAGTTGAAAGCTGCGATTTCTTCAGTGAAGGCTTTGGAAGCATCCGAAATGAGCGATGGCGTGACTTCGCTGCAGGTGGCTTGCAAGCGCTTTGATGCTGCAAAGAGTATCACGGAAAAGAAGAAGATGCGCCAGAAGATGAAGAAATTCCTCTCTCAGAGTGAGTACAAGGCTTTCACCCAGAAGGAGGCTCTGGACATGGTGCAGGGCTATCTGAATGGTGATGAAGATTTGAAGGAAATGGAGAAGGCTGAAAGCAAGTACCTGATGAAGGCTAAGGCTGAGGACGTGACGGAGGACTGGAGAATACAGAACGTCTGGAACGGAACCATGGAGACTTATCAGGAGTATCAGCGCTTGAAGGATGTTGACAAGGCGAAGGCAAATGCCTTCAAGAACAGCAAGACCAACAAGCGACTGTTTGCGGCTAGAAAGGTTATCTCTGCTGCAAGAAGGAAGATGAATAAGGCTAAGAAGCAAATGGATGGTACAAACGATGCTGCCAAACTGGTAGAGATTCGGAATACCAGAAAGGAGCTGCTTGAAAAGCTGAACGGAATGGAGTAGCCTTCGGGCTACTTCACTCTAAAAAATGTTCTATATTTCCGAAAATAGGCATTGGCCAATTCAATTTTATGTTCTATATTTCTACAAACAGAAAAAGGGACTTGCTTCACAGCGAGTCCCTTTTTGATAGTCGTAAAATTCTAAATTCCAAATAAATTTTATTTTTTTAAAAAAGATCAAGATCGTATTTTGAAAATTGAAGATGTTGGAGCGATGTTATCCGAGAGAAGTACCAGATGCTTTATCTGGTTCATTTTTTGGTGTTGCCCAGCGTATGTAATCAGCCATGCTGTCATCCATGCGCTGCTGCTCACTCTTCGGATTCTCCTTCTTTTCCTTTCCCCAAAGGCGTCTGGCAATATCATCCAAACACCACTGCCAATCGTCTCGAAGAGTGATGACCTTGGAACTTGGCATGATGGTGACATCTGCCTTTGGTGGGTCAATATGCTTGGTGTTGCCATCCTTATCGGTCTCCTCCTTGGTACTGAGAGAGGCGAAAGGCACGTTATTGTCGTTAAGGAACTTCTCCACATCCTCCTTCTTGTTGTCGCAGAGAAGAATGCAGACGGAAACCTTATTTTTCTTCAAGGTGGTAAGGGCTTCTTTTGCCTTTCCTACCAGAGATAAGTTGCCTTTATCATCTTTAGTAATGACGCAAGCTTCATGTACATTGATTGATTTACCCATGATTTAAAACGTTTTAAATTGAAATGCGGAACAAAAATAAGGAGAAAATATGAAAAAGTAATGTTAAGTTGCGCAACTTATCACTAATAAGCGAGAAAAATGCGGTATTTTTGGCGAAAAATTAAGAATTATGGTTGACAATCATGTAATAAATGACATATCGAACTATGCAGAGCCGGGACCAGACTCACTTGAAGGAGTGAGTCGGGAGCGGTTTACGCAGAGCGAAAGCAATCTTCTGTTGCTGCAATGGGCTTGCCAATACTTCTATGATGGTGCAGAACTGAGAAAGAAGTGGAAGCGAGCACAGGACTTCGTGATGGGAAGACAGTTGGAAGAGCTGATAGAATGGAACGGAAGAAAAATTACCATCCGGCAGTACATGGAAATGAAAGGTATGCCTATACTGGAATATGACGTGATAGGCGACAAGTTGCTATCTCTCGTAGGACTTGTGCGCCAGCAACGCAGTACAGCTACATGTAGTGCCGTGGATCCAAACGAGGAAGACTATATCAGTTTCTTCAATGAGTATCTTCGTCAGAACGACAACTTGAACGACAGGCAAGAGTTAGATGCAAGAATGTTTTACGCCTTCTGCTGCTTTGCCTTTATAGGCATGAAAACCTATTATGGAAGGAGGGATGGTAAGAATGGCATCTTTGACTATTCTGTAGACATCTTTAAGCTAGCTTTACCACCTTTCTTTAAGTATGACCTGAGCGATGTGGAATTTATTGCTGAGGCTCATGATTTGACTTGGCGAGAGATTATTGCTACCTTTACAAATGGAAGCAAGGAAGAGGCTAATAAACTCAGTGAGATCTATCTACAGACGCAGCACCATTTTGCGCCCGAACAGACTTATCACCCGACTGGTGAAGCCCAGTATGCCGGAATAGATGATTTCACCCATTCTTCAGTAGTAGGCAAGTACCGGGTATTGGAAATCTGGACAAAAGAAACCAGACCTGCCATCTGGGTACATGACTGGGAGAGTGGAGATTGCGGCTATGCCTCTCCCGACCAACGAGCCTTCTATGAGGAAAAGAAGCGCAAGATAGAGGAATCCAACATCATGAAAGATGAAAATGGCCTACCTGTGCTCGATGAGAATGGTGAGCCTATCTACTATGTAGACCCTTCTGAACTTAAGACCATCGAAATTAAGGATGAGGCTGAAACCTATTGGTTCAGAAGATATATCACACCGAATGGCTATCTGCTGGATGCCAGGGAATCACCATACTATGTGCTCAGGGACGGATTCAGAACCTCTATCCATCCATACACCTTCGTTGCCTATCCATGCTTGAATGGCGAGGTAAGAAGTTTTACGATGCGAGCCGAAAACAACCAGCGCACCTTGAACCATTATATGATGATGATCAACTTCATTGTAGCGAATGGTGCCAAGGGAACGATGCTTGTGGACGAGAACGCATTGAGCGAGAAACAGAGCCTCGATGAAATGCAGGTGAACTATACCAAAACAGATAGTATTATCTTGTGGAACTCGAAGAATGGAGGTAAACCACCTCAGACACTGGTCAACAAGAGTATTCCGGCAGGTGTTGACTTCATGGTGAACTTTGCCAAGACGATGGCAAGCGAGGGAAGTGGTGTGCAGGGTGCTCTTCAAGGACAGCACCGGAATACCAGCGGTAAGCAATATCAGTTGGAAAGAGAATCATCATCTACCACCATACAGGACTTTGTTGAGAGTTTCAACAACTTTAAGGTACGTGTGGCCAAGAAGAAGCTGTACCTGATTCAGGAGTTCTGTACCGCAGCGGACAGCGTGAAACTGACCGGGGATGACTTCGAGATACATTTCAATCCGGAGACCATGAGGGATATGGATCTGGACGTAGCCATCGACCTGGATGCTTACAGCCCAATTATCAGGGCCACGAACAACGATATGGCTTGGAACTTCATGACCTGCGGTAAGATGGACCCATATACGATGCTTACGGTAGGGCAATTCCCTGGTACGAGCAGAATGAAGAAGTACTTCAAGGAACAGTTGGAGAAGCTACAAGCCATGCAAGCGCAGCAGCAAGCGAATGGCGAAATGCCTATTGCTGGAGCAGGGCAACAGCAGACTGGTACGCCAGCAGCACATCTGAAAGATGGAAACGGTGGTACAAATGATTTGGCTGCTTTGCCATCGGCATCTACAGCTACATAAAAATGATAACGTTGTATATAGACTTTAAGTTTTTTAGTTTAAAGGTAAAAAGGTTGAGGAAGAGGAAACCGTGATGGCTTTCTCTTCCTTTTTGTTTAGTCAATACCATGTTTCTTCTTGTATATGCGTAACTTAAACATTGGGGTAGAAACTCGGTACATGTAGTATTCTTGCCATTGTTTCAACTTCTTGGCTCTTACCTTATTGTCGGCATCGCAGCCGATGGCTCCCCACTTGGAAGGAGTGTAGTAGTAGGAGGCAGCCTTGATGTCTTCTACGTTCTTGAAGTAGCGTGTTGCCTTCCACTTGCCCATCTGGACTAATCTTCGATATGCGAGCATATTTTTTCTGTTAGGATCGTAGGTCATGATCGCAAAATCTTTATGCGACTGGTCGTAGAGCATGTAGAAGCGAGGCGCACCACATTCTTTATACTTGGCAATGGTTGCCTTGACTCCTTTTTGCCACATGCGTGTGGCACGGAAGAGTTCGATACGAGTGACGATAGGCTGGTAGATGGCTATGAGCATCTTACGCAGCACGTTTGAATAACTTTGTTTCATTTTTCTTTTTACTTTTAATTGTTAACTTATATGGACAGGCGATGGAATCGCCTGGAACGGTGGCTCAGAGAGAGGGCTAGCTGCCACCACCTATGCCTGACAGCTCGGCTACTACAGGTGGGCGGTTGCGGAGGCGTTCTCGCTCTATATCGGACTTTGAGCGGAATGGGATGATTTCCGGGGCAGGCATGTCCTTTTCTACGTAGAGGGCAATGGCTCTAGCCATCACTCGGTCATCATGCTTTCCGGCTATGGCACCGTAGCAGTCGTTTTGCTTGTAATAGAGGAAATAGGTGCATTCATCTATGGCTGCTAGTTCTCGCTCCATATAACCACCATCACGGATGATTCTTGCCATCGTCTTTACTACTGCCACCTTGGTGTTCTTGTTGGTGTTGAATCCCCATTTCATCTCTATATTCTTCACCTTCTTCAACTTGGACTGGGAAGCACTATACAGGTTGTCGTAGAGTGGGAGGAGGATAGGGAAGAACAGTTCTGACTGATTACCCTCAGTATTGTTCATGCGAGAGTAAGCGGTATTGTTCTCTATGACCAGATAAGCATCATTATAGAAATGAGCTATCTGGGCGCAGCGCATGGCTAACTGATCGGCATCGCAGTGACCATGCCATTCGGCTACCAGTTCGGGAACGCCACCGTAGATTTCATCGTAGCGGTCGAAGACTACTATATCTGAGAAGTCGGAGGTTTTATGTGATCCACCAATATCGCAGGCTACAATGTAACGATGCTTGACAATCTCGGAGTTGTCGGGTCCAGCCCATACCTTAAGAGGTCCACCGGAACGCTCCACGAAACGGATATTGTTCATACAAGCATCATCGGCAGCATCGTAGGAATCACCTTCGATGTCGCCCACCATGATAGGCTCGATACCCTTGCAGTCCTCTTCCATTTCCTTCAACTTGTAAGGGTCGAAGACGGTTGTGCCGGAGAATAGGAAGGCTTCCACGTCATCGGAAGGGAACTCCTGACGCATATCGTCAAGAGTCTCATACTCCTTGGACTTCTCGATGTACCAATGGATGCCCTCGAAAGATGCGCCTTTACATTCGTAGAGCCACCAATAGTACTTACCATGACCTTGCTCGTCATTGCGATTCTTCCACAGCCAGATGGCGAAATCGGCACGTTCATCCTCGGAAGCAAATGGCAATATATATTTTTCAATTTCGAACCATGCCACGAAGACAGGAGTAAATGCTGACAGAGGTTTTCCGTCTTTGTCTACTGAGTTTGCGGCTACCCAGGCATCGTGGAACTCGTTTTCTCGTCCGTTAGGCGTTGACTCTCTGACGATGAATGTTAAAGGATCTGGCTGAATAGATGATGATGCAGCCTTGATCACCTTAGCCGGAGTCCACTCTGTAGTATTCGGGAAGAAGGCTTCCTCGGTGATATGTGCGAGGGCAGCATCACCGGAACGACAGGACTCTGGGTTACGAGCCGAACCAGTCTGAATCTTGCAGGAACGAGGGATGAGGTACTTGATGTTCTGAATTGTGCCAGAAGTCTTCAACTTGCGAGTATCAGGCTTGAATGGTTGACCGATGTCGTAGAAGAGCCATGTAGGGATAGCGTTGATAAGCTTCTCGTACATATCGAACACCTGGGTAGCAGAAGAAGACTGGTGACCCACGATGTTGCTGTTCCAGTTGGTCTTCCAGAAGATCTGCAGCCATGCCATATAGATGTCGGTGAGGGTAGAACCACCCCATTGGCGACACTTCAAGAGAATGACACGGATATAGCGGTACTGACTGTGAAGGCGCAACTGCTCGAAGACCTTGGCTAGCTTGATTTGGGCATTACGAAGAAGAAAAGGTATATCATCGCCACCATCCTTATTCTTGATTCGGGCGTAAGCGTAGGCGAAGAAATAGAAATCATGCTTACAGCGGAGACGGATGAGATAACGGAAGACAGCATCGCGTGCCTTCTCTTGGTCGAGGTCGGGCATGTACTTCTCGCAGAAGGCAGAGATAGAACCGCACTTGATGATGGCGCAAAACTTCTTTTCCTTCAACATTTCTACCGGAAGCCAAAGTTTCTTGCCCTTCAAGAAATCCTCAATGACACACTCGAATCGAAGACCAGGTGCATTCTCTCCAGTAATGGGACGATAGCTTGCGAGGAGGCTTGTGAGCCTTCTCTTATCTTCTGCAAGTATCTCTTTGAGCTTCTTATCAGAAATCTGCTGCTGAGGTCGAACCTTTAAGGCGGATTTTGCTACTGGCATTCGTTATATATAATATAATAATGTTAAGTGTTAAATGTTAAGTGTGTTGGCATGTCGGATAAATCTCTCTGCCTTGGCATAAATGAAACCTAAACAAAATAGGACTATGTGGAAGATACCAGCTATGTAAGGGAGAAGGAAACCTATAGCCATACCGAGCATCATCTGCCAGAAGTAGATGCGGTGATACCGATAATACCATTGCGCAGAGAATCCCATGAAGAAAGAAATCAATACGGATGCACCCAATACAGGTAATGCCGGATAGTATATGAACGACAACAACACGGAGCAGAGCCATGCTGCCAGTAGGCGATGGAAGCGGAACTGATGATGAACCATCAATATGCACCAGCCGTTGATACCCCAGTGTATAAAGTTGGCATGACCAAACATATAGGCGAAATGCGTGTATAATGGCGATGATGGAGACACAGCCAGCGAGGCATGAAGCGGAATGATGAAAGCCATCAGGAGGATGATGAGAAGTGTAATATATAATGTACGCATAATGGAAGTGATTTATCGAGTTATGAATGATGTTTTCTTATTGCGGAAATAATTGTTTATTTTCATCTGTATGTAGCGTGGAGCCATACCCAAATTGGGCGCAGGGAGATCCAGGCATATATACACAAGATTCTTGGTATTGTATTTCTTGTATTGATCCATCTGCCGGAGGCGCAGGAAGTCCTGATAGAAGGCTTCGAAGAGTTTTTCCTTCATGGCTTGATATTTGCCGAATTTTGGTTTTTCGCCCTTAATGCGTTTGCATATATACCGATAGGCAGTGCTATCAGCCAGATAATAACAAGAGGCAGGCATCTGGGCGATGTAATCGCATATCTTAGCCATGGTGGTAGGATATTCTACCATCCTCTTGGCCTTACGAAAGAGCAGAAATATTTCCTGGTCTCTTTTAAGGTAAATTTCGGATATGGAATTTAGATGTTTCATGCAACAAAATTAATTCGTCGAGATGCAGAACTTATCACAAAGTAATGCGAAATTTTCCTTAATTTAGCACACAAATATTAAAAATGAACGTTTATGGCAAAAGAAACGATTGATAATCAGAATGTTAAATCGAAGCGAGATTCTTTCAGAGAGAGTTTTGCGAAGCGTTATCCCGACCTGAATATGGACGATGATGAGGCTGTTTTTCAACAAATTGCGACCGATTACGACCAGTACGACCAAAACAAGAAAAAGATGGACGACTTCAACAATATGCTGAAAGAAAATCCTCATGCTCCTGGGTTGGTGACAGGTCTTGTGACCAAGAAAAATGCTGATGGTGGCGACTTTAACCTTATCGACTACCTGATAGACGAGCTGGGTCAGGACTACATCGAAGCTATCAATGGTGACGAGGAGGCAAGGAAACGCTTGAAGGCTAGCGAGAAGGAAAAGCTCGATGCGAGTGAGAAGCTAGCCAAGGGCAAGGAGAAACTTGCAGCCAACATGGAGCAAGAGGATAAGGAGCTTGATGAAGCCATGAAGGAAGCCAAGATTAAGCCTGAGTCTATCAATGACCTGATAGAATGGATGTACAAGCGTAGCGAGGATGGCGAAGACCACGATGATGATGGATTCGTATGGAGAGCTGTCCGGTATGACTTGAAGAAGGCAGACTTCTTGCGCCTCTTCCAGATCAAGGACTTTGACAAGGCTGTTACTGATGCTGAGGAGCGAGGCTATAAGCGTGGCAAGAACGAGAAAATAGACCAGCAGAAGCAGCTTCATGATGGAAGACAGGGTGGCAAGAAGAACATCAACATCAATGGTGGCGGTGGTGCTCCTGCACTTCCAAAAGAGAAGAGCCGGACGGAACAGGTGTACAGCAAGATGGTTGGCATGTAGGTTTCAATTAAGAATTTATAATTAATAATTAATAGTTTAAAAATTAGCAGATTATGAAACAGTTTAAGAAATGGTTTGGATTCATGATGGCGATTTTCGTCATGATTCTGAGTGGTGGCAGCTCTTATGCTATGGCAGAAACTCCTCCTAATATTCCAGCAGGTGAAGGTGGCGGTGGCCCTACAGGTCCAACTGATGGGCCAGGTGTTGGTGGCACGGGTCCAAAGTGGCAGGGTGGTAGCCAAGAGCAGCAGGAGAAGATGAACAACTGGGACTACTATGTGGCTCATGTAAACCCTACCGTGGTGGAGATGAAGCTGGAGAGTTGCCCAATCGACCAGATTCTTCGAGCCTCGAAGCGAATGACTCCTGTGGACAGTAACCGCATCGAGTACTATTCCATCGGTCAGCGACCAATCAAAACAAAATTGACGGAAAAGGTTAATAAAACCACAAATGGTGGTTCTGTAACCTTGAAGGTGGAGAACCCTACCGTATTCGGTGTAGGCGACATTATCATGGTGAACAGCTATCTGGGCTTTAAGGACAATGGTACTGACCGAAGCGAAATGATTCCTTTGCAGTTGCGTGTAACTGAGGTAGACAATGACGGAAACCCTACATGCTATGCGCTGAACGGTAAGAAGAACAATGCACGCGGAAACAGAGACCTTCCAGAGGATATTGCTGTAGGTACTGTTGTAATGCGACTGGGACGAGCTGCTGGTGAAAAAGAGGTAGAGACAGGTAGCTACTACTCTATGCCTGATAAGAGCTTCCAGTATTGCCAGCGATTCATCATGCAGGTGGAGGAGTCTCTTATCGACCGTATGAGCAAGACCCAGGTACAGTGGGACTTCACACGCCAGGAGAAGATGGCTATGGACGATATGCGACAGGGTCAGGAATTGAGCGGACTGTTTGGTTATCGCTCTATGTCGAACGGAGGCAAGGATGTAGGTCTAGTCTATACCATGGGTGGCATCTTCTGGGAAGCAGGTAAGGATTTGCAGATTGGACACTGGGAGCCAAAGATGCGTAAGCAGGCTGATGGTACTCTTGTTCCTGTAACCGTAAAAGTGACCGTACCTGATGGGACTTCTGGAACAAAGGAAGAGGTAAAGCAGGTATATGAGTATGTGATTAGCGAGAAGGAGTTGACCCAGTTTATTGCATCCATGTTGAAGGGTGCAGGTAACTCCAGCCGTACCAAGTTGCTCTTCGTAGACAACCTGATTTATCAGGCATTTGCTAATCTCCGCTCTAACAAGCGTATCATTACCCAGACCGAAAAGGACTACCAGGGATGGAAACTTGACTTCGAGAAGTTTGAGAGCATGGGAACTAAGATTCTCATCTATCGCCATGATGCTTTTAACTCCTGGGGTATGGATGGTAGAGCCTTCTGCCTGGATGCTCGTTATCTTGACAAATATGTATTCGGTACTTGGTCACGTAACGAGTTTAACGCCAAGGATCTCCTGATTCGCAACACTGCAGGTGTGGTTATGGAAGAGTATAGTTGCTGGGTTCTGACATTCCCAGATGCCCATGCACGTGTATCTCGTCCAACTTTCACCGAAGACGGTGTGACCGATGAGCAGATTCAGGAGGCTGCTTAATCATCGTAAAATGGAGCTGATAGTTTTCTAACATATATCAAAAATCGGGGATAGTTGAGGCTGTAATGGTCTCGCTATCCCTTCACCCATAAACACAAAAGATATGTATAGATTTGTAGCAAACAGTATGCTCATCTTTGTGGTGACTCTGCCTAGCGGTCTTATCAAGAGCGTGGAGTTTGAACGGTGCAGTAACAATGCTTATTCATACCTCACGGACAATAAGCAGGTGGCAGACTGCATCAGAAAGCATCCGCTAACGAAGGCTGGGCGTATCATCGATGAGAGTCAGCCCGAAGAGGTGCAGGTGCAGAAGCATGAAGAAGAGCATGTGACGAACGAGAACGCCCTTCGCTTCGAGAATATCACCAAGGCGAAGAACTATCTTGCCAAGACCTTTGGCGTAGATACGAGAAAGCTGAAAAACCCCCAGAGCGTGAAGGACGAGGCGAAGAAAAACGGCGTGGAGATGGATTTCTAACATTTATAATATAATAATGTATATGGAAGCGTTGATGAGCGAACTAGTTTTAGAGGTGCGGAAGGCCATCAGTGAGATAAGCCATGATGACATGAATGACCTCATCGTGGATGACACTGATGTCATCATCCGTCAGTGCCTGGAGTCGGCGGCTAACATGTTGCTTGTTGAGGCTCCAGCTGATTTTCTTATTCCACAGCATGTGAAGGCATCCGTGTCGGGCGTGGAGCAAGATTACACGTCAATCCAGTACAAATACACCGATGGACATGGCTATCTCATCGTTCCCGAGGACTTCTTGCGCCTATATGAGTTGAGGCTGAGAAGTTGGCAGCAGAGCTTGTATGAGTTGTTGCCGATACAGAGCCGGGAGGCTAGGATGCAAGCCACACGGTGGGGGCGTGGCACGCCTCAGAAGCCAAGGGGATTCCTGACCGTGCGCGGTGGCAACCGTGTGCTGATGTACTTCACGGCAGGGCGGTACAGCAGCCATGTCTCTGGTACGGTGGATAATGTCTATGACCATCTAGTGGAAGTCTTTACATATATTCCGAAGGCTAAGGTGGAGGCCGTCGGCGATGATTCGAGACTGACCGTTGCGCTCCTGGACATTTGCCGCCAAAACGTGATATACCGTGCGGCGAGCATCTACTTGGGCAGTAACCAGCAAGCCGATTTGGCTGAGCGATTTAGTAAACTTTCAAATTTTAGCTGATATGGATAAGAACTCCTTGCATTTTAAGGGGACGTACAGGAACGTGTATGAGGTCAACAGGGCATATCCGAACGGAGGTGTCGATGGGGACTATGTGGATATTAACGGATGGCAGCATTGGTGGAATCCTGAACGTGGGACGTGGTGCGTGAACGAGAACCGTGATTCCTATTGGGACGAGGTGCTTTCAACCGTTCAAAACTTATTGTTTTCAAAGGCTTGTGTCAGCGAGAGCGATTTTCCTCTGAACCCAACGGACGAGGAGAAACGGTTTGGCTATTTCTACAATGGCGAGCTTTATCTTTGGACTGGTACGAACGGAACGGTTCGAAACGGTCAGTACAGAAGCTTTGGCGTGGTGCAAGGTGAGCGTGGTGTGGGCGTGAGCAGCATCGCACAGACTTCCACGTCAAACGTGGATGGTGGAAAGAATGAAATCACCGTGACCTTGACGAATGGTGATTCATACAAGTTCTTCACATACAACGGCACAGGACGCAACAAGGGATATTATTACAGAACCCTTGACGAGCTGAAGCAAGCAGTGCCATCGCCTACCGTGACCGATTGGGCGATAGTCGATGGCAGTGTTTACGTGTGTGACGAGGCAGGTGTGTGGAAGGACACCACCTATTCATGGAAACCCATCAAGTTGAATCCGTTTGTGACGGAGCTGAACAAGATGGATATGCCGACATCAACTGGCTACCTCTATTGGAATGGTCAATCTTTCGGATGGAAGACTCCTGTTGTGAACAATGGTGGTGGCAATACAGGCGGTGGTACAAGCATCGACCTCTCTGAGTACAGTTGGTGGGGAAGAAAGTTTGACCCTGCGTCTAAGTCGATTACAGGCGAAATGTCTAGTGTCACAGGTATAGAGTTCCAATCAACCAATGGAGAAACAGTCATCAGAAAGAAACTCCATCTTGACAAGAACGGTGACTTGTGCTTTGACGGAAACTTCTATGCCACTGGTGGCATAACGGCTCTTGGCAGCGGTGGCGGTACATCGGGAGGCGGTGGTGGCAGCACGACTGGCGGAATCAGAATCAAGCGCAATGGTAGTACCTTGAAAGATAGTAATGGTGATGTCTTATCATGCACTAGTATTAACTTTAAATATGGTGAAAATTGGAACTCTACCCCAATACTTATAAATAGCGACAATGAAATATCGGTTGATTTGTCTGTTGTTGCCAATAATGGTAATGGTAGCTCATCTTCATCCAGCTATCCGTTAACTATATACAATGGTTCATCGAATACTGACTATATTACTTATGATGGTAGTTCTTCTGCATATTTAAAGTTCAAAAACGGTTTTTCTATATCAAAGGTAGGTTTAGGTTATGAGATTTCTGTTTCTGGTGGTGGAAGTGGCGTTGCTCTAAATCCTACTATGAGTGCAATGAATGACCAGTTAGACAAAACTTCGTATGGTACTCCTCAATTTCTTTATTGGGATGGTTCTAAATATACTTGGAAAAATGAATCTGAAATTAGTGGTGGTGGTTCTAGTAGTAGAATAAATACCATCAAATTGTTTAACTCTTTAGGAGGTGAATTTGACACTGTGAATCTAGGCAGTGCAACTGCTATTGGATTTATGGCAGGTGACAATGTTACTTTACAAGCAGTTGTTAAGGACTACACAAATGTCATAAAGATTTCTGCTAAAGGTGGGTCTAGTACAGGTGGTAGTGTTGATTTAAGTAGCTATCTAACTAAGACAGAAGCTTCTACTATTTATGCAGCTAAATCTCATAGTCATTCAGTTAGTGACATACCAGATTTTATAGAGAATGTTAAAACTACTAAGATAGACAATGCCACAAATGCTGACAAAGCAAAGCAGTTGGCAAATCCACGACTAATTTGGGGACAGAGCTTCAATGGAACTGGTGACATCAATGGCAACTTGAAAATGGGTTCGGCAGGAGGTGGTAGTATTCAGCTTTGGATGAACAACGGCAATATGCTTGACCGCACAAACAATACACTTCATATTGGTTATGGACTGAAAGAATCGTCTGATGGAGAGATAAATTTGGATGCCAATGTAACAAAGGTTTATACCGACAATTATAGCAAGCACTATGATTTCAAGAGCAATGTCTTCGATGTTAATTCAAACCAAATACATTTTGGTTCTGAAACTAATGGTGGAAGAATATCTTGGGATGCAGCCAATAATGCTTTCAAAATAGAAGGAAATGTTTATGCTACTGGAGGTATAACCGCACTTGGTGTAAGTAATAGTGCTACTACAAGTAATAATGTTGACTTTACGTTCAAGAGTGTTACTGCAAAAACTTTCAATGTTATTAATGTTATTCAGCTATCTGATACTCTTAACTTAAATAGGGATGGCAATGACCTTTACTTAGCTAGTACAGATGTTACTTCGCCTAGTTATATATATCTTGATGGTATGGACAAAAATTATAGTTTAGATTCACAAGGAGATGCTCATTTTAATAGTTTGAGTTGTGACTATCTCATTGTTCCTGGGGATGATCCTGAGGCTAAGGCTGTAGGTTTTCAAATTATTAATGTAACAGAAAGAACTTTTACTATTCAATTTGATTGCCGTGACCACACATATCAATTTACTCCATCTGAAGATGCTGTTATAGTAATCTAAAATGTTATGAGTTGAAGAGCTGCTTTATATGCTAGTATATATGCAGGTAAGTCTCATCATAATAGATGTATGTTTGGTATATGTATAACTGAGAATATGTATTTAGATATATCTGTTATTGATGATGGTACTATAGGTGTTGAACATTTAAAGAAAGGAATTGTATGAAGAAATTTATTCAATGGTTGGCAAAGGTATTCAATGCCAACATAACAACAGAGAAAGTAGTAACCAAGGAGGTAGTAAAGGAAGTTCCTGTTGAGAAAGTGGTGACGAAGGAGGTAATTAAATACCTTACTAATGGTACTATTAAAGGTGATGTTAATGTAGTAGGCAATCTTTCTGTTGAAGGAAGTATTACAGCTACTGGTGGTATAACTTGTTTAAAATAATAAATTATGATAAACGACGATGAAGTGATTCAAGCTCCTGTCAGCATTGATGACGTTCAAAAAGTACTTAATACTAATGATAACGATATAGGTAGTTTGTGTACTAATACTAGTATTAATATGTGGTCTAAACATAAACCAGTAAAAGGTGGTGGATTGTTTAGTACCAATATTGTAGATAAAGGTATTAAAATTCCATATACTACAACCATAATTGACTTTATGAAGTTAATTACTAATGGTAGAACTTTAGACTGGTCTTATGATAAACCTACAGGAGGTGAATATAGTCCTTATAGACTTGCTGATTTTAATGGTTACGACCATTTTGCTAATTGTAGGTTTTATTATTTAGATAATCAAAATCTAGCATTTGATTTTGATACAGATAGTTATTTACAAATTAATATTGAAACTATAAAAGACGGTGATGCAGGAGTTGATACTCAACTTACTATAGATGATTTAAATATATCTAAGTATTATTTGGGTGCTGCTATAGAATATAACAATAATATAATTACTATTGTGACAAACACTACCCCTTTAGCTAATAGTAGTGTATTGAAAATTCCTAAGATTAAATTAGCAGATTTAAACACGGGTGGTAATACTACTTATTATGTAAACCTATACCCATTTCTATATACAGATGGAAGTGACGGTAGTGGGCTAACAAAGTATTGTGCTATTCCATTCAAAACTGCAACTAATGGGCAACCTACATTTACAAGATACCCTTTAGAATTAGAAATTAATACATCTGCAAATTCTGTTCTAAATAATGCTTTTATTGGACTTAGAGCTACATCTGGAAATTTATATAACTATTATGGTAAAGATAGTTTTGTAAATTCAGATGGTAGTATAAAAGGCTATTTAAAGATTAATGCGAGGAAAGAATATAACGGTGCTACTTATATAAAGGCCACTATTGATAATAGTAATAATAGTTCTGCTCTAACGTTGAGAGCTTCAAATTTAGAATTTGAAATAAGTGGTAGTAATACTGCAGGCAATTCTTATATACTTAACGATGGTGTAGTTATGCTTTTATCTAACAATGGTGATATAATTAATGGCACAACTTCAGTAACTATTCCAGCCAGAACAACTCAAGAAGTTCTATTTAGTCTTAGTAATTTGTTTAATTATGGAGACCCCAATGAACAAGAGCAAAGACCTAGTTATCCTAACGATGGTCTTTATAAATGCTATGGTATATTTATTAAGTATAAAAATACTACTAATTATATAGCTGCTATGCCTGGTTTTTGCTTTAAACAAGATTCTAGCTATAATGGTAGTGGAGAATATGTTAGTGGTAATGTATAAAAGAATTAATGTCAGAATATTAACAATAACAATTTAAATATAATAATTATGAAGAAAATTAATTTCACTGCATTGCAGGTTGCAACAAGTATCAAGAAGGATGAGTATATAACCAAAGACATCAGAGAGGAGTTGGCTAATGCTATGTATCAAAATGCTAGAGGCATCGGATATATGGCATTGGCTATGAAGATATACAAGTCGGATGGTGAGGTTGAGCTTGACGATAAGGAGTTCAAGCTGTTGATGGACTTCGGACAGGGATTCCCTCTCTTCTACCAAGATGCCCTGGGACTACTCGAAGAGGAGAAGAAGTAACGCAAACTACTATTTGTTTCAAAATGAGAAAAATAGAAAGAATTTTTGTTCATTGTACAGCTGGCTCGCAACGTCAGAGCATCGAGGATCTCAAGGCTGAATTTCGTCTGAAGGGTTGGAAATATCCTGGTTATCATTACGTGGTTGACATCAATGGTGGCATCCATCAGCTTCTCGCCATAGAGCTGGTCAGCAACGGAGTCAAGGGCTATAACTCCTCTGCTATCAACGTTGCCTATATGGGTGGCATCGACAGCCACGGCAAGCCTATCGACAACCGCACTCCAGATCAAAAGGATGCTCTCATTTTGCTGCTTCATAGACTTAAGCAACAATTCCCGGATGCAAAGATCATGGGGCACAGAGACATTTGGGGGACAGACTGCAAGAAATGGAAGAAGTATTGTCCTTGTTTTGATGCCATGTCTGAATATAAGGATATAGAATAAAAGATGTTAGATAGATAAAAAAAGGGGAGTGTTGCTTAGCACTCCCTTTTCTTGTATATAGGCTATAATTTTCTTATTCATAAATTTGAATGTTTAATTGGTGCAATTATACGAATAATTTGCTTACAGATTGTTACTTTAGCAAAGTTTAACTTTAAAATTTTACTCAAAATGAATTGATTTGAGCAAAAAAATGTAATTTTGTCAAAAACGTAGATATAGGCAAAAGGAGGTTTTTTAATGACAGAAGAACAAAAAGTCGAAGTCCAACGGTTGATAAAGGACATTGATGTGACGGAACTGATGGGAATGCTTATGAAGCATGGCAACAGGTATTCAAGGAGAATCTTGAAATTCTTCAGATGGTTCTGCAAGTATGTGCCTTTCATCATCATGTGTTTTCATGCGTATGGTATATGGGATTTTAGCCAGCATCCTCGTGAAATGTTTATTCCTTATGAAGAGAATTTTCCCTGTTATCTTTTCATTTATTTTATGGTCTATATTCTTCCGATGGTGACAATTCTGGCTAGTAGATTTTTCTTTTTGTGCTGGTGGTATAGAATACCTTTCTTCTATTTCTTCGGCATTAATTCTGCACATCTTGTTGAATGGAACTGGTACACCACTAAGGATATGATAGATTCTTGCTATACGGTGATGGCCGTAACAGCTATGTTCTATCTGTATGCTTTTGCAGATATGATTATCAATAGAACGAAGATAGGAAGGAAAATTTGCAAATAATAGAGGACTTGTAAAATTATTGATATATGGAAAAAATGTTGAATTATGAGACCCTGGGAAATGCGTTGAAGGCGATGAGCGATGCTTGCTTCAAGGCTGCAGAACAGCAGAAGAATGGAGAGAAGGTTACGGCTTGCGGAATGAGCGATGATGATCTGGACAATCTTTGTGAGCAGATTCCGTATATGCTGAACCCTTATATGACTGCCGGGCAGGTGAAGAAAGAGGCACATATCAGCGAATCTACGCTAAGAAGGGCTATTGCTGATGGTGAGCTGGAGAGCGTGGGGAACGCTGGGGATCATTCTCATTTTTTCAAGAAATGGGATGTTAGAGAGTTTATCAAGAAAAGGCTGAAAAGAAACAAGTAGAAAAGGAGAGAGGCGAGAGATTGCTTCTCTCTTTTTTATGCTCTAAAACATACAATTTTTGCCTTAAATTATATACAATTATATACAATATTCTTGCGAAAATATATATACGATGGTTTTGATATGGGTCTATGTCATGTTAAAGCGTTGATAATCAGTTGATAAAAGAATTTTTGATAGAGTTATTAAAGAATTTGCCAGTTCCTCGTATCTTTGCTGCCGTAATCGATTACATGTGTGAATAAACAAAATGTACAACTTTTATTTCTTTAGGAATTATGGCAGAAGAAGTAATTAAGACTACCTCTTGTTGCAACGATGCAATGATGGGCGGTCTGCTTGGAGCGATGGCAAATCGTGACAGCAATCCTTTGGCAATGGCGGCTATGATGCGTAACCGTGACGATGATGATATGTGGAACAATCCTTTCGCCTACATGATGATGATGGGCATGATGCGCTATATGTATGGTGCAGACTGGAACAATCGTGACAATGGCGCAGACGTGCAGCGTGCGGAGATTCAGGGTCAAATCGAGAGTTTGCGCAACCAGATGGCAGACAACCAGAATAGCAACTTGCTGATGGGTGCCATCCAGGGTAACGGCAACGACCTTAAGATGTTGGCAAGCAATCTGAACTGTGACTTCAACGCCTTGCAGAACTCTATCTGTGGCATCCAGGCTGGCATCCAGCAGCTTGGTGGTCAGGTAGGATTCTCGGCAGAGCGAGTGATCAACGCCATTTCGCAGGGTAACTTGCAGATGACAATTGCGCTTAAGGATTGCTGCTGCCAGACTCAGCAGAACATCATCAAGATGGGGTACGACAACCAGCTTGGTCAGAAGGACATCGTTAACCAGATGCAGCAGGGCTTTAGCTATACCAACACAGGTATAGAAAGAGCAGCTTCGAATCTCGGTTTCCAGCTGCAGCAAGACAAGTGTGACGTCATCCGTGCAGGTGAGAACAACACCCAGCGCATCATCGACACCTTGACAGGGCATTGGAGCCAGGAGCAAGCTAACGAGATTCAGGACTTGAAGTTTAAGAACTCACAGCTGCAGCAGAACATCTACCTTGCCAATCTGATGAATGGCGGTTGCGGATGTGGCGCAGGTGTAGCAGGTGGCTATCAGTAAAAAAGTAAAGAATGAAACAGAAGCGTAGTGGTATGAACAAGATTTCTCCAGTGGGTTTGGCTACTACAGCATTGGTAGCCAACCAAGTTTCAGTCTTAGCTACTTACAATGAGAAGCTTTGCAGACCTTATTGCGTGAATGGCAGTGTGCAGCCACAGACAAGCATAACCTACAGTTATGAGCAGCCTATCCTGAATGGCACAACGGTGTTTGTGCCTATCGTGGCGACAATCTCCATCATTTCGCCTGTAATAGGCAACAGAAACGTGATGAGAGCGCAGCCTTTGATTTACACGGAAAGATGGGTAGCTTCTTTCCAAGGGCAGACAGCACTGCCAACGGCTGTAACTATCGCCAGTGTTGGCAGAACGCAAAAGGCTAACGATGTGGTATGCGGAAAGGCTAGAGGCCTGAGCATATTTGACAGTCTAACCGTAGCATTGACTACAGCTTAGTATCATTATGGAGGGAAATGGTGGATGGTGTGTAAGCCATCGTTTCCCTCGCATTATCCATTTAAAACGATACGATTATGATATTTAAAGATTTAAAGGCAGGTTTCCCAGTCTTTTTGTTTGACCGGGCGACTAGAAAATTCAAGCAGGGTAAAGTGATGAATGCTCCAAGCCCTGATATTAGTGGTAGCAAACCCAACATGATGCCACAGATGCCTGGCATGCCAAACTTTGGCACCATGAACGTGAAGGTGAATGTTCAGACGGAAGACGGAAAGCAGTCAACCTATTCGGTAGTTGATACTGAGCAAACAGCATACAGCGACACCCTTGTAATCTCTTGTAGTAAGGAGAGTATCATCAACGAGGTAAACGCATTGAAGAACCAAGCCAATGACATCATCAATAAGATGCCGGACTTCGAGCAGACCGTAAAGGACTGTGATCAACTTCTCTCAGAGTTGGACACAACGTTTCGTGACCAGCAGAGAACCAATGAAAGACTCGACCAGATGGAGAACAAGCTGGACGAGATTTTCAAATTTGTCAAATCACAAAAACAAGAATGATATGAACTTAGTAGAACTTATCACAAAATATCAGAGTGACGCCACACCGGAGCAGATGGTGCAGGTAACCAAAATCATCGGCAAGTTTGTGGCGATGCATGCCGAGGAAGATGATCTCCTGAAACTGTATAAGGAGATTTATGGGGTTGTGGGTAACGGCCACTTCAACGACTTCTTTGCTGAGGCTCAGATTAAGAAGATGGTGTTTGAGGATGACAAGGAGGTAGAGCATCGTGCTCCTTACTATACCGCAGCCAAGACGCAGGAAATCTATGAGACGGTGAAGGACGAGATCAGACCTTACAACCAATGGGATTTTGCCGTGGTGCTGAACATGATCTACTCTGACAACTATAATCTGATGAAGAAATGGTTCCCGGAGGACAGCGAAGAGCAGTTGATGGACAAGATGGTGGATCTTGCCGTAAATTGGCTGAGGGATGATGATAACCCTTATGGCCATTGTAAGGCTTGGGGGTACTTTAACTAAGTGAAGAGTGAAGAACGAAGAGTGAAGAATCAATTTGCTCTTCTAGAAATGATTCCATAACACCTAGAGATATATAAAAGAAAACTATCAGAAGAAGAGAATGCAGGCTTTATTAGGGGCTTGTGTTCTCTTTTTCGTATGAAGTTGCTGAACTTATCACTGATAATCGGGAATGATGGCTTAAATTTGCATCGTTTCCATAACGGAGTGGGGACGGATAAATGAAAAAGAAAATGAATGATATTCGAGGTTACTTAATTGGGACGATATGGACTTTTCTGAGTCTGCTAGTTCCCATCAGGGATTTTATGATTGCCATGATGGTATTGTTCGGGCTGAACCTGGTGTTCGGTATCGTGGCTGCAGTGTTTAACGGTGAAGAATGGAGCTGGAAGAAATTCGGCATGTTCTTCGTATGCTGTGCAGTGTTCTTCGTGACGGTGGCTGCATTGTTTATTATCGGTCACTTCCTGCATTCTGATACTGAGGCTCTGTTTTGCGTGAAGTGGGTGTGTATAGCTGCAACCTATCTGTTCACGACCAACATATTGAAGAACCTGAGACGGATGTTAGTGTCAGATACGCCCTTTTATAAACTTGTGGACTATGCTTATTATGCGCTGACACTTGGATTCGTAGAGAAATTCCCGATGTTTAAGAGATACCAAGAACATAAAAACAATAAAGAAAATGGAAATGAAGGAAATAACTAAGGAGCAGATACTGAAGATTATGCCGAATGCGAAAAATAGGGTAGATAAATATTTGCCTTATTTCAACAAATTGGCAGAGAAGTATCACATCAATACAAAATTACGATGGGCGCACTTCCTTGCCCAGATAGCGCATGAAAGCGGTGAACTTCTTTATACCCATGAACTAGGAAAGAACTCTTATTTCACGAAGTATGAGAAGGGATCACTTGGAAAGATGCTCGGCAACACGCATGAGGGCGATGGTGCCAAGTATAAGGGCAGAGGCTTCATCCAGTTGACCGGCCGAAGTAACTACTCAATATTCCAGGTATACAGTATGCAGCCTGTGTTGGAGCATCCGGAGTTGCTGGAACAGCCGGAACTTTGCGTTGACGTATCGATGTGGTTCTGGGAGACGCATGGGCTGAACGAACTGGCTGATGCGGATAATGTGTTGAGAATTACGAAAAAGATAAATGGAGGCACAAACGGACTGGTTAGCAGAAAGAAGTATCTTGCCAGGGCTATGGTTGCCTTATAAACAGAATAGCTTATGAAATCGAAACATTTAATTATCTATCTGTTCGTTTGGATAGCGTATTTCTCAATGTTGTTTCTGACGAGTTGTAAGACGAAGACTGTGACGCAGGAGCACTATATCACAGACAACACCGTGAGCAAGGGCTTGGATGCCAGTTGGCAGGAGCGGTTTATCTCAGCCTTCGAGCAGATGGCTACATACCGTAACCGGGAGCATGAGACTTCGACAAAGGAGACAACTCATACAAAGGATAGTACTTCAACCACTGTAGACCAGAACGGAAAGCCTATCAAAACAGAAAGTTGGCACTCTGTTGTGACCAACAGGAACACAAAAGAGGTGCTGAGGCTAAAGGATTCCATTAACATCATATCTAAGAAGGTAGATAAATATCAACTTCTTATGGTTCAAAAAGATTCGCTGATTCGGTTAAAGCAAGACTCTATTAACATTATGAGGCGAGAACTAACCAAGAATGAGCAGCGACTTGTGACTATAGGGAAGGTAAGTCTTTTTGCGTTAGTAGGTATCATCATGGCCATCACAACAGGTATTCTTGTTTGGTTATGGCATCGTAGAAAAAATGTGATCAAATATGAAGACAATAACAATTAAAATCATCAAGAAAAGCGTAATGTACGTGGTAGAGGGACTATCTGTCACCATTGCGCAGCATAACCCGGAGGTGGACTTTCAGACCGTCTGGGCGAGCGATGGCGAGGAAGCGAAACTGGATATATACTATCGGGAGGCGATAACCGACCTGGAAAACTTCTTGGCAAGATTCTCTTCTTCGACCACACAGCAGTTTGACCTACAGGCACTGGCTGATGATTTCTCAATCACCATCAAGACTTTAGTTTATTGGCCACCTAGGCTAAGTGGGGTCCTTACCAACCAAATACAGAACTATCTGGTTCATGCTATCCTTGCCGGATGGCTGAGCGACTTCCCGGATATGAACCATACGGACTATGCCAGCATGGGAGCAAGTGACCTGGAAGCTATCAAAGAGGTGCTGCTAAAGAAGGATTTTAGCTTTGCTGAGGCTGCAAGAATTGCTGATGATACAGAGAAAGAAGGATCTTCGGCTGTGGATGCTGAGGCTAGAAATGGGGATGCGGTAGACAAGGATGAGCAGAGAGGGGTGAAAGGCTCTGAGCGCAACCCTGACTTTGTTTCGCAGCATTTTCATCAAGACTTCGTGGACTGGAGCGGAGGCAGCCCACCTTTCGAACTGAGATAATTTTTTCTTCAATATAAATAATTGCAATTATGGATGGAAAATTGATTACATTGAATTTTAGCATGGAGCAGGTATGCAATGACATACTTGCCAGATGCTATGTATTGAGCCAGGGACTGGTGGATGATGCGCAGAAGGACATCAGAGCCACTATTGAAAGCCCTGACAGTAAAGAGACTCGCAGCATTATCAACCGCGCAGTAACAGAAGCCATCGGCAATATCAAGGTGGCAGCTCAGCGTTATCTGACCTCAGGTAGAGTGGAGGATAACAACAACCTGGAGCGACTGGTGAAGGGTACAAGAAAATATGTGTACACCGATAACAAGAACGGAACTTGGACGGAGGTAGTAACCACAAGCATCATCGGTCAGGAAGATGAGGAAGTGACTTCTACCGTAACTAAGGCTGGTAATGATCGGGAGGAAAGTATCTATGAGACTGTTACCCTGAAACTGGAGATCCCGAACTGGAATGTGGCTGTGACGGATGCCTTGAAGAGCCACTGCCACAGATACATCGTAGACTACGTGATGAGCCAGTTCCTGATGGATCAGTTTGCGGATAAGGCTGGAACGTATGGAGAAAGCGCTACCGCTGACTACAATAACATCAAGAGCGACTTGCTGAGCCGGGATAACTATACGCTGAGACGGCCTAGCTTTACTTAAGAGGCGGACTTGGGGGCTATCTGGGACCAGGCGATGGAATCGCCTGGAACGGTGACTTTTTATTTTTGAGGCTATTCTTTTTCTTCATTATTTTGGGTGTTTATGGAAAGAGCCTTCGCTATCGGGATTCTCCTGATTTGCGAAGGCTCTTATTTTTTCTGGCTAGAACTTGTTGAAGCGACGGATGACTTCGAGGCTAGTTGCGAAATATTGGTTCATGGATTTCATCTTCAGGTATAGGGCGATGCGGAAGAAACGATAGCTGTGAGTAGCCATGTAGCTGGACTTCATGCCGCCCAAGCGACCGATGTAATGCCAATTCTGATTATCATTGCTACCATATAACCACATGATTGGTATGCTGCCAGACGTGAGGGAATGGATATAGCCTGTAATGGAATCAGGTACGTTATCTTCATCGAACTTCAAGGTACGAGTAACTATGATACCATGATACTCTGTTGGATCTTCGTAATCGTAACCCTTATCAAGCACCATCACGCTGCCATCCCTATATTGTATGTAGGGGTGTGGGTAGGAATTGATTGACGTGAGCACGTTCTGTATAAGGAAAGTGCTCCAGGCATTATCCTTGATAGAATAGCAGAGGGCTACGGTATCGGCAGAGGCTTCCTTGGTCTGCTGGCTGACATCCAGGCAGAAGATGCGAGAGTTCTTGTAATCGTAGATAACCTGGCATCGCTGGAAGAAATCTATAGGCGAGGAGGTGAAATCTATGAGCTGGCGCATCTGTGCCTTGATGGTCTTGGTGGCTGCATCATCGCCTTCGGCAGCAATGAAGAAGTTGAAGAACTTGCCAAGATTGCTTACTATATTGAAGTCTGGGCCATCCAAGACATCTGACATGGAAACCACCTGAGACTCTGCTATGCGACTGAGGGAGCGATTTGTGGCGAAGAGCACGGACTGGTCTAGCTGGGTGATGGACTTCGGATTGCTGCAGACCTCACGGCTGATAGGGTGGATGCTGCTATAGGTGCCTTGGGAGGAGACTTCCAACGCCCAGATACCATCGGTGGAGAACGCCATGAGAGGGTACTGACCAAACTGCCCCTGACTGAGGGCACGCGTGGTGGAGGCTATGCCCTGAATGATGCCGATACCTACGGTGTTGATTCCGTTCAGAGGGAAATAGAAAGGGTTATCGGACTCTGAAGTGTAGATCTTGTTGCTCATATCGACTACATCATCTACGGAATAGGAGAAGGAGGATATGCGATATTTGGATGGACTGTATGAGAAATCGCCCATGTGCATAGCGCCATTCAACTCATTGCATTCCTTCAGGACAAACTCATAAATGTCACCACCGTCTGTGAATATGATCATCTTCTCGGCACGTGAATCCGGGTAGAACTTAGGCATATTGATGAGCGTGTAAAGTTCGGTCTTGATGTTAGAGCCGGAACATTCTACATACTTGAAGCCTTCCGTGGTTTTGAGCTGCACGACAATCTTGCTGATGGTGACATTGCTACCATTATAGAAGTTAGAAGGATATGGAGGATATGGGAACATTTCGAAAGGAGAGAAGCCTGAAAACAGTTTCTCGCTCATGCCATAGAGATTCAAGCGATGATTGTAGGCATAAGTGCCTTTGGCAAAGAGACTGTTGTGGGTTTTGTAGTCGTCTTTCATCTGTTCCTGAGTGGATATGTTATAGACTGCAGACTTATCCACCGGCACTTCTGCATGGTAGGCAGTTGACAACTCATCCACCTGCAGTGATGCCACCTTATAGAGGGCAGAGGTGTTCTTGATCTTGTCGGCATAGGCTGAATCGGAGAGCGATGGGATGTTGACAGTGATGACACCATAGCCACGCAGTTTACCATTAAGAGTACGAGTAGATATGGATTCGAAGAGACCTTTTCCCAATCCGTAGCATGCTTCTGTAACATTGAAAGAAACTACTTTCTCACTTTGGTCTGCCTTAAGAATCGGGGTGGAAATAAATATGTCGACCGACTTGATGATGTCGTTCCACTGTTTCAGCTCCTGGATGAGAGAATAGCTTCTGATGGTGTATTGGAGGGATACGTTACGAGGATAATATGTCATGGTAAGTTTGTTGACCTTCATAGAGAATACCGATTCGCCGCTGGAATCGGTTATTCTTTGCTCAAAAGAATCATCATACTCAAAATCCTTTGCGCCTGTGACTTCTGATCCTACCGGATTTTCCGGCTTGGTACTTTTAGCCCAGCCATTGGTATAATAGACCTTGAAATTGTTTGGCACCAGGACTGGCATGAGGACTGGCGCAGAGTGCATAATCATTGTGCCATCGTAAAGCCGATAACAATAACGCACCAAGAAATTGGCATAAAAACGTCCGTTCTTGGCTATGAGATTGTTAGTACGATTGATTAACGCCCAAAGGCTCTGGGTAATATCCGACTGTTTTTCTTCCTTGATGCTATATGCAGTCTGTCCGGGAGAATGGAAATCAGCAGATGCCTTGGCAGCAGAAAGAACATCGGCAGAACTGACGGTGGTTTGTTGCCAAACATAGTCGGTCTCGTCTATGCTACCAGTTGTTACCAATCCACCTCCATGGGTATAGGATTCCGTATGGTTGTATGACAGACCGAAGGAAATAGGAAGAAATGGTGGTTTCTGCCCAAGATAATAGTAAGAGCCTTCTTTCCACTGGGCATAGTGGATGCCATCGGTGGCGGTGATGATGAGGGTATTGCCTATGGAGTTGATGGAGAGTATGGTGGAACCGTAGTCGAAGGACTTGATCGGGGTGGATGAGCCTAGCGTGCCATCCTGCATGAACCAATAGATGGAGGATGAGGCTATGGCTATGAGGTGGTGATAACTGCCAGTTTCGTGAACATATAAAATCTTAGCCACCTCACCATTAACGGTGAGGGGCTGAGAGAGGGGTGTGCCAGCGACAATGGCAGGGCGTAATGCACCATCGTGCAGCTCTAAATTGCCACAGAGGGCCAGTGCACCGTTTTCTACTGCCATTTCATCGGGAGTGAGGCTGAGACCTTTGTATCTGATTGATTGTTGCATCTTTCTTAATGTTTAATGTGTTGTGCTTAATGTTTAATTATCGGCAATGGGATGGGTCGGCACGATTGACTACTGCCAAAGCCTGAATGATGTCATTGCATATCATGATGTTTTCGAGGTGGTCAGAGACTACCAAGTCTATCTCCTGAGTATCAGGTGGAATGCCTGGTATATGATTGAAGAGTTCCTTGACGGTGCTGGCGCTACAACCGTGGAGTTGAGACTTGCGCCCATATAGAGGGATAGCAAGATTATGGCTGGAAGACTTGACAATGTACATCTGAGAGTCATGGAATAAGAAGATGATCTTATCTCCTCGCTCCAAACCAAGAAGTTTAATTGGGGATGAGCGCAAGGTGATGCGCCCATTCTTGTTGAGGGTTAGCCCACGCTTTTGATGGCGTGGACGGTTGAGGATGTAAATATCAGTTTCGTTCTGCATAATCTGTAGGTTTGTGGAGCCAGAAACGGAAGTAGTCGTTTTCGGCATCCTGGTTACGTACTTTTACATATTCCCTGGTAACGTAGAAATGCTTCTTGCGAAGGGTTGGGTTGAGGTTGTAATCATTCAACATCATGGCTGGCTCTACTCTGCCATCGAAGGAAATTTCATACCAGTAGCGATGGAGAAAGAACCATGGACGAAGACGGACCTCCTGAATGGTGGTGTAATTACTCTTGTCTGCCCGGCACGGTACGATGCTCCAGCTACCATCCTGCCAATGCTCTGTGGTCACTTCTCCACCTGGTGCCATTTCATGTTTCTTGATGATTGACTTCTGAATCTTAACGATCAGGCAAACATCAGCCGTGAAAACTTTAGCCATTTTTCCATGGCAGAGCATGACGAAGCGGCCTTTCTTATCGGGGAGGAGGCTACGCTGCTTGCCGGGACGATTGATAACGCAGACGGTGGAAAGGAACTTCTTGCGGGCCATGGTAAGGAAGTCGGGTAGTTTTGCCTTGGCGTGCATACGGTCGAGAACCTTCTGGACCTTCTTGAAATTCTTGTCGGCTTGGGTCTCATGCAGGGTGATGGGGTCCTGAGGCTCTTGGGTCTGCTGCTCACGTATCTTCTTGACATGTTCACGAACTTGCTTTCTGGAAGGAATTTCGAGAAGGTGACCAGTCTTCTTGTCGAGTTTATAATTTGACTTTTGCTGTGTCATATTGATTGTGCTTTAGATGTTACCTCTGTTGATGCAGATGATTTCGAAATGATGATTGTCGCAAATATCGCAGCCGTTGGGCATACGATGGTTGAATGAGCAAGGTATGTGCTCCTTGAACAAATCGCAGTTAAGGCAATGATCTGGGACTTCTTCATGCTCTAAGTTGCCTTCAACATGTGGGGTGGAGGATTCCTTGTTGGGAACTGCCCGGACAATGCGCCCGAAGAGATCATAGAACTCTCCCGGCATGACGCTGGTTGCTTCTCTGAGAGAAGGAAGGGTGTAACCCATCTTGCGGATGAACCAGAGACGGAGATAAATGATGAAACGTTTCAACTTTTTCATATATGATTGATGTTATATATTAATAATCTGGGTAAAGGTACGAGAAAAATGAGGATAAAAAGTGATAACTTGCGCAACTTAGCTTGTTGAGAACCAAATTGCGCAAGAATTGTCAGTGATTACTCGGTTTTACCGTCCTTCTCTTTCTGCTTAGTGGAAGGCTCATGCTCGAAGACATCAAAAATCTTGGTCTCGCTGAGGCTCTTCAACTCATAGTCTATCATGGTCTTGCCCATAACCTCGTCTACATAACGCTTGGCACGTTCGATGCTCTTGGCTTGGATGAGGTAGTTGACATAGGTACGCTTCTCCTTATCCTTCTTTTCATCAATGGTGATGAAAGCCAAACGAGCCTTGAACCAAAGATCATCGTCATCAATATCAGAGAAGAAAATCTCGTTGTAGTTGGCAGGGTTGATGTTGGCAATCTTAAGTACACCAGATACATAGACTGCCATGTTATCGATGATACTTGCTTCTGCCTCGGTGAAGGAGAGGGCATCAACAACATACAGCTCGTTTACCAATTTATCGCTTCCATCCTCCTGGGTCTTCTCATAGCGTACCTTGCACTCGAACCATGTGCTTGTACGAGAGCGGAGGGAAGAACCATTACCTGTGCCAATGAAGGACTCCTTTGGCTGGTTCTGAGACTTGTCTTGTGTCTTAGCCTCTTCCTGAGGCTTTTTTTTCTGTCTTGTTCATAATCTTAAGAATTTAAATTGTTATTAATAATTTTGTCTATCTCTTCCTGAGGTAGCTCTTTTCCGTCTTTGCCAAGATATTCCTTGCAGATGAAATACATGGTGCCAGGAGGGTCGGGATGGCGGTAGTGGAAATTCAACTCTATATTGGCAAGCTGCTCATCCGAGGAATTAAAGATAGAACGAGCCTGATGTGCTCTTGGCATACGTTCCATGACGTGGTACTGGATGATGTAGCCATCTTTCTTTATCTGCTCGTCTTTGAGAAGAATGAGCATCTTATCTATCTTTGCTTCTTTCTCCTTGATGGTCTTGAAGAGGGAGTTGACCAGCTCCTTGTCGGGCTGTGGCTTCTTCTTCTCTTGGAAATATTGGATGGTTGAGGCTCTAAGTTCTGCCACCAGAAGGAAAAATCTTCCGTTGTCGTTCTGAGGGACATCATTTCCGTCTGCCTTCATGATGATGCCATCAACACGCTTTTCAAGTTCGATGGACTGGCGCAGTATCTTCTTATCGCGGTGTGCCCAATATTCCTTTTCCGTGGTTCGCATAGCTGAAACCAGCTTGCGAAAGGATAATACTGTTTCTTCACTCATATCTTATTTGATACCTAAAGTTTGTTTGACTTTTCTGATGCGTTCCTGCTCCTTGGGGAGGAGGTTACCTTTTTCGTCTATTCGGCAGAGGAGTCTGAGGTTGTTTCCTCCTTTGGACAAACGTACCCATTTGTGACAGCCATCATGCTCTATCTGATGGTTGCGCTTCTGTGCCTCATGGAGAAGGCGCTGCTGGCGCTCTTCGTGGGAGACCTTGGAAACTTCATTTTGTACTCTGTTCATAATGCTACTTGTCTTCTGATTCTGAGTTCAATATCTCAAGGCGAGCTTTCAGGGCATCGAAGTAGAGGTTCATACCGTGATATTGGGATAGCAGTAATGAACCCTGTTCCGGTCCGATTTTCTTGGCAATATTTGCAAAGCCATTATCCTGGATAAACTTATGGAGTTTCAGCAAGCGTATTCTCAACTCTTTGAACTCGATTTCCAGACGGTCCTTGAAGTCTTCTGCTATCTTGTACGACTTCTCGAACACATCTTTTGGGGACCAGGAATCGTATGTACTGCCATCTGGGTTGATGTACTGGACGTGATAGCCTTCTCTCCATTCGTGGCCGTCTTTATTGGCTCTTGCAAAGCCTTTCTCTACTGCGACAGATTCATTCATCGGTTCTGCCTTGACCGTTTTGGTACCTTTGTACTGCTTTAAAGTTGTTTCTTCCATAATTAATAATGTTTAAAATGTTTATAGTTCTATTACTTCTGCTTTGTCGGCAGGAATGTCGTAATAAGGGATGGAATATCCTTTGTCCTTCATTTCGTCTGGGAGATAGCAGCGGTAGTATTTTCCGTAGAAGTTTTGCCATTTCTCCTTGACAGTGAGTATTGTTCCAGCCGGAAGCTCAGGCTTCGGCTTGAATGAAGAACGAGGATAACATCCTGTTTCATGCTCATCTGCTGCACAACAGCATGAGGAATAACATAAATGAATCTTCATACGCTACACCTCCATTTCTGAGTTTAGACCAAGGAATAAGAGGATATGTTGTAACTCATGCAAATATTTGAAACTGCATAGGTTTACACCTCTCCAATACATAGTCCAATTCTTCACATTTTTCCAGATTTCATAACAATCATTTTCTATATGTTTGTAAATATGACTATGATTGACTACTTGCCTATAGCCGTTCTTCTCTAGTATGGAAGGAGTAAGAGAGATAGGAACAATATCCTTCACCCATGCACCACTATCACAAAATAGGAATCCATCATCTACAATGGTTTTTCCTTTTAAGTTGGAAAGAGTGACAGAACCTTTCAGTTCAGTGAATGCATTTCCATCTTCCAACGCTCTATATTTATCAGGATTACTTTCTGTGACCTGGTAAACGATGCCCTTTTTGGTTCCGACAGGAATGCCGTTGGTCATAACCAAATCACCTGGTATATAAATAGTCTTTTCCATATTCTTGCTTTGATATTTTACTTTTTTATGGGACCAGCGATAGAATCGCTGGGAACGGTGGCTTTTACCCCATTCTTCTTGTTTTCAAAATAATCAAACGTTTATTGCGTTTAACTAGATTTTCTAACTTTTTCATATCAGATAAATACTTATCCACAGTCTTCATTGTTCTTTTCATACGCTACTTATTCACTTTGACTAAATTTTTGAGATTGTTGAAAGCCTCATAGTCTTCCTTGCTAATTTCAAGGTAATTGTCGAACTGGATAGTGGCAGGATCAGCTATCTCTGAATATCCTTCATTAATCACCTTGATAGCCTTCATTAGAGGGAACAATGCTGAGCCATCATCCTTCATGAAGGTAAAGTCAACCTTACACCATGTGTTGGCTATGTCTTTGCGCATGAATGATGCGGCTACATAAAAATATCTTTTCTTCATATTGCTTCTTGTTTTAATTGTTTGTTTATTGCTTCCTGAGCAAGGATTTGCTGCCAGTTGGCTTCATGATAATTTCTTGCCTCCTGTTTTTCAGAAAGCTGAGGATCGCAGCCACCGAAACAATAGGAATCCCATTTCTCATACTCCTTCATAGTATGTGGAGGCTTGGAGCCAGGAGTGGCTGGAATGTAATCCTTGGCAAACTCCTTGGGGATAACTTTATCTATTGTTGAGGCTACTGGGTCGATGATTTCGTATTGAATAATACGGTTCTTTCTCTTTTTAGAAGATCTGTAAATCGGTCTTACCCAACAGATATTCCCCCTGTAGCTAGACATAAGTCTAGAGAAATAATAGGGTTTCCATATTCGATTGTCCCGGAAAGCCCAGCAGACGCCTGTAGGGGAATCTCGGTTATAATTAGCACTATCTGACTTCCAGCAATGGTTGTAGCCGAGGTCGCTGATGTGGCTATGTACACAGAACTTGCACATCCTCATTTTCTCCTGATCAGCAACTGATGGCGTTGGCTTCATCAGGTTTTGTTTGATGTAATTGCCCATAGATATATACTTTAAAGTTCAACCGTTGCATCAACATATTCCTCTTTGCAATTACAACACGGAGAGATTACGATAGTGATGTTCTCGTCAATACGGAAGTAAGCCCAAACCACGCTATCTTCTTTAGCTTTTGAGAGAAGTGTAATGTGATCTTTTCCAAGAAGAAATAGAGCATCAATTATTGATTTTATATGATTATTGTTAATAAAGAAACCATCCAGTTTTATGACAGCATCCCATTCTGGCTTATAACACTTTCTGATATTTCGCTTGAAAAAACCAAAACCATCGCAGGAAGGACAGCCAAAATCTTTATAATGGGTATTTCCTTTCTTGTCTAGATACTCCCATTCTACAGAACCTGTACCATTACATTCGTCGCAATCTTCCATATCATATTCCTCATCTTCTACTTTCGGCAGAGAATCGTATGCTTTCTGTAGGCTTAAAAGAGGAATATTCAGTTCTTGCTCTGCTACTGGAGGAAATTTCATATCGAACATTTCTGTTCTCTCATACTCGCCTTGGCAAACTTCTGCATTGATGTAGATAGCCTTTTTGCCATCAGAAGCAAAAACCTTGTTGTCTTTGAGAAGAGGCATTGCAGAGAGGCTTCCTTTGCTATAGAACAGTCCGAGCAGTTTCTGTTCGTCTACATTTTCATATCCTATCATAGTTCATCCTCCTTGGTAGTTTTACGTTTCCATTCCCCACAACATTCCCAGTGGAAGCGATGATGGCCGAAGTCGTTGCATGTTCCGCTGTACTTACTTTTTGCTGTAGGCCGGAAAAACTTGCAGCTCTTGCAAGAGCGATTGCAGTGAGTGTAAACTAGATAGATGTATGTGCTGGCCATAACAACCAGGCACAGCATGATGATGATGAATCCGATTTCCATATTACTTCTTGTTTTTAATGATTTTGTTTAATACTTGCTTGTTGTGCTCAGTATCATCATTGATGAGGTGATAGGAGCGAACTTTCTCGAAGGCGTTGACTTCGGCTGCTTGCATGTAAGCCTTGACCACATCGATGAAATCTTCTAGGGAACGACAGAGGGCGTACTTGTAGCCAGCGCACTGCCAATAGCCCTGGAAGCGTTTCTGATTGGCAGACTGATTGTTGGTCTTGCCATACTTCAATTCGATGCCCAAGCCGAAGTAAACTTCTGGGTTCTCGTAGATGATGCCTGTCTTGCCATCCTTCATGGAAGGGAGAGCAAGGATGAGGTCGGGAACGCCTGGGACCACGCCCGATGCTGCATTGATGGCTAGCTTCTTGCCACTGGTAGCACCGTCTGCCTCGTTCTTGGGATGGAAGAGGAGTGTGGAGAAAGCTGGGTACTGTAGTCGAAACCATCGTACACAGGCTATCTGCAACTGACCTTCACGCTGCACCTTCTTCTGTTTGGTAGCAGATTTCTTGGTGTATTCAGGATAATTGCCGTTGAGGCGGTCGATTAATTCTTGTCTGTCCATAATCGTATGAATTAAATTGTTTGTTACTTGTATCTTAGTCGCTGAGGAGAGACTGGAGATAATTCTGAGTCTGATCATCCAAGTCGGCCAGTGACTGTTCTTCTTCTGCCACCGATGGATTCCAGACGATGCCCAGTTTAGCTAGAGTGCCATTCTTGTAGGCATCTTTCACCATCTTTGCCATCGAGCCATTCGGGTTCTTCTTGGCGGCTTCTATCCAGCTTAGATACTTCTGCCGTAGGGCTTCGGTCTGTTCTTTCTCCTCAGCCTTTTTGCGCTCTTCTTTCATTCTGAGGCGAGCTTCTATTTCCTCGTTGGTCTCCTGGCGTTGAGGCTGTGGAGGAGAAGGTGGTGGAGAACTTGAATGCTGAGGCTTCTTCCCGGCTGAGGCTACAACTGTAGGATTGTCGAAGGTTCCTTCCATCAGAGCCTCGTAGTTCTTCGGATTGAAGAGCCAGTTGAAGGAGATATAGCATCCACCATCCTTGCGCCCAGATAGAAGGTCGGAATCGAGTGCCTTGCGAAGCATCGGCTCAATGTCCTCGAAGGAGTAATCAGAGATAAACTTGGCGACTAGCTTCTTGCGGTCGGGAGTCATCTTCGAGATTGGCTTTACCTGCGTGCCCAGGAAAAGGCGATTGAAGAGCCTTAACACTTCCGAGAATTGAGTTTCAGCATCCCCCGATTTTTTTTCTTTTTCTTTTTTTTGTGTTTGGGGGTGGGCTTTCTCTTTTCTTTGTTTGTTTTCTTTTATAGGGGTTTCAGGGGAAAGATTTTCTTTTATTTGTTTCTTTTCTCTTACTTCTGTGCCCTTGGCTATGTCCTTATCTGTGCCCTTGACTATCTCTAAATCTTCGGAATCACCTTTATTTAAAGGGGTTTCGGGATTGTTAATCTGTGCCCTATACTGTGCCTTTTGGTGTGCCCCTTGTTTAGGGTGTGCCCTGGAGCGTGCCCCATCTTTGCCCTTAATCGTGCCCCTATCTGTGCCCTTGTTGTCTTGAAGAACCGCTGCACAATCTTGTGTATCAGTAACTTGCGAAGTTAAAATCTGTGCCCCTGATTGTGCCCCTATCTGTGCCCTAAAGAGTGCCCCATTCTGTGCCCCAAGTGGGTTTTGATAGGGTAGTATGCAGTGGGAGAGGGGATGCGAACTGTTAACATACACTATTGTTGAGGCTTTAGGGGAGCTGCATTTTGTGATGATTCGCTCCTGTATGAGAACATCGATGGCACAGCGGATAGACTTGACCGAGGTATGGAGCCGATCAGCCAACATACGTAAGGAGAGCGTAGCAGCGGAAGCCTCATTGTGGGTGGCAGACAGGAGCACGTAGATGAGCACCTGTACCACCACCGGACGATGAAAGTAACGCCACTGCAGCAGCTCTGGAGTAAGAATGTAGCCATCTGTTTTCATTTGCTGTTTCTTTTATTTGGAATATAGAATTTACGATTTCTATCATTTGTTGTTTTCTTCTGCCTCGATGGCACGGAATATCTCGTAAGCCACTTGTGGGACCCAGGCATTGCCGTAAGCCTTTATGGATTCTTGTCGCCACTTGGGGAAAGAAATGGTAAGGCTGTCCACATCAAAGGGAATCCCATCATTTCCTCTACAAACAGGGGATTGAGTTGGGAAGTTCCGCCACCTACTTTGTGGGCTATCTGCTCCGCCAAGTTGGCATTCTCCTTGTTGTGGCTCTTCAAAGAATCCATTGTCATTGTACTTCTGAGACCATCTGTTGCACTTGGAGTGAGGAGAAGACCGTTGACCGCCAAGGCTGTTAGTCCTTGCCCCATCTGGGAATTGGGATTGATGGTCTTGGTGAACTTCGTGGCTTCTATGCTGCAAGGAGTGGGAAGCAAGCCTTTTCGAGCGGCGAGTGCCAAGGTTGGGCGTTCTGCTGCATTCGGTGAAAGGCTCTTGTTTATTCTTCCTCCTCCTTTGTCGAGTGCCGTGGGCGTAGGAAGAAGCTGTGCCACTGCCATGTCTTCTAGACCCAAGCTGTGGTCGGTCTTGCCCTTCTTTGGATTTATTCGCCCTCTCTCGTTGATTTCCATATCCTTGTGAGGAATGTCCATCGCATTGGGTGTGGGTAGAAGGTCTAGCGGAACAAATTCCGTCTTGCCCTTCTTGTTGCACAGTTTCAGCCCTTGGGTCTGAACGGTGGGCAATAATCCAGACTCGGTCTCTTCTGTGCGGTGCTCCGATGGCACAAGCTGGAATAACAATCGGTTGGACGGAATATCCTTCGGCTTCGAGGTCTGCACAGATTTTGTCGAGGGTGAATCGGCTTTCCTCTCTGTATAGGTGATTCTCTTCGAAAAGATAGTCTGTGCGTCCCATCTGAGTGACTTGGCAGGACTCCACCATCGTCTTGATGCCAGCAACGTTTTCACCAACGACCCAAGTGGGGTGTATCTGCCGTATCGCTCGAAGCATCTGAGGCCAGAGGTAGCGGTTATCGTCCGCTCCCTTTCTTCGACCAGCGAGGGAGAAGGGTTGGCATGGGAATCCTCCGGTGAGAACATCGACTTTTCCCTGCCACTGATGGAAGTCTGTTTTGGTAATGTCTTCATAACTTTCTGAATTTGGGAACCAGTATTGGAGCACCTTGCGAGGGAACTCTTGTATCTCGCAATGGAAGAGGTTCTGCCATCCCATCATGGATGCCGCGACCTCAGCACCACCGATTCCGCTGAATAAACTAGCGTGATTCATATTGCTTACTTTTGTTTCTGTTGTGTTCCAGGAGCCACTGTAGGTGAGCAGCCTTAGAAGGATCACGGAACAGGGATTTTGCTTTATCTATATCTGGATTTAGCATTATCTTCTTTTCTTTCTTTGCTGCTGCTCTTTTCTTCTGATAGTATCTACGCTGGTACTCCTTCACCTTTTCGGGGTGATTCTGTCTCCAGCTCTTAGATTTTTCCAGCAATTTTTCTTTGTTGCGCTGATAGTATCTCTGATAATATCCAGTGCCGTTGGCTCGTTTCTTGGCTGCATTTTCCCGATATAGCTTTTGCTTTTCGGGATGATCCTTGATGTATTTGCGAGAATAGGCGAGCATTTTATCACGATGCTTAAGATAGTATTCTCGCTGCCGTGCTATGCTGTCTGACTTTGCTTTTTCTGATTCCATGATGATTGAAATTATATAAAAACCACATTTCTGTTTACCTAAAATTGGCCAGCGGTGAATGCCATTTTCTCATTACCTTCGTATTTAATGCATTGGACAAAGTCACCTACCCGCCCGGTAGACAATAGCAAAGCGTTGTACCTGTATGGGGAATCACCGATACGTGTTTGTACAAAGATTGCTGGTCTCCATTTATGTTCATCTTGGTTACGCACAAGAACCTTATCGAAGGTCTTGAATGATGGATGCTCCTTGATTTCCTTCCAAAGAGTGAAAGCATTTTGAAACAAGATGACTTCTTCATCAGTCGCTTCTCGCAGTTCCTTGTTTGTACTTATGCGAAGGTCAAATGCCTGATCGGTAACGAAGTTCTCGGTCTCAATCTCATACTGATTGCCGAATGTCAATGTGTCTTGACTCTCGTTCTTGGCGATGAGTTTGCCTATGATGGTCAACTCTCCATCCTCGTCCTCTTCGTGGAAGACGTAAAGGCTTCCAAGTTCGAAGTCTGGCATTGTCTGTTTGTTGTTCTGTTCCATATTGTCCTCCAACTCTTTAAGTGCCTCCTCTAAATTATTGCGAGCCATTTCACAAAACCTTACAGTAAGTAAATCGCCAGATAACTGTTCTTTGGCACGTTTAATATACTCAATAGCTTTTTCTTTGTTCATTTCTTATCCTCCTTTGCCTTTAAGTATCTTCGTTCAAAACTTTTGAACTGCCTGTTTATAGCATGAGCTTCTTCATCGAAGCCTTCATCTAAAGTACCAGACATAGCCATAAGGGATTCTGTTGCTTGAAAAAATGCATTAAAGTCCTTTTCTGTTACATTCATTTTTGCCATATTATCTTCTTTTATATCCTTTGTAGGATGGTTAGTAAATCTATTTTTCATTCACACGGCAGTTTCTTCTGATGATGCACGTATCTTTTGTGCTTAAGGCAATACTTGCCATTGATGCAGTTACGCCCATCATGGCAGAGGAGGCACTTGCGAGCTGCATAGGTGCTCTTATTTCTGGAATTGCTCATAATAGTAAGTTACTATCTGATGCTCGGTAGGCTGAAAGCCATTACGAGTGGTAAGAGTATCTACTATCTCATCATAGGTACTCTGAGGCATCTGTAAAATGAGATTCTCATCATGATAGCCCTGAGAGAGTTTACTGAGGCAGAGCCATCCAAGGACTAGCCAGATGGCAATGCAGAAGATGGTCTTAATTGTTTTCATAACTTTATCTTATTTGGGACACAGATAGTCTTGAACTTGGCAGGCACAGGCTTCCAGCTCTGATACTTTGTATTCGTGGCGAGTGATTTTGCCATTTCTGCCTCTAGCAAAATCCTTCACCTTTCCTTCACGTTTCCAGCGCTCAACATTTTTTCTTCCGTAGATGTCGTATGCCTTGGCTTGTGTGAGGAACGGACGTTTACCCACAGCCTTGCAGACTTCTTCTTTCACAACGTTGCGTATGGCTGACAGGAATGTATCAAAGGATAGCATCTTATCTGCAAACTGGATTTGTACTACTTCGTTCATGAGACTATTGTTTTTATTTGGTTCTTGTAACTGTGATGATCTCTTTCTCCCGGTTGATTTTGGTTCTGAACTTACGACAGTAAATTACACCTAATTCCGAGCAGGTTGTCTTGATCGTTCTCATTCTCTGGATAGGGAAACTGATTGATTTACCCAACTCCAGTTCTCTGATCTGAGGTCTGAGTGGTACTTTTTCTTCTGACATATTGCTTGATTTTAATTATTATTTTATTAGTTGGAAATCGTAAACGAAAACGAATGGGTTACTTGCCCATGTATCTTTTCCTGAAATCTTATCAATGAGTATAGCGAATGGATTTCTTGGCGTACTATAGGTTGCAGATTCATCTGTGATGCTATAGAAATGCGCCTTGTTTATTTTACTCTCAAAATCTACAATACCTTCTGCAAGGCAGTCTTCTTCGCTGATGTCCTGCAATCGTTCTATTCTCACATTAGTGATATGAATGTGATAAGGCATGAGGTCTGCCTTAACGAACATTTTGTTTTTGCAACCTTTCTCGTATTTAATATACTCTAATGGCATCCCATGAATGCCACAAAGGCGATAGAACTCATCATTGTCTGCAAGGTCTATGTATCTTTGCGCAATAGCTACATTTTCTCCAACCTTGTATGGTGAATGTTCCAATGCGTAATCAAGCATTTCTTTCAGTTCTTTACCCTCTGCTTTATAAAGTCGGTCTTTACAAGATTTCTTCCAAGCAGCAATAGATTCTTTTGCCCAACCTTCGTACGTGTACAAACGCTCGAATAGCATTGTAGGATTCAGAATACGTCTTGTCTGAGTCTTGCGACCTTCCAGAACTGCTTGGGTGAGACCGTACTGGTCATTGAACATTATCTTTTTCATTTTGTGCCTCCTTCCTCTTTGGTAGGAACTAAGTCCTTGATGTAAGCCCAGTAAGCGAAGCGGAAATCTTTGCGGATGATTCCGTTCCACTTCATCTTATCGCTTATGTTGAAAGTATCATAAAACTTATGCAGGCATTTTTGTTCTAAGTTTATAAGAACCGGATGAGTGAAGTTTTTGGAAACACCGATGATAAAGGTGTGCAAATTTTCTGGAACTTCCTTTGCTTTATGCCATGATTGGCTGAGGCTGATGTATTCCACCTCATTTTCATAACACCAAGGGTACAAATCTTTTGGAACCTTATTTTTGTGTCCAATCCAATATTCTTTATATGAAACATTTCCTACGGCCATTAAGCCTGAGTCGTGTATCAAAGAATTTGTTCGAACCCATAACCTTTTAGGCGCATCGGGAACTTTTTTATCTTCATTCTTCATTTTTCTTCAAATTTATTTGGTACTTATGTATTTATTTACTAACTTTATGGTGCAAAAGTACAATAAACTTTTTGAAAGTGTATGGTTTGGTGGGCATTATTAGTATATATTAACCCACTTTGTTGAACATTTAAAGGATTTTAATATGAATGTGCAAAGAATAGTGGACATTATAACGTCCAACAAACTTAGCAAAATTGATATTGCTTCTAGGATGAAGGTTAGTCGAACTACGTTGGATAACCTTCTGAACGGTGCTGATGTGAAGGTTAGTACAGTTGAAAACCTTGCTGAAGTCCTTGGTGTAGATGTTGCTGAGTTTTTTAGTTCAGATAAGAAAACGCCTTCTTTAGCTAACAACAGTAATGTGGCTGATATGAATGAACTGGAGAGAGAAGTGATAGCCCTTCGTGCAGAAAATAAGGTACTCAGAGAGATCCAGGGACTTTCTGAAAGAAATCAGGTACATGTAGGATAGTAAAAATGTTGAGATAATGGGTTTTAGTAAAGAGGATTTTAATAAGTTTCTGCCAAAGCGTAATGGAAAATCATGTTTTGGATCAAATAAAAAAGCTTTTAATACGGATTCCATAGGTAGGGTTTCTGTATATGGTTTCTATGCTGGTATGTCTAGCAAGTTGTTCTTTACTAAATTATGCGCATTAACTTATAAAACATTAACGTTTCATAGTTATTATAGCAAAGAAGAAATAATAAAGTTTCTAGAGAAGTGGAATTTCCTTTTTGAGCAGTCAGATAAATCTGTTAGTATAATAATTAATGATTGCTTTGATGCCCAATGTTTGGGTAATTTCCATCTACATCTTCTTTATAGTATAGAGAAGGGTTGTTTAGATGCAATCCTTATTTCGAAAAATACAGATTCGGAAGATGCGACAAATATATTATATGATAAATTTGTACATTTCTTTAAAAACTCATTGTCTAAGACTAATTTGGGCGAAAATTTGTATTGGAATGAATCTGAACATGAAGAAGATTTTTTCGCATATAATGACATATATTCGGTAATTTGTAATAGGCAACCATATTCTAGAGATAGTACACATCGAGAGATATTGGTAATCTTTTCTTATGAATTTAGGGATTGCTTCGCCTTTAATCAAAAACATCTTGAGCTTGTAGAAATGTTAAATACGCAGGAACAAGATTTGTTTTATTATAAGAAAGAAATAGAGAACTTAAAAAAGAAAGAAAATATGGTTGATTCACAAATAAAAGATATAGATAGAAAGCTGAGGCTTTCAAAGAAGTTTTTTTGCTTTGGTCTAGTGACCTTCTGCATAGGTTTCTTGATGCTTGGCTTTGCAATAGGCAGGTTGTCTTCCTCTTCTAGTAATGCTGAGGCTGATAACTTCCAAACTGCCGAAACAGCAGGAGGCAACGTATATGTATCAGACAGTCCAGGTTCTAAGCGATACCACAAGGACAGAAATTGCCCAGCTCTTAAGAGAAGTACAGGCAAGATAACAAGAACAGATGAATCAAATGCCATCGACCAAGGAAAAACTTTGTGTGGATGGTGTGGAAAATAGATAATTATACAGTAAGGTAAGTTTAATCAATATAAATAAAGTAATTATGAAATTGAAGTTTATATTATTATTCATGATGTTTGCCTTGTTGTTGGTGACATCTTGCAGCAAAGATGATAATCAAGACGCATCAAGTAACTTCATAGAAGTTGATGGAGTTAAGGAACCTATATTAAAAATGGTGGCAGGAGATTACTCTATCATAGAGCAACAACCTACACGAGGTACTGGAGATTTTTATGGTTTTGAGTTAGTATCAAGTTCAAAGAGAAGTATAGAAGTCTTTCTTCCACACTATGAGACAGGAACAAAAATATCATTAAGCTCTTACACTGGATATACGATTTCCGGCTATGATAACTTTTGGATCAATTCTAAATCAGATGTGAGTGAAGATAGTTATTTGCAGATTTCTAAAAGAAACAACATATATACAGTCGATATTGTTGTGTCATTTAAGAAAAATGGTAAATATCATAACTTAAAGGCTCATTACGTAGGTGACATGGTTGTTGAGGATTGATAGTTATGATGTTTAGAAGTAAAATATAATTAATATAAAGTTTATAAATTGTTTCGAAAGAAACGCAGAAATGTTAGTAAATACAGTATATTATGAATTTGGTTTGGAAATTACTTAGGCAACATATCAGCATCTCGCAGTTTGCTGGTTTTGCTTTTGCCAATCTGTTTGGTATGCTGATTGTACTTTTTGGCTTTCAGTTTTATCAGGATGTCTTGCCTGTGTTCACCCAGCAGGATAGTTTTATGAAGGCTGATTATCTTATCATGAGTAAGAAAATCGGTATGGGGAATACAATCAGTGGTAGGACTAATAGTTTTGCGGGTAGTGAGATTGATGAGATTGCATCGCAGAAGTTTGTGAAGAAAATAGGTAAATTTACTTCTACTGAATACAAGGTGGATGCTTCTATGGGCGTGAACGGTGTGAATGTGCTCAACTCGGAACTGTTCTTCGAGAGTGTTCCGGATGGCTTTGTGGATGTTCCGCTGAAAGACTGGAAGTATGAGCCTGGGGCGCATGAGGTTCCGATTATTCTGCCTCGTACCTATATTAATATGTACAATTTCGGTTTTGCCCAGAGTCATTCTCTTCCTAAAATCAGTGATGGACTGATGGGCATGATTGATTTTCAGATTTTCATCCAGGCTGGGGGTAAGAAGGAACAGTTTAAGGGTAAGGTGATCGGTTTCTCTTCCCGTCTGAATACGATCCTTGTTCCTCAGGCGTTTATGGACTGGAGTAATCAGGAATTTGCCCCTGAAAATCATAGTGATCCTACCCGTTTGATTGTTGAGGTGGGAAATCCTGCGGATGAGAATATCAGTCAATATCTCGATAATCATGGTTATGAGGTGGAAACGGATAAGTTGGATGCTGAGAAGACGACTTATTTCCTCCGTATGATTGTCATGATGGTGATGGTCATCGGTCTGGTGATTTCTGCTTTGAGCTTCTATATTCTTATGCTGAGTATCTATCTGCTGGTTCAGAAAAACTCATCCAAGTTGGAGAATTTGCTGCTTATCGGCTATAGTCCAGCGCAGGTTTCAAGACCTTATCAGATATTGACAATGGGGCTGAATGTGGCTGTGCTGGTGATTGCCTGGGTGGCCCTTTTCTTTATCCGCAACTATTATATGGATTTTATTGAGGCCTTGTATCCTGATATGGAGGATGGCAGTATGCTGCCTGCCATAGGATTGGGAGCGGTATTGTTCCTGATAGTTTCGCTCCTCAATATTGTGGCGATTCGCAGAAAGGTAGGGAATATCTGGAAAAGAAAAGAATAATTGCTTGATATTATTCATAGTACGGCAAAAAGAAAAGTCATTTGTCAAGTCCTCTTATGTAGGGCTAACAAATGACTTTTTTATTTTCTTATTTCTTCAAATGCGTAAAAAGGTCTTTTTTCGGCATATCTGCCATGTATTTCTGTCTCAGTTTTTCGAAGAATGTCATGGAGTCATTGGAGAAACCATGTCCCTTCCAGGTGGAGGTGTTGGTAATCAGAATCCAGCATTGTCCATCAGGATATTTCAGGATGAGTGCGGATGTTCCAGAAAGCGAACCTGTTCTAATCCAAGGTCTTCCCTTGGCAGTGAAATTCCAACCGATAGAGAAATTATGATCAGGCTGTTCGCGGGTCATGAATTCTATGCTTTTCTTACTGAGAATGTCCTTGATATGTGGCATTCCGTCGATGCAGGCGATGAGTCTTGACAATTCTGCTGCCGAACCGCACCAGGCTCCCGCTCCTTCGAGTCTTGGAACATCGTTCTCTCCATAACAGCGAGGTACCATTCTGCCGCTATTGTTGTATTCATATACATTTTCAGAACCCTGATGCATGTAATATTTCACTTCGTTTGGACGGCGATCTTCGTAGTAAGTGCCTGCAATGTGCATATCATAGCAGCCTGCCGGATGCAAAATGTATTTCTGCATGAAGTCGGCATATTTCATTCCTGATTTTTTGGCGATGATTTCTGACAGGATCATATAGCCCAAATTGGAGTAGCATCTTCCTTCACCTGGAGTATAGCCGAGACGTCTTTTCAGCAGAATCTTCAGCAGTGTCTTGTGGTCGGGGGGAGTAGTGAGGTGATTTTGCATGATAATGTATCTTGTAGAGAACATCGGGTCGCCTGCTCCGTTGGTAAAACCTGCATTGTGTCTGAGCAACTGTTCTACGGTTATATCGTAGTATCTGTCGTCCTTGATGCTGTTGTTGTAGGTCGTATCATTGAGAATACCTTTCGGGCCAAATACTTTGTCGCTCATCCTGACTTTCTTCATCTCCACAAGTTTCATGATGCCTGCGGCAGTGATGAGTTTAGAAACAGAGGCGAATCTCATTACCATATTGGGTTCCATCAGGATACCTTTTTCTTTATCCGCATAACCAAATCCGCGGGCATAGAGGAGGGAATCGTTGCGGGAAATGACGAGCTGTGCTCCATTGATTTCCCATCTTTTCAGATAGAGCGCCACAAGAGAGTCCAACTCCTTGTATTCCTTTCCGTCTGACATCTTATTGTTTAATACCTTGTTCAGATGTATGCTTGTCACAGAATCCTTTTTCTCCGTTTCTGTACTTGTACACTTGCTGACGCATCCTCGCAGGCAGAAAGTGATGATGGCGAACAGGATGAGCAGGAGTGCTGCTATTCTTTTTGTCTTCAGTCTTCTTCTTCTTCTTTTCATTTTTCAAGGTTTATTCTTTAGAGTCATTTTTTTTGTTTAATTTCTTCAACCGCTTCTGGGCTTCTGGATGTTTCGGATAGAGTTCGAGGGCTTTTTTGTAATTATTGATGGCTGCCCCTTTCATATTCTCTTTCTCACATTCTTTTCCAAGAATCACAAATTCTGTAGCCAGTTTCTTGAGATAATTTTCCAACTTGTTTCTTTCTTCTTCTTTTTGTCTGATGATTTCTTTCAGTTGGGTATTTTCATCTTTCAAACGGTTCACAATGTCCAGCTTCCTCCGGATGAACCTTTTGGCAAGCGGCTTTTCTATATCATAGCGACTATGGATGGCAAGATAGAAATTATCAAGCGCTCCCTGCATATCTCCTTTGTCGAAGGCTTTAGCCGCATCGTGATATTGCTTGTCGGCCTTGCTTTGCTGCAAGGCATTGTTGATGATGTTGTGGTCGTTGTATTGACGCGCAAACTGTTTGACTTCATTTCTTACGAAGACTTCATTGTGACGGATGGGTTCCTGAAGGCTGATTCCTTCCAGACTGGTGCATCTGGAAAGTGCTACGTATGTCTGTCCGCCTGCAAATACGCCTCCTGTGAAGTCAATCTTTACCTGTTTGAAAGTGAGGCCCTGACTTTTGTGAACGGTGATGGCCCACGCCAATCTGAGTGGATATTGGGTATATCTGCCGATTTCCTCTTCTTCTATCTTTTTCTCTGTCTCATTGAAATGATAGCGCATATTGCTCCAGGCTGCCGGTTCCACCATCACATCTTCCCCGTTTTCTGTTCTTACATAGATTCGACTGTTTTCGTCGTCGTCAAATCCGATGATGGTTCCCAACGTTCCGTTTACCCATTGGTGGTCGATATCATTCTTGATGAAAATAACCTGGGCGCCAGTTTTCAGATAGAGTTCCATAGGGGTAGGAAGACTACTTTCTGGAAATTCGCCTTCGATGGTTCCCCTGAAGAGCGTAGGGGCTCCTGGGAGTTCTTTCAACTTGTTTTCATTGATGAAATCTACCGTGTCTCGTCGGGTGGATAAGGTGATTGCCAGTCGTGAGTCTCCTTCATCCAGAGTGACTCCCACACGCTCGTTGAGTTTCATGAGGTCGCAGTTTGCCACCTGACTGGTTCGGATATGATCGAGTATGTTGATGAATACAGGATCACTCTGCCGGTACACCTTTTTCAGTTCGATGCTGACCAATTGGAACTGGTAAAAAACTTTTGCATCAAAGAAAAAGTTGCTGGAATAAAAAGGGTTGAGCAGTTTCTTGTCGTCTTCCCTCACTACCGGTTCCAGCTGGTATATATCGCCCACCAAAAGCAACTGTTTTCCTCCGAAAGGTTCGCGCATATTGCGGTTGTAAACCCTTAGAATCTTGTCTATGAAGTCTATAATGTCAGCTCTTACCATACTGATCTCATCGATGATGATGAGTTCCACTTCTCTGAGAAGTTTGATTTTCTCTGAGTTGTATTTCATGGTGTTTCTCAGGTTGCGGACACTATATTTACTGTCGTTAGGAAGGAGGGGATAGAAGGGAAGTTTGAAAAAGCTATGTAGGGTAGAGCCTCCGGCGTTGATGGCAGCAATCCCCGTAGGTGCCAGCACCACGTGCTTTTTCTTCGTGTTTGCAGCGATATAGCGTAGGAATGTAGATTTACCCGTTCCTGCCTTTCCTGTAAGGAAAAGGGAGCGGTGCGTATATTGTATGATCTGCAAAGCATTTTGCAATTCTTCGTTCTGTAAATCTATATTCTCAGCCATATCGGTTATTCTTAAAAAGAGAATCGGCGGTTTCAGTTATATGACGGAAACCACCGATTGTCCTATTGTTTTGTAATCTATCTTTTAAAGTCTTGGCTTTTGGCAAGTTTACCTTTTTTCAAACTTATCTTTCGAAAGCCTTTTTGAAAGTTTTTCTTTTCAAGTTTTATCTTTCCAAGCCTTGTCTTTTGTCTGTTTTATAAATCGTCGAAATTGATGACTTGCTCTGCAGGTTTGGCTTTTTTCTTTTCTTTCTTCTCTTTCTTTTCTTTCTTTTCGCCATTCTCTTCCTGCTTCTTTTCACCATTTGCTTTCTCCTCAGAGTTTGAATTCTCGCGGACAACCGGGTTGCCGTTTTCATCGAGAATGATTTCCTCGTTCATGACAGCACTGTCTCTCCTTGTGGTATCCACTTTGACTTTCGGTGCATAACTTGCGCACATGTACATATCCTTGGTGATGTCGCCATCCTTCGGCTTGTCAAATTTTGCCCTATATTCCTTGAAGGCAGGATCTTTGAGTAAGGATTGCAGGAAGTAACCGCAGATAGGTAATGCCGTGCGTGAACCTTGTCCTAAAGCTCCTGTGCGGAAGTGGATGCAACGGTATTCTCCGCCTACCCAGGCACCGCAGACCAGTTTTGGACTTACACACATAAACCATGCGTCTGAATGGTTGTTTGAAGTACCTGTCTTTCCTCCAAATTCTGTATCCTTATAGTCGCCTACATATCCCCACAAGCTTTGTGAAGTTCCGCCTGGCTCCAGCATACCTCCTCTGAGAAGCTGCTGCATCAGGAAGGCGCTCTTGTATGGGATCACCTGTTCGGCAGTCGAAGGACCGGTATATACTTCCTTTCCGTCTCTGTCAACGATACGGGTAACGAGTACAGGGTCGTGATGCATACCGTTATTTGAGATGGTGCTATAGGCGCATGCCAATTCCAGCAGATTGACATCACTGGAACCGAGAGCCAATGATGGTTCGTCCTCCAAAGGACTGTTGATACCCATCTTCTGAGCTGTTTCTATGATGCGCTTGATGCCCATTTCCTGTCCAAGTCTTACGGCTACAGAGTTGATACTCTTGGCAAAAGCACCCTTCAATGGGATGGAATCACCCGAGAAAGAACCATTGGCATTGGATGGAGTCCATTTCACCATTTCATGTTTCTTCTTGTCATATACGTCCATGGAGATGTATTCATCACGACGCTTGTCGCAAGGTGTCAATCCCTGATTCATCGCCTCTGTATAGACAAAGAGCTTGAAGGTAGAACCCGGTTGGCGTTCTGCCGTAACCTTATCATATTTCCATGCATCGAAATCGATGTCTCCTACCCATGCTTTCACTGCACCTGTCTGAGGCTCCATTGCCACAAAAGCACAATGCATGAATGTAGTCATGTACTTGATGGAATCTTCTGAAGTCATCATCTTGGTGACTGTTCCCTTTTCATAGTCAAATACCTTGACAGGGTGAACCCATTCCTTATAATAATAGTTGACGGAATCTGGATTGTTAGGGAATTTTGCCATCAGATTCTTATAGAATGTCTGACGCTCTGCGATGCCCTGGATGAAATTTGGTATTTCCTTGTGGTTTTCGTCCTGCCAAGGATTCTGTCCCAACCATTCCCCTTCGCCAGCCTTACCTCGGTTGATGCTCCAGTGGCTGTTGAAATTCTTCTGAACCTGCTTCATCTGTTTTATGGCAGCTTCTTCAGCATATTTCTGCATACGGGTATCGATGGTGGTGTATATTTTCAGACCGCTGGAATAGAGGTCGTATCCTTCTTCTTCGCACCATCCTTTGAGGTAGTTGGCCACGGCTTCACGGAAGTATTTAGCCTGTCCGTCGTAGTTTTCCTCAACCTTAAAGTTCAGTTTGATAGGCAATTCCTTCAGTTCGTTATATTTTTCCTCCGACAGGTCTCCGTGTCTTACCATATTATATAATACGACATTTCTGCGGGCGAGACTGTTTTCCGGATTAGAACGAGGGTTGTAGTAGGTAGTGGCTTTCAGCATGCCCACTAACACTGCAGCCTGATCAGTAGTCATTTCTGTCGGAGAGGTATTGAAATAGGTCTTGGCAGCAGTCTTGATACCGTATGAATTGGAACCGAAATCCACAGTATTAGCATACATGGTGATGATTTCCTTTTTGCTATATACGGTTTCGAGTTTAGCTGCGATGATCCATTCCTTGCTCTTGATGATGAGGATGCGGAGAACAGGAATCTTGCCCAACAATCCTGTAGAGTATTGTGAGCGAACTCGGAACATGTTTTTAGCCAACTGTTGTGTGATGGTAGAAGCTCCACGAGCATCATGGTGCAAGAGTGCATCTTTTACTGCACCAAATAAGCCGATAGGGTCTATACCCAAGTGCTTGTAGAAGCGCTCATCCTCTGTATCTACAAGTGCTTTGAAGAAATCTGGGTTGACTTCCTCGTAAGTCACAGGCGTACGATTCTCATTAAAGTATTTACCGATGAGTTTGCCGTCGGCACTATAGATTTCAGAAGCCTCGCTTGTTTGAGGATTCATGATACCAGAAAAATAGCCTGGTGATTTTCCGAAGAGCCATAGGAAGTTGATATCTACTGCGCCAAGATACAGAATGAAGGCGATGATGCAACTCACCAGTCCAATGGCGGTTTTGGTGTACCATGCTTTGCCTCGATACAGATTTCTATACCAAGGCCAGAAGCCACAGAACTTGTGCCATAACCAGGCAAAAAAAGTCTTGAGTTTTTTCATATTTTTTATTGTTGAGGGCTATTGAAGGAAGTTTTCAGAAGCTTTCTGACTTTCTGAAGTCCTTATTGAACTGAGAATCGACTTTGCTTGTCTATTCAGAAGTCTTTATTGACTGAGAATCGGCTTGTGCCTGTCTATTCAGAAGTTCTTATTGACCTTAGAATCGATTTGATCTGTCTATTCAGAAGTCTTTAGAAAGCTTTTTGAATCTTTCTTTTCCTTTTCTAACCGTTTTTACGTGCAAAAATAGCAAAATTATTTCTTTTGCAAGCAGGTATCAATATAATTTATGATTTCTTTACTGTTGTCGGGGTGAAACCAGGTGATTTCTTCATCTCTTTTAAACCATGTCAGCTGCTTTCGCATGTATTCTCTACTATGCGACTGGATTTGCCGGATGGCTTCTTGCAGGTCTATTTCCCCATCGAAGTAGGCAAACATTTCTTTATATCCTACGGTTCTGAGGGCTGTCAGTCCTTTTTGAGAATATACGTTTCTTGCTTCCTGTTCAAGTCCTTCTTCCATCATCAGGAGTACTCTCTGGTTGATTCGCTCATAGAGTTCTGCTCTATCCCGGTTGAGTCCTATTTTGATGATGCGGAATGGTCTTTCTTTCTTCTCTGCAGTACGGAAGGAAGTGTATGTCTTGCCAGTTTGATGACAAATTTCAAGTGCATGAACTACTCTGCGTGGGTTTTTCTTATCTACGATGTTGTAGTGTTCTGGATCCATCTTTTGCAGTTCTTCCACCAGTTTTTCCAAACCTTCTTTTTCCAGTCTTTCCTTCATCCATTGGCGGATATCATCTCTTATAGTAGGAATATCATCAATTCCCTTGCAAACGGCATCAATATACATCATGCTACCGCCCGTGAGAAGTGCTGTATCGTGACTTTTGAATAGGTCGTTCTGTAGGAGATTCATTACATCTGCTTCATACATGGCTGCGCTGTAATAATCTTCTATATTGTGATTTCCTACAAAGTAATGGCGTATTCGCTTTTGCTGTTCTTCGGTTGGAGCGGCTGTTCCTATCGGTAGTTCTTTGAAAATCTGACGGGAATCGGCATTGATGATAGGGGTTTGCAAATGTTCTGCTATGGATAGGCAGAGTTCTGTTTTTCCTACACCTGTTGGGCCGAGAACAACAATGAGGGTCTTCATTTTTATTGTTTTAAAGTTTAAGATGATCATTCCCTTTTGGGAAAGGGAGTGCTTTCAGTTTTTTTGAACCTTCTGATTCTTGAAATCTTCTAAGATTCATTTGAACCTTCTGTCTTTCTGTCGCCAGAACTTAAAACTGAATGCACTTCCTCTATTTCTTCTATTTCAGATTCATTTTCTTTTTATAAACTTTTTCTAAAAAACTTTCTATCTTCAGGAATCCTTTTCTTCTTGAAATTTATTTCTTCCTTTTTGAAAGTCTTTTCTTTTTATCAGAAAATTATCTGATGATTCCTCGTTTTGATGTCTCTACGAAGTCGATGATGTATTGAATTTCAGGAGTAACATCAAGGTTGTTCTTGATTTCCTGAATACCTTCTTTCAGCACACCCTTAGAGTAGAGGAGACGATAAGCCTCATGGATACTCTGAATGAGTTCGTTGCTGAAACCGCGACGACGGAGACCTACGAGATTCAAACCACAATACTTTGTAGGTTCCTTTCCTGCAATAATATAAGGAGGAATATCCTGAGAGAAGCGGCAACCACCCTGAATCATCACGTAGCCTGCGATATGGCAGAACTGGTGAACGAGTACATTGGCACTTACGATAGCATTATCGTCAATCACTACTTCGCCTGCAAATTTTGTTGCATTACCGATGATACAGCCACTGCCCAACTCACAGTCGTGAGCCACGTGTACACATTCCATCAGGAGGTTATTGCTGCCCACAACGGTCTTGCCCTTAGAGGCAGTGCCACGAGAGATGGTTACGTTCTCACGGATACTATTGTTGTTGCCCACCTCGCAGATGGTTTCCTCGCCACGGAATTTGAGATCCTGTGGCTTGGTAGAGATGCTGGCACCTGGGAAAAATTCATTACCATTGCCGATGCGAGCACCTACATGTATTGTTACACTATTTTGAAGTACATTATTATCTCCTAGCACGGTGTTTTTGTCGATATAACAAAAAGGACCGATGATATTGTTGTCACCGAGTTTTGCCTCTGGATGAACAAATGCTAAAGGACTAATTTGATTCATATCTAATTCTCGTTATTATTTATTTTTTACAATCTGAGCGGTGAATGTTGCTTCTGCTACAACCTGATCGCCTACGAACATGTAACCTTTCATGCTGCTGATGCCATGACGTACTGGAGCCAACAACTCTACTCGGAAGAGCAGTGTATCGCCTGGAACTACCTTTTTGCGGAACTTCACGTCATCGAGTTTCATGAAGTAAGTACTCCAGCGCTCTGGTTCTTCCAACTGGTTGAGTACGAGTAAGCCGCCACACTGTGCCATTGCTTCTACCTGGAGTACACCTGGCATTACTGGTTCTTCAGGGAAGTGACCAGTGAAAAATGGTTCGTTGGCAGTTACGTTTTTCACACCCACAATGCTGGTAGGGCCCATAGCAATCACCTTGTCCACGAGCTGCATAGGGTAGCGGTGAGGCAAAAGCTGGCGGATGCGGATATTGTCCATGATAGGTTCCTCGTTTGGATCGTAGATAGGGGCCTGAATTTCATGCTTGCGGATTTCCTTGCGCATCAGTCGGGCAAACTTGTTGTTGACTGTGTGACCTGGGCGGGTAGCGATAATGCGTCCCTTGATAGGTTTACCGATGAGCGCCATGTCACCGATGATGTCGAGCAGTTTATGGCGTGTACACTCGTTCTCCCACTGTAATGGTTTGTGCTGGATATAGCCAAGTTTGGTAGCATCCATACGAGCCACTCCAAGATGATCGGCAAGCTGGTCGAGCTGTTCCTGTTCTACCTGACGTTCGTAGATAACGATGGCATTGTCGAGGTCTCCACCCTTGATGAGGTTGGCCTGGAGCAATGGCATGATGTCACGTACGAAAACGAATGTGCGTGCAGAAGAAATCTCTTCAACGTATTTCTCCATTCTGTCGAGTGTAGCAAACTGGCTGTTGATGAATTTGCTTTCGAAGGAACACATGGCAGTGATACTGAAATCTTCGTCTGGCAGGATGGTGATGACGGAGCCATTATCATCTTTCACTTCTATTTTGTGACGGATGATGTAGAAATCTTTTTCTGCATTCTGTTCCTGGATTCCAACACTCTGGATTTTCTCTACATACAGTGCAGCAGAGCCATCGAGAATAGGGAACTCAGGACCATTTACCTGAATCAGACAGTTGTCAATACCGAGTGCATAAAGAGCTGACATTCCGTGTTCTATAGTGCTCACACGGATATCGCCTTTGCCGAGTACTGTACCACGCTGGGTTTCAACTACGTTCTCTGCCACAGCCAGAATAATTGGTTGACCTTCGAGGTCGATGCGCTGTATCTTATAACCGGTGTTCTCTGGTGCAGGATTGAAAGTCACGGTGAGGCTCAAGCCTGTGTGCAATCCCTTTCCGCAGAGAGAGAAACTACCTTTCAGTGTCTTCTGTTTTGACATAACGATTTATTTTATTGTTTATTGTTAAATGTTAAGTGTTAACTTGTTGGGGGCATTCGCTCATTAACATTTTACACTTTACATTTAATATTGAAAAATTACTTCTTCTTTAATTCTTCGATCTGCTTCTTCAGGTCGTTCAGTTCCTTATACATGTCTGGCAAGCGACGGAAGATGGCCTGAGACTTGAAGTAAGCACGCTGCTCCATTGGAGGAGTGCCGATGAGCTGCTGACCGCTTTTGAGACTGCCTGGCACACCGCTCTGAGCTCCGAGGAATACCTTGTCGCCGATGGTGATGTGACCTGCAATTCCTACCTGACCGCCAAACATACACCACTGACCAACCTTGGTACTGCCTGCAATACCAACCTGTGAAGACATCACGGTATTTGCACCGATATCAGTATTGTGGGCAATCTGTACAAGATTATCGAGTTTCACGCCCTTACGAACGTAGGTAGAACCCATTGTAGAACGGTCGATACAAGTATTGGCACCGATTTCTACATTGTCCTCGATGGTAACGATACCAATCTGTGGAATTTTATCGTAGCCTTCAGGACCTGGAGCGAATCCGAAGCCATCAGAACCAACTACGCTACCTGCATGGAGGGTCACATTGTCGCCCAATTTGCATCCGTGATACACGGTTACGTTAGGGTAGATGAGCGCATTCTTGCCCACTTTCACTCCCTCACCGATATATGCGTGAGGATAAATCTGGCTACCTTCACCCACTTCTGCGCCATCGCTGATGTAAGCAAAAGCACCTACGTAAACACCTTCAGCCACCTTGGCTTTTGGAGAAACAAAAGCCAATGGGTCGATGCCTGTTTTCTTAGGCTTCATAGAATCATACATCTGGAGCAGTTTAGCTACACATTCGTATGCATTCTTCACGCGGATCAGCGTAGCGCTGACAGGCTTTTCCAGTTCCACGCTTTCGTCGATGAGGACGATGCTTGACTTTGTGTCGTACACGTAGTGGGTATATTTCGGGTTAGAAAGGAACGAGATTGCGCCTTCCTTACCTTCTTCGATTTTGGCGAAGGTGTTCACGGTTGCGTTCTCATCACCTTCTACCTTGCCCTGAACAAGCTGGGCAATTTGCTGAGCGGTAAATTCCATATTTATCTATTCTTTTTGATTTTAGCCAGCTTTAACCAGCCGGCTGGTTTGCTTTGCTTTTTTATTTGGTGCAAATATAGTAAAAAAGTTTCGAATTCTTGTAATTATCTTATAATATTTCGCTTTTTTTCCAAACAAACCACTATTTTTTAGGCGCAAAGCCTCATTCTTGATGAAACATTGCGCCTAAAAGATACTTTTTAATCTTTCTATAGAGTCTGGTCTTACTCTTTTAGAGTTTAGCCAATTCTACAGCCATTTGCTCCTGGAGTTCCTTCGCCTTCTGACCTGCTACTTCGGCGAAGTCATCACCGTTGCTGGCATAGATGATGCCGCGAGAAGAGTTGACGAGCAGACCGCAGTCCTTGATCATGCCATATTTGCAAACTTCCTGCAAGCTTCCGCCCTGTGCACCTACGCCAGGTACGAGGAGAAAGTGGTTAGGAGCTACCTTGCGGATGTCCTCAAACATGCTGCCTTGAGTAGCACCTACTACGTACATCATGTTTTCGTCGTTGCCCCATTCCTGACTCTTTTTCAGTACTTTCTCGAAAAGTCTTTCACCTTCCTTATCCTCTGTGAGCTGGAAGTCGTGGCTACCCTTGTTGCTGGTAAGAGCCAACAGAATCACCCATTTTCCCTCATACTCGAGGAATGGCTTCACTGAATCCTCGCCCATGTAAGGAGCCACGGTGAGAGAATCGAGGTCATACTCCTTGAAGAAAGTCTGGGCGTACATCTTGGATGTGTTGCCGATATCGCCACGCTTAGCATCTGCGATGATGAAGTGGTTAGGGTAGTACTTCTTGAGGTACTTCACGGTGTTCTCGAAGGCAATCATGCCATATACACCACGACTCTCATAGAAAGCGAGGTTTGGCTTGTAGGCTACACAGTAAGGTGCTGTTGCATCAATGATAGCCTTGTTGAACTTGAAGATCATACTTGCCTCTGCACCCTGGATTTCTTCACTTTCGGTGATACATGTTGGCAATTTATCGATATCAGTATCAAGACCTACGCAAAGGAAACTTTTCTTGGCGAAGATCTGCTCTACTAGTTCTTTTCTATTCATATTCTTTATGGATTTTACAGTTCGGTTTCTTTCAGTTTTTCTGCGTTTTCTGCCACGGTCAGCGCATCGATCATGTCCTGGATGTTTCCACCGAGGAATCCATTCAGATCGTGAGTAGTGTATCCGATACGGTGGTCGGTTACGCGTCCCTGTGGGAAGTTGTATGTGCGGATTTTCGCACTGCGGTCGCCCGTAGATACGAGGCTCTTGCGGCGGCTTGCGATATCATCAACATACTTCTGATGCTCTCGGTCGTGGATGAATGTATAGAGTCGGCTCAAGGCGCGCTCCTTGTTCTTAGGCTGGTCGCGGGTCTCTGTACATTCGATGAGGATTTCCTCTACCTCGCCTGTATTTGGGTTTTTCCAAGGATAGCGAAGGCGGACACCAGATTCCACCTTGTTGACGTTCTGACCGCCGGCGCCTGAGCTTCGGAAAGTATCCCATTTGATGTCGCCCTCGTTGATGTTTACCTCAAACTTGTCTGCTTCTGGCAGAACGGCTACTGTGGCTGCTGATGTGTGCATACGTCCTTGAGTCTCGGTAGCAGGCACGCGCTGAACGCGGTGAACGCCAGATTCATATTTCAGCGTACCGTAAACATCTGTTCCGCTCACAGCGAAGTCGATTTCTTTATATCCACCCACGGCACCCTCAGAGACAGAAGTCACGCTCACGGTCCATCCCTTAGTCTCGCAGTATTTCTTGTACATACTGAAGAGGTCTCCTGCGAAGAGAGCAGCCTCGTCGCCACCTGCACCACCACGGATTTCCATCTGTACGTTCTTGGCATCTTCTGGATCCTTTGGTACAAGTGCTATCTTGATTTCCTCTTCGAGTTTAGGCTGCAGAGCTTCGTTTTCGTTCAACTCCTCTCGTGCCATTTCTTTCATTTCCGGGTCACTCTCGTTGGCGAGAATGTCCTTGGCTTCTTTGATGGAGTTGAGGCAGTTGATGTATCGCTTACGAGCATCCATGATGTCGCCGAGGTCTTTCCATTCCTTGGTCAACTTTACGTATCTGCTCTGGTCTGCGATGACATCCGGGTCGGTGATGAGGGTGCTAACTTCCTCGTATCGGCTCTCTAAGCCTTCCAGTTTCTGTAATATATTGTTATTATCCATTTTATAATGATTATTATTCGAATGTTCTATTGATTAATATTCGAATGTTCCAAATTCGCTCTTGATGGTGAGGCTGCGCTTGCCTTCCTCGATGTGACCTACAATCTGTGCATCGATATTGAAGCTCTTGCTGATGGCGATGACCTTTTCTGCAATCTCTGGGCGTACATAGATTTCCATGCGATGACCCATGTTGAATACCTGGTACATCTCCTTCCAGTCGGTGCCAGAACAGTCGTGGATAGCCTTGAAGAGTGGTGGTACTGGGAACATGTTGTCCTTCACTACCTTGCAGTCTTCGCCTACGAAGTGGAGCACCTTGGTCTGCGCACCACCTGTACAGTGTACCATACCGTGGATTTCTGGGCGCAGTTCGTCGAGCAATTTCTTGATGACAGGAGCGTAGGTGCGGGTTGGTGAGAGTACAAGTTCGCCTGCATTGATAGGAGCGCCTTCCACCTCATCGGTCAATTCGTATTTGCCACTGTAAACCAGTTCGCTTGGTACTGCGTGATCGAAGCTTTCTGGGTATTTCTCAGCGAGATACTTGGCGAATACGTCGTGGCGAGCAGAGGTGAGTCCGTTGCTGCCCATACCGCCGTTGTACTTCTTCTCGTAAGTAGCTTGACCTGTAGAGGAAAGACCTACGATGACGTCGCCTGGACGGATGTTGGCATTGTTGATAACATCGCTGCGCTTCATGCGACAGGTAACGGTGGAATCTACGATGATGGTGCGTACGAGGTCACCAACATCGGCAGTTTCTCCACCAGTAGGGTAGATGCCGATGCCCATTTCTCTCATTTCGTGGAGGAGTTCATCTGTACCATTGATAATGGCAGAGATTACCTCACCTGGTACGAGCATTTTGTTTCTTCCGATGGTAGATGAAACAAGGATATTATCTACAGCACCTACACAAAGCAGGTCGTCTGTATTCATTACGACTGCATCCTGTGCGATACCTTTCCATACAGAGAGGTCGCCTGTTTCTTTCCAATACATGTATGCCAAGCTTGATTTCGTACCAGCACCATCGGCATGCATGATGTTGCAGTATTCTGGGTCACCGCCCAGAATATCAGGTATAATCTTGCAGAAAGCCTGTGGAAAAATACCTTTGTCGATGTTCTTAATGGCGTTATGCACGTCTTCTTTTGCTGCGCTCACTCCGCGCATCATATAGCGATTGTTACTCATTTTTCTATTTTTTATCGTTTTTATTTAAAGTCTTTTCTCCTTTACATTATATATTATATAATCTGATAAATCCTTCATCTGAAAGCATCCTCTTCTGACGAATTCCTTCTTCTGAAAATTCCGTGTAATCTGCGTAATCCGTGCCTAAAAAATAACACCACAACTTAGATTTCACCAGAAAAATTCTGTGCTAAAGAATATCCACAAAGAATAAATCTTGCATCAGAAAGTCTTTTCATCTATTAGAGATTCTTTTTCAGAAAAATCTTTTTTACAATTGCTCTTTTCCTTCCCAGAAATCCCAGGATGCGAAGGCTTGCAGGAGCAGCATTTCCAGTCCGTTCTTTACGGTGGCTCCCTGCTCTTTGCCCTTCTTCATGAAGAGAGTTTCATCAGGGTTGTAGATCAGATCATATAATAAGGTATGGCTGTCCATGGCTTCGTAAGGCAGCGGTGGACACTCATCTACGTGAGGGTACATGCCTACAGGAGTGCAGTTGACAATCACGTTGTATTCCTTGATGATTTCAGGCGTAATGTTCTCATACTGTAGAGTGCCAGGACGCTCGTATCGGCTCACGAAGACGGTTTCCAGTCCGAGCGACTTCAGTCCATAGCAGATGGCTTTTGATGCGCCACCTGTACCGAGAATCAGGGCTTTCTTGTGGAAAGACTCGATAAACGGTTCGATGCTCTGGGTGAAGCCTATCACATCACTGTTGTAGCCTCTGAGCACAGTTTCATCGCCTTTGTGGGTAACTCTTACCACGTTGACAGCACCGATAGCATTTGCCTCGGGACTAACGTAGTCCAGATAGCTGATAACCTTTTCCTTGTAAGGGATGGTCACATTGAATCCTTTCAATTCCGGATTGGAGTCGAGCACTTCTGCCAGGTCTTCGATGGTTGGAATTTCGAAGTTGATGTAGGTAGCATCGATGCCCTCGTTCTCGAATTTCTCGTTGAAGTAATTCTTTGAGAACGAATGTCCTAGAGGGTAACCTATGAGTCCATACTTGTCCATACTGATTATTTTTTTGTTTTTATTTTGTTGCAAAATACATCGTGCAGATGCCGAAGGTGAGTCGCTTGAATTCTGCCTTTTCGAAACCGGCTTTCTTCAGCACCTCCATCATTGTTTCTCCCTGCGGGAAGGCTTCGATGGTGGCCGTCAGATAGTTGTAGGCACTCTGGTCTTTAGAGATCAGCTTGCCGTATATCGGCAATACCGTGTGGGAATAGATGTGGAAGAGCTGCTTCATCGGGAATCTCACGGGATGTGTGAGTTCTACGATGCTCAGATGTCCGCCCTTCTTCAGTACTCGGCACATTTCCTTGAGTCCCTGGTCGAGGTTTTGGAAATTGCGTATGCCGAATGCTGCCGTCACTGCATCGAAGGTTTCGTCTGGGAAGGAGAGGTGCAGGCAGTCTTCTTTCTTGAAGCTGATGATGTGCTGCAGATTTTCCTTTTTCACTTTCTGTCTTCCGATTTCCATCATGCCCTCGGATATGTCTGCTCCGATGAGCTGTTGGGGATGCAGCATTTTGGCCGCCAGAATGGCGAAGTCGCCGGTGCCGGTAGCGATGTCGAGCATCTTTTCTGGATAGTGGCGCTGCAGCAGCCCGATGGCTTTGCGGCGCCACCCCTTGTCGATATCCCATGAGAGGCGATGATTGAGAGTGTCGTAGGTAGGAGCGATGTTGTCAAACATTTCTTCTACCAACTTGCCCTTTTCTCCTTCGCCTTCATAGGGCTTAATTTGTTCTTGCTTGTACATTAATATATATAGTACTCTTTTCAGGGAAAAACTATTTCCTTTGTGGAATGATTATTTCCCAGGAATGATTACTTTCTTGCTGCAAGCCATTCGCTTACGTTCTTCTCGATGCGGGCAGCGATGTCGCCTTCCTCGGTAGCCTTGTCAAACTTCTCGCCTGTGATGTGCTCGTAGAGTTCGATGTAGCGGTCTGACACACTCTCTGCATACTCGTCGGTGATTTCTGGCATGGTCTGTCCAGGCTCGTTCATGAAGTTGTGCTCGATGAGCCACTGGCGTACGAATTCCTTAGAGAGCTGGCGCTGTGGCTCACCCTTTTCGAATTTCTCCTCGTAACCATCAGCGTAGAAGTAGCGGCTTGAGTCTGGAGTGTGGATTTCATCGATGAGGTAAACCTTGCCGTCGCGCTTGCCAAATTCATATTTGGTATCTACGAGGATGAGTCCCTGCTTGGCTGCGATTTCCTGTCCGCGAGCGAAGATGCGGCGGGTGTAGTCTTCCATCACTGCATAGTCTTCAGCACTAACAATGCCCTGGGCGATGATTTCTTCCTTAGAGATGTTCATGTCGTGACCCTCGTCAGCCTTTGTGGTTGGAGTGATGATTGGCTCTGGGAAACGCTGGTTCTCGCGCATACCTTCAGGGAGTTTCACACCACAGATTTCGCGGCAACCCTTCTGGTATTCTCTCCATGCACTACCTGTGAGGATAGAGCGGATAATCATCTCAACACGGAAACCTTCGCACTTCAAACCTACGGTGACCATAGGGTCTGGTGTAGCCAACTTCCAGTTAGGACAGATGTCTGTCGTAGTATCCAGGAACTTCGCAGCTATTTGGTTGAGTACCTGTCCCTTGAATGGGATGCCTTTTGGCAGCACAACGTCGAACGCTGAGATTCTGTCGGTAGCGACCATCACGAGGATGTCGTCGTTAATGTCATACACATCACGTACTTTACCGTGGTAAACACTCTTCTGTCCATCGAAATGGAAATCTGTCTTTGTTAATGCTTTCATTTTTATTTTGAACTTTGAATTTTGAACTTCGAACTTTCTGTCGGCTTTCCTTTCTCTTGCTCAAGGAATCTTATTCCTTTTCTCTTTTGCTCAGGGAATCCTATTCCTTTCTCTTTGTGCAGGGTAGGCTTTCTTCCAGTTCCTTATTCTAAATTATTTTGAATTTTCTGTCTTTTCTGCTTTCATTGCTTCCCGGGCTTCAGCTCTTTCCTTGTCGTATTTGTCGTATGCATTTACGATGCGTGTCACGAGCTTATGTCTTACGATATCTTTCTGCCCGAGGTTGACCACTCCGATACCTTCCACACCTTCGAGTATTTTGAGGGCCTCTTTCAGTCCGCTTCGCTGTTCTCTTGGCAGGTCTATCTGCGTGAGGTCTCCCGTGATTACCATTTTGGTGTTCATACCCATACGGGTGAGGAACATTCTGATTTGCTGGGAGGTGGTGTTCTGCGCCTCGTCGAGGATGACTACGGCGTCGCTCAGTGTGCGTCCGCGCATGAAGGCAAGTGGAGCTATCTGTATGATATGCTTTTCCATCATGTCCTGCAGTTTTACGGCAGGTATCATGTCTTCTAAGGCGTCATAGAGCGGCTGCAGATAAGGGTCTATTTTGTCTTTCATGTCGCCCGGTAGGAAACCGAGTTTTTCGCCTGCTTCTACGGCAGGGCGTGAGAGGATGATTTTCTTGGCTGTTTTTTCCTTGAGAGCTTTTACTGCAAGTGCGATACTGAGGTAGGTTTTACCTGTTCCCGCAGGACCTACAGCAAATACCATGTCGTTTTTCTCGTATGCATCGATGAGCTTCTGCTGATTGGCGCTCCGGCTCTTGATAGGCTTTCCGCTGATGCTATATACCAGTACATCCTTAGCTGAATCGGCCTTGGTCTGCTTGCCTTTCACAATGTCAAGAATATCCTCTTCGTTGAGCATGTTGTATTTCACCAAGTGCTTGCGCATCTGCTCTATTTCTTCTTCCGCTTTCGCCATTTCCTCCTCGTCGCCGAGCACACGAAGTACATTGTCGCGTGCAACGATACGCAACTTCGGGTACAGTGATTTGATCATCTGCAGATGACTGTTGTTCACTCCGTAGAACATCACTGGGTCAACGTCTTCGAGTACAATATGTTTCTCTATCAAAACTCTAAAAAATAATGTAGTTTAAACTTATATGATATTAATACGCTGCAAAATTACTATTTTTCCTTGAAATGAGCAAAATTTCTGATATGTTTTGTTTAAAAAGACTTTAAAAAGTTTTGCATTTTCGTTTTTTTGCCGTACTTTTGCACTACATTTTGATCGGACAGGTCTGAAAGTTTGGCTTTTGGTCTGGGATTCTTTCCCTCGTTGGAATGAGGCAGGGCTTATCTCCTATGAGGATCTTGGTTGGAATCCTTTTTTATAAGAGATGGAAGAAAGTAATCCTCTGAAACTGGAGCTTGATCAGAATGAAATTGAAAATACTCAAATCATGAAATTGAAAGAAATCATACGAAATATCTTCAGGATTCTCCGTGTCATGTCGGGCAAAAACCGTTTTCTGCTCGGATTTGTCGTAGTAGTCCTGATTCTCGCCCTGATAAGAGTGGTGAATCCGAGCGTGGCAGAATCCCGTTTGGCAAAAGCGGAGGCAGCCGATTCTTTGAAAAATGATTCTGCTGCTTTGCTGGCCGAGGATGATGCGGCACGGGAGGTGGAAGTTTCACCATCTAATGTCTTCCAGTCAAATGGTGCCTCTGCCGACCAACTGGCGAATGCCGGAATGACGGTGGATGCTGCATCAGAACAGCTTCTGGACTCTGCTGCGAAGGGAAGTTCGATTTTCTTTGACAAGGATGGTAAGGAAGTGAAGCACCGCATATTCTCTGTTCCGCATTTCGGAAATACGTTCCCTGACCAGCAGGATGTGCAGATACAAGCAGCCAACCGCTATGGGGTGAAGCCAGTTCGGAACCGCGATGAGGCAGAACACAGCAAGGGAGCGCTGGTCTATGTGGGTAGTAATCCTTTTTTTTATGTTGACAAACTCAATAGCAGTATCCCTTATCTCGTTCCACGTGCATCGGTATTGCTACAGGATATAGGAAGGGCCTATTTCGACTCCCTCCAAATCAAAGGCATTCCGCTCCACAAGATCATTGTGACGAGTATTCTCCGTACCAAGGATGATGTAGCGAAACTCCGCACGAGAAACGGAAATGCAACCGAGAATTCCTGCCATCTCTACGGCACTACTTTTGATGTCTGCTACAATCGTTATAAGACCGTGCAAACTGCTAAGGATTCGCGCAGACAGGTGAGAAACGACTCTCTGAAATGGGTGCTCAGCGAGGTGCTGCGCGACTTTCGTGAGAACGGTCGCTGCCTCGTGAAATATGAGGTGAACCAGGGCTGCTTTCATATCACAGTGAAGTAGGTCTTTATCTTTTGAATCTTGGGGTATTCTCTTGTCTTTTGATTTTTAGGGAATTCTTTTTAAAATAATGTGGAAAAATATGAAATTGAATATAAATTTGAAAATGGTGATGGCGAGCATGGTGCTTGCGTTTTACGGGTTGCAGAGCTATGCTCAGGATTATATGAATGCCAAGGAGGTGACTGTCTTGAAGGGCATCGCCGTGGAGGGCGTTGATACGGCTGGAGTGCATCAGGATCCTACCTGTCCGGAAGTCTTGTTGGAGACTACGATGGGTAATATCCGTATTGCGCTCTACAATGATACGCCTCTGCATCGTGACAACTTCCTGAAGTGGGTAAATTGTGGCTATTATAACGGCTGCATCTTCCATCGTGTTATCAAGAACTTTATGGTGCAGGCTGGTGATCCTGCTACCCGAAAGGTGGACCCTCTGAAGAAGGAAGTATTTGATACCGCCTATGTTGTTCCTGCTGAAATACGCTACCCGAAATACTACCATAAGCGTGGTCAGCTCTGTGCGGCACGTGAGGGTGATGAGGAGAATCCTAAATTTGCTTCAGCTCCCTGCGATTTCTATATCACCTGGGGCAGGAATTTCTCCCGTCGGCAAATAGAATATCTGATAGAGAAAGAGGCCAGAGAGGAAAAAGCCTACGTGCTGCCTAATAAGCAGGTGATCGATGGATATGTGAAATACGGCGGTGTGCCTCATCTCGATGGGGGTTATACCGTTTTTGGAGAAGTACTCGAGGGTATGGATGTGGTGGAGAAAATCCAGAATGTAGTCACAGACAAGGGCAATAACGACCGCCCTCTCCAAGATATTATTATCCTGAAGGCTTCGGTTATCCGATAGTCTTCAGGATTTTTTATATACCTTATTCCGATATTTATCAGAGTGGCAATGACAAAAATGGTTATATTAAGCAAGATAGTCACTGACTTTTTCGGGAAGACCGATTGCTATATCTTTCGACTCGAATAGTTTTAGATTTAATGCAAAATGTACATGTTGGAATGCAAACATGTTTTGAATAAACCTTCGTCAAGTGATTTAATATATTGAAATCATATATATAAAAATAAAGAATTATGGTATTAGGTTCGTGAGGATATAGCATCATCCCTCTAATCTCGGAGAAATGTATTAATAATCTTATAAATAATTGTAATATGATCGTTTTAGAAAAAGATATGAGTATGAAGTTTTCTGCTTCAAGTAAGCGTTTCTGTTTTTCCAGCTTTCCCCTTTATTTCGGAATGCTTGTGTTTTGGTTTGTCCTTTCTTTCTCTCTCTCTTCCTGTCAGGGCGGACAGCAATTTGCTGCTTGGGATGAGGGAGATACAATCAGACTGAAATATACTCAACTGCTTACGATGGTGGAGCATGAGGGATTTACGGAGGTGAATGTAGAAAATCCCTGGAAGAAAGGGACCGTATTGCACCAATATATCCTGATTCCGAAAGGGAAAAAGGGAGATGAAACTGCCGAAATGCTGATGAAAGGCAGAAATGGAAGTCAAGATGTAGCGGGTGCTTCTCAGGCCATGGCAGAATCTCATGGAGCAGCAGGCTCTCGTGCTCTGGCAGGCTCTCATGCTCTGGCAGGCTCTCTCGGTTTGACCGGACCTGACGGTTGTAGAGCCGATATAGTGAGAACTCCGATTTGTAGTAGTGCGGTATTTACGTCTCCTCATTGCCAGCTCCTTTACGAACTTGGTTGCCAAAATGCAATTCGAGGCGTCTGCGATTCCAAATATATTCTGATAGAGGATATTCAGAAAAGATTAGGAATGCCTGAAGTTGCTTCGTCTGCATCAGGCTCTAGCAAGTCTTCAGCTTCATCTACATCCGCTTCCCTTCCCATAGTAGATTGCGGTTCCGGTATGCAGCCGGATGTCGAGAAAATCATAGCTCTCCACCCGGAGGCGCTTCTCATTTCGCCTTTTGAGAACAGTGGCGGTTATGGCAAACTCGACAATCTGAATATTCCGATTATCGAGACTGCTGACTATATGGAAACCTCTCCGCTTGGAAGGGCAGAGTGGATCAAGTTCTACGGCTTGCTCTATGGGGCAGATAAGGCGGATTCCCTTTTCGCAGCTATTGAGAAGGGATATCTTTCCCTTACGGCTCAGGCTGCCAAGTTGCCGAAAGGTCTGTCGGTCATTACCGAGCGGAAAATGGGCAGCGTATGGTATTCGCCAGGCGGAAAGAGCACGATAGGTATTCTTCTGAAAGATGCCAATGCAAGATATATTTTCGCTGACGATGAACATAGTGGAAGTCTCTCGCTGAGTCCGGAACAGGTGATTGCCCGGGGCAGTGAGGTGGATGTCTGGGCATTCAAGTATTTCGGTAGACAACCGCTTTCCCGCGCTGCTCTGTTGCAGGAATATGATGGATATAAGGCTCTGCGTGCTTTCCAGACTGGCAATATCTACGAGTGTAATACCGACCGCATTCCTTATTTTGAGACCGTCAGTTTCCATCCCGAAATCCTGCTCCGTGAGTTCATCCTCCTCTCTCATCCTCAGGCAAAGGGATTGGGTGCTCTCAGATTCTACAGGAAGATGTAATTGCGCCAAGAAGTTATAAATAAAAGTCCCACAGATTTCACAGATTTACACAGATCTTTTTGAATCCAAAAAATAAATCTATGTAAAATTGTGAATCTGTGGGACTTTCTGCGAGTATGAGGGTGTGGCATATGTCACACCCTTTTTTATATTTATCATTTTTTTTAAATCCCAAAGATTATTGTTTTTACCTTGGGTTTCTTCATCTTCAAAATCTTCATTATAGAAATCGAAGTTGCTGTTTTGCTTGGTGGCATTTTCCCAGCCAGTTTCTTTGGATTGACCTCCTAAATTAACGTCTTCTAATACAGATCCCAAAAGATTCAGTCCTACGATTGTAGCCTCTGGTCTTAAATATGTCTTTTTCATTATCTTTTCTTCTTAATCATGATGAAGCATTTATGTATTCATGCTTTTTTTGTCTAAAATAATATAATAATAACTGATTCTTTATTTGGCAATATACTTTTTGCCGCCCTGAATGTAGATTTGTCCTGGGGTAGGAGTGCCATTCAGTTTCAAGCCAGAGAGGGTGAAGCAATCCTGCTTGTTGACCTTATCGGTTGCTGGGGTATAAGAAATACCAGTGGTTTCGCCATCCATCAATCGCAACAGAATGTTTTGCTTTGCACCATTGCTGCTTGAAGTATTCAGCTTGAGATAAGCCTTGTTAGCAGCCAAAGTTCCTGCACTATTTACCTGATAGAAGAGATATTGCTTGCCTGTTTGATATTCAGGATTGCTGGTGGTAAAGAATCTGTTTGTATATACGTAGTATTTTGTGTTAGCATCAGATGCACCCATCTGCTTTTCCTCAACATTTGGTTGCAACGGTGAATCTGACCAAGGTGCTTTCGCCTCAATATCCCAATAATTGACATCTGCAGTCTTAGTCACACTACCATGACTATCCCCAGGGTCACCTATTGCCTGAGGTGAATTACCAAGACGACCATTAGGTGTAGGAGTTAAAGTTTGCTTGCAGAAATTCCACTTATGAGTTGGATAAGCCACGGTCAAGACATAATCAGTTTGCTGATTACCTGCTTTTGCGATTACCTGAATGGCTCCATAACACCCGTTGCTGATGGATAAAGCACCAGTTGTAGAATTAACTGATGGTTGTGTGTTAACAGCATTCCCTTCTGCATCAGTTAGCACACAAGTACCAATAGAATACGTGACACCTGTTGCTCCGCTGATTGTCTGCGTATAGGTTGTTGTACCTGCAGGAATAGAGGGACTAACGTTGTTGAATTTAAAAGTGCTTGCCGTATTTCCTGCTTCTTGAGCTGCTGCTTTTGAGGCAAAAATAGGAAATACCAGTAGAATTGCAACTATCATCATTGCATTTCTAAACGAGTAAAGTTTTTTTCCATCTTTTACAATCGTTTAATTGGTTTATAATTCATAATTTCAAATTGCAAATTTAGCATAATTTCTATATCAATAAAACAAAAAGGTCGCGAATCCTACAAATGAAGGTCGCGAACTTTAGTATTGATGGTGTGAATTGAGTTGTCTGTCGGAGCTTGTCAACCTCCGAACCAATCAATAACATTAAAGGAGTTTTACATTATGTACTCACAGAGGAATACATTGTGATGTTCGCTGATTCTTTCACAAGAAGGCAAGCTATGTATCTCAATATTGCAAGGTAATATTTTTTATTGAAAATACGAACTTTTTTTCTGTTTTTCAACAGCATTAACGTAAGCTTCTTCAGAAACGGAGGAGAAATAGTAAGGTATAAAGCCCCATCACTTCACAGCGGCAGGGCTTTGTTTTAGTTTCAATAAATATGCGCTCTCTAATTTACGATGATCATATATAAAAGTTCTTACTAAGTTTGCTTTATTGTGATGATATTGATTTATAATAACTAAAAACTTAACTGAGTGCAAATTTAGCAAATTTTCTCTCTATATATAAAACAAAAAAGTCGCGAACCCTATGAATAAAGGTCGCGAGCTTTTGTATTGAGAATATGAATTAAGATGTCTGTAGGAGCTTATCAACCTCCGAGCCAATCAAGAAAAATCTTGCGACGTGCCGAACTGACAAGTATCTCTTCCGTATTGTCACCGCAAGTGATGGTTACTTTTAGTCGGTTGTTAAACCACTTATATACACTACTGATTGCCTGTATGTTAACAATGATACTGCGGGATATCAAGCAGAAATCATCAGGGTTGACGATAGCTTCCACCTCTGAAAGGTTAAGAAAGTCTGTTATGTATTTCTTTCCATTGAAAAGTACTGCACATACATATTTTTCTTCTCTTTCGAAATAGGCAACATCGGCCATGTTGACGTACGTATATTTGTCACCTATAGTAATCAGAATGCGTTGTCTTTTACTGCGTTGAAAAACCTCTGGCCCCAGTTTTCTGTAGTCGATGGGGGTGTTGATAGAGAGTGACTCTATTTTTTCTATTGCCCGTAGCAGATTGTCCTTAGATATGGGCTTGAGCAGATAGTCGATACTGTTTACCGTGAAAGCCTTGATAGCGTATTCGTCGTATGCAGTAGTGAATATGATAGGCACTTTAACGTCAACCTTTTCAAAGATGGTAAAACAGTTGGCATCTGAAAGTTCAATATCCATAAATAGGAGATCGGGTTTCAAATCGGACATTAGAGACTTGATGGTTTCTTCTGCAGTATCAGTTTGAAAAATCTTTTGATAGTGTGGACGTAGTTGCCTAATCATCTGATCGAGATTTTGCATTGCAATCTGCTCGTCTTCTATTATTGCATATTTCATTATTCTATGTCTTTATTTGTGTTGAGGAAAGGTACTGTAGCACGGAATGTCTGCTCATCGTTTTCTATTGTCAGTTCCTTACCCCATTGTCTGTATAACTTTGAAATATATTGCAGACTGATTCCTTTGCCAGATTCAGTCTGGCGTTTGACAATGGGATTCGTTATGCAGATTCTGTCTTGCTTGATGTCAATCTTAACTATCATCTTGTGCTGACTGTTGATTACGTTGTGCTTTGTGACGTTCTCTATCAGCAACTGTAGAGTGAAAGGCACAAGCTTGTTGTCTCTGATATTCTCCTGACCCTTAATTTCGACACAGAACAAGTTGCAGTAGCGTATGCAAAGTACATGGATGTAGTCTTTAAGAAATTCCAATTCCATTTTCAGAGGAACAGACTTCTTGCCTTGTTGTACAAGAATATATCTGTACATGTTTGACAATGCAATAGTAAACTCCTTGGTTTTCTCCTTATCAATATCCACCAGCGAATACAGAAGGTTGAGCGAATTGAAAAGAAAATGGGGATTGACTTGTGCTTTTAGCATATCATAGTGGTATTGCAGGGCCAACGCACGTTGTCTCTCTGCCTCCTGAAGTGTAGAACGAAAATGAAAGCCGTAATAAATAGTCTCTATACACAGTAGCACTATAACCGCATTGAATACCGTTCCTGCCCATTCTATTTCTACATCTGGTCGAATTAAAGAGAATACCAAATTGACAGCAATAAGAAGAGTAAGGCATAGAAAGACATCGGCTATGATTTTCAGCGACATGCGCTTGAATCTTGAACACTGAAACACAATAAACCAAGTGCTTGCTATGGTGACCAAAATAGGAATAAAGTTACTGATAACGCTTATGCAACCTTCTTTGAAATTTTCATAAGGTAGTAGAGTCTGGTATGCAGTTATGTTTGTAGAATGACTGAAAGAACAGGTAATAGCCAATGATGCCCCCCCACAACAATTAAAATATTTAATATTTTCCTTCTATACATAAAAAAATCCATACGTTTGATTTTTGCCATATTCTTATCCTCCAACTTATCTTACTGCAAATATACGAAATGTTTCACTTATAAGTGATAAAATTTGTTTTTTTTGATTTTTATAATTATAAGATGAAAGAAAATCAGTGTTACGGTGGCTTTTATTTAGTTTATGTATGATTTTCTGCACCATAGACACTCTCTATGAGGGGCAAAAAGAAAAAGACGTGGTCTATCGTAAAAACCACGTCTTTTTTATGCAAATCATTCAAATAATATTTCTATTCTTCTTCATCCCATGTATTCCAAGCATTGTGTAGCTTGCCTAAGACGATATAACTGTCCCCGCTTGGAGTAGTACCTTCATTACCTTGTTCAGACGGAACCACACCTCGTTCTTCATTAGATCCTGACAGTAAATTTTCAGGAGTATGTAGCTTGATGATATGAACCTTTGGCATCTGATATATTTTTTTCATAATTTCTTTATATTTATCTTTTACTTAACCATTATTTTCTTGCCATTTCTGATATAAATACCAGGAGCGGATGGCTTACTGATCTTTACACCCTGAAGAGTGAAATAAATGTCTGCCTGTGCAGAAGCAGTAGGGGCATTATCCGTATTGACATTTTGAATGCCTGTAACTTCAGAATCTCCCCATAAGATGCTGGCAAAACACTCCTTGCTGGCGCTTGTATTATAATCAGGGAACTGGGCTGATGATTCGACAATCTTCTGATCGTTGGTTGTAACCTTGGTTCCACCACACAATTCAGCAGGCAAGCGGAGATAAGCACTGTTCTTTGAAGTCTTTCCTGAAATTACACGCTTGAAGCAAAGGATGTATCTGTTATTTTCTCCCTTCTTCTTATAAGCAGTAAACATATAGTTGCGGTAAGCGATAGTCTTGTTTGCTTCGTCTGAATATTCAGTAGTCTTAACGTCCTTTGGAGTAACAGATGGCATCAGATAGTTATTACCAATATCTTCACCCGCATCCTGCTTCTCCACAAAATTGATAGAAGGGAATTTTTCGAAGATATATTTCTGGTCTTCCTTATCTGCTTCGCCAACAAACTCCAAGTTTCCTGCATCCTTCTTCATAGATTCAGCATCCTCATTTTTGTAAGCTAAGATTACTCCCGTATTGGCAGGAATGTAGCTGATTTCCTTCAGATGTGCAGTACCATTATCATATTTGTCCACGATGAAGACTTTCATCTTTTCTGGTTTCTGATAAGCCACAGATGAACTGAATGTGCGGATACAGTTCAAGCCTTTATATACATCGGTATTATCTGGCAATGGATTAGGAGGAGTCACGTTCTCACCCAATGTGTACCAAGCCTTCACAACTTTTCCGTCTTTGTCGGTAGTCTGCCAGAAACGCATGGTATAAAAACCTTCAGGCAGAACGAAACCGATGTGCAATCCTTCATCACGCTCATTGCCAATACCTCCATAGATTGGGCTTCCGCTTGGATTATATGGAGAGATAGGATTGTTCATGTCTGTACCATTGTAAGGGTCAAGCATTACTTCATTCCAATATGGGTTGTTGACTGATAACTTCTCTTTATAGTCGGGGGCTTTCTTTTGGTCATTCGTGAAATGCTCTGGGCGATAAGCATCCTCTATATAGTTGCGAACATAGGTCTGGTTGATGAGGAAACGGAAACCATTACCTGCATTGGCTCCACCGCGACCTCCTGCCACATCATACTGATAGAACTTACCTGTATATTCCCAGCATTTTGTGGTCTGCTCTTTATCAGTATCTTTGTCGGTTGTCGTGTCAAGCTTATTGTTTCTTGCCATTCTGACATAATGATACTGGCGCTCACCGTTTTCCCATTGTCCCTGCTGCCACTCTCCGGTTCCACGGTTGATGATGCCGACAGCATTTCCTATCAGGTCGATGGATTCCATTGGCACGATAGTGTACATAGACTTTGTGAGATTGAGATAGACGGTAAACTGAGAATAGTTGTTATCATCCATGTTGGCATTGAAAGCCTGGCTACGATTCATGATACAGGTAAGTTTTTCTTTGCCGTCAGAATCCTTGATTTTATATACTTCAGTCGGAGTTATCTCAACGCATCCTTGCAATGAGATCGCATCTTTTCCTGCCTGTATCTGTGGTCGGATAATATGATTCCACTTATCATTTAGGATTTTTCCTTTATTCGCTTCAGAACCATCCCATTCTTCAGAACCGCCCCATGGTTTACTGTTGTCTGTCAGCAACGAGTTAGGACAGATATTAAAGAACATGGTATTGCTTTCGTTGGCAGGCTTGTTGAGTATACATTTATAGACTTTATCACCAGGATCACCTACAGAACTATCAAACTTATCAGCCGGTTCCATTTTGTGTTGTCGCTCTGAATTACCAGGCTCCCAGCTGTCATCTTTATTCAATCCCTGATTATCAGTGTTAGGGTCATTGGTTTTCAGAAAGTTACCTATCAGCGTATAACCTTCATAATCCTCCGACAGGCTCTTGTTGGTGTAGACATTGACACTGCGGGCTCCGTAGCGTGTATGGTCATCATCACCCACAGGTTTATTGGGATTAAAGGGGTTGGCATTGCCACCTCCATCGTTGGTCTCAAAATTAGAATCAGTCCAATTGCCATCATTCAAGCAAATGGTATAAGATACACCAGATCCTTTTGTGATTTTGAAGGTGCTGCTGTTCTCATTCTGGCAATTTTTATATTCTGCATAGGTCTTAATTTTGCCATTTTGATCTTTCTGTTGGGTAAAATCGAAAATCTCATTATTATCGTATGGTCTGAATTGATTATGAATTTGAGTACCATCGTCATATTTCTGTCCGTCATCTGATCCTGCTACATAGAATTCAACTTGTTCACCATTGTTGCCAGGTAAGTCCTTGTCGGCGATACCTACCATAAAGAGATTTGAACTGATAGAGTGAATACCAGGTTCCTGATTTCTCACATTGGTCATGTAGAACTTCTTGGATTTGCCGTCCTTAGCTTTCATGTGAACTACGTAGTTGATACTCTTACCTTCAGCTTCAGAACGGTTCAACTCGTTGAAGATCATGATTTTTTTCGTCTCTTTGGTTGATTGATTTCCTTGGTCATAGGTTCCAGACCAAGAAGTTGAGAATTGCCCTTTTGTCTCCAAATACGTATCCTTGTTGATACCATTGATATCAACAGTTTGTATTTTTCCTTGAGCTACTCCTTCCTTACGGATAATCACATTCATGTTCTTGTTATCATCAATGTTAACGGTGCAGCATTTCCATTCCTTACCACCTATGGTTGTGGTTTGATAGGTGTAATCGGATGCTTTATCCCAGTCACCGAGAGGTTCTTTTTTATCACTATCACTGCGATACCACCAAATGTACAAGGATAGCTTGTTATTGTTTACATCACGGAAATAAACCGTGATGTCCTTTGCAAGAAGTTGTAAAGGAATTAAAAGCAGGAAGTATATCGCCAGTACTGCTTTTAGATGTTTGAAATCAATCTTTTTTTTCATCTTTTAAAAAGTTTAATCTGTTTATTAATTATCTTTTATAATCGTTTAATTTGGTCATTAATCATCTTTTTCTTATTTCCGCAATACTATAATTTAATATTTTTTATAAGCACCTGAGCAACAATAAGTTGCTCAGGATTATGTCATGTCAGAAATTTCACTTATCTTAGTGTTGCATTTAAAAAACAAATAAAACTCTGAATGACATGGCAAAGATACGTGATTTTCCCTAAATTTGTTTTTTAAAAGAGTTGTTTGTTGATATTTTTTAATGCAATCGTTTGCATCGGTAACTACTCAGCATCCCTATTGAAAACTTTGAATAGAAAAGCCTTGAGATATGAAAGCGGCTTCGATAGTCAATGAAGCCTATTTCGTAGAGCAATGAAAGCGGCTTCGTAAGCAGTTGAAGCCTATTGCATTATTCTGATAGAAACTATAAAAAATATAGTTGACCACTTTAAACT
>OJKP01000045.1_pt1 | contig 106462 bp, 155 predicted proteins | sample 1596521 | NCBI WGS metagenome assembly OJKP01 (sample SAMEA4350130, study PRJEB24818) | metagenome | biome: human; feature: gut; material: faeces | place: Denmark | collected 2013-09
GTGCTCCAAAGCGCCAGCGTGTATACGCTAAGATCGATGGTCAGAAGCTCGTTCTTACACAGATGAAGTATGATGACGATGAGTCTAACAGAACAGAGAACGTTTACATGAAGGGTCGTTTCGATGCAAATATGTATTGGATGAATCCAGCTGCTCCAGGTTGGGCATCTAACAACAAGTACGACCTTGGTGCAGTTTTCTCAAAGAAGGAAGGTACAACATACCCTGCTTCAGCTAAGCTTGTTCGTGATCGTGAGCGTGCATCATTTGATTATCAGGGTGTTTTACATCGTAGCTGCTGGTACGATCCTCAGCCAGCTATGGTTACAAATATCGATAATAAATACGATGGTATTACAATCGAATTTGAAAACCAGTATAGAACAGCTGATGATTTGTGGCGCAGAACAAAGCAGACTGTTGAGATTTACGCATCTAACAATGGTGAAAAATTTACAACCGGTGCTGTAGAAATTGCTGGTGGACTTGTAGAGAAGCTTCAGAATATGATTCAGGCTCGTCAGAATATAGCAAATCCTATTAGTAATGCAACCGCATACGACGAAACAAAATTTTAATATTTAGCCGGGGTGGGGTAATAAGCCCTATCTCGGCTTTTTGTTTTTAAATACATATCAATATGCAAAAGATCAGAATTGGAAATGATATTAGATTAAATATATCACTTGTTGATAAAACTGAATATAGTGCATCTAATATCAAAAATATAAAATGTTATCTGGTTAACAAAACATTAACCGAAAGCATGAATAAAAAATGCTGCAATAGCTAGTATTTGCTAAATTGGTGTGGATGTCCTACGTATCATGTATTGCCTCATTGTAGAAACAAATTCTACTACAATGGAAGAGATTTCGATTGCAAGTGCGAAATGGATAAATATAGACCTTTGGACAAAACAAAGTATCTCATGGAGTCTGAGTTAGACGCAAACAACAATGTTATAAATGCGTATTTTCCATCAAAAGATTAGATATGCGGAGTATATCAATTAGTCGTTGTTGTGGAGACTTTTGTTCCTGGTTGGGGAAAAAGATAGCTTAAAACTAATACAATAGACTATGGCGAGATATTTGAAATCGTTGATAAAGGTGTAGAGCAGACTGGTGGTATAACAATAACAACTGGAGTTGATCCTTTGATTAATTCTGGATTTATTGGATATTTGGCAGTAAGACCATTTGCCGAAGATGAAGAAAGCGATAGCGAAAAAGGCTTTGATAGATCTGATGATGGATACGAAAATCCGTCCCAGGAAACGTATGATAAAGTAGGAATACAGAATGTAGACCCTAATCTACTTCTCGAAGTTCATGATTTATCAAGATTTTCAACTATAGTAAATTATGTAGATGGTCAATATTTGTGGGTAATGTCAAAAAAGCCTATTAAAAACCTTATTGATGGAAGTATGAATAATATACCATTTACTACTGTTTAGTACAATGCTGAAACAGGATATTATTATTATGCAGGTTCTAACCCAGTACTTAAAAATACTATGTCTGGAGGAGTTTCTGTAAAGGCAATATTCTAAAACGACTAATTATGGCAGATATTAAAAACTCGTATATAAGACCAAAGAGAGAGGACACAATCGTATACGGAAGGATTGTTAGTGCGTCTACAGAAGGCGTTGTGGCAGATGCTGGACAAATATACGATGAATAGCTCAAGGTTGGTCAGCACGAATTAAATGAGCGAATTATAAAGAGCGGCATTGGATCATTTGCCGGAATACCTACATATACAAAAGATATTATAGATGGCGTAGACCCCAGTGATATCCCTGATAAATACATACTTATAGCTGATAAAGAAAGTGACCTAAAAGTAAAACCTTCTAGAGAGGTTGAGGTAAATGGTACATATGTCGACATTTTATTTTCTGCCATAAGAGCTTTATAGAGCGAAGTGGCAAAAATAAGGAATACGTTTAGATACGGACTCAATTCGTATACAGATGAAAACACATTAATGTCATCTGTTCTAGATGGTATTTCTGATCCAGACGATGAGCCATTATGGGCGGTTGATGAAAAGGATTTATCATCTGTAATGAGCCTTACAATAGGTTTAGGTTGTGAACTTACACCAGAATCAAATTTAGGCTATGATGAAGAGGGTATAGTAAAGGTTGCTGGTGAAGCTACATGGAAAGATAATAATACTGTAAAAGAGGTTACAGACCCTAAGATTTTCATGTACTTTACTGTGACTAATCCGGACGTAACTATACATTTAACGAACGGAGAGAACCAGACCCGTTTTAATATAAATTCAATAGAGCTACCAAAAGCAGATGCTTACAATATAATGGTTTGCGTTAGCAGAATGGTAGAAGACGCTGGTAGTAGGTATATATACATTAGTATCGGTGATGCTATTCGTGACAAGATATACAAGGAGGGCTACTATTATGATGGTAAGCTAAATAGCATACGAAACGATGTTGGGTATTCTTATTACCCAGATTGGGTCACGTTTAAAGATACAAACGTTTCCATGTTTGATATATGCTCTAAGTTCTAGGACTTTTCTAACCAGGTTATTCCTAGCGCACCATCTGAGTAGGATTACAAATATAAAGTATCACACATAACAATTCGTTCCGTAAAATCAGAAGATGTACTTTAGAAGATAAAGAATCAAATTCAAAATAACGAATTAACCTTTGTTGAAAGTACAAAGAATTTATGGATTAAAAATAATGATAAACTAGTTAAAATTGCTGCTGGTGGCGGTACAACACCAGATGACGGTATGACAGAAAGTGAAGTATTAGACTTGCTTAAGAAGCAAGGTATTATTCGCGAGGATGGTGAAAACCTACGAATAACAGACCTTTCAGATATTACATTTATTCACCAAGACACTGGCAAGAAGTACAAGTTCTTTATTAATGAGTCTGGAGATCTTATCAATCAAGAAATTCCTAATGACGAAGATCTGCTTTCTAATAGAGTAGCCGCTAGTGGTGTTGACTTGGACAGCTGGAGTGCTAGAGGATTTATCGGCAGACTTAGAATAGCCGAATATAATAAAGCAAACCCATCTAATAGATTATCTGAAACACAAAATGTTGGATTATATTCTGACAGAATAAAGATTGGTGCATTCTATGCACCGTTGGATACAGATATCGTACATGGCTGTACGAGAGCATTCGTTGAACTCGAGAATACATCTGATAGCGATTTTTGCTTACAGGGATGTTATTTGCATTATACTAGACCAACAGATGACAAGCAGACTGTATACCATTTACCTCTTACTGGTACAATAAAGGCAGGTGGTACATATGTTATCGCAGGGGCTTATTATGGTGATAAGAAAGACGAGAATGCTTATATTAAGGTAGACTCATACGATCAAGAATGGTATGAAGACGGTAAGTTAATTGATTTTACAATCAATACAAGTTCTAGTCTTGGCAATGGTTTTGCTTTGACATACGGTAATCCAGATCTTACTTCTACAACATATTTATGGAAAGCAAATGATAGCTCTGTAACTACGTTTAATGATGCTAAGACTTACCCTAACTTGTATGATCCATCATTCATTGATGCTATCTATTTCTATACAGGTGTTATAGATTCTTCAAAGACTGGATATTGGGCAAAGCTTGTACTTGGTATCAAGTCAAACACAATGTATAAAAATACATTTGAACTTGATCCTGCGCAGCAGGCTTACCAGTCAGCTAATGTTAAAGATAGTTCTAGAGCAAGATGGGCTAGTACAGCAGACGTATGGATTGTAGATCTTAGCTCACCAATGATTAGCTTCCCGCATTCTAAGGAATAGTATAGTGTAGCTAATTTTGCACCAAAGGCATCCTACTTAAATAAGAATGTATGTACAGATAAGTCTAAGCTTGATGTGACAAAACCAAATATGGTTACATGCTCGTTTGGTGTAGACATGCACAAGGATAGAGCATTTAACTGGATTTCTGTAGGATACCATGATGAATATATCTGGATTAGATAGAAAGGTCAGACAGGCTGGACATCTAGATTCGAATCTTACAAAGAGGTAGAAAGTACTACTACATAGTCTTCATCTTACCCTAGAAGAAAAGAGTATTCTAAAGATGTTAACAATGTTATCTATAGTAGAATTGTAAGTAGATTCCCAGCAGATGGTACACAGTACACGTCTCATAAGTGCGTAATCAATGTTGTTAGCTCTGCGGTTACAGGAGGCCCTTAGGTTTGGGAGTACGTTGTTGGTAGGCCTGACGCTAATGGCAATCCTGGTTCGTATGTATCAGATGTACAAACATTTACATTGTACCCAGAAACTTATAAGCCAGTTATTTATTAGACAACAGACCAGTAGGGATTCGATTGGTTACAGTATCAGGTTTGGGCGGCAGCAGCAAACAAGCTGAATGAAAAGATTGCCGAAGACCAAAAGAGTAGCAATATTATCCCTATTGTTATGAATACTGGAGATATGACACAGAATGGAACAAGAATCAATGAATGGTTTGATTACTACAATGCTGGTCATGTTTTATTTAGCAAGTTTGAGCAGATGAATGTTGTTGGTAACAATGACCTCTGTGGTACAAACGTTACCGCTCTTGGAACCGGTGATGACCTTGGTAAATCGAACTCATTCTACTTCCATGTATTCTATTGTTACGATATAGATGAGTCGGTATTCGTTCCTATTGTGAATAATAAATACATTCCTTCTTTGTATTATTTTGATTCAAAGAATTATAGATTTGTTATGATTAATAGCGAGATTACAATGATTAACTGTAATCAGTGGTTTAACCTCAAAGACGGTGATGATACAATAAATATCTACACTGGATACACTATTGGTACAAACCAGAAGTATGTTAGCAATTTTACATCAATCTATACAATGGTTTATAACATGCTTAACACTAGCAAAAAGTGTATAGCCGCTTGTCATGAAATGCCGTTTACTGTTATCACTAACAGTAGCATTGCTACTGGACAGGAGAGGTTTTCTAGATCACTCGGACCTAATGGCGCTTCGTTAATCGGTAGTCATTGCAATCAGATTGACAAAACAGAAACCGGTGCTGGTACATATTGGCTTAGTAGACTCCTTGAATATAAGGGCGTTAAATTAATGATAGGAGGTCATAAACATACATATGCCTGCACATATCCTGTTAGAGAGTATTTCTTCTTTGGATAGAATAAGAATAGTAAAGATAACTTTGCGGAGTATTCTATGAGCAATACATTGGAACATGATGGCGTTAGATTCGTTGTAGATGGAAAAGATTATACAAAATTCCCTTTAACAAAACGAGGTGATGCAGGACAAGCTCCTACTGGATTTTTCCCATATACAAGCGTACCTGGTCTTGAAGGTGGTGTTACTTATTTTATGTGTTAGGCTACCGGATTTAAGTTGACATCAAACAAAGAGCTTCCATCGGCTAATTAGAAATTCTCTTTAGCAATACCTTAGACTACGGTTAAAGGTGGAAAGGATACTGCTGATGCAAATTAGAAATATCCAATGTTTGGCATAATAAGACTCTCAGATTCTGATTACAATGTTGAACTTGTTAGAATAGCTAACATTCTTACATCTACAGCTAAATTTACACAGTACGATTACTCTACATCTCCTATGAAGTTACAGTACTTTAAGTAGGTTTCTGATAACAACTACGGAGAGTGGGTTGATACAGAAACAATAATGCTTACAGTATGAGATTAAATAACAATTCTAAGATTGTTAGTGATGACGATATAATAATGTCGGATGGTTCTTTAACACTGTCCGACAAATTATCGTCTATAACTAATGACGTGAATTCACTTAAGTCAAACGTTAAGTGGATTTACAAATATGGTGGAGTCGGTTCTGGCTCCGGTGGTGGTGGCGGAGACAACAATAAATCATTTAGTGTGTTTGCGTCGCTTAATGGCGTTCAACTTAAGGGTGATAATATTGTTCTTAACGGAATAGGTACATACCCACTTCTTGTTATAATAAACAACCCAAATGGTGGTAAGTTTAATGTAACATGCTCGTATACAACAAAGACCGCTAGTGGCGGAGAAGCCACTCAGACAAGAACTTAGATTTTATCTATCGAAAATGCGTTTAGATTTTAGACGAATATTAATCTTAATACAAACGCTTCGCTCACCATTACTGTAACAGATGGTAATGATACATAGTAGGTATCATGTAAGTATATCGTCACCCCGTATTCATTCGATGTATCACTTGTCGATGATACTGGAAAGAAATATTTAACAGATAGTAATACGTACGAGATCTTTATAGAAACAGCAAGAGATACTGGTCTTAATCTAAAAGTTGACTACGTAGTTTCTGTTTCCGCAACAATAAGCTATTCGGCTAAGTTTAATGGATAGGATTTAGGTTCCGGTAATATTGAAGATCAAAACGGATCGCTTACATTCCCTATAGATAAGAGCAATTTTACAAATGATAAATCTGGACTTTACTCTGCTGTATTTAATACGCAGATTATACCAGATGGTTAGGAGATGATCTCTAATGACCAAACTGTAAATATATCTCTTATACCTAACGAACTGTACTGCTTAATATCTCCAGATGTTGGTGTAATATACAATACATAGTAGTCTGATGGATATTATATTTACAACCCAGGATATATTTAGTTTAACTATAGAATATATGAAGGCGTAAACAACAACAGAAGTTACAATGTTTTCGTAAAGATTAATGGCGTATCAATGTTTGAAAATGGTCTTACCGTAACAGAGCGTCAATAGAATTCATTTAAGATTCTTGCTACAAAAGCTGGAGAAAACACAATTGAAATAAACGTTTCTGGGTACAGTGCTAAATATTATTTTTACGTAAAAGAGACGGAGGATTAGCTTGATTGGTTTGAAAATCCATAGCAGTGGAGTTAGTACTATTATAGAATTAATACTTGTACAGATAATTTTAAATAGTATCTTACGAACACAAGTATATCTTAGACTGTTAACTCTAATGCTATTAGAATAACAGGTATCGAGCCTCCACAGGTTAGTGGTACAGGAAATATTTGTACACACATAGCTATCGGTTTACAGTTTAATTATATAAACTCTGATAATGCTACCATTGTAAGTTTGTACAACGAAGGAGATTCTCCGATTATGACTATAGGGTAGCAGTTGACAACTAGAGGTGGTTCGTTCGTAGACTGCTATATACAGAAGCAAAGTGATGCAGATAAAGATGATCTTACGAAATATCACCTATTGCAGGTTTTCTCAAATTTTGTAAGAAAGGATGGCAATGACTCATATTACGATACTTCTATATATATTGATGGAAGAATGGAAGCGTCATTCTCTAGTTTGTTCAACGCACCATTGCTTGTGAAGCAATTGCAGATAAATCCAGCTAACGTTTATATCAACACAATAGATGTTGATTATCTGCCTGTGTCCGATATTGGTGAGAACGGAGACTACGACGTATATCAATATTATCTTAAATACAGATCTGAAATAATTCGTGAACAAAACGAAGAGTTTTAGCAAGAGCTTGTTTTAAAGCAATATTTAAAAAAGTTTAATGTTGGCACAAATGGTAGGGTCATTACAGACGGTGCCACAATTAGCGATATTGCTGCAAATACATCAACTCCTGTTCTGATTATGACATGCCAAGATAATGGTACTGGAACACCGATGATATAGAGGCTTGAGAAAAATTACGGTGAGGATGGAACTGGTGAAGGATCCGATCTTAATTTCCCTGTGTCAATTGAATGGAGTTCTGGAAGGTCTGCATTAACAGAAGTTAAGGTGCCTGATTCATTTACCAGTGCATAGTTTAGAGCATCGTTACAAGGTTCTTCTACAAAATTGTATAGAGTAAAAAACTTTACATTAGCAATAGAAAATACCGACCAATCTGAAACTGCTGACGTTTACTTATACTCTCCTAATTTTAACCAAGATAATCCTGATACATTTTTACCAGAAACTCAATTTACATTAAAGGCCGATGTTGTTGATAGCTCTCACTCAAATAATACAACTTGTGGAAAGTTTGTAAATACCGTTTGTGAAAAATTTAGTGACAGTATTAGTGAAGATAGTATATTCAAACCGTACATAAAGAACTGTCTTGAGGGATTCCCTGTACTTTTGTTTATGCATATTGTTACAGAAGATCCTACTTCCGGAAACAAAGATGATGTCTATTACTACTTCGGTGTATATAACTTCAACCTTGGTCGTGAAGCATATTTTAATCTCGGTTATAAAGATCTTAGTGTATTTGGCGACAAGACTACATTAACTGGCAGTGGTAAAGACTTTGTGTTTTATAAAATAAACAACGATGACAATACATTGAAAGAAGGTCTTGGTGTAGCTGAGATTTAGGGAGGTTCTAACTATTTTGACTTCTCACAGTACGATCCTACTATATTATTTTAGCAGAATAAAGAGAATGATAATACGTACATGTTTGGAAACCTTGTTCACGGATCAAACTTTTCTGAAGCAGAATTGTAGGCATCTATACAAAAGCTCGTAAAATCAGTAACCCTTGGAGGCGGTTATTTGTTTGACTACCTAAAGAAGGGAAGGGGTTCTTATGAAGATGGATATTCTGCAGAAGAGCTTGATGAGTCTGGAAGCAAAACTGGCAAATCGTTAAATATGGTTCCAGATTACACCAAATAGTATCAAAGGAAGTCTGCTGGTTCAGGCTGGCAATATGTATTAAAGAACACTATTAACCCTGGAACGCAGAATGATTTGAGAGACCTTTGTATACCAGATATGGATAACAATAAGCCATCAGCATTAAACTTCCAGTCAGTATCCGAATATTACACAATATGTATGGTCCTTGGTCTTGTTGATAGTGTAATGAAGAACCTTAACATCAAGACTTGGTCTGGTAAGAATTCAGCTGGCACAACTTGGGTTACAGCATTCTATGACATGGATACATGTTTAGGTATCAACAATAGTGGTGGTAAAATTTCTTATTTTGCCTTCTCTGACTATTGGGACGGTCAATTAAAGAAAACTCAAGATGGTGTTGATTATCCAGATAATGTAAATATATATAGAGATTTCTCCCCATCTACACTTGGATCAAACGGATTCGATGTTCCTTCTTCGTATTTGTTTGCTGTTGCTAAATATGCTAGATTAATATTTAAGGACGATGAACAGTATACGGTTAACTATCCGTAGGAGCTGTATGCAAAATGGAGGAGCAATGTTATAAACAATAAGACTCACGAAGGTATTCTGAAAAACGCTGATTATTTTGTAGATAATTTCTATGCTAATAATCTCGGATCTATAAACAACTTACTTGTAACATATAACTATAGATCTAAATATCTTGCACTCGACGATTCTGGCAGCCAATGGAATTAGACTGATTACCAGAAGTTTAACGGAACTAGAATTAACTATGTAAGAGATTGGTTTAATGGTAGATTACATATCCTTGATGCTTACTTTAATCTTAACTCAAGTATAGGTGTTCCTATACAATATAGAGACAGTAATGGATAGTGGAAAGATCTGAATTTAAGTAGCGACCCAAACGTCGAAGACATCGTATATGATCGCACTTACAATGCAGCAAACTATTCTGTACCTATGAACCAGGATGTGATTATCCTTAGAGATATATTCTCTTCAAACAATTCTTCTGCTGGTATTCAGCTTGGTGCAAATGCTAGTTTTAAGATTAAGTGTCCTAAGTTCTCTCCTTTGCAGATTACTAAGGCTAATTCAGTTATTGCAAACTATATAATTGGTGGAGATAATTACCAATAGGTCGACATTAAAACAACCGGTGTACAAGGTGTTAAAGTTGGAGGTTCCTAGCTATGGTCTTATCTTGAAAATATAAACTGGATAGAAGGAAACGCTCAGACTGGTTTGTATATTGGATCCGATAAGCTTGAATCAATAAATGGTTCTTCAAATACATTTGGAAGTTTCTCTTTTAACACACCTAGTGTTAAGGAAATCAATTTGACATCTCCTGGATACACTGCCACGTTAGCACTTAATGGATCGGATAATTATCCTAACCTAAGCTCCATTAATCTTAGTGGATCAAAAATGGGTTTAACTGCTAATAGTTTAAATGTAACAACGGTTAATGTTAGCAATATCAAAAACTCTGGAGCAAGTATTACTATAACGAACTGTCCTAATATTACAAGTTTTTCTGTAGATAATAGTTAGCTTTAGACACTTCAGTGGTCATAGATATCTGGGAAGTATAAGAACTTATCGTTTAATAACAGAACGAATATTACAAACTTTAATTTAAGCTGCATAGAGAGTGGTGGTAGCTTTACTCTTTCTGGTGACAATTCTGTTGAGACAATAACACTACAAGGTTTTGAAACAATAAATATAAAAAATTGTCCTAAACTTAGAACCGTTACAATTACGGAATATGACAACCATTCTAATGTATAGATTTACCCTAAGAGCATATCTGTAACAAACTGTGCACATAGCCAGCTTTGTATTAAAGATAATACTGGCGCTACGGTTGATAATACCGTAGACTTACATAACTCAACACATCTGTAGTCTGTATGTTTCTAGGGCAGTACTAATATAAAGTACGTCGTACTTCCGCCAAATGTTACAGCTACAAATGCTTGCTTCTATAATGTTACGGGCCTTTAGACAATTGATGCAACATCTCTGTACATTGAAAATAATACGTTCTACAACTGCTTTAATTATAAAGGCCTAAACAAGAGTGGTGGATATACAGGATTGGCAGTAAGTCCTAATACAACATCTTTGAACAACACGTTCCAAAGAAGTGGTGTTGATCTTAAGTTCGTGGCAAACTTTTTTGAACATGCAATTCCTAAAAACAACAACGTTACCAATGTATCGCAAATGTTTATGCAAACGAATGTTAGCTTTAAACAAGAAGACTATAGGAAGTGTATAGTAGGCGGAGCGTTTAAGAGCCCTATAGATCTATCGGTTTTAAATAAAGTTACCAATGCCAATTAGATGTTTCTTTATACAGGTATGAACGTACACTTTAAAGAGTTGTATAATTTTGGTAGCCCATCAGGATGTTCGTATAACTAGATATTTAATGCACACACATCAAGGATGGCTACAGACTGTTTTAAATACTGTGTATCGAAGATGACCTATTGGGGCGGTGACGATGGTAATGGTAACCATGAATTTTAGATTCCAATGGACCCAACAACCGGAAACGATATATCTACATCCGAAGTTATATCTGCTAAAGATATATGGAATCCTGATGGCGTGTCACCTAAAAAGCTTCGTAGTATATCAGATTTTAACATATCTAATTTATACAAAGTTGACTTAAGTGAAATGTTTAACTCTAGTTGGACATCATTAATTACTCTGTATGCAAGTTTCCTTAATTGTTATAGCTAGAACCTAGGAGGCTTACTTTATGACTTACCAAATATAAATGAAATCAGAACGTGTTTCTCACAAGATAGCAGAAGTACAGATGATATTGATTTGTGGGAGTTTATTAATTGGGAGAAGTTCGTTCCAAGAAGTTACGGTGGATTTTTAACAAGCGAATATAGACGCGATTACGGATGCTATAACTTTAAATCCCATGTTTCGTTGGAACACTATAGAGATATATGTGATCTGTATATTAATAATGGCAAAGAAGACTTAAGTAACTTATTCTACAATACAAATATAACGGAAACTGATGGAGACTTAACGTTTGGAAGAGTGTCTAAAACAAATTCAAAAGCAAAATATATGCGACATACGTTTGATGGTGCTAAGTATGGTAATGGTGCTTTAAGATTAGATGACAATTTCTTTGCTAAACTGCCTAAAATACAAGATGTCAGATATTGTTTTGCAAATATATCTTTAGCAAAACCGATACCTTTTGATTTCTTTAGAAAGAGATACGATGACATTAATACACATATCTTCGTAAAGGTTGGTGACGAGTATAAACCTGCAACTCTACACTAGTACAAATACGGAAGAGCTAACGATTATAAAATCTGGAGCTTCTCGCATGTATTTTATAATGTTAGTCCATCTAGTGGCGCAGAGTAGTTTGACATGACTACAAAAATACCAGATAACTGTGCAAAGAATAATGACACAAGCGACCAGACTACATATATGGAATACTATACAAGAACACAGGATCCGGAAACTAAAGAGTATACATATACAAAACATTCTATTAGTAGCTGTACAGAGTTTACTGATACACAGGGTTTGGTAGGCGGATATTAGGCTTCATACAATCTTGGAGACGGAAAAAAGTTCAGTAATGGATAGGTGCCTGATGGAGGCGTAAACAAATTGATTATTCCACCAGATTTCTTTTATTGTGCAGCAACTTCTCATGCTTCAGATAGTGGAGATGGTGGTAAAACAAACTATAGTTATGCATTTGCTAAATCCGGAACATCTAATACAATGGCTGGAATTATACCTGAAAATATTTTCAAGGCAAACAGGAATGGTGTTGTGACTGGTGTGTTTAACAACCAGGTAGTTATACCTCGTTTAGTAGGTTCTACAACATCTGGAAGTGAAACAATAAATGTATATGTTTAGTATCCTAAAAACTATACTACATATTCTGTTTTGAATAATGCATTTGGAGCATAGCCTGTTATATTGTAGGATAGCAAAACTAGTACACATACAACATATAATTATTCGTTTGTGTTGTTTAATGATTCAATACCTTCTACAACATCTATATTAAGCAATGCGTTTAACAATAACTGTATAATTTATGGTCTAGATGATTATAACAGTTATTCTGGAGAAGCTAGATTAAATTTAGCTTGCTCTTATAAGAATGGTAGCCTTACATAGGGTTTTGATATGACTAGATTCCCATCGATTACACTAGACTAGATGCTGTATACAAACTTATTGTGCGTATTAAACGGTCCAATATTTGCTGGTACATATTATATATCTAATTGTAAGATGGCTTCCGATAACGCAAAGATCGTATCAACATGGGGTCAGAATACATATAACCATACATCTAAATTTATAATATGGCCTGCAGCAAATAGCAGTATTGTTAACAAGATGTTTAAAGATATAAATTAGGGTATAACAATATCTTCTTCTAAGATTTAGAATTCTGGAGAAAGTTTAAAATACTATAAAGAAACTGGAGTACACATAGTATGAAATTAACATTAAAAAGAATAGCTCTACGCCCAACTTACACTATAGGTAAACTTTATATAGATGACGCATATTTCTGCGACACATTAGAGGATACTGTAAGAGATATAAATAAGAATGGTAAGTTTGACAATGGAGAATAGAAAATAAAAGGAAAAACAGCCATTCCTTACGGAACTTATGAGATCAAGTGGACATATTCACCTAGATTCAAGAAGTATACACCACAGCTGATGAATGTTCCATCATTTGAAGGTATACGTGTTCATGCCGGAAATACAAGCGCTGATACTGAAGGGTGTCTTATTCTCGGTGAAAACAAATAGGTTGGAAAAGTCCTTAACTCAAGAGCTACTATAAACAAGTTTTACCCAATAATAAAGGAAGCTTGTTCTAACGGAAAGGTAACTATTGAGATAAAATGAACAAGGTAACAGGAACATGGCGCGAGAAGATTTAGTATTCAACCGCATGTCTCGCGTTTTTAAGCGGATAGGTTCTCACCTGGGTACAGTATTTACAATAGGGCGAAATCTCCACAGGAGTACTAGGGTTTGTAGCCCAAACATTAGTTTATTCGGCTAGTATATATGGAGTATCTATTTATATACAGGGTAAGTTTGGTGAGATAAAAACATATTTAAAAGAGTGTTTAACCAATAATGAAAGCAATTGTGATGTAGTAGATATTAAGCAAAATAAAGAACAACTACAAAACGCTGCTTAATGCCATTTGCGGGCTTCTAATAGCCTTTTGTGTAGCGTCTGGTATATTCTACCACAACAAAGCTAATAGGCTCTCAGAGGAGCTTAAAATGGCTAATAATAACATCGAAGCCTATTAGGATGCCTTAAGCGGTGCCTAGTAGGCTTCTGGTGTTTTAAGGCTAGATATGAAAAAGCTTAAAGATTATAACGATAAGCTTGTGTAGTAGTTGGATTCTGTACGTAAGACAGAAAAGCTAAAAAGCAAAGAAATTTAGGTAGCGGCAACTTAGAAGTAGATTATAAACGTTAATAAGAGTAAGGGGGTAGGGGGTGATATTATAACTGTACTTAAAGACTCTGTTTATAAGGATAGCTTACAATATAATAACCTAACTAAAGTATACTATACAATCGGTAAAGATAGTGTTAATATCAAGTTAGATGTATAGAATACTTAGTACCTTTACGTTTATAAGCATAGAGAATATAAAAACAAAAAGAACTTCTTTAAGAGATTGATAACATTTGACTGGAAAAAGAAAGATGTGTACAAATACAAAATACATAATACAAACGACATACTTAAAGAAGACAGTATAAGAATAATAGAAGCGATATGAAAACATTCTCAGCTCGTACATTGATAGATGATATACTTCTTATTGTACGAAATAACAACATAAGTGAGAGTGAGGACATGTCTAGGGATTAGATCTTGTCTTGGATAATGTAGTATAAAGCTTATTTGTCTAAGAAAGAAAATGATAAAGATTCTGAGACCGGTGATGACGAAGATCCAGATGATAGTTAGTTATCAACTATTGGACCACTTGAACTTATAGATGATCCGACTCCCGGATCAGAGGACTCTTGTTGCTGTTGTTGCGGTAAACGAAAGAGAACAAAAAATAAGCTGTATACAATGGAGGATAGTAGCGACGATATAGTTAATGTTACTGATGCTAGTGGTTGTGTTATACAGATTATGAGTAAATCTAGAAAGCATTATCATAATTTTAGAAGATATACATATAACGAACCTATGTGCTGGTTTGATGACTAGCATATATACGTTGATGGTAATGGTTCAGAAAACTTTAAATACATATACGTTACAGGAATATTTGACCCAACACAAACAGCTGGTAGTGAAGATGATATAATGATACCTGGATGGATGATACCGGATATAAAGAGAGCTATCATGACCAACGAATTAGCGTTTATGCTTAAGAGGCCTAGTGACGATAGCAATAACTCAACATTAGCAAGTGTTAAACCAAATGGTCCTCAAGATAAGGAAGAATAAGAAAAGCTATACAATAGCTGATATATATAGAGACTACATTAAAAAGAACGATGTAGAGCTTAATTACGCGCGATATAAGCGTATTATAGACGAATTTAATAAAGTTGTCAAGGAAGAGATTTTGGAGCGCTCACAGCCCTTTAAAATGCCTTATGGGCTAGGCACTATATGCATAGTAAAATATAAACCAAAGAGCTACTCTAGTTAGTCATTGTCTACAGATTACAAATCAACAAAAGAAGTAGGAAAAAGGGTTTATCATTTAAACGAACATTCTAATGGATATAAATATAGATTATATTGGTCGAAAATACCAAGGATGTTTTCTGATAGATATAAATACTAGTTATGTATGGTTAGAGAAAACAAAAGGCACCTTGCTCAACTTATATTTAATAAACAAGATTATATAAATATAGATGATATACAAATATACAAAATGTGAGTCAGTTATAGCTAAAATTATGGCTGACTCAAACATGCAAGAAAAGAACATACGTATTACAGATATACGAGAATGGATCTTTGAAGCTGTTGAGAAGATTGGTGCTCCTGTATAGTATGTATAGAAAGAGTCTGGTGAAGATTGCGTTCCAATATTTGAAATACACGAACATCAAGTTCCGATACCAGAAGACTTAGAGTCATTGACAACTGTAGCCTATTCGAACAATGGAACAAATTGGGTATAGGCACTAAAAGATGAAAGCTCATTTAAGTCTAAAGCTAACACAAAGCATATACATCACTATCACCCAGAACAACCAGCTGGAGTAATGCTGCCTACGCATAGATCATAGCTTTTAGGAATCAATGGTAGCACTGCGTTAATGGATGCTATTAGAGACCATAAGATAGATGTTCCTACATACTGGATCAAGCCAGGTTGGATAGTCTTTAATAAAGACAAGGGCTTTGTTAAATTGTCGTACAAGGCAATAGCTACAGATGAAAGGGGTTACCCACTTATCCCAGACTTAGCTTCATATTAGGAAGCTATATACTGGTACGTAATGATGAAGTTAAGCTTTCCAAAATTCCTTAGAGGATCTCTTGGAGGAAAAGCTAGATATAATTAGAACACATACTTCTACATATAGTAGCAGTGGAATTTTTATAGAAACCAGGCTTACGCTGAAGCAATGATGCCAAACGAAAGTGAAATGCTTACTATTAAGAACGAGTGGACTAAGCTTATACCAGAGTGGGATGATGACGAAAACTTCTTCAAGAATACTGGAGAAAAACAATTAAACTTTAACGATTATTGCTATGGATACTAATACTGAACCACAAATTAATAGTTTTGCTGGAGGTCTTAATAGCGATGATGATATATCTGTTGTTTCTACAAATTAGTACCTTGACGCTACTAATATAAGAATATCGTAGTACAAAGATGGTAATGATGGTTCCAAGGAGAATAGAAATGGTGTACTTACTCCTATTAAGGGAGCTAAGGTAGCATGTATTATAAGTGGAATGCCTGAAAGTTATAAGCACTTTAAGGTTGTAGCTACAGGTTCTATAAGAGATTATGGCGTCGTAGTATGTACGTGTAAGAACAATAGCACAGAAACTCTTGTTGTATTTAGATTCAAAAATGCAATAGGTGGTGCTTTACATAGCCAAGACTTCTATCATCTTGATGCTCCGGACTTAATTGTTGATGCACCTCTTGCTCATACCGATTATCCAGACAAGTTTAGTATACAGCTTAACTATGAGAGTGAAGACAATATAAAGCTTTATGTAGCAGACTCTTTGGACACTATCCTTGTGTTCAATATAATGTCTAAGACTGTATACGATGACCTTGATAAGTGTTATATATATCCTACAGCTCCATGCTAGCCTCCTAAGTTTGAGTGCTACATTCCTGGAAAACTGAAGTATAGCATGGTATCCTACAGTTATATGCTGTACAATAAGTATGGACAGCATTCAGATGTATCAGTAGCTTGCAAATAGATACCTATTGGAAACTACAACTTTGTAGGCAACTAGAACTTCATACAGTCTGGAGGTAAGCTTGATGCATAGTCTAACAGTGGTGTAATGGTATCTATACAGATTTCCAAAGAGTATGTACACCTTGGTAAGATTAAGGTATTTAGAATACAGTACTTCCAGAATGGCTAGATGCCTACTATATCTGTAATATACGATGCTGCTACAGGTTGTACAAAAGATGTAGACGCTGATATAAGTATATGTGATACAGGTCAAGAAGCTCTTGAATAGATAAGCGTAGAAGAATACAATAGTATGTAGGGAGTAAGAATTATCCCTAACTCGTTAGCTGTTAAGAATGGATACTTATTCGCTGCTAATACAAAGACATATCAGACTACTATTAAAGGCTTTGAAGACTGGGATGCTAGAGCTTACAGATTTGACAAGAGTGGTAATTGTACTCTTACTGATGTGAACGATGGTAGCAAGATAGATATAAAGGCTGGTAATATACCTAATGTGCCGGCTAATCATGACTGCTTCTAGTCTTACAATGATATAAACACACAGCAAACAATAGACGAAACTAGTCAGGTATATGACAAAACTGGCTCATATGTTGGCGGTAGCGGTCTTAATGTTGAGTGGAGGTTTATTATATCACCACAGGTTGGAGACAGCTGCAAAAGACAGCATAACGGAAATGATGATTATGATAGAAAAGTTGGTACTCTCTACAACTATGTGAGCAGAGATAATGTTAAACAGTAGAAGAGTTACTATGTAACAAGCTCTGGAGGCGTTTAGCTGGCTTCTAACGGCGATAAATTCGATGAGGGTATAAAGTCTAACACCTATCTGTTATAGTCGCTTAGACGCAACGAATTGTACCGATACGGTATCGTTTTGTACGATAAGTACGGACAAGCTTCTCCTGCTAAGTGGATAGCTGATATTAGGACACCTAATATGACGGATCCTCAGTTTAATATCTTTACATCTAACACCATGGTTAATGGTACTAGATACGAGCTTGTTGTACGTAATCTTGGTATACAGTTTAAGGTTAGTAACTTACCTACAGGATGTGTTGGTTATCAGATTGTAAGATGTGCTAGACACGAGGAAGATATGGCTACTATATCACAGGGTGTACTTAGTAAGCCTGTTGTTAATGCGTATAGTAGGGCATTTAATTAGCCTGATCGTGACGATGAAAGTGGTTTTATGATAACAAAGTATCACACATACTGTCCTACAGGATTCCTATCAACAGGTATGTTTATAGAAGGTTCTGGATGCGTATATTAGATGTCTGACGGAAACAACATAGAAGATCAATGCATGGCAAACTTAGCGAATAACAGCCTATTGCAGTTTGTTTCAAAGGAAGTTTGTTATCAGCCTGAATCGTTTAAGACATTCATAAAGGATAAGAAGTACTATATAGAAACACCATTATTCTTGTTCGGATCTAGAGGCGATAAGAAATTTTAGGACGATATATATGATTCTCCTTCAAATGGTAAATATATACAAGCAGATGGTAAACATATACCAGAAAAAGAAGAACTAGGAACTACGTATGGTATAACAAACCATAAATTCATAATTCCAGGAATATCGAATTGCGCATTAGAAACATACGTTGATAATAAAAGCTTAGCAAAAAGATACGTAGAGAATGTAGAGTTTAAATCAGACGATCATGACAAGATAGTATATCTTGATTCATATCTTAATCTTGATTTGATGTAGAGAATTAATCCGTGGGCGTTCACGGAACATGTGCTTGGAAACAGTAGACCATATTCGTTCTATCCAATAAAGAGCTGCGTGTACGAAAGAGACCCTATGTATGTACGCTACAATACGGATTCTAAAATTGCTGAAGTAACTGATAAAAACGGAATATATATACAGCAGAAAGCATTTGGTTACATTAAATTGTACGAGTCATCTAATGTCACAGATACATTTAGTGGGTCTACGGATGTAGGTGTATTAGGTAATTATAGAAAAGTAATCGACTTTAAAACTGTAGAGTAGATTGAATGGAATAAGCTATTCAAGAGAAACTATAATAAAGACGGAAAGGAAGAAAGAAGCTCTAAATAGTTTTCTAATTATGCAGTATCATCTGGTGGTCACTTGTTCGCTAATGCCATAACTGGTGGATTAGCTACAGATACAGATGATCATGTGTTTAGTAACTTCGGACAATTTGGTGGAGGTTTTAGAGGTGATGGTACAGGAAAAGCAGGAAAGCATGTTTTATGGGGCACTGGTGGAAGATGCCTTTTGTTCTCATGTGAAGATAAGAACGATGCTGTAACAAATAGTGTAAAGACTAGCTCGTACTATGCCTCTAATAATTTCGATGCGCAAATATCTATAGTAAACGAATATGTTAGATCTAGTTTGCTTGGTACATTCTTATGTAACTTTAGATAGCAAATAACCCCATATGGAGGCCAGTCGTTCGTAAATAGACTTACTAATGTATATTTCGGTAATGGCGATTACTTTAAAGCTTCAGATGACTGGAATGATGTGTACAACGGAGATTGTAATATAGAAATATTCGAATACACCTCTATGCATAAGATATACGGTGTATATACAAATAAATCTGACGCAGGATTAAAGTTCCCTAGTACGCATATGATTACCTACTCTATTCCTACAGAATCTAACATCTGGACTAAGTTTGAGTATGGTTGGCAGTTTAGTGTAAACGCAGCAGATAACTATGCATCATTTATCCAGGAAGAACCTGCCTAGATAACAGAAGCTTATACATAGGATGATCCTTAGTTCGTGTACAATACTGTATACAATACGTAGAATACTAGTAGACCACATGCAATCTATGACGATCTCAACAAGGAGGACTACAATAAGACTATAGACACAAGAGTGTACTACTCGGATCTAAAGACAAATGATGAGATTATCGATAGTTGGTGTAAGTTTAGAAGTTCAAACTTCATTGATGTAGATCAATAGTATGGTCCTATAACTGATATCTACAAGTTTAAGAATAACTTGCTATTCTGGCAGCAGAAAGCATTCGGTATACTTAGCGTAAATGAGCGTAGTATTACTACAGATAACTCTGGTAATGACGTGATACTTGGAGATGGCGGAGTATTGTCAAGATATGATTACTTTAGCAATAAATTCGGTATGTGTAAGTAGTAGTTCTGTGTAACTTCTTCTAATGGTGGAGCTTACTGGTGTGATACACACAACAATGTTATCTGTATGTTTAATGGAGAGAATGTTGTAGAGCTTAGTAAGCAAGGAAAAGTACAGAGTCTCATGAATGCTAAGGCAGACGGATCTTCTGGAGTATTCTACGATAATAAGAACAATGAGCTCGTATTTAACGTCTTTAAGGATAAACAGTAGATCGCTTTCAACGAGGCTATAGGCAAGTTTACATCAGTGTATACAATGCCTTTCGAAGGATATACAGAGTTCTTTAACGGACTGTACTTGATTAACACAGTTAATGATGAGGTAAATATCTTCCACTACGATTATATGAGCGATGATGGATTAAAGGACACTAATAGATAGTTTATTAAGTGCTACGTTAAATACACTGTTAATCAGTAGCCTTTGGTTACTAAGGTATTCGATAATCAGTCTATTGTAACACAGGAAGACTTACAAGGTAGACCAGTATATGACAAAGATGATTACTTCTCTATAGACCATAAATACACATGGGAGACTCCTATGATTAAGTCTGCTTCTACTCTTGAAAACAGTATTACTCTTCGTGAGAATAATCATAGATTTGCAATACCTAGAGCAGGAGGTTTGTATGGAGATAGAATAAGGGGTAAGTATATGGTATGTGAGATAACAAGCGAGAAACCAAGATATACTGCTGCTATACAGTTTATTACAACTAAATATAGATTATCATGGAGTTAAGATAGAGAAAAAGAATAAACAATCTGCCTAAGTTTGATCCTGGAAAATCTGGACCACTTGATGCGTTGGATGCAAAAGTTAATCCGTATTATCAAAGTAGCGTTGCTAGAGATGTGGCCCAGATGGTTGGTACTAATGCACCGTATAAATCAATAATAGCTGGACCTCATACAAAACAGAGCACTATAGGAGCTACTGGAGGAAATGCTGGTAATATTAGCGCTGGTACGGTAACTTCTGCTGTAAATGGTACACTTGGAGTAATAGGTGGATTTAATTAGCAGTAGGCAGCAGTAAAGGATCAGAATGGATTGTTCGGTATGTCTGGATAGAGAACTGACTAGGCATTCGGAGTAAATTACTAGGCTTAGAATGATATTGATAAGAGTTAGGCTATGGCTGATATATCCGCATCTAATACTACTAATACATTAGCTATGACAGGCTCTGGAGCAGCTGCAGGAGCTGCTGTAGGTACTGCCATAGTACCAGGTATAGGATCGCTTATTGGAGGTGCTGCAGGAGCTTTAACAGGCCTTGTTACAGGTTTATTTGGAGGTAAGAAAGCTAGAGAAAAACAGCGTAAAAAGATATAGAACGCACAGTAGAACGCAAATTTAATTAATTAGGTTAATAGATCAGCAGCTGCTTCAGAAGGATTATAGCAGCAGTATTATATGGATAATGGTACTACATACGATGATCTATTATACGCTAACCGAGGAAAAGATTTAAAGAGACCGAGATATGATAAAGGCAAATAAAGTATGGACACCTAATGGCTATTAGGAGGGTCCTGTAAATAGTTTAGTTGGTAAAGGTGAGTCTATTATAGACTATACTAACGGAACTGGAACCCTTGTGACAAAGGGGAAGGTTGGCGTAGATAATCAACCTAGTTCTGTACATGAGGATGACTCAAACGTTATTGCAGGAAATGATAAAGACTGGACTAATGGAATGAAATTCTCAGATCAGATAGCACCACTTACAGCTAAACTTTAGATGTATAACAATATAGAAAAGAAGATGAATAAGAAGCCAGGATTAAGCTCCCTGTCTAAGCAGACTGCATAGTTATAGAAGATGTAGGTCGATAGAGCTAAAGCTCCTATACTGCAGGCTATGAAGTAGATTACAGATAGATAGCAGACTCAGCACGAAATACAGAACTACAACTGTGGTAAGAATAGATTTGCTAGCGGAAAGGAAATCTGGGGTGATATAAAGAATAGCTTTAATAACTGGACTAAAGGTGGTAAAGGAAAAGTATCTAATGCTACATTAGATTTTGGCTATACTGTTCCAGCACTCCTTGAAGGCACTATGCTTAACAGATGGAATAGAGAGCGTCCATAGATGCCAGATATCTATGCAGCTAATAGATATGCTCCTATAGCTCTTAGAACAATGGCTAGCAATAGAATATCTCCATACTCTACGCTTGAAAATCTTAATGCATAGGATAGACAAGCAGCTTATTAGATAGCTAATTCTGGAGGCTATACAGGAGGACAGAGACAGAATGCTAGAGTAGCATTAGCTTTAGGAGCTCAGAGAAACGCTGCTAACGCACTTATGAGCGTAGATGAGAAGAATGCTGCATATAGAAATGCATATGCTGACATGGCTGCTAGATTAGGTGATAGCGAGGCTTCTAGACAGCAGCAGGCTAATCAGTATGGCTGGGATTCCTACAATAGAGCATATAGCGCTAGAACTAAGGGCATTGAAACACACTTGGCTAATCTTGGATTACTTGGTCAGAAATGGCTGTCTCAGCGTATTAAGAATAAGCAGTATGGAGATGTGCTTGATTTATATCAGCAAGATCTTGATAATAAGAGGGATGCAATAAAAGCTCTTTATGGTACTGGCGGCTAGTAGTCTAGTGGCGAGAATGTTAATACATAGAATAATTAGACAAAGCAATCTCCTAGCAGTTATACGCGCAGCGGTGATCTAAACATACTTAATAAATACTATCACAATACTCCATTAGGAGACGTATTTTCAATATAGAACCCATATAGGATTCCTTAGATTGATGTATCAATGCAAAGAATACCTAAAGGAAAATATTGGATGCTACCAGATTAGATGCCGTTAAAAAGATATAATTCAGATTAGATAAGACAAGCTTTATCTGATGCACCAAACACTAGATAGTGGGCATAGAATATACTTAATTAGAATGAAATAAATATGGGAACTATAGGAGATGGTAATATATACAGAGATGCCCATATTTATTTTAGTGAGCCAAATAATTATATGTGGCAATTAGGAAATAAGTACCCGATGGCAATGGTAACACATATACCAGGAATTAATAATTATACAAATAATTGAAAATGATAGGAATGTATGACGAACCAGTAGCGGTACCTATAATAGACCTACTGGACAGTAATATGATGTCATAGTACATCAGTGCTGCAAGAGAACAATACAATTAGGCTGTACAGGATCAAAAAGAGTTTGCTAAGGAATTTGGTGAACTCTATGGGCCTAATGCCAACATTAATAAGTAGTTCTACGACGATACTAGAGGAGCTGTAAATAAAGGTCTTGATTACTTATATTAGAATGGTATAGATCCTCTTAGATCAGCAGAAGGTAGAGCATATATAGCTAAGATTATTAGAGAGAGACCATACGCTGAAATAGCTAACCTTAAAGCTTAGAATGAGTCAATGAAGACTTATTAGAGATATAGAGCAGAAGCTATGCGTAATGGTACATATGATCCAGATTTCGAGAAGTTTGTATTGGGTGGTAAGACACTTGAGACATGGGATCCTTCTACAGATGGCATGTGGACTAGAGAAGCTCCATCTAAGTATTCTAGTCTTAAGGATTGGACTAGTAATCTGTTTGATAATATGTAGCTTGAATACGATGATGAAGCTACTAAGAAGGCTGGTGGAATGTATCAGATCTATTCTAAGTCAGATAAAAAGATGAAATAGATTCTTGATTCCAATATGAAAGATATGGCTAAATCAGAATTGGGTAGATATTATCTCGATATGTATGGTGGAGATATTGAAGCTCTTAAAGCTGATATAATTGATCGTAACAGAGAGTATACTTAGGTTGATAAACGTCCAGATCAGGTTTAGATACATCTTAATGATCAGCGATTCCAGGCTGCAGAAGTTGCTAAATAGAGAGCGTTCCAGCATAGAGAAAATGAGCTTAATAGAAAGAATTAGCGAGACATTGCCGCGGCCAGAGGCGCTAATGGCTCTGACGTAAATGGACAGCAATCTCCATTATAGTGGTCTACTAGATCTGAAAGGACATCATAGAGATAGAAGGATAACCAGGTTATGACAAACCTGTTTGACACTATGTAGAGAGCATCTAAGTATTGGAAAGATAGAGCAAATAATACTAAACTTTCTGCCGCACAGAGAAAGCAGGGTAGAGATCATGCTGCATGGTGGGATAATGCTATTAGGCAGGCTGGTTCTGATCCTAAGTCTCTTATAAAGAATGGCCTTGTACAAGTTGATGAATATGGACAGTATTAGCCATCTAGAAGACTTTTGAATGCAGATGGATATGCTAGTCATACAAATGTTGGAACATTTAACGACCCTAAGAAGCTTGCTTAGGCTGCAGATAAATAGTATAGCGGATACATGTATAAACCAACTGGCGGTTCTGCTGAACACAAAGTACTCTTAAATAAGTTTGCAGGAACAGAAAAACCATAGCAATTTGAGCTAATGTAGAATAAACATCTTGCAGTAAATCTTAAGGATTCTAACCTTAGATATTCTCCTATAAGAAGAATAAACGTTACCGGCAACAAGAGACTTAGATATGCCACCACAATGCGTAGGTTTGACAGATGGCTTAAGAGCGGAGCAGCTGGTAGAGGAGCTCTTGTAAACGAAGATCTTAATGCTGGATGGATACCAGGAAAACATAAGTAGTTCGATATAGCTGGACATGTTACAATTACTGGTAAACAATTTAGTGAGTTCTGCGTATCAATTGGAGCTACTTCTGATAATGATAAAGCAAGGGTGGCATCAGAACTTGGTCTTGATGCATTTGATGCAACATCTAAGCCTGTAACAAAGAAAGAAAAGGTTGGATCTGCTACATATTATTAGATTCCTATGACTAGGACAATTCAGAACAACGGTGGGTTTAAAATTGGTGAATTCAACGATGATATAAACAAGGCAAAGTTTGGACAAAGTGCTGCATTCAAGATGGCTAATGATGCACAAAATTCTTCATTAATGATAGATTAATAAAATATTATGGCAAATAAAAATAAAAAGACGTTTACATACAACTAGGCGTATAGTAGAGGAGCTTAGATAGCGTAGGATTTACAGCGTAGTGTAGCACAAAGAAGTGCTGACTACGCCGCTCCTTATGTTGAGGGGAGTATGGGCGCCTATACAGATGTCAGCGATTTTAATAATATGGCATTTCCTGCGTATAATACGCTGGATAAACAGGGTAAAGCTGTTGTAGATACAGAAGAAAGCAATAGTGGTTCTCTTGGCGATTTCCTTTTAGGAGATTCTTGGGACTTAAGCAAGATGAAAGAGAGATGGAACAAATTCTCTTCCAAGGATATGTATAGGATTACATTAGAAAAATTATATGGAGCCTCTGTCGATTCTAAAGAAAAAGATCTTGATGACGTCACTTTCTAGCAGAGTTCGCTAAAAATAGCTTAGGACTACAATAATCTTCTTAAATAGAGAGAAGATCTTATAAATCAATATAAAGCCTTTAAGAACCATGGATACGCCTCAAAGGAATAGACTAGACAATTATAGGATTCTATTATAAAGATAGATGACCAAGTTAAGAAATACCAGGATTTCTTTAAATAGCATAAGAATGACGACGTATTTTTAGATTTATTCTACGATACAAACAAAGCTGGAGCTAGCGATTATTTAGCTGCTCTCAAAGATAATACAATAGTCACTCATTAGCAGTTCAATACTGACGGTATTTTAGGGACCATAAATAATGCATTAAAATACACAGCTGGTACATTATCAGAAGGTCTTGAGAATATAGCACTTACTACATGGAATGCTATAGGTAAGGTTCTCCCCTAGGCAATTGGTGGCGATAAAAATGGAACATTTATTAAACGTGCCATAAAGAATGGTACCAGTAATTACGATAATTTATTTGAAGGATATTCAACAAAAGATGGATCACAATTATTGTAGACAAAGATAAATGCTTTAAAAACTGATCTTGACAGAGAATAGAGTAAAAGGGAAATTTCATTGAAGTCTGCCATAAATTCATACAAAAATGGTAATTGGTTATTTGATCCAAAGAAAATAAATCCAGAATTCAGAGATCTTTAGAATAAAAATAGAGGTGGTTTAATAGGTTTTATTATAGATCCTACACAATGGGGATATTCAGTACCAGAAATAGGTACATCGTTTAGCGATGCTAAAAGTTTCGCTGAAATGATAGCTACTAATGCTGGAGGTGCATTAGCTACAAAAGCAGCTGTAAAATTTTTAACTAGAAAAATTCCTGGATTAGGAGCAGTTCTTACAGCTGAAGATATGACCAAAGCGTTTAACTCTGCAGAAAACGTAGAATAGGTAGCTAATGCGTTAAGTAGAGTTGAAACGGCAAAAAAATTAATAGGTGGTTCTACAGCTATTGCTGGAATATATTGGGCAAAATAGATGCGTCAATTTGAGACAAACGGAGAAGCCATAAACGCTTTGGCTCAAAGGGTTCTGGACAGATCTTACAAAGCAGACGTAGATTTTAACAAAGTGTTTTATGCTGTCGACTAGTACTCTAAGTATATAGGTGTAGATTCAAAAGATTTAGATTAGTTAGAAAAAGTTAAGCTCGCATTAGCTTATAATATACCTACAGGAGATGACAACTTCGACAATATTAAAGTAGATTCTAGAAAAGGTTTGGCTAAACTTATAAATGATAACAACGCAATGGCGTTCGAGGATTATTTACAAGCTTTACCTTTTATGGATTATACTAGAGGTGTAATATCAAAGGCCGCTAACAATATGTTTTCTAGAGCCCCTAAAATGTATATATAGGATTAGATACTAGATAAAGCTGCCAAATCTGCTGCCACAGGAGTCATAGACAATGCTATAGATAGAGTTGCTATGAGTAAATTTAGCAATATAGGTAATAGGCTTAAATTTATTCATGGTTCAAAATATCTGGCAAAGAAGTTTGAAAAAGCATTCCCTTTAGCTACATCAGAGGCTCTTGAAGAAGGTAGACAGTAGTTACTTACATCTAGATTCACAAGAGGAGAATACGACGATTACAATGTAGGCGAATCTGCTTTTTATTTGCCAAGTGTATTTGATAATCAGTTTTTAAATGTTGATGCTGCTGCTGCTTATTTAGGCATAGCTTCTGGTGATCCTGATAACGGAGATGCAGAATTAAGACGTTCTATGGAAATTGGAGCTATGACAGGATTGCTGTTTAGAATTCCTCACATTGTGAAAAATATTTTAGCTCCTTATAAAGAAAATAGTACAAGCTTCATTAGGTCTAGCGATAAATATAGTTTAAGAAATACTGTAGCATAGCTTAGAAATGATAATGTTATTCGCAGTATAGCTGCTAACAATTATTAGCTTGCACAAGACAACGACCACGTAGGAATATTTTTCGAAGCATTTAAAAGAGCTGGAATAAATAGAGATAGACTCTAGGAGGCTCTTGATGACATGAAGAAATATAAGGGATCTTTATTATAGGATGGATCCGATAGCTACATAGAATCTGATAAAGATCTCCTTAATACTGCATGGTTTGCTTACAATAACAAAAATCTCGAGTAGTTTATGAAAGATCTTAATATTTCTAGAAATAGTGAGGATCATAAACAGCTCGTACAAGCAGCTACTAGAGTTATGGTAGATTCAAAAAATGCAAAAAAAGATTCCGAGAAAGCTAGAAACAACATTGATTCTATAATAAATAAGACCGTACAGGATTATGAAAATGCTACATAGGAGAATAATCCGACACTGTTTAATATTATTAATAAAATAAAGCAGGATTACCAGAAGTTTAATGAATCTATAAACGCTAGAAGAAATCAATTCAAGAACTCTGAAGAAGGAAAGAAAGCTGGTCAAGAGTGGATCGATAAGAATGAAAGCTATTATGAAGACGATTCACAAAGAACGTCTTTGGATAAGGCTATCGAAAACGTAATGGATGAACGTGATGAGTTCAAGGTTGATTCAGAGAAAGAGTATACGTAGTCTAGACTTGAATCAATATTCAACTATAGAGGGTATAAGGTAGCTTAGAAGCTGGCTAAAGATTTAAAAGATCAAAAAAGAAGACTTTAGTTAATATCTAATGAAACAGGAACTGATATCAATACTGACAAGCTTACTGGTATGATTGATTACCTTGATAAGCTTATATAGAACAGAAAGAATAAAGTAGAGAATTCTAAAGGGATATTGGCATACAATGAAAAGGTTGATTTGTTAAACGCCTCTATAAGCGATAAGAAAAAATAGCACAAAAAGACAACATATGACTCAATCTTTAAGGATTACTAGGACTTTGATAACCAGGATGAAATAGACAAGGCTTATTAGGCATTTCTCATAAATGACGCTTTATACAATGTACTCAAACCTATGTCTGTAGCATTTACTACTGGATAGGTTGATCCTAGATCTGTGTATTTTTCTAGAAGAGAATAGAACTGGAGCGAATTGTCCGATGAGCAAAAGTCCGAGTTCACTAAAAAGGTATAGGGTTTATATCAAGAGCAAGGAAAATAGGCTCCAACTGAAGCATAGATCAGAGCTGCATACTTGAATGAGTAGAACAAGAAGAGAAATTCCGTAAAATAGTTATCTAAAAAATACTCAGAATTAAGAGACAAGATTGAAGGTAATGACGACATATCTAATATGAGTATGGATGACATTCCTCGTCTTACTGATATGGAAATAGAGGCTGCTAGAGATCTTATTGGCTCGGTTCTTGCTGACAAAAAGAATCGTATGCGTATAGCTCGTAGAGAATGGGATCAAGAGAGACCTCTTACTCCAGACGATGTTTAGTAGGCTGAAGAAGGTACTGCTAATGAAGATGTAACACAGAGAATTAAAGACCTTGCAGGTGAACCAAAGAGCCCAGAAGTTGAGAGATAGGCTGAAGATATGAATACTTAGCCAATGACTTAGGACAAGTCTGTACTCGATACATCCGAGCTTGATGCTGCTATGGATAACTCTGAGTAGGGAACTACAGAAAATGAAAGAAACCTAGAAGATGCTTTAGGTATGAGTCCTGCTGAAGATAAACAGCAGCAGAAGCTTAGAGAAAAGCAGCAAAAGCAGAAAGCCAAAGACGATCAGCAATCAGATTCAACTGATTTTACAGATGAGAAAGATGATGATAATAGCGGTAGGACTATAACTATAAAGCCAGGAAAATCTCAAGAGGCTTAGCAAAATAGTACAGATACTGGCATTTAGGATAATACGGAGAAGTAGCCCGAATAGCAGTAGGTGCAAGAAGATGATGAGCCAGAAAAGAAAGACGATGACAATTCTCCAGACTTGACTCCAGATAAGACAATTGCTGATACTGGTCTTAGTGTTGAACGGATTCAGGAAGATCAGGACTTTCCTGATGGTAATCCAGAAGACAACAACGACGATATAGATCAAACTCCTTAGAAAGAAGGAAAGACTGCGCAGGTTCTTGATCCTAAAGACACGAATGTTGAAGATACGCTAAATATAGAAAATCCTTTAGAACACGAAGAACCAGAAGTATTACCTAAGAAGTACGATGACAACGGAACTCTAAATATAGAAGATCTTCCAGAAAAGTTGGATGTAGACATATAGAGTGAATCCGATACTCTTAGCGATATGGATAATCCAACTGAGTCAACTGATACATCTGGAGCATACGACGATAGAAAACCTAAGCCATGGGCTGTATAGGAGTCTGAGGACGTAGAAAGAAGATATGTTGATCATACATTCTTCTATAGACCTGATGCAGAAGAGCCTATGGATATAAGGGTTAATGGTGAGGATGTTAAGTTGCCAGAAGGATGCACTATTGGTACTGGCGCAGAGCTTGCACAGAAACTTACATAGAAAGGATGGTTTGAAAAAGCTGATAAGTTCTATGTTGTGTCATAGATGTAGAAATACTAGAAAGGAAATCTTGGTGACGAAAGGGATTTGTTCACAGTATCTTTAGCCATAAGAGATGGCAATAAAATATATTTCTCTGCACTTAGAGCAATAGGTAAATATCATTACGAGTATCAGAAAAACACAAACATAGATCTTTCTAATTAGCTTGCTAACAAATTAAGAGTTATAGGTGTCGATATGGATACTTATAATACGAATTTATTCGAAACTGTAAAATCTTATTACTTATTACATAACAATATTAGCTAGGATTTGTTAGAAAATGACGATAAGTTAAATAAAGCGGCAATATATTGGTATAACACATTATATAAAACAGACCCAGAAAACTTTTATGATATATTTACACTATTAGACGATATAGCTAGAAAAAAATCTGCATTACCAGGTAAAACTCCTTTAACGAATAATTAGATAGCACAACAAATCTAGAAGTTAAGAGATAATAGAAACGCTATAATTGAAGCATATTGTACATTTAAGGATGGTAAGTACATAATACCATAGACTATTAGAACTGATGTAAAGCCGCAAGAAGCAAGTATAAGTAATGGTAAAATATAGACTAGACCAAAACTTGAAGATAATCTTGTTGATTTTAAACCTCTTACAGAGAAAGATTTAAATCTTGGTATTCCTTCTGATCCAGAAGAACTTACAATGAAGCTCGAGAAGGGCGCTATAACACTTGGCTATGGTACTGGAGTAATGGCTGATGAAGGTAATAGATTCCTTATTCGTAATCTCTACAATCCTTCTGGAGACACAATAGACGGTAAAGGTTATTCTGGTAAATTGTACTTTACAATAACAGGTCCTAGTGGATATGTTGTTCCTATAATGCTTAGAGAAGAAAGATTTAACTAGGTTTAGGATAAAGATGGTAAGATGCAATTTATTGATCCGGTTAATATGCAGTTAGCTATAGATCCTAAGACTGGTAAGATAAATAGAAATGCTCCATTATCTATTGCTGAGCTTATATTGTATATGACTACAGGATAGCTTAATCCAGAGGAATTTGGAGGTGACCGAGGATTAATAGCAGACTTACTTGCATTAACTGTTCATACAGCATTTGCTACTAAAGCAGATAAGAAACACCCTTATTTAGCTTCTAAGCAGTTCTATTTCGACGATGAGAAGAATCAGCTTGTATTAACTCATCCAGAAACCAGATAGGACTTAAGGTTATCTATGGATGAGCTGTTTGGAGATTAGTCTGAAAAGACAAGAAGATCTGTTATTAGATACATATCAAACAATCTGCACTGGAATACAGATAAAAATGATATGGTTGAACATTTTAATAAATCTATGCCTAAATTATCTGCGTTTTTGAGATAGTATTTTGAGGATAATCCTAAAGCTAAGTCGTATAAATTCTTTGGTCTTAATCAGCTCGAATTTAAGAGAGATGAATTATTCTCTACAAATAAGAATGGTTAGCTTAATCCTAAAAAGGTATCACTTGCTGCATGGATGATCAATAATGGTAAACTTCTTACAGACTTAGCTCCACAGCATTTCTACGCTCCATTTATATATTCTGACGGAGTACAGGCTTCAACAAAGAAGAAGGTTGCAGCAAAGGTTAAGAAAGAAAGTAAGAAATAGGAGAATCCTAGCGTAATTGAAGCAGAGGCAAATATAGCAGCGAAGAGATTTACTGATGAGGCTATAAGTAGAATGCAAAGCAGATATAAGAGCGATTCGTAGAAACAGAAAGTCACTAAAGATGATTTCTTAGTTCTATCTGATGAGGCTAGAAAAGAAGTACTAAACAACTATAGAAAACGTGGCATATATGATATAGTTGTAATTGATGTACTCAAAGAGGATGTAGAAGGTAAATCGTTAGACGAAGTTAAACGTATTATTACATAGCATGTATAGATATATATAGACTACGCTAATTCTTAGGAAGGTTAGAAGCTTGATGTAAAAGACCTTACTTTTGTATCAGATCCTATGCTTAAGAATATTGTAACCAGGGGATATGTTCCTATACTTAATGTTGGCGTGGATGGAAAACTTCATATAAACGCATAGGATCCATTGTCTATACTTCGTAATAGCAAGGTTAGATAGGATGGGTATACTGGAGTATTTTCTAGATTTAAATCAAAAGGAAAGTTTAACGAGAAAGCTGCTAGAAAGTGGCTTAGCGAAAAGCTTGGATTAGACGAGACTAAAGTAGTTGTTCTTGACGGAGTTCTTAAAAGTTTCGAAAATAGTAAGGTATACGGTATTACAAGTCTTGCAGCAGATTATATAGACAGGTAGGTAAATGGTGTTATCACTTTATCTAATGAGGCAGGATACGGTATCCATTATCATGAAGCATGGCATTACGTTAACTTACTGTTAAATAACAAAGCTCAGAGGCTTAGATTATATGATGCTTACATTAAATCACACAACTTAAAGAATATTACATTCGGAGAAGTCGAAGAGTTGATGGCCGAAGACTTCCGTAGATATGCAGAAATGCGAAATGGAAAGGGAATTGTTAATATAATCAAGAGGTTATATAACAATGTGCTTGATTTTATAAAGGTATCCAGAAAGAAAGATATTGTACGCAATGTATTTAACGCAATTAATAATGGACAATACTTCGACGTTCATATGGACAAAGACTCTATAAAAGAGTTTGAGAATAGATATCCAAACGGTGTGGCTTCAGCAGACTACTATGTTCCTACTGTAGACCAATCTACTCTCGATAAGCTTGAAGGAATAAAAGATTATCATACATTCTATCAGTGTGGTGTAGCCTTGGCGCAGAAGCTATTAAGCGATTACGGTTTTAAAACCCCAAATGATATCAATAGTAAAAAAGTATCTAAATTCAATGATCTTATTGAAGATTTAAAGAATAACAATGAGTTTGAATCAGATCCGTTAAAGCAATCTATAATAAATGATATTTGTAATAACCCTAAGGCTTTTGAAGGTATTGTTGCTAATGTATTTGCTCAATATGGAATAAAGGCTAATGTAAAGAAGTTCTCTTAGATGGACGAGACTAATGATCTTACTAATAAAGATTCTATAAATGATGACGATCAGTCTAGAGATATTGGAGATAGAGCAGATAACACTTGGGATGTAATGTAGTTATCTATAAGTAAAAAGGACAATGTAGCATTTAGAGCTAAGCTTTTCTTAAGTCTTATAGAAAAAGGTAAATTTGTTCTTGATCCAGAAACAGGAGAACGTGAGTACGAGACACAGTTTAATGATATTATTAGCGACGTTCCTTTGTATTGGAGCTATAGTGAAGCATGGAGCTCTATACTAAAGAATTTGTGGATGTGCGAATCTTATGATAACATAGATCCAAATACTGGTGTATTTGCAGCTAATTCAATCAGAGGTAAAGTTAAATAGCTCGCTGATAGAAAGATGGCTTTATTTGTTGCTCTTAACGATAAGCTTGAAGAAGTAGAAGGCGATATAGAACTTGAGAACTAGATACTTGCTACTGTAAAGAGTTCTTATAACCAGGTAGCGTAGATTTGGCTTAATGATCCAGTAGAGAAATCTATGGGTATTATGGATCTGCCGGAAGATATGATTTCGTCTGTAGTAGAAATACCTACTGATGAGAAGCGTAATTGGGAGATAAGAAATGATAACACGCTCAAGGCAAAGAGAAACTAGCCACGTTTATGGAGCTAGGAATTTGCTTCTTCTAATGTAATTGTTTCTAAAGATGGCTAGACTATTATAAATTCAGAGTATGTAGACACACTTGTAAAGATGCGTCAGGATGCAATAGATCTTTCTAAAGCTCTTAATGAACCTACTATTCAAGATTTATCTTCTGCTTACGATGAGGCTGCTACACAGGTTGTTAAAATCCTTAACTACATGGGTATACCATTCGATAGAGAAACACTTGATGCTTATACATACTAGGTCAAGGATGAATCTAATGGCAAAAATCCTATGCTAGCATAGCTTTAGGCTTTACAAATGATGCTCGGTGGATCTATGTAGAAGAAAAATGGTTCAAAAAATAACTACAAATGGAAGTCTAATAAGTAGACCGGTTCTTTGTCGTACTTTATTGATTTGCTTGATAAGTATAAGGGAAAGCCTTATCTCGAAACTAAGCAGTCTAAGAGAAATAAGGATGTAGTTACAGTTGATTAGCTATTTGTAGGTTATAGCTTGAAGTCGCCTATATCAAAGATGGCTGAGGTTTACGCTTAGACTAACCCGTCTTCTACAGACGTAAGTATCAAGGGACCAGATGGTGCTACATTGTATCCTATAAGCGAGAACAATGAGGCATCTGATAAGCTTCGTCATATAAATGATAATAAGGATGGCATAGTAGAATAGATGATGTTATCGCCATACGCCAAGCACAGTTCTATTCTCAATATAGCTAGAAACGATCAGCTTGGAGATAGACCTGGAGATAATACAAATAAGTTTAAGCTTAATGCATTTGTTGGAATAAAAGATACTAGAGAGAATACTGGAGATGATTACTTTGGAATAACACCTCTTGCAGACTATGTTTCAAAGATGGTTATGAAGCATAATAACATGCTTGTATTCCCTACAATGGCTGATAAAAAGACATGGTATTCTATATCTTATGATCCTCTTGCAAAAGATACAGAAGGAAAGATATTGTCTGATGGCTTGTGTGTACATGATCTTATTACGTACAATCACACAGATGAAGCTGGTAAATGGAATGCTATGCGATTCTCTGAAGGTACTCTTAATAGATTCGTTGGATATTTCAATGATGAGCTCGAATCACTTAAACAATACTACGATAGAAAGAATATAGCATACTTTGTAAATAATCCAGGAAGAGCAAGAGATAACTTCCATGGAAAGATTAAGGATGGTAGAATGAATATGGCCGGAAACGGTGGAATGTTCAGATACTTCTATGATGCTATAAAGATAAAGGATGATAATGGTAAGGAGATGAATCTTAACCAATATCTTGAATTCCTTTACAATAAACAGTAGGCTATAGAAAATAACCCTGTTAAGAATGGTGGTCTTGGTACTATAAGAGAAGGAGCTAATGAACTTGACGGATTTGAGCTTGTAAGAAGATATATAAACGAGCTTAGCGATTAGGTTAAATCAGATCCATCTATGCTCAAAGATGGCATAAACACCATGCTTATGTCTAGAGTCAGTGATGAGTTCCAGACTATATCTGACGACGGTTCTACAAAGGTTGTTTATTTTGATGGCAAAACATATCTCCCTAGAGCAATACCTGTACAGATACTTGACTATTATCATAATAGATTCGGAAAGAGCGGAAGAGTATTATCTGACTACTATGAAGACGAAGCTGGTAATGTTGCTGACTGTACATTATCTGTAATAGCTAACAACGTAGCTAACGAAATGATCTCTACTATAGAGCTCGAGAAAGTATTTACTGGTGATCCTGCTTATTATAAATGGATTTACGCAGGAAGTAAAAAGAATCCAACGCTCGATTAGTTCTCAAAAGATGGGTTTAATATTGGTGTACGTAGGCTTTAGGCGAAAGATGCTGATAAGATTAAACGTTTAGGAGCTATACTTTCTCCTGGGTAGAACCTTAGAACAGAGTATTCTAATAGAGAGATACAAGAGTTTAGAGATCCTATAAGTGGTAAAGAAGAGCTTAGAGGAAGCAAGTATACAGTTCTTAATATAAATGATATTGTAGCTAGATCTAAGTTTATAAATGACGTTTAGACGCAGTTTGGAAGACAGATACTTGCAGACGAGATTAGGGCTAATCCAGAATGGTTTGATAAGATTGTTGAGAAAGAGTCTAAGGAGTCAGGTGAAAAGCTTACAAGAGAAGGATAGATCACTAAGATGTATCTTAAAGATAATTATTATAAATCTATTCTTAATAAGGCTCCAAAGAGTGTAAAAGAAGCTGTAGAAATACGTGCAAAACAATAGATGTCCCCATATGAATAGATCACTGTATCAGATGCGCAGGTTTGTATCAGACCGGCTCTGTATAGAAAGATTCGTATGAGCCTTGGTAACTGGACTATTGAGCCAGACGAGTCTGGATATTCAGACGAAGAGGCTTACAGAATACTTGAGACTGATGGTTCCTGGATGAATGATCCAGAAAAAGCTAGAAAGGTTAGCAAACTTTAGCTGTTCCCTCTCAAGATGACTTACTTCAGCAATAGTCCTACAGAACTTGGTCCTGGTATATTCTAGAATCTTCCAGTGTATAACAAGATGGCTATTTTCCCTATGTTTAAGTATGCTACATAGAGTACGTCTGGTAGACAGCTTTATGACCGCATGAACAAAGAGGGTAACGAGATTGATATGATAGCATTCGAGTCTGCTGTTAAGGTTGGTGATAACCAGAATAGATATTCTCCATATAATAAAGATGTAAAGATTATGGATGGAGATATAACAACTATGGATGATGCTATCAACAATGAGTCTGACTAGTATATTGATAGGTCTACAGGAGAAGTTAAAACTAATACCACTGAAGGAAGTAAGCTTTCTGTACAGGTACAGGATCTTAATGGAATTCGTATGCAGCTCAATACCGATGCTCATGAGGCTACTGAAAGATCTATTGGTACACAGATGTTTAAACTTGCGTTCTCTAACTTGTTTGATAATCTTAAGTACGGTTTAAATAAAGCTGACTGGCAAGGTTAGAGTAAACCTTCTAGATATGGTAGAGAAATAAAAGCTGATCTTATGGCTTGTATTAATGCTATGACTATGCTTGGTATTAACAAAGTATAGGATAGATTCTATTCTTAGAATAATGAAGGTAGGTTTACTCATATAAACTAGAGATAGGTAAGAAATCTTGTAGAAACTATCGTTAAGAACAATGGTCTCGGCGTATCTGCAGAAGAGATTATTCACAATGGCGGCGTTGTAGCATCACTTATGTCTAGAAAGGTATTTGAACAAAGTGTATTCTCTGCAGTTAGTAAAGATGTAATAGATATACAAACCAAAGGAGGTTCTGCTGTTCAGCAATCTATATTTGGCTTCACAGGCTTTGATGATAATAGTGTTAGATCTTACGAAGACGGCGATTACCATTTGCTTAATGGCGGTAGAGAGATTAGATGGAATACATAGAATGGTAGTATGGAAGTTATGCTTTCTATTAACTTCTTTAGACCAGTTGTTCCACAAGAGTATCAGAAGACATATGGTATGATGAGACAGTGGCTTATCGACCATGATGTTATTAATGGCAAGAAGACTGACGGTTCACAATCTCATCCTAAACCTTTTGGTATTGGCTATCGTATTCCTACACAGGGTATGTCATCTATGTTTGCTATGACTGTAGCAGATGTGTTGCCTACACAATCCGGAGACACAATAGTAGTTCCTAGAGAGTTTACTGCTCAGACTGGATCTGACTACGATGTAGATAAACTGTTTATTGCTACGATGTCTTATACAAACGGTGAGCTTGATACCATTTCGGAAGAACAAGAGAAATAGATCTCTGATATATTCTCTAGTAAGGTAAAAGGATCTAAACAAAGTGCTGTACAGAAAGTTTTACAGCAATCTTCTTATGGTGCTATATAGAACAGATTACTCAATAATTATATTGACATTATATCTGATACAAGAAACTTCTCTAATGCACGTGCTTCTATTGATACTATTACAGATGTTATTAAGTCAGAGATTCTTCCTCACTTAAAGAGTGGGTTAAACGAATATAGACCATCTATGTATGAACTTACTCCTTCGTTCTAGTCTAGACGTAAGATGGAGTTCTCTACAGGTAAAGATGGTATTGGTCCATTCGCATTGAACGTAACAAATATGGCTCTTACATAGTTCACTCATTTGTCCATGAGATACAGAGACAATCAGTTCGGATTCCATGATCTTGACTAGGTTCTTGGAGAAGATGGAGAACGTATTTCAGACTGGTTGTCAGCTATGGTTAATGCCCATGTGGACGTTGCCAAGGACCCATATATCTTTGACCTTAATATTAACTCTGCTACATATAATCATGTAAACTTCTTACTTAGAGCAGGAAAAGGTAAGGCTACATTCTCATTTATTGCATAGCCAATACTTAAGAAATATGGATAGTTAATGGGCTCTGCTAAGGGTACATTTGGAAAGAACTTCAAGGCTGATGGAAAGTCTTAGGAACTGAATAATCATTCTTAGATATACAGATATCTTCTTAATGTAACTAGACAGAATCTTGCCGATAAGCTTGGTTTAGATAAATTGTATAAGACATCTGGGAAAAAGTCTGGTGGCGTATATTATTCTCTTAATGAAGATTATGTTAAGAAAAAGAGAGATAAAATCATTAAAGCTATTAAGGATTCATTAAAGTCCGATGGCGAAAAGAACTAGGATGTTATCAACAAGTACGCTACAGATATATTTAATCTTATCATAAGTAATGATAAATAGATATAGTGGAAAGATGCCATGAACTTTGATAAAGGCATTTACGCTATAGAGCATGCTGACTCTACATTTGGCTTGTATTATCAAATGTTATCGTTAAGATCATTTGGTAAGATAAAGACATATGCGGATGAGCTTGCAGACCTTGTAAAAGTATCTAAGATTGATACAAAGAAGTTTGGTAATAACATTTCTTCACATATTAACTTTAAGAATACATATGAGCAGTTTAAGTATGGAGATCATAAGGTTGAGTGGTATATAAATGATGGCAATAAATACGAGCAGAAGATTGATGAAAAGACCGGAGAAGAATTAACTCCTACTGAAACAACGGCTGCCCTTATGAGGTATTTCCATAACTTGTTCTTGGATTCTAAGTTCTATAATGCTACAGAGCTTGTATAGAGAATATTGTAGAACCAAACATTCTCAGCTACTCCTTTGTATGCTAATTTGCTTAGAACAGCTCTCGCTAGCTTAAATGCTGACGAATAGTTATAGGGGTATACAAAATGGAGGTTTGATAAGGATGGTAATTATACTGGAACTCCTTACGATGGATACAAATAGGTAATGAAAGATGATGTTGTACAAGCTATTGGCTCATCAATAGAAAGTATGTTAAGATTCTAGGCATTACTTGACTTTGCTCCAAAGATTGAGGCTACAGATGATTATACTGGTCCTATAGACTTTACGTTTGGTGGAGACAGATAGGAAATAGAAAAGAATTACAAAAGAATTCTGTATGGAGATAAAGAAGGAGGCGAGTATGATAGAAATACAATATTCTAGAACCTTGCTAATCTTATGCAGAGCATAATAGATGATCCAGATTCTGATGAAGCTCAAGGCCTTGTAGATTAGGACGGCATCATTAGTAATGAGTTGTTCGAATATCTTAGACCACAGACTGGAATAAAAGGCTCAAGTGTAGGAAGAATGATGCTTTCAAAGACTTAGATGAATGTTGGCGTAGAACAGAAATAGAGACTTATGTCTGCATTCGATTAGTTGTTGACCCATCCGTCCGAAAGAGTTAGAAGAGTAGCTAGAGATTTGGCTATATATGCATACTATTCTACATACGATACTAATAGCGCTTATTCTTTCTCTGATATTATCCCTCCTAGATACAGACGCCAATATGATAGAGCTCTTAGCTTAGCTCTTGATTCTAGAACCAGAAATGGATATTAGCACAAGTCTTTAGAAGACGCATAGTTGATGGCTAATGATATTCTTGATGTAATAGCAAGAAACCTTTATAAGAACGATGACGTTGTTCCTATGTATTTCGAAGATAAAAAAGATATTATCAAATATGAAGGAACTGTACTTAAGGTAGACGGTATAAAGAAGAAAGTTAACGCTCTTCTTGTTTCTAATTCTAGAAGTATACCTAAGTCTAGATACTTTAAGATCAAACGAGGAGATCAATATGTTGTTTATAGATATGCGGGTGCAATCGAAGGTTTAAATAAAGAAAACAAAGCATTAGAAACCAAGAGAGTTTATATGATTGTTCCTAAGTTTGGATTACAGATAAAAGGAACATAGTTGTACGAATTTATGTAGGGCTCTGAAGGTGTTTCTATATTTGATGAGAATAAATTGCCTAGTACATTTAAGGCTGATAAACTTTTGGATTATGCTGAGCAGTATGCAGATGATCTTACCGAATCTTTGTCTAAAGATAAAAAGAATGGCAAATCTAAGCAAAAAGATGAGTCTAAGCAAGTTGTTATGTACAGATTCTCTTCTACAGTAAATCCTATGAAGATAAACGGCTCGTATTATGAAGTTAATCCTAACGATAATAAGCTTAATAACAAAGTTGCAAACGAAGATGGTTCAGTAGAATTTGTATCAGCTATTAATCCTATTAATAAGATTGAACAAGATATAAAGAGTTCTGGAGTTGATATAAATATTAACAATGTCAATTTGTAGCAGATTGTTGAGTAGATTTAGTCAAGATAGAATATCGGTATATATAGCTTTATTCATTTTAATGGAGATACATCTAAGTTTAAACCATCTAAAAAGTAGATAGATGATTACATTACTTAGAAAGAAAATGAGTACGAAGATACTCTTGCTTTAGATTTAACTAAAGCTCAACGTGGGTAGTTTATAGCAGAATATTCGAAGAAACTTCAAGATGAAGCTCCAGACGTATTGTTATAGAAGAATGTAAACGACAAGGTTGACTCTATTGTGAAGGACTTGATTTCATCAAATGTAACCAACTTTACAGTATTGTCTACAGGTGATGGTATTATAGAACAAGCAGGAGCATATTCAGCTATGCTTAACCAGGCTAACATAACATCTGTACTCGGACCTTGTAGAGTATACATTCTTGGTAAAGTTATGAGTAATCCAGAATCTCTTGAGACAGAGAAACAGAAGTACATACTCGATGATGTAGATGTTAAAACTGACGAGCAGGAAAGTACCGAAGAAGATATAAATGTATTGCAGAATGCAGCAGACGATGCCGTTGCAAACATCGAAGATCAGAGCACTTAGCCTACAGATAATCTACTGTCATAGATAAAAGAATAGGATGAATCCAAATCTACTTCTGTTAGCGATAATCCAGATGAAACTGGAGGTAGTTACAAGTAGCTACTATCTTAGTTTGATGCTTTGTCTGAAGAATCTAAAGAAACAAACGATAATAAAAACTGTTAATTATGTTTTGTCCTTATTATAAAAATAAAGATGTTTTTGATGGCTTTAACAGTATAATATAGGCACTTGGTGGTAAACCAATGACAGAAGAGGAATTTAGGTCCGCAGAGCTGAGAAATCAGCGACGCGGGCTTGATTACTCTGCTATGGAAGCAGCCTATAAAGCCTATCATGCTAATAATGGCAATCTTATGGATTTAGCTCCAAATGGCTAGCCATCATTAGTATTCCAACAGCTATTGTAGATATACAATGGTGATGTAAATAAAGCCATAAAAGCTAAAACTAATTTATATTCAAAGACGTTTAGAAAACACTTTGGAGATTGGCTTAGTGATAGTATCAGTAAGGATAAAATTGATATTAACGGAGAGCCTATACTTCCTTTCGGTGAATCACTAGAAAATGCAAAAGCTTCAGCTTCTCTTAGATCTAAGATTGGAATACAAAACAAGTTTAAAGGAGCTAATATATATTCAACTTTCGGAGAATCTATATCAAGTGCTTTGTAGAGTGGTAGCTAGCAGTCTAGTAAGGATATTGTTTCTAGATTCTCATAGCTTAGATTGTTCTCTCCATAGAATGAAAAACTTGCAGAAGTATTACAATATCATGAGATTCCTACTGTATTTAGAAATCATGAAGACGGAACACTAATGAAAACATATACAGTAGATGGCAAGAGTGTAATATCTATTGACCAATAGTTAGCTAACAATGTATCTAACCAATATCTAGCTGATACTTATCTTCACGAGATAATACATGCCATAACAACTGATCCTATAAACAACGCAAAGACTAAGGAAGATATTAAGTTTAGAGACCAAAATAGAAAAGTCTTCAATATATTTAATAAGCTGTTCCCTAAGGAGTTATTTAGTAGAATGGATATGTCTGGTCTTTACTATTGTCTTGAAAATGAAAAGGAATTTGCTTCTGAGTTTGCTACAAGATAGGATGTAAGAAGTATGTTATATCAGAGAGCTATACTTGAAGATAAAAAGAATAACAGAGCTCCTATACTTGCATTAAAGAATCTCATTAACAGCTTGTCTAGATTATTGGTAAATAACAACGTATTTAATACGAATAAAGACCAATTAAAGCTGTATCAGAGGATTACTGCGTCTTACCTGTTCAATAGACCAGTGCTTAAATTTGAAGGCTTGTAGGCGTCTAAAATAATACAGGAGGTATATAAATCTTTAGACAACTCTGTGCTATCAAACGACCAGATCCAATAGACTAGAGAAGATTTGATTAGAGCCACCAATTACGCAGAGGTTAACAATTCTATGCGAGTTGATATAATCAATGATAACGATCTTGGCCTAAATGCTCGAGATTCGGAAGAGGTAGCATAGAAGAGAATAGAAGAGATGTGTAAGAACATAGCCATAGCTTTATCAAAGAGACAGGCTGCTATTAAGGTATCATAGCTTCCGGATGAATATAAGAGCGAGAATATAGAAATACTCAGATCTCAAGTTTAGTCTTTTAAAGATCGCCTTGGAGGAACATTCTATTCAATAGCTAGTCTTGTGCAATAGATTGCTCCATAGCTTCTTATCGATTCCAAAAAGATACATAAGATAAGACAAGAGAATATGACTATAAGTGATGCTGAATACATGTTCCTGACGCACGATAACTTTGGTACGTATCAGAAGATTTTGTCTGAGATAAACAGTGCTCTTAATTCTCCTACTGTAATAGATTTGCTCATAAAAGAACTAGAGGATAAGCCACAATAGGATAGAGCTACTGCTAATGATATACAAAGAATAATTTAGATTGTACAGAGTTCTGAAGCAGTAGCAGCAGATGCTACATCTCTTATGTCTGAGATTCTTATCAATAACATGAAGAAGAGATTTGCATAGATAGGTAACGATGTTCATTCTCCTACAATAGCAGATTACATCAACCATTTTAAGACTATAGGATACGATACTAGTTGGGTCTATACAACCGTAGGTTCTATGGATTCTGCAAAAGATGAGGCTTTAAGAGCGATGGCTTACCTTATTGATAAAGCCACGCATCAAGCTGATAGAGATACCCACGACAGAGTCGTAGAGCTTATGTAGCTTAAAGAATAGCTTAAGTTTGGCGAAAGTATTCTTGATCTTTACGAAGTTGATGACAACGGATTTACTACAGGTTATTTGGTAAGAGACTTGAATTACGGCAAATTCTACAGAAAGAGACAGGAGTTCATGGAGAAGCTTAACCTCAAATACGGATTAGACCCATCTAATAGAGAATAGCCAAAAGGTGAAGACGGTATCAAATGGAGTAAAGAGATGAATGACTGGCTTAGCAAGAACTGTCACAGAAAGTACAAGAAAGAATACTATGAAGCATTTGCTAACCTTTCTGCTGATACCATGAGAGCACGTGATTCTATTCAGATACAAATTAAGGCTATAAAATCTAGCTGTAAAGACGAATTTGGAAACTATCATTTTGATAGGCTTACAGATTCTGAATGGAATACACTTAGAGGCTTGTATATACAAAAGAAATAGTTAGCTTCAGATTACGATATAAATGGAGAGCTTAAGATAGAGGGTACTCCAGAATATCGTATAGCTAAAGAACTCCAGAAATTAAATGAAACACTCTTTAATTCTTCTGATAAAGTTAAGAAGGATACTAAGAGATGGTAGGCTGATAGAGATAGAGTAATCTAGGAATGTGGCGGTCTTGAAGAAATGGCTAAAGGTGAAGACGGTAACTTCGATTTTGCCAAACTTAGAAAATGGGACTCAAGAAACAGTAAGACTAGACTTAAGGTAAACGAAGAGACTGGTAAAGCGTTACTTTGGGAAACTATTGACAAGGAAGCAGAGAAGCCTGTATATGCAATAATTGTAGACGGAGTTAGCGACCATGGAGCTAGATACGAAGAATTATAGCAATAGAAGTATAATATTCTGTCTACATACAGAGACTATAATACTGGTGATATAAATCCTTCTAAATTACAGAAGTCTATACAGAATAAAATACAAGCTATAGACAAAGAATTAGCCAAGATTAGAGAGCAAGCTGTAAAAGAAGATAAGGATTTAAAAAAGCTTGCTAAAAATCGTGCAAAAATTTTTAGAAAATATGCTAAGTCTTCATTGACTGATGTGTATAAAGAAATGCGTAGATTAGCAGTTCTTAGAGACAAGGATGAGCCAGGTTATCTTGATACATTTGAGAGAAATACTGGTAGACTTGTAGAGGATGTAGAAGGAGAAATATCATGGCAGGCTAAACCTTGGTTTAGAAAAGTTGTTGCGAAGTAGGCTTACTATGACAGATTTATGGAAGTTCTGCCAGGAGATGGATATCTTAACTCTGATGAGAATAACGATTTACTTGATAAGGATTTCGATGAGAGTTATGGATAGGCATTTGTACCAAAGAAGGAATTATACGACAATTCTAAGTAGTATAATAAGATCATGAAATCTAAGACTCTTAAAGCTCTTTATGATAAGACATATCAAACAATCAAAGAGTCTAATGAGTTATAGATAAACAGAAACTATGTAGACAACTACCTTCTTCCTTAGATAACAGGTTCATTCTTTAAATACCTTAAAAAGCACAGTGGTAAATGGAGAATGGCTTTGGATTTTATTAAAACTGGAAACGTAGACCCATCTTCTTCTGGAGGAGCTCTTAGAGAGTACTTCAAAGACACTGTTGGTATTGGAGAGAAAGGATGGGAGCAAGATGGTACGTACGGATAGTTTATTGATTAGGCGTTGTCTGACTAGGATTAGTTTGGTGATGTTATTGATTCAAAAGATCCTGTGTTTGGTAGTGAAATTAGTGGAGAGCGTCCAGATGGTAGACAGCTCAACATGATACCACAGTACTATACCAGAAGACTTAAGGACCCATCATAGCTTTCGTCTGATTTAATAGGTATACTTGGAGAGTATTATAATCAATCTTAGAAATATAAAAACAAGAAATAGATAGAAGCTACATGTGAGTCTATGGTTGATATGATTGAGAATAGAAATCATGAAAAAGTGTCAATTACAGGTAGTATAGGTAATCTTAAAAGAACTACTAGAAACGTTACAGGAAAGTCTTCTAATACATACAAAGCTGCTAGAAAGTTCTTGGACATGAACCTCTATAACATACGTTCATCAAGAATGTAGGTAAATATATTTGGTAGATAGGTCAATATGGGTAAGGTGGCTTAGCTGTTTAGGGCTGCTACAACACTCATAAACCTTGGCTGTAATATAGCTGTAGCTGGTACTGGTTTTAATACTGCTACATGGGCTCATATTGTAAATGCGATAGTCGGATAGAAATATAGTTTTTCTAATGCTTGCGCTGCTACTAGATTTGTCTTACATCATTTGGTTGAGAATGGCATGGGTGCAAGATATATTGAGAACCATAACTCTAAAGACCTCTTAATGCTTATAATGGAGCATTTTAACATAGCTAGTTAGCTTGAGAGGAAGATGAAGGACTCAAATAGAAATAAGTACATAAACATTATAACTCATAACTGGGCGTTTGGTGGACTTACTATGTTTGACTTCTGCGTCAAAGCTCCTATAGCCATTGCTACTATAATGTCTTACAGATATTACAATGGAGAGTTTACAACTAAGGATGATATAATGATGAATAACATCCTTGATCCAGAAGAAGCTAAAAGACAGGTTAAAGAGTGGAAGAAAGGAAAGAGCCTTCTGTCTATAATGAAAGAAGAGAATGGTAAGCTTACTGTAGATAAATAGTATTATAAACAGTATAAGCAGATAGAAGATACACTTCATTCCAGGATTGAAAGATACGCTGAAAATGCCGATGGTATGGCTACAGAGTCTTAGAAGGCTGCTATTACTACAAATGCATTAGGAGCAGCTGTATTAGTTCATAGACAGTACTTCCCTCTTATGCTTCAAGAGAGATTTGGAGACACTGTATGGGATAACTCTACTCAGCAATTTAAAGGTGGCTCATTTAGGTCTGGATTATAGTTACTTAACATATTGTCTAAAGGATACTCAGATGAAGCAAATCTTTAGAACTTCTAGGTGAACAGAAAGAAATCAATCTTAACTGGTCTTGCGACAGGTGCCGCATTAGGCTCATTCTTGCCTATTGTAGGACCTATGGCTGGCGTTGCTATAGGTTCTGCCATTGGAGCATTATTGGGCGCTAGAGCGAAGAATTCGAGGTCTTTACAGAAGTATTTGTATGATAATTCATCTGAAAGCCAGGCTAGATTATGTAGATTTAGACGTCAGCAATTAAAACGTCTTGCAACAGAAATCGCATTGTATAAGCTTGTCGTTTGCCCTGCTGTTGCACTCATATGTGCATATGCAGATTCGGACGATGACAACTTGCTCATGCAATTACTCGCATATATCGCCGTTCGTACAAAATGGGAGGTATTTACTCCTTATCGTTTCGACGATGCATTGAATAACTTCAAATCAGTATCAGCTCAGACTGGTACATTAGATGCTTTTCAAAATGTCGCCAAATCTTTGCCAGAATACGCATTATATTCTATCATGCCTCGAGGGTCGCTATTGGATACTTTCCTAGGTGGCTCCATCGACGATTACGATTCAAGTATATAGCATGGAATTTACTCTGATTACAATATTCCATTTACAAATACTGAATGGAATAAAGCTTCAAGAGATATGTTTAAAGCAACACCATTTCATCATGCTTATGAACAAATCCTTGACTCAAAGAGTAAAAGAAGCTATTACGAAAATCAAATCATTCAAAATAAATCTTCAGATGACCCATTATACAATTGGGCTTTAGATAAGTTTAGCAAATAATAAAAAAGACCCCGACTGCTCTCACGAGTGGCCGGGGTTTATTTATTCACTAATTCAAAACTTCTGGGGAGTAGCATCCCCAGTATATTGCGTTATCAACTACATTCTGCTTTGTTAGGATATCAAATCCACCTTGTTCTATACAAGATACTTCAGCTTTCTTTGCTTTTGGTATCTCGTACAAGACTTCAAGAAGTACTTTATTATTAGTCTCTACATCAATCTTAGAGTCGAAATAATATTCATACTCAGATTGCTTGTATATCCAATAACGCTGTGCAACAGAAATAGGATTATAAAGAAGTCGTATATACTTCTTTTCTCCTACTGTAACTATTTCTGAAGAATAAAGAGCATTTGTAGTTAGTAATTCCCTATTTGTTATTATATAGGGAACTACAAATATAGAGTTATTTTTAAACTTCTCTTTATTAAACATCCAAAATTGCTGCTTCTAATTCTTCACCTGTAGCACAATTCTCAAAATCGTCTACGTTAAGTGTATTTTCAAGATCCATAACGTTAAATGTGTTTTCTAACACTTCAACATTCAAAGTTTCGTTTTCCATTTTACTTATAGGTTTAAAGTTTCACTACCGTCTCCAATATAGTAATCATAGCTATGGTCCCAACTATTTGTTCTCGAGTGCCATAAATACATGATCATAAAATCATGTATTGCCACATCTCTAGAAGTAACTTGAAACGCAGATAATCTGAATACTCTTATTTCATTACTACCTGTTGTATCGATAGCAATGATATAGAATTCAAATCTCCACTTATCGATTTCATCATTACTTAATTTTAATACATTAGCCATATACCAATATACTGCTTTCTGATAAAAACACAATTGCCTACAGTAATCAAATTCTTTCATACTGTCTTCAAAGTGCCACAGTTTAGCTGTAGTTTTGATATCCATAATTGTACACGTTCTTGTGTCAAAGTTAAATGTGCAACTATCAAGCAATGATTTACATGCGATAGTGGCGTAAGCTCCATGATTCAGTTCATCTATAACCCAGTAATCCCAGTTTATCTGGAACTCATGGTATACGTGTATGCTTCCATGATCACCGGCTCTTCGTATTAGTTGTCTTGCTAGTTTATGTTCTCCAACATTGTGCTGAATCTTCATAAGCTGGTCTAAGTCATACTGAGATATAAGTATTTTCTTAGACTTAATAGCTTCGATATAATCCTTATACTCTACGCTTATTTTAAGCGCTTCTGAGAGGATTTTATCTTCACTCTTGCCAACTATACTATAAGACTTACAATAAGCCTCTGAGAGCTGTTTATTTAGCTCTATTTCAACGGTATTTATTAAGTTTTCACAGAACTTTTGTGCTTGCGCACTTTTAGGCTTATCGCCATCGAACAGAACGTAATCATTCCAGAATTGATCTGGCTGAAGCAGGAACTCATGTATCATGGTTCCTTTACGTAACTGTGGCAAATCTAAGCCTTTCTCTTTACCATCCAGCATATTACGAAAATAGGCCGGTCCTTTATTCAAGAACCAGCCTATCGCACTATTACTAATACGTGTGTTATCTTCGTAGTATGGAATGTCGTATTCTGGTATTTTGTACTCTGGTGTAATCATTAACATCTTGCACAAACGTTATCAAATTTCTCTTTAAGGCACTTTGCATTAGCCTTTCTTCTTGGATGAGGCTTTATAGAACCCTTGGAAGAGAGGTTCATGTCCTCAAACAACTCCTCATATGTAACAGTAGGATAATCATTAGCTTCCTTTACAAAAGATGCTATGTTATCAAAACTGCATACCTCGAAGTTATCCTTGATAAAATCGGTTAAAGACTTAACCTCTTTCTTGTCGTTAAGCTTGTCGTTCAATACCTCCATTATAAGAGATGGAGACATCTCATCGAACTCACGCCAATAACGAATACGAGAACAACGATCTATCAAATACTCTGATATTTCATTGTCATCATTACAAGTAAACAAAATCATATGCTTACCCTTAGTATCAGAACCATCCAATACTTGTAATAATACAGAGTCATCGTAATCTTCAAGAACCTTATCAAGTTCATCGAACAAGAAACAAACACTTGTGTCACCAAGTTTCTCTACAAGATTTCGAAGGATATATGGACGTATGTTTTTGTCTATATTTATAATTGGAAGACCGCTATTATTGGCAATCATCTTAGCCATTACAGTCTTACCAGAACCCTTCAAACCTGCGAGCATTACGCCAGTAAATCCGCTTTCAGATAGGTTATAGCTATTAATAACCTTGTCCATAAAACGTTCGTCACGAGGTGTACAATATACCTTAGAAGGTAAAGATAAGCCGCTAGACTCTTCAAGTGAAATAGCGTCAGTGTAACGGTCTACGTTAATATTGTAAACCATTCCTGGGGTTAAATCACATTCAAGTCCTTCTGTGTTAAACTTAAAGTTTATACTCTTACCTACTTTCAAAAATTTCTTTTCCATATTTACTGATATTATAATACTCAAATATTGGTTTTTATCTCTTCTATCATCTCGTCTACCTGTTTATGGTTACGTACGAGATAACATTTCATTTTACTTCGATGCCGTTTAAGATAATGCTTAAACAATTTCCATCTAAGAGGGAATGAATCTCCCATAAGACCTTTACATTCTACTACAAACCCTTTTCCTATGAAGTCAGGTAGATATGTTAGAGGTCTTATTTTTTCACCTAAATACTCGAATTTATCCAGTAATACGAAATGCTTTGGCTCATATTTAACTGGTATTCCAGCCTTCATAAAAGCTTCATAAGTATAGCATTCGAGTTTGCTCCTGAAATGGAGACCATACTTATCGACCTTAGTCGCATTTCGTACTCTGCCTTTAGATTTCTTGCCTATCATAATAAAAGTTCTTGCCTCTTATTTTAGATACAGAAGTTTTATTAAAATAGACAATTTCACCGTCAGTTACCTTTTCTTCATCAGCATGATGAACACATACACATATACATCCATCGTCACTATAACTATCCCAGATAGTCATCTGCAACTTGTTTGGAAGATAGATACGCATAAACCCACCTTTGCCAAGATGAATCTTCTTAGTCAGCTTCTTTGTAAGCCATTTATGCAATAGAGGAGACATTACTGCACCTCCCAGCACACCAAGTAGGCATCCTATTACTACATCAATCATATTTCTGTAACGTTTTTGTTAACCAATCTTTCATGGTGCTAAATCCGTTGTCACGAACAGCATCTGATAGATCTTTGGCTTTAAATTTTTTATTAATGAAAAAAGCATCTATTTTGTATTGTTTACTGTACTGTCTAGCCTTACTCATACCAGTTTGATCTCTATCATACAGTATGACTATATGTTTCCATTTGGAACGTAGAGATTTAAGTATATCTTCAGGTATAAATACAGTTTCACTAGCAGCAGCTATTGCATTAAAACCCATCTCGTAGCAACACATGACATCTTTCAATGACTTTGTTATTATGAGTAGGTCGCCTCCTTCCTTAGGCAATTCGGATAATCCCTGTACGTGCCGATTCGTCAGATTGGTACGCCATTTAGTAAACTTGGAAGCAAGCGGACGATAAATCTTAAACTTATCATACACTTTATATGCATACATAGGACTATTTTCTTTGTAGATACTCCGGACGATACTATTACAAAGAAAGTATTTAATGCTGAATACATTGAACTTCTTTAGGGTATCAATATGTATTCCAAACTGTTTCCAGTATTGTTTGTCTACATTAGTAAACGGCTGTCGAACTATTCCGATATCAGTATCTCCTTTCGGTGTATCGTACGTATTTGTCCTTACGGTTGTATTAGGATTTATTCTGCGTACGATTCTCAATAATTCTCGTTCAAGTTCTTCTCTAGTCGTTATACCTTTGTATTTTTTTAGGAACTTTATAGCATTTCCACACTCTCCAGTTCCAAGGTCTTTCCATAGCAGTCCTCCGGTTTTGGAATGGAATATTCCAAATGACGGGTTTTTATCTCCAGACCTTAAAGGACTATTCATAAGCTTTCCAACTTTGAACTGTCCTAGGCAATACGTATAGATGTCTAAATCATTTACTTTGTCCAAGATGTCTCTCAAGGACATAGTAATCGCTGTTCTAGTACTATACATAACTTATAAGTTAGTGAGTGGTACAGGAGTCGAACCTGTCTAATTGAGTCTTTTCTCTGCCATGGCTCCGACCTATCTAGAATATTACCACTCATATAAAAATAGTGGAAAGTATCGGATTCGAACCGATAAGCAGGGTAGTGTTTCTTTTAAGCTTGCACACATTCCAATCTATCAATGCTCTTGTTTTACCATTAGACTAACTTCCCTAAAAATGAGCAGTTTAATGACATGCTCAGGTCCAGAACAACAATTTAGATAGTTTACGGACATATCTAGGTCGGGATTAAGGATATCCAACCCGCACTTACGTAGCGTACACGGTATGAAATCTGGTGCCAGGAGAACCTGACATCTTAAACAAAATACCGACCTTCGCAGGTGGGCAGGATCATTACTTTCGCAAGCTGTAATCCTACTTGTCTCAACAATGAAAGTGGCTCTGTGGGGAATCGAACCCCACTGGACTTCTCTAACTATTTTAAATATAACGCGCTGATAAAAACGTCTTAGAGTAGTTTTCGCATACGTCCATGCACGTGTCTCACGACACCCTTGCGAGCCTTATTGGAGGCATTTCGCCTCCAAAGGGTAACTGAATTACCTAGCTCCACCAACGCCCTTTTATGGCAGTATTACCTCCCTGGGGCGTATCCACTTGTCGTATAGTTTGACACTCCTGCTATGTAGACGGTATAAGAACCATCTACCGGATTTCATACAATCAAGTAGTATTTCTATTTCATCAGGCGTAAATCCCTTAAAACGGAAGATCTGATGCGCCTGCTGCATCCGCAGTTTCCGGAGTAACGGTTGGCGGTACGTTAAGCGGATCGTTGTTCTCCTTATCGGCAACAACTGGTCGCTCCATAAGATCGTTCTTAAAGAGCTTAATCTGCGAATCTGTATTAGACATGTCTTCAACGAAGATTCCGAGCTTACTTACCTGAGTATAGCCCTTCTTGTCGTAAATAACCTTCAAGCGAAGCTTCTTCTTAGTAGCGATCATAGGATCAAGCATCTGCTTTGTCCATTCGATCATCTCCTTAAATGTAGAAAGCTCTGCATCTGGTCGCTGTGGATAGAAACAATCGAGAATCTGACAAACTCGTCCAAACTGAGCGTTGTCACGCTTTTGTAAGTCTTCATCTGTCTTAATATACATTCCCTTTGTATTCTTCCACTCTGTCATGGTAGCTGTTTGACCATTCTCATTCTCAAATACAATCTCGAGGAAATCGAGACCCTGAGGAGACTTGTTACAGTTTACCTCTTTAAGAGTGATATTCTGGTTAATGCCTACTGGCATATAACTACCATTAAATTCTTCGTTGCTAGTTGTGGCTGTCTTTGTACTAAACATAATCTCTATTATTTTAATATACGTAATGCTAACATATCCATTTTATTCTCAGCATAGTATGCTGTTGATCGAACAAATCGATATATCAATTTACTTAAATATTCTATCCCAATATGTTGTAAGTGTCCCATCTTCATTACCTTCTGCAATGACAATATCCTTTCCGGCTATGTGTCTTGCACGAGCTTCCATGATGGTATCAGATGTACCACCCTTAAAGGATATGTGCGTTTCATTTCCTTTGCGATATACATAACCTACCGCATCAGCTAATCCACACACAATCTTACTCAGCTTACCAACTAAGTCGAGCTCTTTTGCAGAAACTTCAACACCGTCCTTTTCGGTTACGGTATCTTTAACGTGACCTACAAGAATAAATTCGTCACACAAATCTCGGAACATATCAACTACCTTCTTTACTGCGTCTCTAAGATACTTATAGCCGGCACCATTAGGCAAGGTTGTGACGTCTGTGCCGTCCCATTTCTTACCCATTGGAGTTTGGCGATAGAGTGTACAAGCATAGCTCATACAAATATCCTCAAGTCGTGTAGCATTGTCAATAGTGATGTGTTTATAGAAATTATGACCTACTTCTTTATTCTTGGCACGAATGGCACTTGCTGCTTCTCCTAAATCATTGATCGTACGACACTGGATGGCCATCGCATCAACGAAGACAGAGCCTCCCTCAAGGTCTATGATAAGGTTATTATCCAGCTGTGCGAGACAAGATGTCTTACCAGCCTTTGGAAGACCATAGAGTATAAGATATCTAGGGTTTTCAGAAACTGCAGGAATTTTACTAGTAGGTAATGTTAAACTCATGATACAATGATACTAAAAGTTTTAATTAAAGCTTAATGTTAATATTAATGATTGTCTTCTTAATCTCTGGACTAAGTGAAGAGATAAAGTTGTAATCACCAAAATCAGAGTAACTATAAATATCGGTACCGATCTGGATCTCATCATTATAGAAAATGATAGGAAGACCATTCTCAAGACGGTAAATCTTACCGAGCTTAATACCCTTCATAATACTCTTCTTCTTGCCATAGTTAGCAAGGATGTCACAAGCCTTTGCGAACAAACTGTCGCCCTTCAGAGGCTTGTAGATATAAGTATGATCCAACTCGTCGAACATGGCATCAATCAGATCATCATCCTCCTTCTTTGTGTTAAACAAATAAGAGTTGTTCTTCTTTACAGAAGAAAGAATAATATCATCGAGAATCTGAGAATAAATGTTACCATTGTTAGTGTTCTTAATGTTGTTGTCAGTAAACTTAATATCGTATGTTGTCATAATTCAGCCTAAATTTAATTGCTTAACTTTCTATCAAGTTGTTATATGCTAAGTCATTCTGGAATTCAAGTATGCAGGGCTTTCCTGCGTCTCGATTCTTCAAAATGTGTAAATACACCTTGTTCTGAGTAGGTAAATGGCTCGGGCCGTATTCTTGTATTCCAAGAATTTCAGGCCTATGAATAACTATAACATAATCGCTAGCTTGAAATAAAGCATCAGCAGATGAAATGTCGCTTCTCATAGGATAATGCGACAAAAAATTGTTTATTCTTTCTGGTGATTCAATATTTCTATTCATCTGTGCTAGTTGTAACACTGATGTCATAGGATACTTTTTAGCACTTATAAAAACCCTTTCGAGTTCCTGCATGGTTTCTATAACGCTGCCTATAGGCTTCGTTAATAGAGCATGATCATACATTATTATAAAGTGTTTATTAGTACCTTTTACATATGTATTATAGAAATACCTAATAATATCTTCTGCTTCCTTGGGAGTTGTAGGATTATCTACAAACCATATAGGATATTCCTTTAGTTGATTAGATACTGAGATGACTTTTCTGAAGGTATCGTCATCTAGGTCCGTTTCCGAACTATACAAAGTCGAAGTCGTTTTCCTAAGCTTACTAGAAAGCGTTCTTCCAACTTGCCTAAATCCAACCATCTCTAACGAGAAAATCAGAATTACTATTTCTTCACCAGGATTCAAATCAACAATATCAGTTGAGATCTCATTCGCAAATGAGCTCTTCGGTTTTGTTATCACCGAGCTTTTTATCTCAGCTTCTATAACTTATGCTGCTTCGCTATAGCCCCGCGTACATTTTCACCTGTTCTAGGTGCCGGACACTCTTGGAGGGATTATATTTATTCACCCTCTACGCTGTACGGTGACTCAGAACCTTTCGTAATTTCTGAGTTTACCACGGTATTCTCTTCCCAGAGTTCACCGTATTTGCCCAATTGTAATCCATACTCTTCCAAGTATAGACGGCAATATTCTAAATATCTTTCACGTTTACGCTCTAAATACGTAGAACAGTTTTTATAAAGATAATTTGCTACATAAAAAGCAGTTTTTCCAGCGTAGTATAATGATGCTACGTTTTCGCCTACTCTTTTTGTAACAATATTCTCAAATTCCAAAGGAAGCCAATGTTGTAATTCTGTAAGAAACTGTATAGTTCCAAGAACTCCTACATGTGCTCGTTTGCGACTTGTATCACACCATGACAAACATCCGTCTCCATCAAAATATCCTCTAATAAAATGCTTAATTAAGCTTTTATCTTTAAATATAGATGTTGGCGGAAATGTTAATGTAAGAGATTTCTTTGGAGTACATCCATATGAATTTAATGTTTCCCACATATGTTTACTATTAAAGAATAATCTACATCTATTTGCTCCTTTGTAATTTGTTTTAGATATATTAAGTGGTTTTTCTACGTTTAACTCCTTTCTCAATTTATCTAAATGATCTTTATCTTCTTCTTTTAATGAAATTTCTATTCTGTATATCCCGTTTTTAATAGATCCGTCTTTGTTTATTCTATATGGAGTGGTTATACTACCATCGGCAAACAAAAATCCAAGCCAATAGGCTTTATTTTCAGTATCTATTACATCAAAATAATTATAATCTATCATATCCGTTTTATTTTCTTAACGGATAAACGGGTGCGTTTGGTTGCAGCTTATGAAAGATTCATTACCACTTCCTGAAATACCAGCTATGGTATAAACGGTATTAGGTTCAATACCTCCCATACACTGCTTATTAAACTTGGCCCATCTAGTCTTAAGAGAAGTTATAGAGTGTTCTCTTCGACCAGATATATAGTTTATAGCTTCTTGAGCTACAACTGACATTGGTCGTATAAGATTAGATAAGTTCTGTTCCATAAGTCGATTCCTCAATTTTAGAGTTGTCTTGCATTTCTTCCTCAGATTCTTCCCACTGATGGTCTACGAGCCATCTCCACATCGTCTTCATATAACTTAGTTTACCCTCGTTAGTCTTTTTCTTCATTTCGAAGTCAAGACACTGAATAAGATGTTGAGCCATAGCCTCGCTTTGACCTACATAGACATTGAATAAATGTCTACATTTGTTAACGTTGGCCCTTAGATAGTTTTTAGTACCATCTGGTCGTAGAACGTATATTGGGTACATTTCATAGAACAGATCGAAATAGTCCTGTTTAGGGCGGACTACATCCTTAAGCGCATCTGTTGCATGATATGTAATTGACTTACCTCTCTCGATCGAGGTAATAAGTCCCTGAGAAATTAAGTTTGATATTTCTTCGTCGCTAACTAGGCTGACAATTTTGCGGACGTCTTGATTGTAAGTTTTTTGATTCTTATCCAATACCAAACTTAGGAATATTAATTGATTTGAATTTAATCCTGGAATATCCAGGAGTTTTGTGTTTAGTTCAATAATCATCTTATATACGTTGATAAACGATTAATCATCGAAGATTGTCAACTGGCGGTTAACAAACTCACTAGCTATCTTTTTTGCTTTACTAATGTAGTATTGGTAATCCAGGTGACGTTTTTCTATTGGTGTGGCATCCATCTTATTAAGAAGCCGGACTCCGTATTCTGTTATTCTTGTTTCAGAACGACTTTCGTACATTTTGTCCTTTACCCTTATAAGGTAGTAGCCACTGCTCGATGCGTAGTATCTATTAATACGTTGAATCTGTTTGCCTCCATACTCAACTTTTGATTCCTTATTTACGCTTTGTGACATTAAGAAATCACGGATATCTTTATCCTTCTTAATAAACTTGTCTATCGGTTCATTGTTCAAAAAATAGTTTATCACAGCTTTAGAGATAACAACTGGTGTCATACTGTTGTTAAGACCAATTTCTGTGATAAACCTGCCTTTCTTTTCTATCAGTCTCGGATCTCCAGATTGGGAGTATCCTTTGCGAACACCAAAGTAATTGTTCACGTCGTACTGATAAAACGACTCGTAATCATCGGACTCGAATGTCAACTGGGTTAATTGCTCGACCTCCTTAATTGCATCGGCTATTGCGAAGCGGGCGGATTTGTCAGCAATGTAGACGACACCATCTGTATTGACTTGTACAATCTTACAATTCAATTCCAGAAGTCTATCCACTAACATAAGTAGTATAAGTTGCCCATTTATACGTATCTTGTATACGTTAAGCGGATCATATGCCCAGCTACTTTCTTGTTGCATCTTTCCTGTAAGAGCATTGAGAGCCTGTTTAAATGCCTTAGACTTCAATAACTCTCCATTACGTTTGGCAGTTAAGCGCTCCTTGTATAGAGTGCTATACACATTCCAAAAATCTTCTCCTAAGTGAACCGGAAGCCAATGGTTTATAATGGCTAGCGAAGGATACATAGACGTAACGTCGGAGTGTCCTATAAACTGTTCATCTGTAGGTTTGTAGACTCTAGGTTCATTGATGGTGTGTATACCACCTTCACCTATAGAGTAGCAAATATTTGAGAGAACAAACTTCTTCTCATAGTTTTCTTGTTTCTTATCAGACTTACTTGCATTGCAAGTAGCATTCTTTACATCCAATAAGACTTCTTTCAACTTTGGATTAGAATATTGTATGAATGGGAGTATGATATCACCTAAATGAATGTTTCCGACTTTTCGGGTTCGAGTTTTTAATTCATCTTTTGTAGTTTTGGCAGTACTAATTGTCTTTCGTAAGAGTGCTTCCTCTCCAAATCGTACACCGCTCATTGATAGTGCATCAAACCCCCATTCTTTTTCAACTTCAAGACGTAGTTCCACATCTTCTTTTACTTTATTAAGCAAAGTTTCAGTAGCATCTACGTCATTCACATTATACTCTATCATAGCGTCAATATCGCATTCCTGGATCTGCATATCAAAGCTTCCTTCATACTCTTGTACATTTGGCATATGTAAGAGTATTTCGATTTCTTTTAAGCTTTTCTGCTGTTTGGCGCTATAGAGCATCAACATAAGATCAAACGAATAAAAATAATTTGCATACTTATACGCTTTAATCTTATCAATATTGTCTGTTTTTTCCGAACTTATTATTTCTTTACTAAGATAATACAGAGAACTACAAATTCTCGAGTATCCTAGTCGCTTCATTCTACTACAGAAATGTATAATGTAGCTTATGACTATATTGTCATAATGTTTGTTGTTGTAACCGCACATTATGTGATCAGTTCTGTGTATGTAGAAGAAGTCAACTAGTTCTTCTAGTTGATTTTTACGACAGGATATCTCGAATTTATATAGGTTATGATTCTCTGAATCTTTACAAGTACAATGAAAACAGTTTGGAAAAACTTCTATGTCATATAGAACTACTGGTCTTTCCTTTATTATCATAGTCCCTAGTGAGGGTTTGCACCTCGCAGTCATATCCTTTCGGAGCACACTAGGGTGACCAGTGGTGTCCTGGTCGATTTTAGAAAACTAACGCTTTATGCTGCTATACGCATCTTATTTGCGTTTGGCAACAGGATTCGTCCTGTCTTCTTGCGATGATCTTTAAGGTTTGTACAAACAAGATTACTGCGTTTTGCCTTTATCTTATTTGTCTCCTTACGAGCCATCTTCATGACTTTACTGTGTTCTGGAAGATTGTTTACTCCTCCATGCTTAGCAGTTTCGCCATTGTCTTTTATCTGAGCAACTTCCTGCTCAGTAAACTTGTCGTCCGAATGCTGGAATCGTCCTACAAGTTGTAGTTTGTCATATTTAGCGACAACTAAGTCTCTAATACGTTCTTCAGCCGCGACTCTCTCTGCCTCCCAAATCGGGAATTGCTGTGAGTAGAATAAGTCGTCTTTCTTGACTGGACATGGGTGCTTTCGCTCCCATTTCTGCAGCTTGTGTTGAACATATCCTTCCATGAGCTCGGTATGGTTAAGCTTCGTAACCTTTCTGCGAGATTCAATTTTGATCGAATCACGCTTGAGCAGTATGAACCAAGGTCTCTTTCGACGAAGACCATGGATACCATGTTCTTTGCAGAACTTAGAAGTAGTTCCATGAGACTTGTTAAAGTCTTTAATCCACTTCTCTTTGATATCACGATATTTTTCAACATAATCGTCCAAATATTGATTATTCTGGGTATTCATAACGTTATCTCCTATAATTAAGCTGCCTGTTTAACTGACTTTTGTTTAACTTCCTTGACCTGGGTAGGCTTCTTGTTTACAGCCTTAGCCTTAACCTTAAGCCCACGACAAAGCTTACGTCCTTCAGCTTTTGAACCGTGACGGAAGTTATACGTGTTCTTCTCAAGTGTCTCCTTAGCCTTTTTCTTGGCTCTACGGAGATTGTAGAAGTTAACACTAGCATTCTTAGAGCACTCGATAGTATGAGGATCTCCTCCCTTCTTGTGCTTGTTATGATTGCTTGCAGATACGTCTATGCCGGCCTCCTCGAATGGAGACTTACTATCAGAACGATACTGATAGAATGTAGCGTTACCTACAAGATCGCGCAGCTTTGCTACTACGCTTGCTGGCACATCCTTAAAGAATGCTGTAGAGTTAGTAATGCATGCGGATTTAATACCGCAATCCTTTACCAACTTCTCGATCTCTTCCTTCTTCTTCAGAATGGAATCGCATACAACTGTTATATTATACGCAGTAGCGTTGTCCCACTGCTTCTTTGCGATGTCTACTACCTTCTTGGTATCGGCATCATTGAGATGCATTCGCTTGCATCGACGGGTAATTGATGCGATATGACGAGCCTGAGCGACATTACGGCGCTCTTCCTGCTTCTTCAAACGCTCCTCCAGAGTGATTTTAACAGGCCCTGAAGCCTTTGTCTTCTTAGAGTCGACCAACTTATCCATGATGCTCTTTTTACGAGCATTACGAGCCTCTGCACGAGCCTTAGAGGCAGCATATTTAGCCTCTTCCTTCTCGGCCTTAGCCTTCTTCTTAGCTGCCTTGAGTTCGGCATTCTTCTTAGCCTTCTCTGCATCAGCAGCGCGACGCTTCTCAATGTTCTCTTTTATCTTAGCAGCCTTAGATTCTTCCTTCTTAACTGCCTCAGCCTTAACTGGTGTATTTCCTATCTTAGCCTGAACCTTCTTCTGGTTCTTCTTATTCTTCTTTGACATAATCTTGATAATTTAATGTGTTAATAATGTTATTTTTAAGGCAAGGGATTCCTTATTTGTGGTTCGTGTAAGCCTCGATCTTACTCCTTTCGGCGACCCTTATATTTGTCTCGAACCTACAGCATTTAAACTGTCAGATCCATTTCGAACTTATCAGCAATAGCATCCTTAATCTCGATAGAAGTCTCATTATTAAACTTCTCAAGATTAGCGTCAAACTTATTTGCTAGTAGTTGTTGTTCGTGAATAAGCTGTGCAATCTTAGCTGATGAGAATATCTCACGCTTAGGCATAGCCTTTAATCCCTTCTTTGCCTTGGTTGATGGATCAAGTGTCTTGATCATCTTAAGCTGTGCTATAGCCTCCTTCGCCTCACATGCTGCGAAAATACTATAGTTGTTTGTCTTCTTAAAATCCTCGTAAGAGAATGTAGTAGTACCTGTATTAAGAGCTACCAAAATACCCTTAATCATAATACGCTTCTCACCGAATTGTACAATCTGATTATACAAGCTCTTGAGATCTAAGCCAGAACCCTGCTTTGCTGCAATTGCCTTCTTAGACATAAGGTTCTCTGCTCGAATAATTCGCCAATACTTATTGATGGTAATATCAATGTTCTTACGAATTGTAATAATGTTTGCTGAGTTCAATTTAATTGATTTCTTATTCATATAGTTTGATTAAAATTAAACAATTTACTTGAATCAGCCATTTACCTAGCTCCTATACTACATATTACTGTAATAAAGGATAAAAGGGTATCCATTGGTAATCCTACCCCGCAGGGCGGATTACCTATTCTCCGCAGAGAACTTTTAAGGATGCCCTTTAATATAAACTAATAATATTGTTATTGTGCTTCCTTGCAAACAATAACGGTAACGTCATGCATGAATGTGTACTCTTCTGCGCACAGTTCGTACACCACTCCCGCAGGAATGTTTCTGTTTATGGCATTACACGTTTAGCGTTTACAATTCCATACTCCAACTCAATTATTGGTTTACCGATGCAGTCTTTAGCCTGCAAAATTTGTTTACGTCCGTTGATATTAATAACAATTTTATCAGGAAACTCTTGCTGAGCGTTAAGCCCTGGCCCTGACACCCGGGACCCCGCAGGGTCCGCTCCTACGCCATCAGCAATGCTAGAATTCTGACATACTTTTGTCGCAACATCATACAGTCGTTCTACGACCCAGTTAAAGTTTTTATCTTTAACTCCCTTCATCACAATTTCTTGTGATAGTCCTTCCATAATGGCCTTTTGGTTAAGCCCTGTGGAAAGACTCACTAGTGCATCCCATACCTTAAGAGCGAAGCTCTCAAATGGTAAGGTTTGCTCGCAGCCGATTATCTTGTTCCAGAAATGGAATCTAGTTGAACCCAGAGTAATACTACCATCATCATTAATGGTATAGATCTTATACTTCTCTGTATGGTCCAACTTTTCATAAACGGCTGCCTTAATTTTCGGTTCGGAGAGCATTACTGCAATAAGCTTAACGCTCTTCTCGGTTAAAACAGCCTCCATGAATCTTACGCGATCTTATCAGCTGGTTTTGAATCTGACTTCTGACGCTCATAGTCAGCAACAATCTTCTCGTTTGCTGCAATAGCAGACAGACACTGAGCTTTAGCCTTCTGAGCCTGCTCAATGATTGCATCGAGACGAGCAATTTCGCCACGGTTAAGATCGTTAAGAATACCACTCAAATCCTTAGGATCTGAGAACACGGCCTTAGAGTTCTTATCCTTAAGAGCGTTCTGAACTGCCTCTTCAGTAGTCTCACCAAACTTGGTGCTGTTTTCGCCGAGAGGAATATCAATCTGATGGTCGGTGCCCTCATTGAGACGGCAAACGACATCGCCGATTGCATTCTGCTTGGTTGCCATAGACTCAATCGTGATATAACCGATCGCAAAACGGCGAGGTGAACGATTGAGGACAAGGTTTACATTGGAGCCCTGCTTAGCCTGCTCCAAAATCTTATCATGATCTGGGTTGAACATACGGGTCTGTGGCGTAAATACGTCCTGACCAAACATTTTCGCACCGAGCAAGCTCAGTGGGGTACGATTTGACTTAATAGTTGTTTCCACGATGTTTACATTAATTTCTGACATAATCATATCCTTTTTGATATCGTTATTGATTAACTAACGATATGATTGAAAAATATGGTGTATTTTGGCTACACCTTTGCCGTTGTTTATTGAATAAAGCAACGCTGATACGAAGATACTCGGTTACTACTTTGCTTACTTAGTTTCCTAAAGAAAGTTCTACTATTGTAGACGCTTTATTGCAGACTTAGTCACACTCTTCCCATTACAACAATAGGGTAATAGGCTTGTGACAGGAATTGTATACATAAGATACAATTAACATTTACTGGATTATCCAGGCCCATCGTCTAAAGCTTTGAATGCTTTCTTTGCATAATCAAATGCTGAACTATTTTCTGCTATTTTGTTCACGTTTTTTCTAACTTAACTATTCTAATCTTCGTTGGTGAAATTTTGCAGAGCAACTAACACTCATAGAATCTTAGAATCCTTATAACCCACGAAAATATGTAGAATCTCGGTCGTATTTCCCTTACTATACTTACAAGATCTTACTACATGATTGTTATTAAAGCAGATTATCTCTACTGCTAACTTAGAAGCGACTGTCAGCTAGGTCTCCTTACTGCGGTACTCGGCTTATGGCATGTACCCAGTGGTTGGTTATCGGAATGTCTCAGGATCAAACCCATCACAGACTTTACGGCTTTTTACATCTTTGCTGATGTTTGCAATTTTTCTGTACCGGTATTACTACCTCCTATTTATAGTGCACGAATATTGGGAATTCAACCCATACATTTCATCTTGTCACCCACTTATAACGTAATATACATGTATAGAGACAGTATACACATATAATATACACAGTCGTTTTACAACATAGATATAAGCTGCCCATCAATTTCCTGCATTGCTTCGAACCTTTATGTTTACATATACTGTTGCGCAGTATATTTTAGCATGGTTGGCATATCGGTTGGCACTCGATTTCTTTACCTCAAGTCCTTACTTACAACGTAAGATACACTCTATAAAGGGACATCAATTTTTGTTAGACATGTTAATTTTAAACTTTCTAAATTTTCATAATTTATATCTCATGCATACAGCATACGTATATATAATATACCAGCTTACTACTCTGTAGAGACTATATAATATTGTATGTCATAGTGCAAATAAACTATTAGTCTAGATTGTTTTGGATGAAAGTGGAGGTCAAACGGTCCTGGATGGACATATATCGAATCAACTTTCTACCTTGTTTTGCTATTTACTATTCTAGGATAGCGCTCCATCAATTTTCTTTGACTGTAACGAAGTCATCGATCATAATCTCATGAACGATTTAATTTTCATGGAAATTGGCTGTAAGTTTGGATTGCCTAACATCCTAATAATACAACTGGAATAGATTTTCACCGCGATCTTCACCCGCGTACGATACTCCCGTAGAGCTTCGATTAAGGGACTGCCCAACCCTTGTGCTTGTTTTACTTTTATATACCGCATAAACAAGAAAAGCCTGGCGGTCACAATCAGACACTTCTACCCCATCCCTGGCACCCCTTCAACGGAGTTGTACTGAATCGAACAGTAAGGTTTTGGTATAGTCAGCAAACTCATTTAGTTTACTCTGTGTGGTATTACTCCCACAGTATTGATGTAGTTTTTCGGCCTTTATACTAGCTTTGGACACTAGAAACACTACCTACGGCTAATAATACTTCTATATTGTTTGGGATATCCTCGGTTCTTCCAGCACCATGCACCATACCATGTATGCAATTCTGTTCACCTACTGGGGACCAATATAGTTCGTCTCGTGTAACGTTCGTGTATGTTTAGTATTATCACATACAATTCCGATACGGTTCATTATGCCCTTCTTGGGACTTATGCGTTTTTAGATTACACAGCCTCATCCAGCTTGTCTCCAGACGGTTCTCACAAGTCCAGCTGTGTAATCTTAGGAGTTGATACAACGCTTCTCCTACCTATATCAAACTGTTTCAATGTTTGATACATTTCATCCTACCTTTTGAGTGATCTCGCTCTGCAAGACAGAGTTAACATATTCTCGGATCCAGTTAATATTCGTACGTAGACTAATGGGATCTACTATATGTACTTACCTAATTATAGTACGCAGGGTTCTTATGTTTACTTGTGTACATTAGAGGCGATTTGGATATAATCACGGAGCTCTCCCTTACGAATGGTAGAGTTGTGATTAGTGGAGTCGACCTTTTCTCCAGGTTCCATAATATACAGAAGTGGTACATACGACGTATCTGTCTTCTTAATTATGGTGCGCTTAACAATTGTCTTTGCAGGCAACTGTTTATGTTTACAAGGTACAGGCACTTCTACCTTAACGGTATCACGCACTGTATCAGGATTAGCATGTTTCACTTGACCAAATAAATGATCCATTGGTTGCTGTACAGTAGATGCTGCTACTGTTTGCACTGTCGTTGGAAGGGGAACATTCTTAAGATCAGCAATATTCATGCCAATAACAAGAAATGCTGCTCCTAGCAACGTAATTACTAATTTTTTCATACTTTGATAGTTAAATTATTTGCGTTCACTTTGCCACTGGATATCGAAGGCTTTCTTAACACGACCAACTAGTTGTGAACTAGCTCTCTTAATTGGCCGTATTATTTTTTTACCTGAGCCTTGGCTTTACCCTTAGCTGCCTTCTTCTTATCCTCAGCTGCCTTCTTATCAGCAGCTTCCTTAGCGGCCTTAGCCACAGCCTCTTCCTCAGCCTTGATCTCCTCATCGGTCTTGAACGCCAAGTCGATAATGTTCTCCTTGGCATAACCTACGAGCGGATCAGAAGGATTACGGAACAGATTAGAGATAATACCTGCATACTGAGTAGCGTTATCCAGCATAGAATCAGGCTTAACCTTAGCCATCATCTCAGGAGCTACATCACGATAGTATGCACGCTTAATGGCGATAACAGTCTTCTTAGCGAAGTTGTTACCGTCCAAGAAGTTCTGCTTCAAGCTCTCAACGAAACTACCTGGAGCTGCAAGAACTGCTGCGGTGGCCTTATCCGCAAATGCAATATTCTTGTTAGCTGTCTCGATATGATCCTTGACACGATCCTTCTCAGGAAGCTTGCTCTCTGCTTCAAGCAAAGCTGTACCCTTAGAGCGAACCTCATCTGCACCAATGATTACGAGACACTTTACAGCATCCGCAATCTGATTATCGGTATACTTGCATACACCGGTATTTTTGTCTGTAGAATGGTCGCGAAGCTCACAGAACGCAGATACAGGAGATCCTGACGTAGCGGTAACGTTGAAGAGGTGAGAACCAATTCCATAAGTAAGCGTTCCGACACGACCTGTGAAGTTAACAACCTCACGAAACACGTCATGGAAGCTCATGTTCTTGATGCGCTCAAGATCATTCTTTGCAGAAGCAAGGGCCTTCTCAGCGTTAGCCTTATACTCCTTATCCTTAGTCTCCTTGAGTGTCTTCTCAGCAGACTCGATAGCGCGCTTAGCTTCAATAGAGCGATATGCCTTATAGAAGTTAACGCACTGCATAATGCTATCCATGAGCTTAGAATCGCGGTTCATGGCAAGGAAGCCAGACAACGCCTTCTTGAGCTCTTCCTCATCCTTGATCTTTGTAGGATCAAAGACTTTACCTGCTGTAGCTGCACGAGCTTCAGCATCCTCTTCAAGCTTCTTAGAAGTCTCTTCAGATACTGTTACAGCTGCACCTGTCACTTCAACTGCTTCAGCATCATCCTTCGAAGGCAAGAGCTTTGTATCATCGAAGCTTACACCAATCTCCTTCAAAGCTTCAGTAAGCTCTGGGAGCGCAGACTTACGGATTACTACCGCAAAGTCACTAGTACCATACTTGACCTCATTGCATACGCATACAGCGATGCCGAGGGCATTGATATAATTGAGCTTGTCGATAGTTCCCTGTGGGAAACCAGTATGCTCAGCAGCGTTCTCATCCAAGAAGAAACGCTCATGAGCCATCTTCAACAAGTCTACCTGGCGATTACGGTCCATACTTGCTCCACCTGCTGTTGTGAGCATAGCCGCAGCCTCAACAGCTGCATTTACACCGTTGTTTCCACCATTGTTATTATTCTGAGCAACTTTTACATTGCCCTTGTTATTCTTTTTTGCCATTTTGATAATGTTTTTAAAATGTTAATACTAAAATTAATTAATAAAGTCCTGGGCAACTAACTTAAATTCAACTTGTGTCGAATATAAAGTTCGTTTTTAACCAACCTCGTGGAGGTTTAGTGAGCACATTAATATGCTCGTCTTCACCCAAGTTAAGCACAGTAACAGTATCTACTACAACTGTATCCTTACCTGCTGGTTTTGTCTCGGCACATGTACCAGCGCCCTCTGAGGGTTCCAAAGCCTGAAATGAGCACGTCGGTGCCAGCATGGGATTTGCAGAAGATTTAACTGTACTGGCTTCACTTTCATGGTCAACAAAGGCATAGTTGACCATGCTCTTACCAGTAAAACCAAGCAAGAGACTTACGAGAATGATCCAGAACAACTTGTTGCTCTTATTGTATCTTGCGAAACCAAGAGCTACAAAAATCGAGAGAATCAATAATAAAAGTGAAGTCATTTTGTTAAACTTTTAAGTTATTTCTAATTTTCCTACGAGTGCGACTTAACGCAGCTTTTATAGTGCCTGTAGGAGTTTTAAGCACTTTGCCAATTTCATCAACCGATAGATCTTCTACGTAGAATAAATTAAATATTTTCTGTGTCTTCTTTGGGAGCTTTTCAAACTCCTTTAGAAGAGATTCGTACTCAAGAAGATTGACAAGATCTTCTTCTTCTGAAGAATTAGTTAATTCAACAGGTAGTCGGCCTGTATCTTCTCCTAATTCCATAGATTTTTCCTTTACTTTTCGTAGATAATCTATAGCTGTTCGATTAGCTATAATTCTCAGCCATCCGCCAAAAGACGAATAGTCTGTGAATGTCGAGAGTTTCTGGTGAACCTTAAGAAATACTACATTAGTAAGATCTTTAGCTTCATCCATGTCATTCACGTAATAAAAGAGCACGTTGTCGACGAACTCTTTATAACGGTTAAACAATTTATTAAACGCTAGCTCATTTCCCTTTTGAGCTTCTTTTATGGTCTCAATCTCAGATTGAGTGATACGCTGATACTCCATATTGTGGGGTAGGGGAGATCTCTCTCACCCTACTCCTGATAAAACGGAAGATCATATACCATCTTTTGACGATATAATGACCAAACGTTGTTGACGAAATTGTTAAAGAGGATAATCTTAAGATTCTTTCCTCCTGTTTTCATTTCTACTTGTTCAAGTAGTCCTGAACCGATACGCATGCGGGTTATAAGCGTTTTAAACTTCATAGGATTACTGAGGATTATTGTTTTCATAATCCAATCACAAACTCTACGCAAATGCTCATTGCATGCATATTCGTACAAACAATTTTCGTCTAGGCTATCTCCAGCACAGAATATGTGAGGTTCATAGACAAGCCCTTTTTTAAATCTGTTATGGAACCAGTTAATCACATTTTCTATACTCTCATCTTTATAGCCTAACAGACTAGCTCTGTAAATTAGCATTTTAGGGAAATACTCCATTTTTATTTTGTTTAATTAAATGTTTTCTTAATAAACTTAGAGAAATCTTCAAGATAGTCATCCAGGAATCCAGCTTTTTCTGATAAATAATTATCAAATAGAGTCATGTTTCCACATTTACACGATATGTTATAATAGTTCTCCAGGAATTTATAGTTATCTTGAAACCATATTACCCAGCTATTAACCCATACCCAAAATGCGTATTCTCCAGCATTGAAAGTCTTGTTAATACATTCTAAGTTTATAGAGTCTGCAAAATTAAAGTTTTGAGACCCCTCATGTATCCCAAGAGCTTTTCTTAATGAAGCATCCTTCTCATCTGTTCGAGGTACTCCTCGTCCAGTATTGTAGATTGCTACATTTTCTTGATATACACGGTCTATCCATCGCGTCTTTACAGCATACTTAATTCTTTCGTGTGGTTTCTTACCTATATTAGATAATCTACCAAACTCAGTACACCATTTAAACGCTAGGTTGACGATATAAGGACACCTGTCCTTTATCATCGCTTTATATCCCTTTGTCATAACTAATAGGAAGAAGCTGGGGAATCGAACCCCAGACCCAAACCAAAAGGCGACGGTACCAACTTCTTTCTTCTCTCCACTTTGGTAGGAAACACCTAGACTAAACTTACGCTACGTTAGTATAGTCTACAATGTTGTTTACATTGTCGTTTAATTTATAGTATAGTGCTTAATGTATTTACTTCCTTCTCGGATCAATCCTAAATCACGCCCGTGTAGGCAGTTTTACAACATGCCTAGGTTATCCGAACGGAGTCTAAGCGTAGGATATTCCTACAATAGACTTATCGCAAGGGGAAGAAGAACTGTGGACGTGCGCGGCTCTGCCCCGCGGTCTCCGAAAATTAACTCATACACACTGTACATTTCTTTGTAAATGTTCCGATGATCAGTCAGAACATTCGATTTAAGCCACTTTAGGTGCGTTCTAAGACACTTTCGGAAGCATCGTGGTTAATTACTCCACTTATCTCCTACGACGCCCTAGAACGCTTAGAAATATGGCTAAAAACATATAGGAATCCTCATGATACGAAGATACTTAGAGGGCTATATTCAGCATTTTTGATACATCTTGCAGGGTTCGATTAACTTTCTCAGAGCAACCAAATCTCCCCGATACGAAGATACGCACAAAACATATTGTTTGATCTACTGTCCCAATTTACTGTGTGGGTTCACATCTCTTCCTCTCATCGTGATACGAAGATACTTGATGAGAATGTTAATTCATTCTGAGATTCTTTCACTGCCCTATCCCTCGGGATCTCACGAGTACCTGGGAATCTGTGTACGTGATACGAAGATACTTGCACTAGAAGAAGAATTAGAAGCGGTCGAACTGATAGTTGGCATAATACCAACAGTTAGGATACTTGTCGCGCAACTCACGGTCGTGCTTCTCGTACTCCTGATTCAGATCAGCCATTTGCTTTTTCTGATCCTCATCGATCTTCTTCGAGAGGTCACGGAACTGATTTGGCGTAATCTTCTGATCATCAGGAACGGCGGTACCATCGTCCTGTTTGCCCAGAAGACGGGCCAACAACTCTGTACGCTTCTTTAGAATGTCGAGAGTAATCTTTGCCTTCGCACGGTCCTTGCGGACATTGAGAAGCTCCTTAATACGGAGAAAATCAGCACACTTGACAATCTCTTTGACCTGGGAGATCTTACGCTTCTCCTCATCCTGGCGGATCTCTTCTGCCGCCTTGTCTGCGATGTCAGTCACGAGGTTGCCCTTCATCAACTTCTCTACTACGTTGTCTGCTGATACGTTCTGCTGCTCTTTAGCAGCACCTTTTGTTTCTGCTTTTGCCATTTTGATAATGATTTAAAATGTTTGTAAATAAAATTAATTAACATATTGTTACTTCACCCACACTCCAGGATGGATTCTTAACGAATACCTCACCATCACTATTAACGGTGATATCGCATGGAGCTTTGTGAGCGTAGTTAGCCAAATGAATAAGGGCGAATCTAGCTTCTTTAGCTTGGCCCTCATCAGGATACTTAGATTCGAATGCCAATGTTTTGACATTCTTACCCTTCACCTTTTTAGTCGTATACACTGGAATCTTCCACATAATCGAGAGGATTTAATTTGTTCTGAAACTTGTCACGCTTATAAGCCTTTGCTTTTGCCTCTGCGTGACGTTGACGATACACTTTCTTAGTATTACGTTGTGTTCTGCACATAATTACATGTTATTATGAACTGTTTTAAATACACGAATAACATCGGTAGAAATACCGTAAGAATCACACATTCTCTTACTTACGCCACCAGATATAACTTTGATAGCACCAATAAGAGCATCGCTGTTAGGCTCGTCGTTTATAGCCTCTGACAATGCAAGCAACAACTTCATCTTGGAGTCGAAATACTTGCCAAACTTCTTTTTTACGTAGATACATGCAGACTCTACTACAGATAATTCTGTAGCATTCTTAGCTTCTGCATAACGGATAATAATGGAATTAACTTCCGTTTCATCCATTGTAGATGCATGAACATCTTCAACACCAGGCTTAATAGACTTCAACTGTGAAGCTATTGCTACAACTTCTGATGAGCTTAAATTAGAGCCATCGTAAGAAATAATAATAAATCGCTTCATAGTTAATCCTCCTTTGGCATTATGTTAGTACTGGAGGACTGAATCACCTGCACATGCTTACCATCGATAATGGTGTCAACGACTTCTGTGTTCGGAACATCAGGAGGAGTAATAGCTTGATACAAATCTGGCTTGTCAGGCAGATTCATGTACACATGCTTATTAGTCTCAAACTCATTTGCTATACTTATCTTAGTTACTGGTTCCCCAGATTTCTCTAAGACAGATACTACATTCTGCATAGCCTTTTCAGGTATGCTGAAGAACACTGAGTCTTGATGTCTCCACTTGCCTTCTGCTTTCTGATACACTAAAGCATCAGCATAGTTGTCGAACGCAGGATTGTCAATTTCCTGCATCATCTTTGACACCATGAGCGAATCATCATGTCTGATTTCGCTCTTTGTCTGCTTTACATAGTCACATGATGACACTGTAGCAGCTACAATAAGCATGATTAAGCACATGCTAAGCTTTTCAAATAATCTCTTCATTTTGATAATTTATTAGAGATTCAACAAATGTTAACTATCCGGGTTTTAAAGATTCACGGAATCATCTATTGTGGACCAGCTAGGGCTTGAACCTAGGACCTCCAGGTTATGAGTCTGTTGCTCTAACCAACTGAGCTACAAGTCCAAATAACAATTTCATGTTGTGTTTTACGTCAACCTTAGAAACTGTTAAAACATCTGTGACGATAACGAAGTACAAAGCTCTTCAGCTTGTGATTTTATACAGACTTGAACTGTTATGTAGGCCTTTAACCTAATAAATCTTGGGGACAGTATAAACTGCCCCCTTGAAATGCAACTAATCAAATTTTTCCATCCAGTAAGATACAAAATATATGAAACTGGAAACCAAAATTATTATTAACCAACCTACAATAATTCCTAATGAGAATTTACTAATTTGGTCAATAATTAATCCTTTTGAGAGTATCTCAATAAGCGGAAATCCAGAAAAGAACATCAGCATTATTGAAACGATCAATTCTAAACCATCTCGTTTCATAGGTATAATGCTGTTTGAGATACTTCATCATAGTCGTCTTCGCTAACAAACCATGAATCATTATCTACTGTTAAATAATTCTTTCTAGCTCCAAGATCTACGTCATCTAATGATAATACACACATATCATCAGGATCTGCAGATTTGTAGTCTTTTAACTCTACATTCATATCACTACAATGGGCTTTAAGCCTACGTAATGATTTATGATGTCTTCTAGTTTCTAATTCACTATCTGACATCTGACCGTTCTTTCTACGTTTTGCCATGTTGTTATGGATTAATAAATATTATACCATCTTCACGACATGTGCAGGTTATTTCTCTTTTTACATCTACTACTCTTGGGCAAGAGAATAGATTATTGAAGATGCAACCCTCACATGTCGCTTGACGTTTAGCCCTAACAACAATACCATTTACCTTGTAGATTCTGCCAGGACTAAGTTTTTTGCTCATAGTTCACCAATTAACTGCAGCTTGTACATTGGTTGCTTAACTGGAACCATTTCATACCCTTTACGAGTTTCACCAACTTTTCTCAATACTCTAGATATTTCTCCAAGTTGATATGTTCTACGTATAGTAAATCCTTCTTTGTCGCACAGTATGAAACATACAAATCTTGTAGGATTAGCGTACAGTTTATCATATAATGGTGATACACTGTGATAGAATGCACCAATACCTCTTGTAGTACTGATTTTATCCATATCTTCTTCACTAACCATAATCTTTGCAGTTCCTCCATACTTCTCAAGATTACAGGATTTATACTGATAACATTTTCCAGTCTTTATATCTCTAACTATTGTACGCTTATCATGCGAGCTAGCGATAACAACCATTAAACCACCTACCATTATTCCACTTGGTAAGACTTGGCGCACTATATCATGTGGTTGAAATTTCATTTGTGTACAAATTTAATTTTATAACGCACTATTGATGTAATTACACCATTTCTTAATCTAATACCAAGTGTTGGTTCAACAGAGAATTGCTTGCACACATTAATATAGTCAACAACACTCTTAGAAATTGGAATAATCTCTGAGAATCCTATCTTCTTATCAATGTATACAGCCATATACTTAACGGTTTTGCCGTTAGAACTAGGTTGTTGTACTATTTGTTTAATACACTCAACCTTACATGTCATTGTGTCTATCACTGCTTTTTGCTGTGCGTGACACTTTGATGTTAGGAGTAATAATATTATTATTACAACTAATGCTATTAATGGGCCAGGACTGTGATCCGGCTTCTCGTATAATTTTACAGCCATTTTTAATCATTAATGGATTGTAATGAATTTAACACTCGTCTTGCCAGCTCCTGGAACATTTGAATGTTTATTGTTAATATAACTATTCAAAGTGTTCTCAAGAGACTTAGCATTGACCTTACTTAACCCAGAAGAGAGGATCATTGTAGATCCTCCCTCTTTAGCAACTACCTTGTAATTAAGATACTCAGCATCAGGTTTTCCTTTTGCTGATTGTGGCTTAACTGCTTGGTTATGCGTCTTCGTGCTTCTCTTCTTTTGATTCATCTGTACAAATGAATGGTTTACAATCCAGACCGATGTTCTTGATAGCCTCTGGCTCACTGAGTTTGTCCTCTGTAATCTCACTGATACCTGTAGCAATAGCTACCAAGTGATTAAGGTTATTGATATCATTAAAGATACCTCCAACCTCAACTGTCACGTTGATAGTCTGCTCATCTGTCTCCTTGTTCTTGACAACACCAATAGATGTTAAGATTGGGATGTGCTTTTTGAACTTGTTCTCTACATAGCTAGGAGAATCAAGCTCAACGTGATCAGGTGACAATGTACGAGATACTGTCACTACTACCTTACTACCATCAGCATAGATAGCTGATTCAAACTGTGGGTACTTTTTGCCCATTAATTTCTCTAAAATGTTCATAATTTTGATAATTAAACATTATTTACTTGTATAGGACTACTTCTCACCTATACTTGAGTTTTGTGTTCCATCTGTAATTCGGTTTCCCTTTGGAGGCTTTGGACTCCCTACGGCTACATTAAACACTTAGGGTTGATGCAACTCAACCCTTATGTTTTAAATTGGTTTTAGATGCAAATCTATTGGTAACTCATTGCAAAATATGTATATATTACAATTGCGATACCAGCAAACTAAACAATCTTCACTACATGATTCTCTTACGATTCTAAATACACAATTGTCTATTGTGATCAATTGTCCTGGTTTGTAATTCTTACGAGTACCAAATGTCTTCTGTGTGGTCTTCTTTGTAGAATTCATTCATAATTTTTATTTGCTAATTAAGTTATCTACCTTAGATTTTGCATCCAAATAATCTGCACCATAATCTGTTGCAAGATCTGTATCCATCAGATCAAGATTATGTGTACCATCAAGAGAATCCAAAAGCGTCTCAGTACAATTATAATACTGTTCATACGCTTTAAGCTTATTCTCTGTCTTAATGTTATTGCCTTTTACGACATTTGCACTAAAACAGGCTCCAACAAATGCTCCAACAACTAATCCTACTAGGAATAAGTTTAATTGGTCCATGAAAGAATGTTTTTCGTCATTCATAATATATATTAGTTTGATTAATAATCAATCAAAATGGTACATCTATTCTCACGAACCAATGTACCCATGCCAAATGGACTAAAAAATGTAACTAAAACATGTTGAAGTAGAGTGGTGACTGGACTCGAACCCGTAGCTTGGCGTTATTCCATCTACTAGAATACCCTCACATTTTAAATGTGTGCATTATCACCACTATCCGTCTATCCAGACTGTCATAGAGAATTGAAACCTCTTTTACACCTCTTGCAAGTAGGCGGTTCCCCTCAACTCTCAACATGCATGTAAATACCCCTCTGTGTTCTACAATTGACAATCTAACAGCTTTGCAAGTACCACTAGCACAATTGTAGATCATGGGCTTGGGACCACGATCGCCACATTACTGCCTACGATTTATCACGTTAGCGTAGGCGCTCCGTCATCCTTGTTTATATACCGCATGAGATAACGGTCCAATTACAGCTATCTTCCCAGACAGTTGAATTGTCAGGTCTATGAATCGCTTTTTTGAGTAATGAAATGTCAGACTACACAATGATGCAAGTGTAGTTTCGTCTAGGTCTCATCAGTGACGATGTTAGACTCTCCCTAGCTGAGTTTAAAATAAACATACCACTATCTTCACAGACAGTGATATGTATCCACGCTTATTGTTGCTACGCTTAGCAATTAATAACCTTCAATTAATGAGCATATTGTGCAATTATATATGGAATCTTTAATCAAATATTACGATGTATAATAATCTTCCATGCGCATCAATTGTTGCGATACACCCTTGACCCGCAATGACATGTCTAACCATATCTTTACACGGAAATCTGTTGTCAATGTAATTTGTTCCTTCCATATTGATTATGTTTAAATGTAATATACAGTTACTTTATTTTCATCCTTTGTGCATGAGATACCAGACATATTTAATGATAAAGCAAACTTGTCTGCTAAATTATTACTATCAAATATTATCTCAACACCATGTTCTGTTACGAAGCAGTTTTGGATGTCTTTATTTGCTGCTCCATTTTCAATTATTGCTTTCATATTGATTATGTTTTGTTAATAACGCTATATATTAAAACAGCCTATTTGAGCTGTTACCTAGAATTTCTTTGAAAAAAGGGAGTGGGAGATTGTTTTACCAATCCCCACCCCTAATTAATCATTGTCATCGCTTGAATAGTCGAAATTATCATCAAGCATGTCAGTCAAACGGGCTTTTAGCTTTCTAACTTCGCCGTCTTCATCTTCAACGCTTCCCAAGTACGTATTAGCCAATGAGCTGTAAGTGTGCTCCCCGTCTGTAATGGCTTTCTCTTTACCATCTGTTAATTCTGATATAGTATAATCGAAAGTACTAAAACGTGCTTTTTTGCCCACAAACTTTTTGCTCAACTCTTCGACCGCTTTATCCTGTTCTTTCTCGGTATGTTTTCCACCCTCTAGCACTCTATCAAAGTTTAGAATGCAAGAATATGACTTACCAACAACAGCACCGGCATCAGCGAACGCTGCAAGCGAAAGAAAATCCTTATCCTCCTTATTGTCAGAAGAATCCTCAACAGCGTATGTTATACGCAAAGCAATTCTAAATGTTTCGTTATCCTCATTAAATGAGTACAACTTTTCATTGAGTGATACGCTGTTTATAACAGCTACTTCATTAATCTTTTTCATGTGCTTAAAGTTTTGATATTGTGAATAATGTTGTTTTTGTCATGGGGGGATACCCCAATCCGAAAGTATATACCGGGGTGTGATTCATTGCTGTTTCGCGTTTATGCATATTTACAACAGTTTTAAAAAATAAAAAATATAAAATAAAAAAGCCGAGGCTGTGAACCCCGGCTATTCTCATGCTTTATTATTAGTTTGTTTCTTTATAACAGTAGCCGCTTCTACTTGGCCAACCCTGCCTGGTTCGTATCCAGGACCAATAGTATCTGTAATAATATCTAAGACGCCCCTGTCCTTAGGCTTTAAGGTATTCTGCATAGTAGGAGTAGAGTCTATTTCGCCTTTCTCTATTATAGAGACTTCATCGGATGACATAGCTTCGTAATCTGTGTATAAAGGAGAACTTACATCCTCAAACTTCTTAAAGAAATCCTTTACTTCTCGCATGTATTTATGGCCTTCTCTCTCGTATAATACCGCATCTATCCATGCGCCATCAAAATCATTTTTAAATTTTCCAATTCCAAGGTATTTGTAGTCTTTACCTTTATATCTATATATATAATCTTCCATTATCTTGTCTACACATTAGCAATCTTTAACCTGATTAACAATAACTTCTTAATAATATTCTTGTCGTTCTTAACCAGCCTCGTTGCTACAGTTATATATTTAATGATCTTTACGACAGGGATTGCAAGCTTTACTCCGATAAGAGAAATAGCGGCCCATAAAGGCAAAAACGCAAAGCATGAGTACAATAATATTGCCCAAAATGCCAATTTTAATACGCTTACTGTAACACTTTTAGCATTTATGGCCTTTATTACCTTATCAAATATCTCCTTCTCCTCTTCGTTTAATTCGTTTCTAATCTCAGATATATCTACTAACATATTTCAATCTCCTATTATTTATTTTCCTTCATGATATGGGACTGTAAGGAATGCCCATATAAACTTTAATACTTTCTTCAGAATCTCCACCATTTTGTAGTCTCCTTCTTTAATTCTTCTAGGCACTTTTCATACTTGTTTTTCCAATAGTCGACCCAGTCTTCCTGGCGCGATAACTTCTGCTCTAATAGTTTTATATGAGCATCTCTAGCCTCTAATGCACTCTCGTTACACTCTGATGGTTTACTATTCTGTACGAGCTTTTCGTAATCTTTTCTATCTAGAATTACGTAATCTCTAAGCTGTCTAATCAATTGAACTAAGTCTAATTCCTTCGTCTCCATATATAATATCTAATATCATTTTAGTTATCTCTGGACAGTCCGAGGACATCTTTATCATCTATTCCGCTATCCCCGAATACTTCTATGAATTTGTAGAACTCTCCTTTTTCATCAAGCTGCAGTGCTAATTGTAGTATCTGTCTTGTTGGAATTGCTTCCTCTCCCCAGCTCTCCATCTCCTTCAGTAGTATCTGGTACACATCCCTCTGTGCCGGGTCCATTTTTTCTTGCTTTCTTTTTGAATTTTTCATATCTTTCTATTACTTCGTCGCCTGTTACATCCTTATCCTTAGGGTCGTCTGGGTTGTACAACACATCTACTTCTCCAAATCCTTTTAGTATTTCAAGAAGCTCCTTAAAGTCTTCATCATCTGCTCCGTCATTAAGCACTTGCATTCTCTCCTTATTTTTTTTCATCGTCATTCGTTCCTTTAATTATTATCCAACCAACCGTAACGGCCGACATTGGAAGTATTAAAAACATAAATATTATATCAAATGGATTCATCTCTATCTGGTTCGTAAAATCCTAACATTCTGCCGTGTTTTTCAGCTCTCTGTATTATCTCAGCAGCTCTTAAATAGTCTTCATTTTTCGCTAGTTCGATCAGCATGGGCTATGTATTTTGTGCACTCTTCCTCTATAATTTCACCATCGTCGTTACGTGTTAAATGCGTGTATTTCTTCTTTGATCTATTGAATTTAAACGCTCTAAATACCTTATCTCGCTCCTATTTATCGTCGTATCTATGTATATATTTCATCATTTGTGTAGCATTTACAGACCCTGCTACCCCAAGATTACATAGGTTCTTAATAAAGCTCATAGCGCCATCTTCCCCAAACTTATGCTTTAGCATACTATACTCTTTAAGGCTCTTCTAAAACCATTGGTTGTCTACATCATATACTGGATCCTACTCTACAATGTATGCTATATTTACAGGTACACCGTGTACGAAGAAGTATTTGCACTATTCTGTACATGGCTTGTTCTAGTATTGTAGAGATAAGAAGTCGGCATAATATAGTACGGCGCTCATCTCAAACTAGTTCATACTTTACTTGCTGTTTTGTTTACACACTCTGTAAAGTACCCAATCAAGTATGCGAATACTTCGTTTGTATCATCAGATAACTTGATATGACATGCTTCTAGTATGTCTACAGCTGCATGAAATGACTCATGTGCAAAGGTATTTATATCGTTACTTGTGTTCTTTAACTTGTTTATTACTATAATTTCACAGTCTTCGTCAGCCAATTTATCATACGCTCCTCTGGTAGTATAGGCTGTATAATTAGCCCACTCATCATCAATTATAGACGTATCATCATCTCTAAAGCTAAATCTTTTATCTATTATAGACTTATCTGGGTTAACTATAACGAATAAACTAAATCCGTATACTGTTTTATATTCGTCTATTATACACTTTTCCTTCTTATTCATACTATTCTTATTAGTCTTACTATTCTTACTAAACTTATATATAGCTCTACTATACTATATAGTCTTACTATACTGTAATAGCTGTACTACTAAAGTAGATCTCCTAAAGAGAATATATAAGAGAAAGGGTTCTTAACTTGACTAACCCCCACTATCCCCCTAACGTAAAAAAGCTGAAAAAGTTGCATATTTGCAAGAAAATCGCTGTTTTTACAAAATTTATACACCATTTGCAACCTTTTTGAAAATTATTTCGTTATGGCAGCGTAAAACAATAAAAGCAATTGGATATGACAAAGATTTTAAAGGTTATTAAGCCTTTCTTCGTAATGGAGAGTGGTGATACATTTGAGTACAACGCTGATACTGAGCAGTACGAAAGTGTATATAACGAAGAGCATAACAGCTCAAATGAAGATAATTCAACGGTTGTTTCTTCTTATAATTCTGTTTATAGAATCTCAAAGGAATATGCCAAGATGCTTCTCGATAATGGATATGTTGAGGAAGTTGATAAAAAAGCGAGATTTGTAAATATCTTTGATGAGATCGACAATAAGCTCTACGAATACAACAATGAGCTTTGTGCGCTCAAAGCAAAGGCTGACGAGAACACACCTCAGTGTTTGCTTGTTGAGAAGGAAACAGTATTGAGAAACATGATTAAGTTACTTGAGTACCTTAAAGGATTGAAGAAGTAATATGGATGAGAAGATGATAGATCAGACTCAGTTGGCAGAAGACTTGAGCTCAAAGATAAAGTATGAGTTCAGACAGATGTTCTTGGTAAAGCCGCTCGAGCCTGTTAAAGTTAAGAAGAAGATCTCCGAACCTGTAGCTAAAGACACTAAGCCTAAGAAGGATAAGGATGGGATCGAAGCAGTTGATTATGATGAAGTAAAGACAGAGATTAAGGAAGTTGATTCAGATTTCTCTAGAGCTGTAGTACTTAAGTTGCCATATGAGTACACACACCCATATAGTGATGAAAAGATACAGCAAATGCCTATCAAGGTTGGAGATATCGTAATATACAGATCAGCTAGAGGAGCTATGTATTTCGACTTACTTAAAGATTCTCAACTTGTATCGCTTTACGATATTGTAGCAACTGAGACAATAGATAAGTGATGAATATAGATAAAGTTTGTAGATAGATCGGACAATAGCTAAACGAAGATCCGGAGCTTGTAAAACAGATAGTAATGCATTAGTTCTAGTTCGTAGTTGATGTTATGAAAGATCAAGATGATACTAGAGACGTATTAATAAACAAACTATTTAGATTCAAGCTTAAGAATAGATTTAAAGACGATAAAAATAAACCATTAAGCCCATATGAAAAAGATAATAAACATTGAACGCAAGCCTATTGTTGTTGATACAGATACAGCTGAAGTTAAGGCAATTAATAGATCTGCACGAGGAATTGATGATATCTATGTTATTCCAGAGGACGCTCATATTGAGTGGGAATCTAAGTTCTTTCCTAACAAAACAATCGAAGTAGATGCAAAGAAGAATGACATTCTTGTTACATTCTATGACAGAGATCTCGGCGCAGACTTCGTAATAGTTAAGTCTGAAGATTGGTTAAAGGCTATCGATAATGCTAAAGAGGCAGACCAGAAGAGAAAGGAAGAGTGGGCAGCTAAGCAGAAGGAGAACAAGCCTATGGCTCTTGAGAGCGGAGACGCTTGTTGTGAATCATGTTAATATTTAAGTTATGAAGAAAGCTATTAAGAAGACAGTTAAGATAACAAAGCCTAAGTATACAATCGATATGACAGAAGCTGCTAATATTGATGATATTACAGCAGACTTCATTAGTCAGAAGATTATGAATGGCATGAAGCTCACTGAATCAGATGTCTGTACAATCGTGTCAATCGTTACAGAGATTGTGCTTAGGAACATTATGCCAGAGGATTGTTCAGCAATCGTAAATGATGGCGGCGTATACAGAAAGTGTACAGCTGTTAGAATTGAGAATAAGGTTAAGAAACCTTGGTATAAGCGAGCATGGAATTGGATTACTCGTACTAAGTAATCACCTTTAGAGTCTATTAGTCAAACGGTAAAGACGGCCCGATACAAAGGGAATAGTTAGCAGGTTCGACTCCTGCATAGACTCCGACTTTTTGAATTAAATTTTATAGTTTAATAAAGTGGCATCCCTGTGTGTACACTATAAATAAAAGGCTTCCATGGTAAGCTGACACAGGGACCCAATACTGGTTATAAGTCCAGCTAAAACTTATAAGAGTCAAAGAAAACGGGCGGGATACAGAAAGGATGCGAAATCATTTAGTTGACAACGAACGCTGAGAGGTTTTCGCCATTTCTGAAATCTCTATAAACTGGGATATCCGAGTGAAACAAAAGCTTTCTGCTCTAGTAGCCCTTTGAGCTGCAGGATCCAAATGGCGCCAATACTGGTTCTGCGTAACTCCAGTTAAAGGTTACGTGCTTATCTCTAATGGGGCGCAGATGGTAATACCCTATTAGATATTTTCATACAAAAATGAATTTTTATAGGTCGCATGAGTTTTGCGAAATAGTTTTGTGTGTTTCTATAAAAAATGCACAACATCGCGGAGTGGAGCAGTTGGTAGCTCGTCGGGCTCATAACCCGGAGGTCGCGCGTTCGAATCGAGCCTCCGCAACTCCTAGGAATCCGTACGTTGGAGCAGAGGTCAGCTCGTCCGCAACAGAGCGGAAGGTCGATGGTTCGAATCCATCACGTACAACACTGAGCTTCGATAGTGTGGTGTTATACATACTTGGCCACCAGAAGCGAAACTGATGTCAGAAAAGTATGTCGGCTACAATGGTTTGAAGTGTAGCAATGTAGTTTTAGACAGATAAAAAGCTCGATAGCCTAAGGTGAACTTCTACAATATTGCCCTATCGTATATTGACTATTACCTCTGTCTCTAAAACAGAAGAAGTGGGTTTGATTCCTACTGGGGCAACTAATAAATAATAATAAATATGGTAGTAAGATATAGAAATTATAAAGGAATTCCAGGTATATATAAGTGGGAAAACCGAATAAACCATAAGTGCTATATAGGTTAGTCGATTGATTTAAATAAAAGATTAGCACACCATTTTAGCAATATAAAGAACAATAGGTACGACAACCCACTTTATAGAGCTATAAAGAAATATGGTTTAGAAAATTTCGATGTGACTATCATAGAGGTGTTAGAGGCTTCTGATGATTTAAAATCGAAGTTAGATGAAAGAGAGGTATATTATATAAAGAAATATAATTCATACGGCAAAAATGGATACAATCAAACACTTAGTGGAGATGGTGGAATACTTGGATATAAGTTTACAGATGAACAAAGAGAGCATGTATCTAAAAATTCTACAAAAGTAGCAGAAGAAAAAAGCCGTAGAGTTTATATGTATAATATAAAAACGAACTATATTCAAATGTGGATAGACATTAAGCATACTGCTGAATATCTCGAAATGAATGGAGCTACCATTCGCAAGGCGTGCCTTGATCAAATTCATTTGATAAAAAACGAATGGGTTTTAGGGTATTCTGAAGAAGATGTTAAGGTTAGAGCTAAAGATGTTCTAAAGTACAAAAACACAGGATGTTTTCAACAGCAATATTGTGGAACATTTGTTTATAAAGGAGATAAATTTACAGGAAGTATTAAAGAGGCTGCAGAGCATTTTAAGATAAGTAAGTCTTACTTATACGGAATCTGTAATAAATCTAAGAAGAGTAACGTTTTATTATTTATACCGGATTAAACAATATTATAAATACTATGGAGTTAAAATTTAAGAGACTTGAGGATAAAGCGATCCTCCCTATTCGTGGCACAAAAGGTGCTGCAGGAATTGATTTGACTTGCATTAAGATAGATACCGTTATTAATGAAGCAAATCAGCTAATGTTGGTTTACCATACAGGATTGGCAGTTGAGATTCCTGCCGGATATGTTGGTTTACTTATACCACGCTCTAGTATTTGGAAGAAATCATTATGGCTTACAGACAATGTTGGCGTGATAGACGAGGATTTTAGAGGAGAAATCATTGCTGTCATGAAAGCAACAACAGATGCAATCCCTGCGGTATATCAGAAGGGAGAGAGGTTCTGTCAGTTAGTCATAGTTCCTGCACCAGAGTACGAAATTACAGAAGTTTCAGAGCTCACGCCTACAGAGAGAGGTGAGGGTGGATTTGGTTCTACTGACACAGGGATTGAAAACGAATGTAGCGCAGCTACGGGAACTCAGTCACAGCTTAAGGAACAGGTTGAGCCCGTACCAGAGCCAGCGGCGGCACAAGGTGCTGAGGTAAGTGAAGGATAGGCCTAATTCACTTACGTAAAGGGGATTACCGAAAGGTAGTTCCCTTTTACTGTTTAAACACATATCAAATTAGACATTATATATAATGAAGAAGAAATTTATTAAGACACCTTTGGTAGGTGTATAGGTACATGGCGCCAAGGATGTTGGTACAAGAACAGTTAACCTTTTGATGGGCGAGCACGCTGGAGAATATGTGCGCGGTGATATCATGGATGCTAATGCAGTAATCCAGGCATTTGATGAGCTTAAGGGTAATGTTGATAATGATCACAATTCCCTTGAAGAGATTGTAGATGAAATCCATAATCTTAGAGATGCTACAGATCAGAGCTTTGAGGTATTCCAGGAGAAGGCAGAGGAAGAGACTGCTAATAGAATCCAGGGTGATAAGACCCTTGATGAGAAGATTGATCAGAAGGAGAGAGAATCTAAGGAAAGAGACAACGTGCTTCAGCAGAATATTAACACAGAGAAGCAGGAAAGAGTAAACGCTGATACTCAGCTTCGTAATGATCTTACAGCTGAAGTTAATCGTGCTAAGGCTAGCGAGAATGCTCTTTCTTCAGACATACAGGCTGAGGCTACAAAGCGCGAGAACGACGACAATACAATTAAGGATAATCTTAATGCTGAGGTAACGCGTGCTACTGCTAAGGAGAATGAGATTAAGGCAGAGGTAGATGTTATTAATGGCGATTCTACAACTGAAGGTTCATTCAGAAAAGCTATTGCTGATGTAGTTGGTGCAGCTCCAGAGGCTTACGATACATTGAAAGAGATTGCAGACAAGCTTAATACTAACGATGATCTGCATACAGCTATTAATGATGCTATTGCTACTAAGGCTACTACTGTTGCCCTTGATGAAGAGATTACAAGAGCTAAGGCAGCAGAAGCAGAGAATAAGGCCGAGATCGCAGCAGAGGCTGCTAGAGCTAAGGAAGTTGAAGGTGATAATGCTCTCGCTATTCAGAACGAAGAGTCTAGAGCTACAGCTGCAGAAACAGCTATCAATGAAGCTGTTAGTACAGAGGCTGAACGCGCTAAGGGCCAGGAAGCATATCTCCAGAATCTTGTAAATGCTAAGGCTGATACTACAGCTTTGGATGGCGCTAAGGCAGAGCTTGATAAGAAGATCTCTGATGAGACTACACGTGCCACAGAGGAGGAAGATGAGCTTAGATCTTTGATCACAACTGAGCAGAATAGAGCTACTACTTCAGAGAAGTCTATTGCTGATGATCTTAATGAGAAGCTTGCACAGAAGGCTGATACTACTGCACTTAATGAACAGGTTGATACGCTGAATGCCTCTATTAGTGCTAAGTAGGATGCTGGTAATTATATTCCTTATGATGCTAGTGTTACAGGCAGCTATTAGACAGATAAACAGCTTGCTGTAAAATTAAATGATGCTGCTATAGCTTCTTTTGGTCCCGACTCTGGTATATCACTTAAACAAGGAGATTATTCTTTTACGTTAAATCCTGGAGGACTTGCACAAGTTGGTTATGGTTACAAATTTAATGTAGGTAGTACTGCTGGTGTAAGGTGGAGTAGCGGAGATATATATATAGAAATGACTCCAAATGGACTTCGTACAAAAGTTGCTGACGATGTACATGCTCTTTGTGATACAGCTAATTTTATTGATATAAAGCACGCATATAACCAATATGTAAATTTGACTCCAAATCGTCTTGTCATAAATAATAATGATTCTAAAATAATATTAGATTCTAATGGCATAAACTTACCTAATGGCGATAATGAACATGTATTAACATCAGGGGCGTCTACTATTGATATATCTCAATACGCAAAGAAAACAGATTTACCGAAAATGCAATTTGTAAGTTCTTTACCAGAAACAACAGATAGTAACACATTGTATTTTGTTATATGAAAATAAATAAAATTTATATAGGATAGACGTAGCCTTCTGAAATACGTCTTGGAAACAAAGTTGTAAAAGAAGTGCGACTTGGCAACGTTATCTTATACGGAGGTTCTGATGACGAAATATAGGATAACACAATTTATTGGTAGGGTAACAGGTCTATAGAAATAGGTAAATATAACAATACTAGTAGTTTTGATGCTGATGACGAAATATCTACAATAAATGGAGAAGATTATTTTAAGTATTCTCCAACATAGTAGTTTAGCACATCATTTTATTCATTTTCAAATGGATCTTTTTCAAAGATATTACTGAACATAGATACTGGTACTCTTACTTCTATGTACGCAATGTTTGCCAATTGTGCAAATGTAACTAATATCATATTTAACATAATTAATACATCTAGTTGTCAAGAATTTGGATCAATGTTTTCTGGCTGCTCAAAATTAACAAATATTGATGTATCTGGTTTCAATACAGGCAAATCACTTGAATTTGAGGGAACGTTTATGAATTGCTCTTCATTGACTTAGTTAGATTTAAGTAAATGGAACGTTTCTGAATCTAATACATTTCAAAATATGTTTTTTGGTTGCTCTTCTTTAAAGACATTAAATTTAAGTGGATGGAGTTTTAAAAGCTTAGTAAATGTAGATGGTATGTTTAAAAACTGCTCAAAATTAACTACAATTATAGCAGAAGGTTGTGACAGTAATACTATTACAAAAATAAAATCAGTAGCTCCACAAGGATGTTTAGTTATACAATAACTAATTGCTAGGTCTTAATGAAAGCATGACGGGGTTCGCTACCCCGCCTAGCACAATAGATTCTACCACGCCTCTTTTCAAATGCGTACCAGGGTAGAACTTTTATCACCCCTAGGTGGAATATACTAGGGCTTGCGTAGTAATACACTTTTTAGATTAACGGGACTAGGATTATTCCAGTCCTAGTTCCATATTGTTTTACTATAAAACTTGTTAATTATGGATACGATCGAGAAAGTTTATTGTACAGGACACGACAATAATGACGCTTTAGTAGCCGCTTTGGCTTCTAAGAATAACTGTGATCCAATGGCTATGGCAGCCATGATGAACTAGAATGATTACATGAACAACCCATTTGCTTACCTTATCTGGATGATCTTCGCTATGCGTATGTGGAACAACCAGGATGGTAACCAGGGTAACGCAATTCAGAGTCAGCTCGACGCAATGCGTTCACAGATCGCTGATAATCAGAATAGCTCATTGGTAATGGATGCCATAAGAGGCAACGCTAATGCAATTACATAGTTAGCCTCTAGCCTGAACTGTGACTTCAACGCACTGAATAATGCTATTTGCTGCGTTAGATCCGGTATTCAGGAAGTAGCAGGTAATGTAAACTTCTCTGCAGAACGCGTTATTAACGCTATTAATCTCGGAGATGCTAACCTTACATCTGCATTGCAGAACTGCTGCTGCCAGACGCAATAGAACATTATCAAGATGGGCTACGAGAATCAACTTGGGCAGAAGGACATCGTTAACCAGATGCAGACAGGTTTCAGCTACACAAACGCAGGTTTGGAGAGAGCTGCAAGTAACCTTGGTTTCCAGATGAGTTAGATGGCTTGTGATCTTAAGACGAACGCAAATGCTAATACTCAGCGAATAGTAGATGTTTTGAACAATCATTGGCAGTCAGATTTACAGTAGAGATACAATGACGCTCGCCTTGAATTGTCACAGCAGAAGCAGAATGATACTTTGATTGCTGCACTTAAGACAACTACTGGAGCTTAATAAGTTTAATTTATGTGAGGGCTCCTTCGGGAGCCTTTACATATAAATATAAAGCTTATGGCATTTAAAGATGTAAAACAAAACTATTCAGTTTACATACTGAATAAATAGGATATAACTATTACAGATGGCAAAGTTATATCAGTTGGATTTCCGCATTTAGACTTAAATACAAAGCCTACAATGGGTTAGTCTCAGATGGTTGTAGATGTAACCATAGAGGCTAACTCAAAGACAGCTACATATTCAATCCCAGAGAACTTATCTGTTACATATGCGGGAGATGTAGTATTGTCTACAGATAAGCAAGGTCTTATGGCTGAAGTAGAGCAGATGAAGAATACTGCTGAAAAGATACTTGAGTCAGTTCCTAAACAGAAGGAAGTTGTAGAGAAGACAGCAGCGTTGTTGTCTGAGCTCAATCCTATCTATAAGGAGAAGAAAGAGACCGAATAGAGATTCTCAAAGATAGAAGAGTCTATAAGTAGAATGGAGTCAACTGTTAATAACTTTATTAATTCTTTTAGCCATGCACAAAGTAATAGTAATACGGCACAGTGATGATTAGCACGATACAAAGTACGCTGCTAATGTGAAACAGAATGAAGATGGTAGCTATACTGCTACCTTAGGTTCTTACAAAGATACAGATTATCATAAGTATATAGACAAGTATGGTAAGCACTTCAACAAGAAGTTGTGTGAGCATGCTTGCAAGCAGATGGTAAACTACAACGGTACATCGCACACATGGACAGCAGATTAGATACAGAGTCTTATAGATGTTAATAAGATTAGTATACCTAGCACATCTACAATATATGATATTACATACACAGCCAATATGGCTTATGCTGATTTCTATCCATCTCTGATAAATGATAGATAGTGTTTAGATTACGCTATGGCTGTCGCTAATGATGAAGATGGATATGAAGGCATATAGTTCTGTAGATATATTGCTGATATAATGGGCAAAGACGATACTATAGATTGGAACGATTTCATTTAACCTATAACTGTGACGTTTTAGACGTGGTCTTCGATGACACCACAGTACTATAATTGTTAACAATTTAAACAAATTAACATGGTAGATTTCAATTGTTGCGACCATGAGTGCGCATGCCAACACAATGGTTACTTAGAAGCTGCTCAGCAGTACTCATCAATACTTTCTAAGGTTATGAGTAAAAATGCTGACAGTGAATACGTATCAAAAGAAGATAAAGATAAGTGGAATAATAAAGCTAACCAGGATGTTGTTGATCTCATCAAGATGATGGTAGAGAAACACGAAGAGAAGCTCGATGAGCTTGAAGAAGGTCTTGATAAGAAGGTTAAGCTCATTCTTTATGATTTGGGCTTTGGTGACAATGTATTAGCTAAATATGCCACTATAGAATACGTAAATGAGCTTGTAGCTAAGATTAAGAATGATACAGCAGATCTTAGCAAGTATGCTCTTAAGACTGATCTTGATACTATTAAGAATGACATACAGAACAAGATTAATAACCTTACGACTGAGATAAATAATATTAAGGCAACAGGCGGTAAGGATTATAGCATTGAATCGTTTAACTACAACTCTGCTAATGGATAGCTTGTTCTTAAGTAGAAGAACGGTGGAGAGTTCACAGTATCTATCGTTGCCGGTGGCATTGATACAAGCAAACTTGTCACTAAGGAATAGCTTGCTAATGAGCTTACTAAATACGCTGAGATAAACAAACTTAAGAAGATCCAGGTTGGAGGCAATCAGTACACACTGTATGATCCAAATGGAAATGGTGTTATCAAGATTGATGGCGGTTCTTCTGGTTCTGGTACCGGCAAAGATGGTGGTAGATATAAAGTTTACTTCAAATGCGTAGATAAGAGCATAACTTCCGTTAGCGCTCCAAACGCAGGCGCAGCTCCTGGAAGTGGTTCAGGATGGACTGAGTATAGCGTAAATAGAGGCCCTAATCAGCATGTGTGGATGACATAGGTATTCATCGATTCTGATGGCAATTATGGAGAATATCTTACGCCTATTTGTATTACTGGTGAAGATGGTACTAGTGCCGGAACAGATTAGTCAAATAGAGAATACATATACGCAAGAACTAAAGGCAAAAGACCTAATACCCCAGAAAGATAGGATGGTGATAATGAAGATGGATTTATACCTCCACAGGATTAGGAAACCGGAGCTATATGGAAAGATAATCCACAGGGGATTGGCTATGAAGGAAATAACTTATGGACAGACGAATGGATGTGCATAAGAATAAAGACTAATGATACGTGGGGTAATTGGATGGGCCCTATCCTTTGGTCTCATTACGGAGATAATGGTACAGACGGAGATGGTGTAGAATACATCTTTGCTATATCTCAAACAAAGCAAGCTCCTACAGATAACCCACATGATTGGTACGATAACGAAGCGTCAAAAGCTGATACAGAGCATGAGTCGTTTAACAAAGACGAGTATATAAAAGAAGGATCTAATGGTACATGGACAGATGATCCGCAGGAAGTTCCTCAAGGTGGCACAGCATGGGTTTCTGTAAGAAAGAAACGAAACGACGATAATCCAGGTAGCTCTGAGACAGAAGATGCTTATTGGCACCAGTATAGCAACCCAACATTATGGGCTTATCATGCTAAGGATGGCGTATCGAATGCTATTACTGCTGATGTAATCGGAGAGACTAAATATTTATATTTGCGAGACGACGGTATAAACAAAGCGTACTCAGGTACAGCTGGATTGCATTTATATAATAGTGGTACAGAGATTAGCTTTAACCATGAGTTCGAAAGCCTAAAGTGTTCAGATAATTCAACTGCATCAGATTGGAATACTTGGTTTAGTTATGCTAGTAATACAATTTCAATGACTATTCCAGAAGGTAAATTAGATATGTCTAATGGTAAGTACTGGACTCTTAGAGTTAAGCTTACACCAACAGATACAGCAATACAGTCTAATATTAGATACGTTGATATTCAGTTCTATGGGATTGTAAATGGTTCTGGTACAAATGCCGTTTCATACAGACTTGATACAAGTGCTTCTGTTATCAATTACTAGGATGGTTCTTTGTATCCTAGTACAATTGGCTTCTATCTTACAAAGAGTGACGGTGATGTAGTAACATAGATTTACCCTAATGAGCCATCTTCTTGGACATTCTCATATTCTACAGATGGTGGTTCAGAATGGAAGCCAGCATCATAGAAAGAAATTCCAACCGAAGGACAAGATGGTATGTACTTTAGAGCTCAAAATGGTAGCCTTGACTTTAAAGAGTATGTTCCTATTATAAAGGCTCCGGCAGTAGATGGCATTAATGGTGTTACATACAAGATAGAGATATCTGATATGTCGCTTAGCTATAAGGCTAATGAGAGTAATAAATATAATATCTCTTCTACATTTACTGTTAAGCTCTATAAGAAAGAAGGCAATGCTGATTATACTTTATAGGAAACTGCTGGTTACAACTGCACCGTAAGTACAAATCCTAGTATTACAGTTACTGCTCCAACAACGGGTAGTGATCAGTGGACTTGCTCTATATCCGGAGAAGCTTCAAGTAGCTCTGCCACTATTCAGATAATTATAAATAATAGCAATGGAGCATTTGTAGACTCTATTACTATTCCTATTTCAGCTGCTGGTAAAGACGGCAGTGCTGGTACAGGCTAGACATTTAAAGGCAGCCCTTTGAGAATGAGAGGTTCTTATGATAAGAACAACAAGCCATATTACGATGGTAAGAGAGATGCTGAAAACGGAGTATTCTATCAGGACATTGTTATATATAATAATATATACTATGTTTGCATTAATACAGAAACAGGAAATCAAGACTCATGGAATACTACACCAGATGAAGCGTCTTACTGGTAGAAATTCGCAGTTACAGAAAATTTTGTAGCTGACAAAATAATTGCCAATTAGGCTTATATAGAAGAATTGTCATCAGAAGAGGTAGTTCTATCTGATGGAGAAGAGATCGTAGCTGGTATGACATCTGGCAGAAATCTTACTAATTCAAAATTGCCGTCAGATACAAAAAAAGGTGATGTGAGAATATGGGCAGGAAAATTTAATATCGACCTTAATACTGCTCCATTTACTGTTACTAATACAGGCACATTAAAATGTCAAGGAACATCAGGTAATTCAATAACACTTAAAGATGGCACTATATATTTTGTTGTAAATGGTACAACTTATCACCTTGGTGTAACTAACGGAAAGCCAGATTGGATTAATAGTGACGCAGCAGACAGTACGGAAACATGGTACAAAAAGGACGAGTCTGATAGAAATATAAGCTTCACGCAGTTAGAGGAATTTGCCATAAAAGATAATAAGTACTACACAGATGCTACAATGAAGATACCTGTTAGTGGAACATATTATAAGAAGGTATATCCTAATTCTATATTGTATAGGGTTGGAATTTATACATATCTTACACATGGAAGTACATTTGGTGTAGAGTTCTATAATAAAGCATCGTTTGTAAATGGCTCTAAAACTGAGTATGGAACTGTAGCTATTACAGGTTATGTATCAAATGAGACTCTTCCAAACTATAACGGCGGAACGTTGGATATTACTACAACTAATAAGACTTGGGCTAAGATTTCAAAAGTTGACAAGCCTACTGGAACATTTACATATTACATTACAGATATGATAGGTTCTACATCAGGTTCTATTAAATATAAACCTGTTAATTCTGACAATATAATATTTGACAGTAACACAACTACTGGTATCTATATAATATCTCAATCTGATACAGAAAGTCCTAATTTGCAACATATGTTGTCTAGATGGGCAGAGGATATTAATTCTGGAGTAGAAGACTTTAATAAAAAATACAAGATCAGAAATGTAGATATTAATGACAAATTTATACCATAAAGATAATTAAATAGAACATTATAGTTGGCTTAAAAGACTATTTAAATAATGTTTGACATCATACAGAATAAAATACAATTAAGCACAGAAGATTTAGCTATACCACCATTTAAAGACTTCTACAACAATACTAAAGATAAACAAGATGCATTAAAGAAGATCGAATTCATAGTGTGGCGATATAAATGGAATAGCCCATATGAGGCATATCCAGAGAAAGAACGCACATGGAGAGTGGCTAAAGATGTACTTAATGATGAGAATTATAAACCTGATGACGTTATAAAAGAATTAGCAAAAAGGTTCCAGGAGTTCCAAGAGACTCCTGCTACCCGCTTGCTTAAATCTTCTAAAAGTGCAGCAGAGGGCATTATGAACACGATGGATAGCTATGCTGAAGAGGAGCTTGATATAGATACAGCTAAGAAGCTTTCAGCAATATTGAAAGACGTTAGCGGTATTATCAAATCATTAGACATGGCTATGAAGTAGGCAAAGGCAGAACAAGCAGAAACCGGTAGAGTCAAGGGTGGTGGCGTTATTGGTATGTACGAATAATTATGATAGACTTTAATTAGAGACTCCATGATACCGATAAGTTTAGATAGGCAGCTATCTTCTTTCAGCAACATGGATGCTATACCTTAGCTCCTAGAGGTACTACTGATTATAACAAATATTGGGAGCAAGAAACAGATAGATGTCTTAATGGTTATACGGCTCCAGATGGCGAAGGTATAACCGGATACAACTACTTCTATCTAAATTATAGTCCAATCATGCGACTACAGGAAGAGGAGTATACAGATAGAGAGGGTAACCTCAGAAAGAGAAGGCAACGTATACTTGAGTTCCCTAGTTTTTGGGACTATGATTACTATTATTTTTGCGCTATAGAACAAGCAGAGCTTGAATGTAAACATATGGCTGTACTTAAATGCAGACAGAGAGGATACTCATTTAAGGGAGGATCCATGTTGGTTAGAAACTATATGCTTATACCTGGTTCAAAGAATTTTGCTATAGCGTCAGAGTAGAAATTCCTTATAGGTGATGGCTTGTTAACTAAAGCCTGGCAGATAATGGACTTCCTTGACAAACATACAGCGTGGGCTAAGCAAAGACTTGTGTCTACACGTATGGAGAGAACGTCAGGTTATAAGATTACCGATGAGTTTGGTAAACAGACTGAGCAAGGATATCTGTCTAGCATAACAGGTATAACTCTTAAGAACGACCCAGAGCGTGTGCGTGGTACTCGTGCTAAACTTGTACTATGGGAGGAGGGAGGTAAATTCCCTAGCCTTCTTGATGCATGGCGTATAGAGCAGCCTTCAGTAGAAACCGATGATGGTAAAGCGTTCGGATTAATGATAGCATTTGGTACAGGTGGTACAGAAGGCGCTAGCTTTGAAGGATTGAAAGAGTTGTTCTACAAACCTAAATCTTACAATGTTCTTAGCTTCCCTAATATATGGGACGAAGGTAGAGAGAATACCGAATGCGCGTTCTTTGTGCCAGCTTATTCAAACCTAGAGTCATTCGACGATGATGGTAATCAGGTTTACATGGATAAGGACGGCAATAGCTACAAAGAGAAAGCTATAGAGAACCTTATAGATTAGAGAAACAAGGTAAAAGACGGTGGTGCTAGTTAGCAATCTATAGACCGTTTTATATCAGAGCGTCCTATAAAGCCAGCAGAAGCTGTATTGGAGCTTGGTAAGAATATATTCCCTAGAAAGTTATTGATGGACCAGTTGACCAGAATAAGGACCAACAAGAAGCTTCAAAGCATGAAGCATATAGTTGATCTGGAATGGGATGGAAATGGCCAAGTAAAGGCTACAGAGAAGCCTAGTGGGGATATAACCAACTATCCTCTTAAGAAAGGCGATAAGCCTCATGGCTCTGTAGTTATATGGGAATACCCAGTAAAGGATCCTCCGCATGGCTTATATATAGGAGGATGTGACCCATATGACCACGATGATAGTTTTACGAACTCTCTTGGTTCTACATTTATATTTAAGAGAGTAAGAGCTGGAGAAGCGTGGACAGATGTGATAGTAGCAGAGTATTCTGGAAGACCGGATACAGCAGAAGAGTATTATGAGAATGTACGCAAGCTACTTACGTTCTACAATGCTAGATTATTATTTGAGAATGAAAGAAAAGGAATCTACCCTTACTTTACGAATAAACACTGCGATTACCTCCTGGCTGATTAGCCGGATAAAATCATATCTGAAGTCTTTAAAGACAGTAAAGTACAAAGAAGAAAAGGATGCCACATGACCAAATAGATTAGGGCGTATGGCGAAGGATTGATATTAGAGTGGCTGCTAGATGAGTTTGAAGAAGGTCACCCTAATGTAGAAAGAGTATACAGCGAACCTCTAATAGAAGAGCTTATAGAGAATGATGGTGTACGAAATGTAGACCGTGTAATAGCTTTGTGTATGGTAATGATATACAGAGAGGAGCTCTATTAGGTAAAGGTGTCGTCTGCAAAAGAACAAAACAAATAGGTTGAACTCTTCGAGATGCCGTTATTTAGCAAACAATGGTTTGAAGAAGATAGCAGCACAAGTGAAGACGGTATGCCGATATTCACATTTTAATACATGGAAGATAACTTATATAATTCAGCTTTCCCCAGACAAAAGCTCCCTCTTTCAAAGAAAGGAAAGAAGTGGCAGGAAGATTGCGTTAACTATATTATAGGTGAAGGTAACGTAACATCTGGAGGAAATAGTACATCATATTACGGAGAGCTGTAGACCTATTATAATTTATACAACAGCATCTTCGACGAGAAGGATTTTAAATCAATTACAAACCCATTCAAGGTCGAGGACGGTTTCCCTGCTACTCCTCATGACTTTAATATCATTAGACCTAAAGTAGACTTACTTATAGGTGAGGAGACAAAAAGACCTCTTAACTTCAGAGTTATCAGAACTTCATAGGAGGCTACATCAGAAATGCAGGAGAAAGAGAAGTAGATGATTCTGCAATATATAGAAGCGTCTATCACGGCTAGAATGAGCCCAGAAGAAGCTTAGTAGTTCCAGGAATAGCTACAATCTGGAGAGATTATGCCTCCAGAGTAGATAGCTAAGTACATGGATAAAGACTATAAAGATATTGTAGAAAACACCGCTTATCATTCACTTACCTATCTGAGAGAGAAGCTTGATCTTGACAACGAGTTTATCAAAGGCTGGAAGGACGGATTGATCTCAGGTAGAGAAATTTATTACGTTGGCGTACTTAATGTAGAGCCATATGCTGAGAGAGTTAATCCTATATGTTTCTCTTACGATAAGAGCCCAGACTTAGAGTTCATTGAAGATGGGTCATGGTGCTGCAGAAAGATGCGTATGCCTATTACAGAAGTATACGATAGGTATTATGATAAGCTTGAAGAGAAAGATCTTGACAAGCTTGAAGAAATGATTGGTTCTACTCCTGGTAGAAACCTCGGAGATAGAAGCCCTGTTGACATGGGTATACAGTTGCGTATATACGATAACCCTATATTCGAGGGGGCTGGCAAGTCACTTGTAAATGTATGGCATTGTTGCTGGAAGTCTTTCAAAAAGATCTTCTATGTAACTACTACAGACGATGCGGGACAACCTCAGATCAATATAGTTGATGAGACATATCAGCCTGTTGGTAATGAAGTCAGTATAGAACCAGATTGGATTATAGAGGTATGGGAAGGGTACAGAGCAGGTAGTGACTTATACTTTGGTATACAGCCTATCGAATATCAGCACGTAAGTATCGATAACCCTAATAGCTAGAAGCTTCCTTATTGTGGTGCTATTTACAGTAATACAAATAGTAAGCCTAGATCGTTGGTTAGCATTCTTAAGCCATTACAGTATATGTATATCGTATTGTGGTACAGACTTGAGTTGGCTATCGCTAGAGATAAAGGTAAGGTTGTAAACATGGATATTACATAGATTCCTAAGTCTATGAATATTAGCCCAGCTAAGTGGATGCACTACTTATCTAGTGTTGGTGTTAACTTTATCAACCCATATGAAGAGGGCTGGAATATCCCAGGAAGAGAGGGCGGTAAGCCTGCTCAGTTTAATCAGATAACAGCACTGGATCTTACAATGTCTAATGTCATAGCTGAATATATACAGCTTATGGATAAGATAGAAGATCTTGCTGGAACAATCTCTGGTATTACTGCACAACGTGAAGGAGCTGTAAGCTCATCAGAGATGGTAGGCAATGTGGAAAGATCTGTAGTATAGAGCTCACATATTACTGAGCCATTATTCTGGGTTCATAACCAGTGTAAGCGAAGAGTGCTTAACATGCTTCTTAATACAGCTAAGGGTGCTTGGGAAGAGACTGGTAAACAGAAGCTTTAGTATATCTTTGATAATGGAGAAAGGGCGTTCTTGGATATTACTCCTAAGTTCTACTATGAGGATATGGATGTATTCGTAAGTGATACATCTAAGGATCTTGAGAACATATAGAAGCTCCAACAGCTTATACAGCCAGCTATGCAGAATGGTGCTAGCTTACTTGAGGCAGCAGAGATTCTTACAAATGATAACTTCAATATCATTAAGCAGAAACTTAAGGATATGCAGACTAGACAGGAGCAGATGCAGCAACAGCAGCAGGAAGCTGAAGCTCAGCAGCAACAGCAGTTACAGCAGATGCAGAATGAAGCTAAGCAGCAAGAACTTATGTTACAGGAAGCTCAGATGGATCTTCAGAGATATCAGATTGATCAAGATAATCAGACTAAAATAGCTGTAGCACAGATTAATGCTTATCGTGGCGCAGAAGATATGGATCAAGACAATAATGGAATACCTGATGTTGCAGAACTTGGCAAACAGGCTCTTGAGCAGCAGAAGATTAATCAAGAGGCCTATAATAAGCGTTATGAAGCTAAGCAGAAGCGTGAGATAGAAGATCAGAAGATTTAGCTTGAGAAGGATAAGATGAAGCATGAGACAGAGCTGTAGTCTCAAAAAGATAAAGCTGCGATGGAAAGAGAATAGCTTAAAGCTAGAACCGCCATCCACAATAAAACGAATGCAGAAGCTGCTAGAGGTAAGTGATTATGAAGTTCGATAATAAGACATTTCAATAGAAGTATGAAGCGTGGAAGAATGGCGCTGATTACTGGAAGGACATTAGAGGAATCAACTTGGGTGGAGACACCCAGGCTGAGGAACCTAGTCCAGAAGAGTAGCTGTAGATGGACCAAAATGTGCAGTCTATACTTAATGCTTACAATGAAGGTAAAGATGTTAACATAGCTGAAGATATTATTAAGCCGTTGCCTTTTGATACTCCATTAAATGAAGAACATCCTATACTGCATAAATATAAAGGAGGCAAGAATGATTCTATTAATACTTTTGTTCACAGAATGGGCCCTCTTGTAGGGCAATAGCTAAGCAGATATGGATACGGCGATGCTGCATATTATAATGTAATGCGTCAGCTTGCATATGAATCTAACTACGGTAGATCTAGAGTTGCTAGGCAACAGCATAACTATGGAGGCGTTGGCTGGAACGGTAAGACTTATACTACTTATAAGAGCGATGCAGATTTTGTTAAGGACTATGTAAGGCTTATGCATACTAGATATGGCGCAGCGCTTAGAGCTAAATCTACATAGGATTACGCAAGAGCTCTTAAGTAGAAAGGATATTATCAAGATTCTCTTGAGAACTATTCTAGAAACCTTAGAGGCATGGATAGTCTTGTTAAGGCAGCTCATTATCATAGGAATGCACATAAGGACGCCTATAACTATAATGTATAGTTTGATGATCTCGTACAGGACTATGAGGACGCTAAGAATGCTAGTCCTATAATAATAAACTCACCTTCTACAAGATAGCCTAGTACTATTAGAGCAGATGTACCAGCAGCTTTACTTGGTCCAACTTAGGAAGAAATAAAGGCTTAGCAATAGCGTGATCTTGACTAGTATAAACAGCAGATGTACGATAAGGTAACACAGCCTTCACTTCCAAACATACTTAACTTACTCCCTTAGAATAACTTTGGTAAAGATTCTTATGGCTAGAAGTTCTGGTAGAGAAGAGGTAACAATCTTAAACTTATGTAATTATGACACAGATGGAAAGTCCAAAGCGAAAGATGCAGAAGAAGAATGACTATCAGCGTCATAAGCTCTTTCGTAAGATTAAACGTAGAAGAAAAGCATAGGCTGAAGCAGATTAGTAGATCGCTGAGAAGTAGCTTAGAAAGAAGTTAAAGAAGCCATAGAGAGGAGGTGCTTATGCCTAAGCTTATATAGCAACTTGAGTAGCGTAAAAAATCATTAGATTCGTTCTTTTCTTCAAAGAAATTAATTTAGAGAGTCAAGGATTCTGGTAGATCTAAAGTTAAGATAAAGAAAGACAATCCTGGATTCACTAAGTCTTAGCTTAAAAAGAATGAGCAGGTTCATAAAAAATTTGATCCAACATCTGGGATTGGTCCGCTATCTTATTTAGGCAATATTTTGTTAGGAGGGAATTAGGCTAGCGGAGAAGAAGACTAGTATTGGAGAGCGTATCTCGGACTAAGTAACAAATTACCAATCGCTAATAGACGAGATTTAACAGAATGGGATTATTCTGACGAAAAGAATAATAGCAAACATTCTGATTTCTATGGTATTACCCCAAAAATGAAATACTATATACAAGCTATGGCGGATTCTACGAATCTTGGAAAACTCGTTAGAAGTGGACATGCGTAGTATAATGATATGTATTAGTTTAGCAAAAGATTACTAAACAATCCAGGTGTTTGGCAGCAGGCCAATGATAAAGATTTTAATGATTGGGCAAAACGCGGTACTGCTTTACAAAACTAGGGAGAGTGGAACCCTCTTGGAATGCTTGCTAAATTTGGTGCAAAATGGGACCCGGAATAGCAAAGGGTATTCGTACACGATACTTATGATTTTCCATGGTACACAAAATCCTAGATACCGAAAAGACCAAACGAGATGAAAATACGTGGCAGCGAATGGTTTAGTCCATATATTGGATCCGATTTCTTTAGAAATAATCAAGATGCAAATTTAACGCCAAAGTCTATAACTTAGTATAATTCTGGCAAGGATATCCATATAAAGAAATCTAAGCGTGGAACATTTACTAAAGCAGCTAAATAGCATGGTATGAGTGTTCAAGGTTTTGCCAATAGAGTTTTAAGGAACCCATCTAAGTATAGTGTAGCTATGAGAAAGAAAGCCAACTTTGCACATAATGCGTCAAAGTGGAATAGATAATAACATTACACGGGTTCGACTCCCGTGTAGCGTACAACAATTAAAAATATTAACTTAGTTATAATTTAAATTATGGCGAGAAAGAAGAAAAATCCATTAGGTGATTTTGAAGACGCTTTGAGCTCTCTTGGGTTCGGTGGCCAGGAAGGTGGCGACAGCGTTACAGACATCGATAACCAGGATGTGGTTAATCAGGTGTTAGACGACCCTAATGATGATGTTGACAATTTAGATAATCCAGATGACGACAAGTCTTCTGAGGATAATAAAGATGATAAGAATGTAACTGATGATCCTAATGCTCATGATGATGAGACACAGATCCCAGATAATATTTTAAACAATAATACGTCCGACACAACTACAGTTGACAACGAATAGGATGACGATAATGATGATAATGATCAGCAGACTGACACTGATGTCGTAGATCCTGGAGAGGCAGAACAGATTGGTGCCTTCTTTGACGCATTCGCTGAAGCTAATGGTTGGAGTGTTGATGCAGACGAGAAACCTAAGTCAGTCGAGGACCTCGTGGAGTATATCAAAGATGTCGTAGATGAGAATTCAACCCCACAGTACGCCGATGATCGTATTGCTAGACTTGATCAGTACGTAAAGAATGGTGGTAAATTTGAAGATTTCTATCAGACACAACAGAAATCTATGTCATATGATAACGTAGATTTGGAGGACGAATCTAATCAGAAAGCAGCTGTTCGCGAGTTCTATAAATTACAGGGTATGAACGACGAACAGATTAGTCGCAAGATTGAGCGCTATGAAGATGCTGACATGCTGGAAGATGAAGCAGCTGATGCTGTAAATTATCTTAAGGCGTACGAACAGCAACAGCAAGAGTATATGGCTCAGCAACAGGAAGCTCAAAGACAGGAACAAGAGCAGCAAGCTGCACAGTTCATGAACGACCTTACATCTAGTATTAATGGTCTTACTAATATTAGAGGTATTAATATCCCAAAGGAGGATAGAAAAGCGTTGTTCGATTATATTACAAGAACTGATGCAGATGGCTTAACAGAGTATCAGAAGGCTTTTAATAATAACCTTGTTAACAATTTGATAGAATCAGCCTACTTCACAATGAAGGGTGATGCTCTACTGGGCGAAGCACAGCGCAATGGTCAGACATCTGCTGCGAGTAAACTTAGACAAATGCTCAAACACCAAACAAAAAATCATACATCATACAATGTTGGGCATGAAAAACAACCTCAGGCATGGGATCTCGCGTCAAAATACCTATGATGAGACAATTAACATATTATGAATAATTCAAGTTCTTTATTAAATAATCTTCAGCTCTATCGTGGTAAGCGTTTTGCTGACTTGGTAGACGAAAACATGATTGCTAACGCAATGCTTACAAAGCCTCATGAGGTAGCAGGCTTGTTGTCATTGGTTTTTGGTACAAAGGATGATGGTATTTCAACTACTATCGACTTGTTAACTGGTGGTCTTGGTTCAACCATGACTATCGAAAACAGAGAATATGAGTGGTCTGTAATGATTGACGCTGACCACGCTGTTAATATCCGCTACGCTAAGTGGAATGGTAAGGAGATTACACCTAAGTCAATTACAGATGGTTTGACTCCAGGTATCAACAATACTCCTATTTATCTTGGTCTTGAAGAGAAGTGGTTCGGTAGGTTCTATAGCGCATAACCTGTGCCGCCTTTTATAGTAATATAAATTGAAAAATCCAGAGAATTGCTGGAAACTCCTAAAGAATTTTATACCATAGAGTTATAAATAAAATTATAGATATATGAATAATATAGAAAATGGACAATCAGCAGCCGAGCAAGGCTACTAGATGAAAGACATACCGGGATGGGAAGGTCTTTACGCATGTACAACACATGGCGATATTTGGTCATATAGAAGTGATAAATTTTTATCGCCAAGTAAAAATAAAAGAGGTTATCTGCACGTCACTTTTACTAAAGATGGCAAAAGATATGACTATAGAGTTAATAGACTTATAGCTATGACATTCTTGGATAACCCAAATAATTTACCACAAGTAAACCATATAGATGGAAATAAATTGAATAATTATCTATCTAATCTAGAATGGTGTACACCAGAATATAATATACAACACGGAAAGGAACACGGATTGTTTAAGGGACATTGCTTTAATCCTCCGATACATACAAAAGATGGGCCGCAAGTTGCATATGTATTTACCAATGTTTATAATGGAGCACAGTTCACCATATATGGTTTTAAAGCTTTGAGAAAGCAATTTAGAATAAGTGGTTATACTTATGGTTTAATTCAAAAACATGCGAACACAGGAGACTATATTAAAGCAGGATTGCTTAAAGGTCTTCGCGTTGACAAAGTAGACTTGAAGGTTCATCGACTAACCGCTAACCACGGTGTAGGGTCAAGTGACCCGAAGTACTGGAAACCCTTTCTTTAGGGTTGTGATATAGTCAATTCTTCATCGAAAGATGAAGCTGCTAGCTAGAATGCCATAGCTAGCGATTCGGAATTAACGACTCCGAGTGAATAAAAAGCCAGGCGCTATTTTGGCATTTGACAATGTAAACTTCCAGGTACGTGTAAACGGTACTCCATACCAGGATGGTAGCACATGGGTATATGAGTGCTACGTAGCAGAGGGTTTCCAGGGTTCTTATATCCCTTGTGAATACTTGCTCCCAGGCCGTCAGGTAGACCGTATCGGTTCTGCATACGAGGAGTACAGCGATGAGGCAGATATCATCAACTATCAGACTCCGTTTAAGATGCGTAATAGCTTGATGACTATGCGTCTTACTTACGATATCACTGGTGACGCTTACTCTACAGTATTGGCTATCGCTTTGACTGATCCTGAGACAGGCAAGAAGTCTTATTTGTGGTCTGACTATCAGTACTGGAAGGCTCTTCGTGAGTGGAAGAAGAGAGAGGAGAAGCAGTTGCTGTTCGCTCACTCTAACCGTAACGCAGATGGTACTTACAATTTGAAGGGTACTAATGGTCGTTTCGTTCCAATCTCTGCAGGTTTGTTCGAGCAGATTGCTCCAGCTAACGTACGTTACTATACAAAGCTGACTACAGAGTTGTTCGAGGATTACTTGTTCGATCTCTGCTATAACATTATCGGTACTAACGAGCGTAAGTTCGTTGCTTTGACTGGTGAGATGGGTATCCGTGAATTCGACCGTATCTTGAAGGAGAAGGCAGCTAGCTTCAATATGATTGATACACACTTCATTACAGGTTCTGGTCAGGACTTGAAGTTGGGTGGTCAGTTCACAACTTACACTATGACTAATGGTATTGAGTTGACAGTTAAGCGTTGTGCTATGTTTGATAACATGGAGATGTTCCGTCAGCTTCACCCATTGACAGGTAAGCCATTGATGTCTTACACATTCTTGTTCGTTGACCTCGGTCGTCGTGATGGTCAGGCTAACATCGTTAAGGTATGTCGTAAGGGTCGTGAGTTCGTACAGTGGTGTACTGGTGGTTCTGTATTGCCAAATGGTTATGCAAATAACATCAATACTATGCGTTCTAACAGCCGCGATGGTTACCAGGTACACTTCCTTGGTGAAGAGGGTATCATGTTGAGAAACCCATTGTCATGCGGTATCTTGTACTGTGATGCTGAAGACCAGGAGTCTATTGCAGTTGAAAACAGAGCAGCAGAGCTCTAATTAATTAAATAATATACAATGTTCAACCCCACCCGATTTTGGGTGGGAGCTTGGCATTGCAACAACTAATTGAAAAATTATGGTAGTTGAATTAAAGATCAGAAAGAAAAATCCCTGGGCTGGATTGTTAAAGTACAAACATTGTTTTGATTATATTGCACCTTACTTTACCAGATCTGGGTCGATATACACAGGTTTAACACCTGAGGATGAAAAGAAATTTGAAAAGGAGCTTGGTTACCCAGAAGGCCATCTCGCTAAGAATTCACCATTCTGGAATACATTCTGTGTTAAGGTTGGCTCTAAGAGCACAATTCTCGACGACTCATTCCCACGATAGGCTATGATTATTAAGTTCCTTGAGGGACATAAGAGAGTAGCCACATCACTTGATAAACTCAATGCTGGTAAGGATTACCTGCTTATCAATAGACAGGCTGAAGCTATTGAGAAGAATAAGATTAACAAGCTTCGTAGAGACGCTATTATTGCTTTTGGTAAGCTTTCTCTTGAAGAGATGCGTAAGTGCCTTAGGCTGTTCGGTGTTAGTGCTGATACAATGTCTAATGAGCTTGTAGAGTCTACATTGTTCTCATTGGTTGACAAGCAGCCACAGAACTTCTTTACAAAGTGGGTTAATAATAAGACAAAGGAAACAGAGTTCTTGATTGAGAGTGCTATTGCCAAAGGTATTATCCGTAAGGATAGAACACAGTATTACTATGGTTCCGAGATGCTTGCAGATTCATTGCAGGATTGTATTGCATACTTGGACGCAAAGAAGAATCAAGACTTAAAGATCTCGATTATTAATCAGGTCGAAAATAAATAATAACGAACGACGTATGACGCATAGTGATATTTATACTAAGTTTATGATTGAATATGACAAGGCAAATATAACTTCGTCATATCCGTCGCTAACTAAATATGAGATTGCTACAATACTTGATAAAGCCTACCTAGCTCTTATAGCTCAAAAATATACAGGTAACAACCCTAGAAGGTCAGCGTTTGAATCAGATATGAAAGCAATTGAAGATTTAAAGCCATTAATTAATAATGTATACATAATCGGTAATTTGGTTGGAGATAACAGCTATAGATTCCCTACAGACAAGTTAGACTACATGTATATCTTGAACGGAGAGTTTACTGTTAATAATAGCTTTAATTCGTTTGATGGCAAGGCTCACTCTATATAGGAGATGAGGTTTGTTTCACATGAAGAAGCTAAGAACTATAAAGCTACAACTAATAATATGCCGTGGATTGAATACCCTACATCAGTTATAGAAAACAATAGCATTATAACATATGTAGATCCAATGGTTGTACAGTACAATGGAGCTACTTCTACTGCTCAATTCTTGTACCTTAAACATCCTAATAAGTTCGCAGTTGGTCCAGGTAACTTTGAATCAGACTACGACTTTACATCTACAAAGTTTGAGTTGTCGGACTCTATGGCTGAAGAACTTATTAATCTGGCTATTATAATGTCTACCGAGATTGTAGAATCCAGTAGGCTTACTACTAAAGTAAATACTAGACCACTTGAATCATGACAAAAGAAGAAACTAGAAAACTAGGTATAGAGTTTGAACGTAGACTATTTGAGATTTATCCTCAGTTTGCTACTACGGAAAAGCTTACTACAGATACAATATATTCATTCCTTAGCGAGTTCTAGTCACAGTATGTTAGGTCATTGTATGCTGTAGAAGATGAACTACAGCGTGGTACTAGGAAAGCTAAACGAATACATGATACTATTAAACCTTTGATAAGACATGCAAAGATTAAACCAGATATTGTCTCTAATGACCGTTTTGATTTACCTGACAATTATGCTATGTACGTTAGGTCTGATAGTTTCATTTCAAAGAACTATAAGAGCCCTAAAGCTCTTAGTAAACCAGTAGCTACCCCAAACGCATTAATTAAATAGGATGATGTAGACAATGTAATCAATGCCTTCTACAATCAGCATTCTATTCTACCTAATCCTATGGTAGTACTTGAGAGTACATCTTATGACAGTCCTTACTTAAGGGTTATCACAGATTCTTACACTACTATAGACTATGTAGATCTTACATATTGTTGTTAGCCTAATGCATTCAATGTGTTAAAGTACAACGATAATGACGACTCTGCTGGCGCGGTTCATAGCTATTGCCAGCTCCCATACTCGTGCTTCGATGAGCTTGTCTCTGGGGCTGTAGATATGTACATTACATAGTACAAGGCTAAATTAGCGTAGGGTAATACTAAGAAACAACCTAAACAATAGGAGGGTGAGCAATGAGATATATAGACATATTGGTGAACTTCGAAAGAGAGATTAATAAGTTTAATAGTCCTCTCGACAAACCATCGACGGACGAATCTTTATTTTGGCTCAACCAGGCTGTCGATAAGTTTGTAAAGACTAGATTCAATGGTGATCTTGTCCATGATACATCGTACGAGGAAACAGAGAAGCGTAGACATGATTTAATTAAGCTGTATAAGGCTAAAAGTTACTGGTACGACGATATATAGACAAACCTATTGGAACCTTCATATGACGTATATAAGATACACTATCCAGAAGATTTCCTATTCGCATCAAACGAGGATGTTGTTATATCAGATAATAACAACAAGAATCAATTGAACACGTGTGTCTTTGAGTGTACACAAGATAGTTTTATGTATAGGGTTAACAATAGTCTTACAGACTTTCATTACAGATATCATAGAGCTCGTCCTCTTAGAGTTAGGACAAAATATGGCTGCAATTTATTAACAGATAAGAATTATAGAATCTATAAGTATTAGCTTGGTTATATAAGAAAGCCATAGGAAATATCTCTCGACGACCCTCATGACGAATATGATGAGTTCGAGGATACAGTACTTAATGAGATTATAAAGATAGCTGCTCAGATGTACATCGAGAATAAGAAGGATGAGCGCTATTAGACTATAACTCAAGAAGTAAATACACAAGAATAATAATTTTAACGTGGAAAGCCCAGCTAGTTAGGTCTAGCATTAACATTATAGGGTGAGTAGAAAAAATTAAACAATATGATTACATACGTAAATTCAGTTCTCGTTTCTAACAAGAACGGTGAGACCCTTGCTACCGCAGAGGAGTTGAAGGGTAAGGCTAAGAAGGAAGATCTTAAGCCATTGGTTGGTAAGTTCGTATTCATGAACTGTGATCCAGCTAAGCAGGATGGTACTGCTATTGAGGATGTTTATAAGATGGATGCAGCTGCTGATCGTTTCAAGATCGGTGTTGTTACATCTGATAGCTTCCAGAAGGTTGACAAGCTTGGTAATGTTACATTCGTACCAGTTGTAAAGTGGTCTAACATTATTAATGTAGCAGATATTAAGTCTGTTGCTAAGCTTGATTATAAGGAAGATTCAGAGGATGAGATCACAATCGATTTCAGTGATGTTGCTCCTGAGACATTAGACCTCCTCGCTCAGGGTGGTTGCCCAGTCGTTCTTCGTCTTACTTTCAAGGATATGCCAATGCGCTATCGCAAGTGGACAGAGTCATACAGCTATGTAACTAAGGTTGGTGATACTGTACAGGAGATCATGGCAGGTTTGGTAAAGGATATCATCCGTGCTCCAAAGCGCCAGCGTGTATACGCTAAGATCGATGGTCAGAAGCTCGTTCTTACACAGATGAAGTATGATGACGATGAGTCTAACAGAACAGAGAACGTTTACATGAAGGGTCGTTTCGATGC